>Ga0209172_10003648_pt1 | contig 22914 bp, 23 predicted proteins | sample LarsenN4metaG_FD_184113 | JGI IMG/M metagenome (GOLD analysis project Ga0209172, IMG submission 184113) | Hot spring sediment bacterial and archeal communities from British Columbia, Canada, to study Microbial Dark Matter (Phase II) - Larsen... ... | reverse complement strand
ACGCCAATCGCGGCTTCGAACGCTGGGTTGGGCGCTCGCGCGGGTCGCTGTTCGGCATGGACGTCCGCGACGTGCTCGGTGAGCCGTCATTTGACGCCCTCAGCGCCGAGATCGACCGCGCGCTCGGCGGCGAGATGGCCGCATTCGAAATGTGGCTGCCCGTGCCATCGGGCGAGCAGCGCTTCGTGGCGGCCACCTTCATCCCCGATATTGGCGCCAGCGGGCGGACGCGCGGCTTCTTCGCTGTGGCCCTCGACGAGACCGAACGCCGTCGCGCGGAGGAGGTCTCGCGTCAGGAGATCGACCGCATCGCGCGCCTGGCGCAGGCTGCGCCCGTCATCTCCTTCACCGCGGACGCGGACGGCCGGGTGTCGTACGCGGGCGCGGCCTGGCGGGAGTTCTTCGGACGCGACCCTCGCACGCCGGTCGAATGGATCAACTCCGAACTGGTGCATCCCGACGACCGGGCGTCCGTGGCGCGCGCATGGTGCGACGCCAGCCAGCGTCTTGAGAGTTTCGAGTTCGAATTTCGAGGCTGCCGTCACGACGGCCAGTATCGCTGGCTCCTCTGCCGCTGCGTGCCGGTCCTGCACGACACCGGTGAGCTCGACCAGTGGGTGGCGGTGATGCTGGACATCCACGGGCGCAAGGAGCTCGAGGCAGAGCGCGAACGCGCGGTGCAGGAACTCGCCCACTCGCTGATCGAGATGCGCCGCTCGCGCGCGCTCCTCGACACGATCATCAACCTGGCGCCCGTCGGCATCGACTTCTTCGACCGCGAGCACCGGTTCGTGCAGGTGAACGAGGCCGCCGCGGAGATCAACGGCGTGCCGGCCCAGGCCCACATCGGCCGCCGCGTCGACGAAGTACTGCCGAACCTCGAAGAGCAGGTCGCCATCTTCGACCGCGTCATCCAGACCGGCGAGGTCATCCGCGACGTCGAGGTCACTGGCGAGACGCCCGCCGCGCCCGGCGTGAAGCGCTGGTGGCTCGCGAGCTACTACCCCGTCCCGGACCCGGATGGCTCGATCCAGGGCACCGGCGTCATCTTCCGCGAGATCACGGAGAAGAAGCGCCATGAGGCCGAACGGGAGCGCCTGTTGGCGGAGGCGCGCGCGGCGAACGAGGCGAAGGACGAGTTCCTGGGCCTCATTTCGCACGAGCTGAAGACGCCGATTACGACCATCCGCGGCAACGCCGAGATCCTCGCCCGCCACCGCAAGCGCCTCGACGACGACGCGCTCGAGTCGGCGCTGCGCGACATCGACGAGGCGAGCGAGCGCCTGACCGACATCATCGACAGCCTGCTGCTGCTCGCGCGTATCGAGCGCGGCGTCGTGCCGGAGAGCGAGCCCGTGCTCATCTGCCGCCTCGTGAACCGCGTCGCTGAGGAGCACATGCGACGCTACCGTCACCGACGCGTCATCGTGCGGAGCGACGGCTACGCCGGGCCGGTCGATGGCTCCGCGCTCTACCTCGAGCAGATCCTGGTCAACCTCCTCAGCAACGCCGAGAAGTACAGCGGGCCGCACGAGCCGATCGAGGTCGAGATCAAGCGTACGGCCGACGAAGTCTGCGTCACGGTGCTCGACCGCGGACCCGGCATTAACGAGGCCGAGGTGGAACGCCTCTTCGAGCCCTTTTATCGGGGCAAGGACATCCTGGTGCAGGCGCCCGGCGTCGGCGTCGGGCTGGCGGTGTGCAGGCGGCTGATGGAGGCGCAGGGCGGGAGCATGTGGGCTGCGGCGCGGCCCGGCGGCGGCTCGGAGTTCTCCTTCTGCCTGCCGGTCTCCCAGTACGACGACCTCGACACATAGTGAAGGCGCCAGCCGCATCGCGCGCCGGCGCCCTCACGTGATGTCAACACGGCCGGGTTATTCACCGTCCTCGTCATCGGTGTCCGGTGTCGGGCAACCGGCGGGTATCGTTGCGTCCGGCTCCGGCGTCTCGCCGGGTTCGAACGTGGGGCAGTCACGCTCGCGTTCCTGCGTGCGCTGCTGTTCGCCGCCTCCCGCGCCGGGCGTCTCGTCGTCGTCAGTGAGGTCCGAAACCTCAGTCCGTCCCTCATCGATGATGTCCGAGACTTCGGTGCCCGCGTCCTCAATGACATCCTCATCGTCATCGTCGTCGCAGGCCGCGAACGCCATCCCGGCGACGAGCAACGCAGACGCCATCATCAACATGATCTTTCTGGGCATGCAGTACCTCCTCGTTCCTCCGACCGATGCACCCTGAGGGTAGGCAGCGGCGCGCGACGCGACGGTGAAGACGCCAACAGTCGCGCATCACAGATGGCTATCTAGCGTCTGGCCGCCGGCCCCGCTCGTGGACCCGAAAAAGGGGCCCGCGCGTGGCGAGCCCCCTCGGAGTGGACGGCGACGGGAGGGAGGTCCGTCTCGATCGCAATGGGCGTTGCGGACCCGTCGCCGTGGGACTCGGGTACGGTAGCCGATGGCGCCTCGCGTGGGCGTCAATGGCTGAATGGCGCTCATGTTGCGCCGGAGGATCAAGACCGCATAGACGTGGGGCGGTTGGAGGGCGGAGGGCGGAGGTCAGGGGACAACGGTCAGCGGTCAGCAGGAGCGTAGACGGCCGGCGCGGAGGCAGGAGCATCTCGCTCCGACGATGCTTCAGCCCGCCGCACGACAGTTCGACCGTCCAGCCTCCAACTCCTAACCTCCAGCGCTCCAGGCCCGGCGGACAGGGTACGTGCCGGGCTGGCCGACACTTTCCCAGTAGGCCGTCATCACCGATTCGATGTCGTAGTCGAAGAGGTAGTCCTCCTGGCGAACGTAGTGGGCGTACTCGCAGGCCTTCGTCTTCAGCGGCCCGGGCGGCACGAGGCGCGCCCGCGCGCGGATCATGCACTCGTCGTCCCGGTCGCCCGGCAGCATGTGGATAACCACACGCGGGTCGCGGAGCTGATCGCCGCCCTTTGGCGACGACGGCGGTGTCGACACGAGCAGGTGACCATCGATGATGAACGGCGACACGGGATGTAGCCGCGGACCGCCGTCGGAGCGCACCGTCGCGATGTACGCGAGCTGGTACTTCTCGAGCTGCGCTCGCCCAGCCGCCGCCATCTCGGGCGCCGCCGCCTCGAACTCTGCCCACATCGCCATGCGCACCTCCGCCCCGCGAGCATACAGCGCCCGTCCTGCCACCGTCGTGACAGCAGCGGCAGTCGCGCACCCAATCTTCGCGGACGCCTGGGCCGGAGCTGGACGCCGCGTCAGTCGCGCCTGAGCATGCGATTCGCGATACTGCGCGGAATGGACATCGCCGCCGAGCCCGCGCGACCCGAAGACGGCGCCCCAGAGCTACACGGACAGCGCATCGACTGGACGCCCCGCGACGTCCTCTTCGGCATCCTCTGGTTCCTCGGGCTCTTCCTCCTCGCGCCGATCCCGATCATCGCACCGTTCTACGCGTTCGGCGACGAGTCGACCGAGCTCTACGCCGCCCAGTTCGTCGCCAGCGCGCTCGCGGAGGTGAGCATCGTCGTCGTGGCGGCGTCCTTCACCTTCCGGAAGTACGGCGGCGGCTGGGAGCGGCTCGGCTTCAAGACGCCGACGGGCGCTACGTGGGGCTGGGCCGTCGCCGCGCTCGTTGGCGCCTTCGCGGTCTCATACGCCTGGGGGATCGCCATCGAAGCGCTCGACATCGAGGCGCTGAAGTCGGCGTGCGACGACCAGATTCCCGATACGGTGCTGGAGAGCAACTTCCTGATGGCGCTGGCGACGATCGTCATCATCGCGTTCGCGCCGATCTGCGAGGAAACATTCTTCCGCGGCTTCATCACGACCGGGCTGCTGCGCTGGGGCATGGTCGCGGCGGCGCTGGCCAGCGGCCTCCTGTTCTCGGCTGCGCACATCGGCCCGAACATGCACAAGACCATCGTGCCGATCTTTGGCATCGGCGTGGTGTTCGGCTTGGCCTACCTGCGTTCGGGCAACATCCTCAGCACCGTTGCCGCCCATCTCGCGTTCAACTCGCTGAGTACCATAGGACTGTGGACGTGCGATCCGGGCGCATAACGCAGGCGTTCGAACGGGCGAAGGCGGAGGGGCGCATCGCCCTGATGCCCTTCCTGACCGTCGGCTACCCCGACTTCGAGACGAGTCTTGACATCATCAAGGCGATGGTTGACGCCGGGGCCGACGGCATCGAGCTGGGTATCCCCTTCAGCGACCCGCTCGCCGACGGCCCAATGGTACAAAAGGCGTCCTATATCGCGCTGCAGAACCGCACGACCCCGGCGATGGTGATTGACGCCGTGCGCCGCCTTCGCGCCGATGGGGTTGCGGTGCCGTTAATCCTTATGGGATACTCGAACACCTTCCTCGCTTATGGCGAGGAGGGCTTTATCTCGGACGCGGCCGCCGCCGGCGCCGACGGGTTCATCATCGTGGACCTGCCGCCGGAGGAGTCGGACGAGACGCTGGCGATCTGCCGGAAGCACGGGCTCGACCTGATCTTCCTGGTGGCGCCGACCTCGGACGACGAGCGGATCGAGCAGGTGCTGCGGCGGGCCGGGGGGTTCATCTACTGCGTGAGCGTGGTGGGTGTCACCTCCGCCCGGAGCGAGCTGGCGGCGGAGCTGCCGGCGTTCGTGCAGCGGTTGCGGGGGAAGACCCACCTTCCGCTGGCGGTGGGGTTCGGGATATCGAAGCGCGAACACGTGGCCGCGCTCGCCGGGATGGCGGACGCCGCGATCGTGGGGAGCGCGATGATCGAGCTCATAGAGGGATCGCCTCGTGAAGAACGAGTGGAGCGAGTACGCAGGTATGTTGAGGTGCTCACCGGCCGTCAGGAAGCCACCGCGTAGCGCCACGGAAGGTTATGCTGTGACCTCCGGCGGCCGCGACTGGTATCCAGCGGCCGGCGTCTTTGGTCGTGCGTAAGAGTCCCGGCGGGACCACGGCAGCGACCGAGGCGGCACCGGGGAGCACGAACGAGGCGATGCGGCTGCGTGGCATTCGCGGTGCAATCACCGTCGAAGCGAACACGAAGGACGCGATCCTCCAGGCAGCCACAGAGCTCCTCACCGCACTCATCGAAGCCAACGACCTTCACCCCGACGACGTCGCGAGCGCGTTTTTCACGACGACGCCGGACTTGAATGCCGAGTTCCCCGCCGTCGCCGCCCGAAGGATGGGCTGGACGCACGTGGCGCTCATGTGCGCGCATGAGATGGGAGTCCCCGGCAGCCTGCCGATGTGCCTCCGCATCCTGCTCCACGTGAACACCACGAAGGCACAGGACGAAGTTACGTTCGTCTACCTGCGCGGCGCGACGGCCCTCCGCAAGGACTGAAGACGAAGCACCGGAAAGCGAATTCACCCCCGCACAGGGAGGAGCAGGCAGCCATGATGGTGATCATGAAACCGGGGTACACCCCGAAACAATTCGAGGACGTGATGAACCGCATCAAGGAAGCGGGATTCACCGGCCACCCGATCGTCGGCGTGGAGCGGACGGTGATCGGCGTGGTCGGCAACGACCGTATCCATCCCGAGCTCGCCGATGACATCGAGACGATGGAGGGCGTCGAGACGACGGTGCAGATCAGCACGCCGTACAAGCTCTCCGGCCGCGACTTCAAGCCCGAAGACACGATCGTCGAGGTGCGCGGCGTGCGCATCGGCGAGGGCAGCGTGACGGTGATGGCGGGGCCATGCGCCGTCGAGAACGCCGAGCAGACGATGACGACGGCCCGCGCGGTGAAGGCCGCCGGCGCGTCCGTCCTGCGCGGCGGCGCCTTCAAGCCCCGCACGTCTCCGTATGCATTCCGCGGGCTGGAGGAAGAGGGCCTCAAGATCCTCGCGGCCGCCCGCGATGAGACCGGCCTGCCGATCATCACCGAGGTGATGTCGGAGAACACCGTCGAAGTCGTCGCGCGCTACGCCGACATCCTGCAGATCGGCACGCGCAACGCGCAGAACTTCTTCCTCCTCGAGGAGGTCGCGGCGACCGGCCTGCCGGTGCTGCTGAAGCGCGGCATGTCATCGTCGGTGCAGGATTGGCTGCTCGCCGCCGAGTACATCCTGAACAAGGGCAACCGCAACGTCATCCTCTGCGAGCGCGGCATCCGCACCTTCGAGACCGCCACCCGCAACACGATGGACATCAACGCCATCGCGCTCGTGAAGGAGCTGAGCCACCTGCCCGTCATCGCGGACCCGAGCCACGGCACCGGCAAGGCTACGCTCGTGGAGCCGGTGTGCCGGGGCATGGTCGCGGCCGGGGCCGACGGCGTCATCCTGGAGGTGCACCCCGATCCGCCGCACGCGCTCTGCGACGGCGCGCAGTCGCTCACGTTCGACCAGTTCGGCGCAGTGATGGCGAACCTCTCGCGCATCGCGCACGCGATCGGCAAGCGGATCGAGAGCGAGGCCCCGGTCACGGCGTAACGCGGCCCGTGGGGAACGATCGTGTAGGGGCGCACGCCGGTGCGCCCCTACTGCGTTCTTGGTGGCGGCCGCTACGACCGTCGTTCCTGCATCCCAAGCCGCTGCCGCACGTCGTTGAGATCGATCACGCCGCTACGAGCGTCGCCTCCGCCGAGGGATCGCATCGCCGCCCGCAGCGCCTCGCCGGACCGCCGCAGCTCCGCGTGGCGCAGCGTCAGCTCGAGCGACGCCGCGTCGAGCGAGCGCGCCATCGCGACGATCCGGTCCATGCGTCGCGCGACCATGTCATCAGGTGTGGGCGCCGGCTCGGGCGGCGCGCTCGTGCGCTCCTCGGTTTCGTCACGTTCCTCGGTCGCGCGCGCCCGCGATGCGTCCTCGACGTCGAGCAGCACAAGCGCCACCAGCGCCGCGAAGAGCGCCGACATCTCAAGGAGCGTCCAGAGGTCGCGGATGATGAAGGCGGCGAGCGGCGCCAGCGCGACCCCGAGGCCGATCGCCGTCAGCGTCTGCACTGCGGGGCCGCGCGCTTCTGTCCGCAGGCCGATGAGGGCGACGAGCGCCACGAGGCACGCCGGTCCGAGCGCGATGATGCTCAGCGCGAGGCGCGTGTCGCACGAGCCGCCGCCGTCGCACTCTGTGGCCGCCGTCGCGGCTGCGAGCGTGAGCGCGGCCATGGCGATGGCGAAGGCGCCGAGCAGGGGGATGTGCGTCCGGCGCATCAGGACGCGAGGAGGGAGCGGCGCGCGCCGCTCCCTCCTCCTCGGCTCGCCAGCGTGAGGTTATTCGGGTATGCAGGCGACATCGATGAAGTGTGTGCCGGAATCCTTCGATGTCACAAGCACGTTCACCGCCTGCGGCCCGTATCCCTGGTCGACATTGTTGACGTGCACGAGCCCGATGTTGCACGCCGCGCCGCCGATAATCTCGAAGACGTGCGTGCCTGGCTCCGCCGCCTCGACGTGGGCGAACGTGCCGTAGATGTACTTCGGGTTGGAGAAGCGGACGTTCGAGGCACCGACGGTGTCCGTCCACTCCGCCTTCATGTGCGGGATCAGGTACTCCTCCTGCGTCCAGTCGTAGTGGCCGTCGTTGTCGGCGTCGTAGAAGAAGCGCACGTCGATCTCGACGCCGTTGCGCGCCTTCCTCACCTTGAAGTTATCGGTCTTGCTGTGGGCCGGGATGAAGCCGTGCGCGTTGTCCTGCGCCTCCCCGCAGTCGACGAGGTCGAGGCCGGTCGAGCCTGGCTTGCCCAGCTCCTGGCAGCCGAGCAGGAAGTCCTCGACGCGCGTCACCCAGACTTTGAACACGCCGCCCGGGTTCGGGGTCAGGTTGAACGGCACGAGCTGCACGGTCGTCGCGCCGTGGTCGACGTCGAGGCCGGTGTTGTGCTCGCAGCCGCCGGTGGCTACGACGCTGTCGATGACGCCATCAACGACGGTGAACCGGCGGCACTTCGCGGCGTCGGTCGAGAGCAGCACGTTGCCGTTCGGGTTCGTCACCTGAAACACGTACGTGCCGTCATCGAGGCCCGCGGCGCCCTGCGGTGCCGCCGGCCCCGGTCCGCCGTCGAGGTACACGTCCTCCTTGAATTCGAAGATGTTCTGGTTCACCTCTGTGCCATCCTCGAGCGTCGTAAAGATCGCGCCCGAGATCTGATGCGCTTCCGCGATCTTTCCGTCCCTGAACGCGATCAGCGCGATCGCAACGAGCACCGGCGCGGTCGCCAGCGCCATTGCTGAGAAGAGGAATCGCATATGTCGCCCTCGCATTGAACTACCCCCATCGATTCATGTCGTTGGTTGCTCCGCCCTCTAGACCGCTAGGCAGTACCTCCTCGATATGCAGACGCCGCACGAGGCATGTTTGTGGTACAGCAGCGCGGTTGAGATGCGGTTGAGGTATCAGGCGCAGGAGCTATCACGCGCGACGGACGGCGCCGGAAGTGTCGCTACCCGGGACCGTGCGATTCGCAGGCCTGTGCATGGCCGGACGTCCCGCGCGTCCGGACGGGCCGTCGCCGTCCCGGATCCCGGCTACGCGGCGCCGCTAGCCGCCCGCGTGTTCGCGCGTCTGCGCCGTGCGTGATGCGGCGAGGTCATCGAGCATCTCGCCGGCCCGCTCGACGATGATGAAGTGCCCCTCGCCCGGGTAGAACGTCGCGTCGCAGTCGGGCAGGGCGGCGGCGACCAGGCGCGCGCCGCGCACCTGCACGATGCGGTCGGCCTCGCCATGCCACAGGCGCACCTTCGCCGTTACGTCACGCACGTCGAAGCCCCAGTCACTGCTGTAGAGCAGGTAGTCGTGATGCAATGCGCGCGTACCCTGCCGGAACGCCTCGAGGAGGTTCTCGCCGAAGCCCTGGCGGAACTCCAGGTTCTTCCAGATCTCGCGGTCGCGCTTCGAGAACATGAAGCTGCGCGCCGTCAGCGCCAGCGTGCGCCGGGGATTGCGCCGCAGGCGCCACGCGACGACCGCGTAGTACCCGCGCACGAGGAAGCCAAACCGGTGCGCCACGCGCGTCATGATGCGCCGCCAGCGGCTGGGGTCGCGCGCGAACGGAGGCGCGCCGCTGCAGTCGCCCGTGACCTCGACCTGCGCGCCGAGCTTCAGCGCGCAGGCGAGGGCGTACGGCCCGCCGCCCGACGTCCCCCACACGGCGAAGCGGCGCAGGCCAAGGTGCGCGGCCAATTGACGGACGTCATCGGGCCAGTCGAGGATGCGGCGCCGCGGCTTGTACGTCGAGCGCCCATAGCCCGGCCGGTCGACGGCGATGACGCGGACGCGGCGCGCGGCGGCCTCGTCGTGCAGCACGGTCGCCTCGAGCCGCGACCCCGGCCAGCCGTGGAAGTAGACGAGCGGCGCGCCGTCCAGGTCGCCGTACTCGGCATAGGCGAGCGTGCGCCCGTCGGCGAGCGTGACGGCGCCGTCACGCAGCGGCTGTGTGCGCATGCCGTCATCATACGCCGCGCCGCGCATCCACTGCGCGGCCAGACAGGGTTCCTGACTCTTGGTCCAGGTTCCTGTCACTGCAGCGCGCGCCCGCCACGGAAGCAGTTCAGTCGCTTCTGCTTGCCGCTCGCTGCTGCTCGCCAGCCGCTACCCGTTGCCGGGCTTGCCGTAGAGTTTGCGCAGCTCCGTCTTCAGCACCTTGCCCATCGGGTTGCGTGGCAGCTCGTCGACGAAGGCGAAGTACGAGGGCGCCTTGTAGCTCGCGAGGCGCGCCTTCGTGTACGCCACCAGCTCGTCCGGGTCGGGCTTCTGGCCCGGCTTGGGCACGATGATAGCCTTCACGACCTCTCCCCAGTCCGGGTCGGGCACGCCGATGACGGCCGATTCCTCGACCTGCGGATGCTCGTCGAGCGTCGCCTCGATCTCGCCGGGCGAGATGTTCTCGCCGCCGCGGATGATGAGGTCCTTCTTGCGGCCCGTGATGAAGAGGTAGCCGTCTTCATCGAGATAGCCGACGTCGCCCGTGTGCAGCCACCCGTCGACGATGGCCGCGGCGGTCGCGTCGGCCTGCTTGTGGTACTCGGCCATGATGCGCGGCCCCATGACGCAGATCTCGCCCTCTTCGCCGGGCGCGAGCGGGTTGTTGTGCTCGTCCATGATCATGATCACGACGTCGTCCATGCCGCGGCCGACGGAGCGCAGGCGCTGGAGCTTCTTCTCGCGTTCCGGTCCCGGCTCCTTCGGGATCTGGTGGTCCTCCGGCCCGAGGAACGTCATCGTCGACGTGCTCTCGGTCTGCCCGTAGGCATTCATCAGCCCGCAGGTGAAGACGTCGACGGCCTTGCTCACGACCTCGTACGGCATGGGCGCGGCGCCGTAGGTGATGAGCTTCAGCGAGCTGAGGTCGTACTTCGAGAAGTCCTCGTGCTCCATGATGCGCTTGAGCATCGTAGGCACGACGAAGCTGTGCGTGACCTTCTCGGCCTGCACCGCCTCGAGCCATGCCTTGGGGTCGAACTGCGGCAGGATCACGAGCTTCCGCCCGCCCCACACGGACGACATGATCGGCGTGATGCCTGCGACGTGGAAGATCGGCACCGAGAGGAGCGTGACGTCCGGCTCCTCGCTCGGGTCGGCGGGGTTCATCGTGTTCGTCACGTAGACCGAAAGGTTCGTATAGGTCAGCGCCACGCCCTTCGGCAGCGACGTCGTGCCGGAGGTGTAGATGAGCACCGTCGGCCGGTCCTCGTCGACCTCGACGAACAGCTCGTCCGGACTCGAGGCCGCCAGGATGTCCGGGTAGTACTCCATGCCCTCCGTCTTGCGGTCGAAGCAGACGAAGCGCTCGACCTTCTCGAGCGTCGGCCGCAGCGTCGCGACGAGGTCGAGGTAGCGCTCGCCGACGAAGAGGATCGCCACCTCGGAGGTGTTGATCATGTACGTCAGCTCGTCGTGCTTGGCGCGGTAGTTCAGCGGCACGAAGGTCGCGCCGACCTTCGCGGCGGCGTAGTAGGCCTCGACGTACTCGATGCCGTTGACGGCGATGACGCCGACCGGCTTGTCCGGCCCGGCGCCGATGCCGTGGAGGTAGTTCGCCAGGCGGTTCACGCGCTCGGCCAGCTCCGCGTACGTCTCGCGCTTCCCCTCACACACGAGCGCCTCGCGGTCGGGCACGACCGCTGACGTGATCTGCAGAAACTCGGCTGTGTTCATCCGCCCGTACCTTCGAGAATCGCCGGCCGCCCGCGTCCGGCGAACAATCTAGCCTATCGCCCAGAATCAGGGAAACGAACGCGGATCCCAGCCAGACTCACCACGCGAGGTAACGCACAGCGCCCGACGCACCGGCCGCAGCGCGTCGCTATCATTACATCATGAGGTTCTGCATCGGCGCTGACGACACCGGCCCGGCGCCCGACGCGGTCGTGCAGGCGCTGCGCGAGCGGGGGCACCAGGTGGAGCTGTGCGGCCCGCTGGCCGGCGAGCGGATCGGCTGGGCGGACGTGGCGCACGAGGTCACCAGCAAGGTAGCGGCCGGCGAGGCCGACCAGGGCGTGCTCTTTTGCTGGACGGGCACGGGCGTCTCGATGACGGCGAACAAGACGCCCGGCATCCGGGCGGCGCTCTGCGGCGACGCCGAGACCGCACGCGGCGCGCGCGCCTGGAACGACGCGAACGTCCTCTGCATGAGCCTGCGCACAACGACGCCGATCATCGCGCGCGAGATCATCGACGCGTGGCTCTCGGCGGAGGTGGATCCGTCGGAGCGGGCGCAGATCGACCGCATCGAACCGCGATAGCCGTCCCCGGCCACTGTGCGCCATGGTCCCCGATGCGGCGTCGGGCGAAAGTCCGAGCGGCAATCCGTCCTCCTACCCGTGAATCCGCGCCCGTGGGCCGCGAGAATCCGATATCGGGCGCAACCCACCCAAGAGAAAGCGGAGGAGGATATGGTCACCCAACAGGAAATCGAAATCTTTGCCACAGCCGACGAGGAGCGGGCTGTAGCCACAATCACGGCCGCATTCGCGGCCGACCCGGTCGTCCGCTGGATCTACCCGGACGCGAACCAGTACGCCACGTACTGGCCACGTTTCGTCGTGCCCTTCGGCGGCGGCGCGCTCCGGCATGGATCGGCCGACGTCGCCGAGGACTTCGCCGGCGTGGCGCTCTGGCTGCCGCCGGGCGTCGGTCCCGACGAGGAGCCCATTGTGGCTCTGCTCGAGGAGAGCGTCGCGGCCGCTGAGAAGGAAGACGCGTACGGGTTCATCGAGCAGCAGAGCGAGATGCACCCGCACGAGCCGCACTGGTACCTGCCGCTGATCGGCGTCGACCCGGCGCACCAGGGCCGCGGCATCGGCGGCGCGCTGCTCCGCCACGCGCTCGAGCGGGCGGACCGCGACGGGCTGCCGGCGTACCTCGAGGCGACGACTGAGCGCAATAAGGCGCTCTACCAGCGGCACGGCTTCGAGGTCGTAGGCGTGATCCAGTACGGCGCCTCGCCGCCGATGTGGCCGATGTGGCGCGAGCCGCGACGGTAGGTGAAGCAGCGGGAGGCGTGCGCGCTATGCGCCGTACGCCTCCCGCTTACGCTTTCTCGCGCTAGCCGCCGAAGATGACGTCGGCGACGTTGCCCGCCATGCCCGAGGGGCGCCGATAGAGCTCCGTGTATCCGCATGAGCGGCAGCTCACGCCGACGAACTTGCGGTGCTGCATGTTGAGCATCCGCGACATGAAGCCGCCAGCGGTCGAGATCTCGCTCTGCTCGCAGTCGTTGTGCCCGCATTTCGCGCAGGTGTAGCGCGACGGTATCATCGCCGCGTCCTCGAGGGGGAGCGGCGCCATGTCGCCGACCGGCAGCGACACCGGCGGCGGCGGGGGTGGCGGATCCGCGCCCGAGACCTCGCAGACCGCGGCGATGAGCGCCACGGTCGGGGGATAGTCCGCAAGGTTGGATGCGCGGCGGGCGTATCGGACGGCGCCGTCTGTGTCGATGACGAACGTTGTCGAGGAGCCGGCGGACACGCCCAGCGCCCGTCCAGCCGTCCAGTGCTCATCGGTCAGCAGCGGATACGGCAACCCCCACTTGTGGCGGAACGCCAGCGACTGCTCCGGCGACGCGGTGACGATCGCCGCGATGTCGGCGTCCACCTTCGCGAAGGCCTCGTCGCCGTCGCGAAGGTTGAGCGCCTGGTCGGAGGTGAAGGGGTTCGCGAGGTCGCCCAGGAACACCAGGACGAGCGGCCGCTCCTGCCACAACGTGGCCAGCCGGACAGCGAGGCCGTCGTCGCGCACCAGCTCGACGTCGGGTGCGTGGCTCACCTGCGGCTCGGCCGGGCTCGGCTGTCCCATGGTCCCTCCTCGCGTAGCTGCTCCCTCCTATGATCGACGGCCCGGCGGCGGATCTTCAGGCAGGAAGGCGCTGAGCACGCGCTAGACGGGCGCCGTCGCAGGTTCGAAGGCAAGCGGGAGCGAGGCGAACCCGCGGAGGAAGAGCGAGTTGAGCCGCTCCGGCTCGTCCGCGCCCTTGAGCTCGATGCCGGCCAGCCGCCCGAGCACCTCCTCGAGCGCCACCCGTGCCTCCAGCCGGGCCAGTGGCGCGCCCAGGCAGAAGTGGACGCCATGCCCGAAGGCGACGTGCCCTTGCGCATTGCGCCGCACATCGAAGCGGTCCGGGTCGGGGAAGCGCCGCCCATCGCGGTTGGCCGATGCGTAGATCGGCGAGACCTCGGAGCCGGCCGGGATCGTCACGCCGGCGACGTCGACGTCCTGCGTCGTCCGCCGGAAAAGGAACTGCACCGGCGAGTCGAAGCGCAGCGCTTCCTCGACGACGTTCGGGATGATCGAAGGATCCTCGCGCGCGATCTGGAGCTGGTCGGGGTTGCGGAGCAGGTGGTAGACGGCGTTTCCGAGCAGGTTCGTCGTCGTCTCGTTGCCGGCGATGAGGAGCAGGCCGGTGAACGCGAGCACTTCGTCCGCCGTGAGCGGCTCCTCGCCCTCGCTCGCCTGCACGACGATGCTGATGAGGTCGCCGCGCGGCCGCCGCCGTTCGGCGATCGCCTCCTCGAAGTACGCGAAGAACTCCTGCATGTCGCGGCGCTCGTCGCCCACCGGCGCCATCCCGACGCTCGCCGACGACCAGCGCTTGAAGTCGTCGCGGCGCGACGCGTCGACGCCGAGAATCTCGGCGATGATGGTCACGGGGAGCGGCACCGCGAAGTCGCGGACGAAGTCCATCTCGCCACGTTCGATGACGGCGTCGAGCAGCTCGCGCGTCACCTCGCGGATGCGCGGCTCCATATCGGCGACCATCTTCGGCGTGAAGGCGCGGTTGACGATGTTCCGCATCCGCGTGTGCACGGGCGGGTCGGTGTTGATGACGGTGCGCGTCGGCTTGTCGTGGACGTTCATGTTCATCGCCGTCGACGAGAAGAGATCGTGGCGCTTGAGGGTGAAGACGACGTCGTCGTAGCGGCTGATCAGCCAGAGCCCGAAGTCCGAGCGGTGCACGGGCGCCTCGCGACGCAACTCGGCGTAGAACGGGTAAGGGTCGCGGCGGAACTCCGGCGACATCGGGTTGAACTGCATGGCTCCTCCTCGCGCGGGTGCGGACATTCTCGCATCATGCGGCGCTCGTGTCCCGCGCGGACGGTTGCGGAAATCGAAGCGGATGCGGGAGACGCGCTAGCCTTCGAGGAAGCGCAGGCGGAGGCGGAGGGCGTCGGGGCGCGACTCGTCGACGAAGATGCGGTGGCCGGTGTTCGCGCTGACGCCATCGGCGATCGCCGAGGCGCTCATCGGCTGCGAGAGGACGAGCTGGATCGAGGCTTCGTCGTCCTGGTAGCGGCGGACGGCGGCGCTCTGCACCTGCGGCAGCCGCACGAGCGCGCGCTGCAGCTCCATCAGCCCCTGGAAGCCCGGCACGCTGGCAATCGTGACGTCGATGCCCTCCCCGCCCGGCGCGAACGACGGCTCCATCTGCGGCAGATGGGGACGCTCGGCGGGCTGCTGCGCACGCATCTCCGCGAGCGTCGTGACGGCCTGGGTCAGCTCGTTCATCCGCTCGCCGAGCTGCTCGGTGTACTCGACGAGGCGCGTCAGCACGGCGCCGAAGCGCTCGAACGTCTCGATCACCTGGGGCGGGATCGTCTGCGTCCGCGCGTCGCGCTCGGCGCTGATGATCACTTCCGCTTCCATGAGCGCCTGCGCGAGCGCCCTGGCGATGATCTCGGCGGCCCGTTCGTTGACGTCTTTGCTCTCGGGGGTGTCGGTCGTCATCTCCACATCCAGCCGTCGCAACTTCCGAATTGGTGATCGACACCGCATCCGTGCGCGCCGCCAGGCGTCCGTGCCCTGCGGTCGGGCCGCTCGCGCCACCACCCCGGCGCTACGACCTCGGACGTAGAGTTATCGGCCGTGCCTGCGGGAATCCGAAGCGAGTATAGCAGGGTGCCTGCACCGTCTCCGTGTTGCAGGAACGTCGCAGCCGAATCTGCGGCGGGGAGTGATGCACCGTCCGGGCGCGGAGGTTACAAGCGGCGTCCGCGCGCCCTAAGGGTGCGCCGCGCGCACGATGAGTGATCGCTGCGGATCATGCGTGAGTGATCAGCCGCTCGCGTGGCGGCCCTCGCCCGCGCGAAAGCGCGCCGCGCCCTGCTGCGCCACCTCGATCACGCCGCGCCCGAGCCGCGCCTCGTTGCGCAACGCCTCATCGATGGGAAGGCTCAGCGCGTCGTAGACGGACTGCCGGTCGGATAGCACGCAATCGAACGGGAAAGACGCGATGCGCTCGGCGAGCTCCAGCGCGGCCTCCAGCGCTCGGCCATCGGGGACGACGCGACTGGCGAGCCCGATCGCGAGGGCTTCCTGGGCATCGATCGCGCGGCCGCTGAGGATAAGGTCGAGCGCGCGCCCGAGGCCGATGATGCGGGGCAAGCGGATGGTGCCGCCGTCGATGAGCGGCACGCCCCAGCGCCGCTCGAGACAGCCGAACTGCGCGCTCTCTCCGGCGATGCGCACGTCACACCAGCACGCGATCTCGAGGCCGCCGGCGACGCACCAGCCTTCGATCGCGGCGATCGTGGGCTTCGGCGAGTGGAGGCGCGTAAAGCCCATCGGCCCTTCAGGCGCCATGGCGGGGTTGTCCATCGCCTTCAGGTCGGCGCCGGCGCAGAAGGCCTCGCCGCCCGCGCCGGTGACGACCAGCACCTTCGCACCGGCGTCGTCGACGAAGGCGCGGAAGTGGTCGCGCAGCGCGGCGGCCGTCGGACCGTCGACGGCGTTGCGGCGCTCGGGCCGGTCGATGGTGATGATGGCGGCGTTACCCCGCCGTTCGTAGCGCACGGGCATGGGGATGAGGGTACACGCTTGCGGCCTAACCGTCTGGCGCGTGCGCCTCGCCGCGCATACGATCGGCGGGCGCACAAGGAGGAACAGCGATGACCGTCGAAGAACGAGTGCCGACCAAGGATGAGGTGATCGGCTACCTGCGTGACCGGCGCAACTGGGGGCGGTGGGGCGACGACGATCAGCGCGGCGCGATCAACCTCATCACGCCGGAGAAACGCGTGCAGGCGGCGAGCCTCGTCCAGTCAGGCCGCAGCGTCTCGCTGAGCCGCGACTTCCCGAAGATGCCGGGGCGTAACAACCCGCTGCCGGCGCAACATTTCGTGCAGCTGCACGAGCACGCGGCGACGGACTACTACGGCATCGTCTTCCACGGCTACGTGACGACGCACGTCGACGCGCTCTGCCACGTCTGGGACGACGGCGGCATGTGGGGCGGCCGCGACCCCCGGAAGGAGATCGGCGCGGACTTCTTCGGCGCGCGCTGGGGCAGCATCGAGAAGTGGCGCGACGGCATCACGACGCGCGGGGTGCTGCTCGACGTGCCGAAGTTCCGCGGCGAGCCGTCCGTCACGATCGAGAAGCCGGTGCATGGCTGGGAGCTGGAGCGCGTCGCGGCGGCGCAGGGCGTGACGATCGAGCCGGGCGACGCGCTCGTCGTCTACAGCGGCCGCGAGGCGTACCAGCAGGCGCACCCCGACTGGAGCGGCTACCGGCCGCCGAGCCCGGGCCTGCACGCATCGTGCCTGCCGTTCCTGCGGGACAACGACGTCTCGGTGCTCGTCTGGGATCTCATGGACGCTACCCCGAACGAGTACGGCCTGCCGTGGACGGTACACGGCGCGCTCTTCGCGTACGGCATCGCCCTGCTCGACAACGCGCTGCTGCAGCCGCTCGCCGAGGCATGCGCGGAGGAGGGACGCTACGAGTTCATGCTCACGTTCGCGCCGATCCCGGTCGTCGGCGGCACGGGCTCGCCGGTCAACCCGATCGCGCTGTTCTGATGGCCGCCGCCTACACGACGATCGACGTCGTCGCTGACCGGAGGCTGCGCGGGCTCGTGACGATCACGCTCAACCGGCCGCGCAAGCTGAACGCCATCGACTACGTGATGCACGGGGAGCTGCAGCGCGCCTGCGCCGCCCTCAACGACGACGCTAACGCGCGCGTCGTGATCATCGCCGGCGCCGGCCGCGCGTTCTCTTCGGGGAACGACCTGAAGCCACGGCGGCGACCGCGCGCATCGTCCGACCTCGAGCGGCGACGGCGCGTGGAGGACGGCAACCGCACTTCGGCGGCGATCGAGGCGTTGCCGCAGGTGACGATCGCCGCCATCAACGGCCTCTCCGTCGGCGGCGCCGTCGTCTTGGCGGCGTGCGTGGACATCCGGCTTGCCGCGGCGTCTGCGTGGTTCTCGATCCCTGAGATCGACCTCGAGCTGCCGCTGACGTGGAACGCGCTGCCGCGACTGATGCGCGAGCTTGGCCCAGCGCGGACGAAGGAGCTGGTGATGACAGGCCGGCGCTTCACCGCGGCGGAGGCGCACGCGTGGGGCTTCGTCAACCACGTCTACCCGGACGGCCGGCTGATCGAAGAGGCGCGAGCGCTCGCGGCTACGTTGCTCGCGAAGGATCCGCTGACGCTCGCGACGACGAAGGCGGCGACGCGCGCGCTGGCGCAGCTCATGGTGCCCGAGCAGGCGACGTACAGCGATCCGGAGCTGCTGCTGCTGGCGGACGCGATGGCGCGGCGCCGCCGCCAGGGCGAGGGCTGAGCGTCACGCCGCTTCGTCGCCCGCCGGCGTCTGCACCCGCGTCGCCAGCTCCTCGGGCATGTACTCAGCAAGGGCGCGCAGCTGGAAGGACACGTCGAGCCAGTCCGGCGGAATGCCGTCGCTCGCGACGGCCTCATACGTGGCTGTCATCGTGTTCATGTCGAGGCCGGCGGCATGGCTCCGCCGTGCCGTTCGGCCCTACTGCTCATCGCGGAACAGCCCGGTTCAACGAAGCTGCGATCAAACCGGCAGCGTTTGTCGTGGATTCGCGACCGGAGCGATACCGGCCCGTCCGTACCATCGCGTCGATGAGCGGTAGCACGGTCCCGATCAAGCAGGCGAGCCAGAAGTCGTTCAAGGACGAGCTGCACCCGACGTTCGAGCGGCGCAAGTGGGCCGTCGACCGGGTCATCTGGGCGCTGATGTTCGCCACGGTCGTCGCGGCGTTGCTGGGCGTCTTCGGCAGCGGGCTCTTCTCGCGGGAGACGATCGAGCGGGCCCATGGCGGCGGCACGATCGAGCTAGAGCACCCGCGCCTTGCGCGGTTCCATTCGCCGGAGGATTTGCGGCTCACCGTGCACGCGCCCGACGCAACGGGCGACACCTTGCGCGTCGCGCTCTCATCGGAATTCACGAGCCAGGCGCAGGTGCGCCGGATCAATCCCGAGCCCGACGCGGTCTCGGTCGGCCCCGAGGGCACGGTCGCAGAGTGGCAGGTGCGTGACTGGTCGCAGCCTGTCGTCGTCGACGTGCAGTATGAGCCGGACGACTGGGGACGGATCGGCGGGTCGATCGAAGTGCAGGCCGGCGAGGGCGAGGCGGAGACGATCGATTTCAGCGAGATCGTGTTTCCGTAGGAGGGTGCGATGAGCCTCGTGATCCGCGCTGCGTTGATCTACTTCATCCTGATGGTGCTGATGCGCGCCGCGGGAAAGCGCCAGTTCTCGGAGCTGACGGCGTTCGACGCGATCCTGCTGCTGATCATCTCAGAGGCGGTGCAGCAGGCGCTGCTGGGCCGCGACGACTTCTCGCTGACGGCGGGCATCATCCTCGTGGTGACGCTGATCTCTATCGACATCGCGCTGTCGCTGGTGAAGCAGTGGTGGCCGAAGGCCGACCTCGTCCTCGAAGGCGCGCCCGTCGTGCTGCTCGACAATGGCCAGCTCGTGAAGGAGCACATGAGCCGCGAGCGCGTCGACGAGGCGGACATCCTCGAGTCGGCGCGCCGGGCGTGCGGGCTCGAGCGGCTCGACCAGATCCGCTACGCCATCCTCGAGAAGACGGGCACGATCTCGATCATCCCCGTGCAAAACCCCAACGCGTGATCGCGGAAGTCTGAAGGCGCGAAGAAAGGGCGCTTGTCGCGCCCTTTCAGGTGTGCTGTGCGGGTTAGCGCCCGAACGGAGGCCGTGGGGGTGGGGGCAGGTCGCCGCGCGGGCGGTCGCTGCCGCCGCGCCGGTCACGGCCACCGCCGCCACCGCCGCCTCGACGGTCGCGTCCGCCGCCGCCGTTGCCGCCGCGTCCGCCGCCGCCGTATCCGCCGCCACCACCGCCGCCGCGGCGGTCACGGCCGCCGCCGCCACGCGGCCCGCGGTCGCGGTCACCGCCGGGGCCGCGCGACTGGCGCTCGGCCTGCTGGCGCTTCACCACCGCTGATGCGTCGGTCTCTCCTTCGAGCACGGCCCGCCGCGAGAGGTTGACGCGCCCCATCGAGTCAATCTCGGTGACCATCACCGAGACTTCGTCGCCGGGCTGCACGGCCGACTCCACCGTCGGCACGTGCGTGTCCGCCAGCTCGGAGATGTGCACCAGGCCTTCCTTGCCGGGCGCGATCTCCACAAAGGCGCCGAAGTTCATCAGGCGCGTCACCTTGCCCGTGTAGACCTCGCCGACCTGCACGTCCTTCGTCATCGCCTCGATGATGTCGATGGCGCGCCGCGCCGAGTCCTCGTTCGTGGCGCCGATGTAGACGGAACCGTCGTCCTCGATGTCGATCGATGCGCCGGTCTCCTCGATGATCGAGCGGATGATGCGGCCGCCGGGTCCGATGACCGTGCCGATCTTCGTCGGGTCGATCTGGAGGCGGTAGACGCGCGGCGCGTACGGCGACATCTCCTCGCGCGGCTCGGAGATGGCCTCCAGCATCTTGCCGAGAATGAACATGCGGCCATCGCGCGCCTGGTCGACCGCCTGGCGCATGACGTCCATGCTGATGCCGGAGATCTTGATGTCCATCTGAAGGGCGGTGATGCCCTTCTCCGTGCCGGCGACCTTGAAGTCCATGTCGCCCATCGCGTCCTCGAGGCCGGCGATGTCGGTCAGCACCTTGAAGTTGCCACTCTCGCCCATGATCAGGCCCATCGCCACGCCGGCGACCGGCGCGCTGATCGGCACGCCGGCGTCCATCAGCGACATCGTGCTGCCGCAGACGCTCGCCATCGACGTGCTGCCGTTGCTCGACAGCACCTCCGAGACGACGCGCAGGGTGTAGGGGAAGTCCTCGAAGTCGGGCAGCACCGGCACGAGCGCCCGCTCGGCGAGCGCGCCATGGCCGATCTCGCGGCGCCCCGCGCCGCCCATGCGCCCCGTCTCGCCGACGGAGTAGGGCGGGAAGTTGTAGTGGTGCATGTAGCGCTTGCTCTCGACGGGCGAGAGGGTGTCGAGCTTCTGCGCATCGCCGACGCTGCCCAGCGTCGTCACGCTCAGCACCTGCGTCTGTCCACGGGTGAAGATTGCGCTCCCGTGCGCGCGGGGCAGCACGCCGACCTCGCACGTGATCGGACGGATGGTCTTCGGGTCGCGGCCGTCAGGCCGGTGGTCACGCTCGAGGATCGCCTCGCGCACCGTCTTCTTCACGAACGCGTCGAGCGCCTGGCCGACCGCGCTCTCCCCGTACTCTTCGCCGTACTTTTCGACGAGTTGCGCGAGGTAGTCGTCGAGCGCGCCCTGGCGCTCGTCCTTGGCCAGTGCGAGGAACTCCTCGACGTTGCCGGCGAGGTCGGCGAACACCTTCTGCTTCAGCTCTTCCGGCGCGACCTCCGGTTGGAACTCCCACTTCGTGGGCGCGATCATGGCGATCAGTTCTTCCTGCAGGTCGATGAGGGCCTGGTTCTGCTGCTGCGCGAACTCCATCGCGCCGAGGATGATGTCTTCCGGCGCCTCGTGCGCGCCCGCCTCGACCATCATGATCGCATCGCGCGTGCCGGCGACGACCATGTCGATCATGCTCTCCTCGAGCTGCTCGAACGTCGGGTTGACGACGTACTCGCCGTCGATGTAGCCGACGCGCACCGAGCTCACGGGCCCGTTGAACGGGATCTCGCTAATGCCGAGCGCCGCCGACGCACCGACCGTGCCGAGCACGTCCGGGTCGTTCTCGCGGTCTGCCGAGAGCACCGTGATGACGATCTGCACATCGTTGCGCATGCCCTTCGGGAAGAGCGGGCGCAACGGCCGGTCGGTCAGGCGCGCGCTGAGGATCGCCTCGGTCGAGGGACGTCCCTCACGCCGGAAGAACGACCCCGGAATCTTGCCAATCGCGTAGAGCTTCTCCTCGAAGTCGATTGTGAGCGGGAAGAAGTCCATGCCGGGACGCGGCTTCCGCGCCATCGTCGCCGTGCACAGGACGAGCGTGTCGCCGTAGCGCACGGTGACGGCGCCGCCGGCGAGCCCGGCGATGCGCCCGGTCTCGAGCGTCATCGTCTTCCCGCCGACTTCTCGTGATACTGTCTTGATGTCTGCCATCTGCTGTGGTTCCTCCGTCCTCCATTGAGGTGTCAGGCGTTAGCGCCTGTTGCGATCTTTGGTCGTGCGCGCCTGGCGCAGGCGGCGTCGACTCGAGAGTGCTCGGGTGGTGGTTTGCGGGCCGCCGCAGCGGCCGGGGCCATCAGACGAACTCGAGGAAGACGTCGTACTTCTCTATGCGTTTCAGCGCGGCCGTGCTGTCCGCCGGCCAACCATAACGAAAGACCCCCGCCGGGAAGTCCCTACTTGCGGAGGCCGAGTCGTGCGAGGATGGTGCGGTAGCGCGTGACATCCCTCTTATTGAGGTAGGCGAGCAACCGCCGGCGTTGCCCGACCAGCTTGAGTAGCCCGCGCTGGGTATGGAAATCGTGCGGGTTCCTCTTCAGGTGCTCGGTCAGGGCGTTGATGCGCTCCGTCAGGAGCGCGATCTGGACCTCAGTGGACCCTGTGTCGGTCTCGTGGCCCTTGAATTCGCCGATCAGCTCGGCCTTGCGCTCCGCAGTTAGCGCCATGTGACTGTTCCGTCCTCTTTCACTCGCCTGAGTCTAACAGTTGCCCTGAGGCTGGGCAAACCTGTGCGGATTCGGGGCCTCGCGGCCTCGTGCCGCGGGCTCGAGCGGGCGTGATAGTGTACGTGGGCAGGGAGGCCGCCTCGCGCGCATGACCGTCGCCATCGTCACCGACAGCACCGCCTGCATCCCGCCGGAGCTGGTTGCGCGCTACCAGATCGAGGTGGTGCCGGTGCACATCATCTTCAGCGGCCGCACGTTCGTGGACTCGATGATCGAGGACACGCGCGAGTTCTACGACCTGCTGCGCAGCTCGGGCGAGCGGCCCATGACGGCCGCGCCCTCGCCGGCGATGTTCCTCGAAGCGATGGCCCGCGCCGCCCGCCGCGCCGACGCCGTCGTCTGTCTGACTGTCTCCGCCGAGTTCAGCGCCATGCACGACTCCGCCCGTCACGCCGCCTCGCTGCTGAAGAGTGAATCACCGGCCACCGACGTCCGTCTCGTCGACTCGCGCAACGCGGCCATGGCGCAGGGGTTCGTCGTGCTGGAGGCGGCGCGCGCCGCCGCGGCTGGCGCGACCGTCGATGAGGTGGTGGCGCGCGCGGAGGCGATGCGCTCGGAGGTGTCGCTGCTCGCGCTCATCGACACGCTCGACTTCCTGTCGCGCAGCGGCCGCGTG
>Ga0209172_10003644_pt1 | contig 22937 bp, 20 predicted proteins | sample LarsenN4metaG_FD_184113 | JGI IMG/M metagenome (GOLD analysis project Ga0209172, IMG submission 184113) | Hot spring sediment bacterial and archeal communities from British Columbia, Canada, to study Microbial Dark Matter (Phase II) - Larsen... ... | reverse complement strand
TTATTTGTTGAGCAGCAGCGATATTCGTTTGGGTAGCAAGGTGGTACTCGCCGGGGATCTCAGGCCGAGCACGGACCGCATCATGCGCGCCTGCGCCCAGGCTGTTATCGATTCGAATTGCGAGGTCGAGAATGCCGGTAAAATTCCCACGCCGGCTCTCGTGGGTCACGCCATTTTACATGGATGCGCGGGCTTGATGGTGACCGGCAGCCATGTTCCATTCGATCGAAACGGTATAAAAATCAACAAGAGCGTCGGCGAGGTCTTGAAATCAGATGAATCCGAAATCGCCCGCGAGGTCGAGCGCCTGCGCGGCGAAGAGTATAGCCAAAGCGCGGCGGCGTCGGCGTTTGACGCTGCCGGAATGCTCAAGCACGCGCGGAATCTGCCACAGCTCGATGGGGCGGCGGAAGAAGCGTACGTGCGTCGCTACTTGAAAAGCTTTGCCCGCGGCGGACTCACTGGCGTGCGCGTTCTTGTTTATCAGCATTCGGCGGTTGGGCGCGATATCTTGCCGCGCATCCTGCGCGAGCTCGGCGCCGACGTCGTCACGGCGGGGCGCAGCGAGACGTTTGTCTCGATCGACACGGAGAACATCACTGACGAGCAGCTCAACCGTCTTGAGGAGTTCGCCGTCGCTGCCGAGGCGACGGGCAAGACGCTTCAAGCTATCGTGTCCACGGACGGTGATTCCGATCGCCCGTTCGTGACAGCCGTGCAGCCTGCCCTCGAAGTGACTCCCGGCGCTAGGCGCGTGCGCTTCCTACCGGGCGATCTACTTGGCATCGTTGTGGCCGAGTATTTGCGCGCCGATGCGGCGGCGGTGCCAATCAGCGCCAACGATGCAGTCGAGCGGCGTTTGCGCGAGCGCGGGATTTTACTCCAGAGAACCAAGATCGGCTCGCCCTACGTCATCTCCGCCCTCGACGAATTGCGTCGGGCCCGCAGCGGCGAACGAATCGTCGGCTGGGAGGCTAACGGCGGCTTTTTGACCAGCAGCGATATCAATTTAAGTGCGGGCACACTGACGGCACTGCCGACGCGCGATTCAACCCTTCCCATATTGGCCAATCTCTACGCCGCGGCAGAACGGAAAATTGGCCTGGCGACATTATGGGATTGGCTGCCGGCTCGTTTTGGACGCGCCGGGCTACTCGATAATTTCCCGGTTGCGGCGAGTCAGGCAATTCTCGCTCAACTCACTCCAACCTGTGACATCATCGAGGTAGAATTCGATGGCCTGGACGGCGTGACCGACCGCAGTCGTGGGAATGTTATGAATCGCCCCCTCGCGGCAAATCCGGCCGAGGAATGGCAGCAATGTAAGACACGGCTAGAGCGCTTCTTCACCCCGGCCCTCGGCTTCGACGCGATTGCCCGCATCAATATTCTTGACGGCGTCCGCATCTATTTCAACAACGGCAACGTCACTCATATCCGGCCGTCGGGGAATGCCCCGCAGCTACGCATTTATGCTAATAGCGACACACAAGAGCGTGCAGATCAAATCGTCGGGCTTGGACTCCGCGAACCCGATGGGATCTTGCGTCAACTGGAACGAGCGTTTTTGTAAGCGCCACGTAATAATCAGGCAAGCCGCGACGTTAGGGACTCATTTTGATTCTGCTTTCCCCGATAATTGCAACCATGTCTAATATAGAACGGTTCTCTGTGCCCATATAAGGAATTATCTCCAGGACCGAGAGCCAAATTTAATGGAGGTTCTGCCGATGACCAAGGATGATTGCGATCTGATTACCGCAAGAACGCGTCAGCTAATTGAAGCCGCCAATCAGACAATTGAGTTTTCAAAAGCTGTGATCGAGCAATCGAAAGACGTAACTTTTGGCATAAAATCGGCCTACATAAAAACGCCCTGAAGGAAGTGGCAATGCAGGCTGGCGTGACCAATCGCTATGCTCGATTGAGGACCTCGAGGCTTGCTGGATTTCAATGAGTCACTGAGTTCGATGATATATTGGACAGCAATTTTTTTAGATAAGATCCGCGGCATAGGGTCGCGCGGCAATCGTGAGCCCCAACCCTTGAACGCTTGTTGAAAGCTGATTGAGACCCGCCGAAAGCAGGATGTTTTCATGAATATCATAGTTCGGATCGTAGTTGGCGGAATCAGCGGTTGGTTGACGGGCAAACTGCTTGAGACAGAAGGCCGCATAAAGGTCGTCAAAGAAGGCCATGTTCTTGATGCGATCTACGGCATCGTCGGAGGCATTTTCGGGAAATTTTTATTTTTCTGGGTGGTCATCGGCAAAGGTGATACATTTAGTGATTACGCAATGACCATGCTGGGCTCGGTCACTGTCGTGGGAGCAGCTAGGTTTTTCGCCGAGCGGTGGCGCCGCGCCCGATCATAAAAGAAAAAAGCCGTCGCATTGGTGGTAAAGGAATCAGAAAATGCTTTGGGCAATCGTTGCGCTGCTGCTCATTTTGGGACTCGTAGGATGGATGACTCCGAACGGACTATTCAGCGGAGCGATTCAGATCATTCTGATTTGCGCCGTGGTGGCGCTAGGAATTGTCCGAATCCGGCGCTTTAAAATGAAGTAACGGGGAAGGAACAACAACAATCGAAGCCAAACTAATCATCTTTCACTGCTACTTTTCCGCACCAACTCCAGCACATAATCCGGCTTGAGCGGCAGCTTGGTCACTTCCACTCCTAACGCATCCGAAACGGCGTTGGCCAGCGCGGCGCCGGCCGCGGTGATGCCGCCTTCGCCGGCGCCTTTGACGCCGAGGGGATTATGCGGGCTGGGAAATTCCTCTGTTGAAATCAGCTGCGCCCTGGGCATTTCCATGGCGGTCGGCAGCAGGTAATCCATAAAATTGGTCGACAGAGGCTGGCCGTCTTCGCTGTAGACGAATTCCTCGAGCAGCGCGCCGCCGATTCCCTGCGCGAGCCCGCCTGCCATCTGCCCCTCGATAATCATCGGGTTGATTTTCCGGCCGACATCCTCGGTGACGAGATAGTCGAGGATTTTGATCGTGCCGGTTTCCTTGTCCACTTCCACTGCGGCAACGTGGACGCCGTAGGGAAAAGGGCGCTTGTCGGTGGCGAAAAAATCCTCTTCCGAAATGCCCGGCTTGATGCCGATTTTCAAAGCCGGCCCCGGCAAGGCCAGACGGGCGAGATCGGCGAAGCTCAAGGCGCGTTCCGGCGCGCCGCGCGCAGCGACCCGGCCATCCTGCAACAGCAGGTCGCCGGCGGCGATTTCGAGATGCGCCGAGGCCAGTTGCAAGAGCTTGTCTTTAACCTTGCGCGATGCGCCGAGCGCGGCGCTGCCCGCCATCACGGTCGAACGGCTGGCGTTGCTGCCGTTGCCGAAGGGCACGGTCCCGGTATCGCCGTGAACGACGCGCACGTCGTCGATGGAACATTGGAGTTCGTCGGCGACGATCTGGCTGAGCGCCGTGGCGATGCCCTGACCGAGGGAATTGCAGCCCGAGTAAAGCACCACCTTGCCGGCATTATCGATTTCGACCCGGGCGTATTCCCAGGGCCCGATGCCGCTGGTTTCGACGAAGCAGCCGATGCCGATGCCGAGCGCGCGACCTTCGCGCTTGGCCGTTGCGGCCAGCGCGCGGTATTGCCCGTAGCCAAAGCGCTCCAGAGCCCGGTCGAGCTGGGCGATGAAATCGCCGGTGTCGTACACCATATAATGAAACGGATGTTTGCCGAGATCGTAGGGCATCTCGTCGCGGCGGATCAAATTTTTTCGCCGCACGGCGGCGGGATCCAAGCGCAGCCGGCGGGCGATCATGTCGACCAATCGTTCGCGCACGAAGTTGGCCTCGTAACGGCCGGGGCTTCGATAGGTGCCCACCGGCGTTTTGTTGGTGAGCACGCAATGAACCTGAGCGCGGTAATTTTTCAAGCGCAAGGGGCCGCGCAGCATCGCCGAGGCGGCGATCGCCGGCACCCCGCCATGGGTACGGGTATAGCCGCCCATGTCGAAGAGGATTTCCGCGTCCATGGCGGCAATGGTGCCGTCGTTCTTGACGCCGATCTTGACCCGATAATCCTGCTGGCGCGATTGATTCAGCGCTTTCAGATTCTCCGAGCGGTCCTCGATCCAGCAAATCGGCCGGCGAAAGTGCCTGGCCGCGAATGGGATCAAAAAATCCTCCGGATAAAATTCGCCGCGCGCGCCAAACCCGCCGCCAACGTCGGGTTCGATGAATCGGATCGAGCTCTGCGGCAAGTCGATCAACTCGGAGAGGATACGCCAGTTGGTGTGGGTCATCTTGGTCGGCCCCCATACGGTCAAGAGGCCGCGGCCCTCGTCCCATTCCGCCACGAGGCCGCGATTTTCCAGGGGCACAGCGGCGTGGCGTTGGGTGGAAAACCGTTCTTCGATGATCAGATCGCACTGCGAAAAGGACGTTTCAACGTCGCCGACATTGACCTGGAAACTGGCCGCGACATTGTTCGGCACGGCGGCGTGCAGTTGCGGCGCACCTGGCCGCATGCTTTGACGCGCATCGATGACCGCGTCGAGCGCTGCATAGCCGATTTCGATCGCCTCGAGCGCATCTTCGGCGATATACCGGTTCTCGGCGACCAGTACGGCGACGGGATCGCCGACGTAGCGGACTGTGTCTGTGGCGATGGGCGTCTGCTGGGAACGTTCGAGACCGGGTATGAGGCCGGTGCGCATCGGAATGGTCTTCAGCGTCGGCATATCGGCGGCTGTCAGCACACCGATGACGCCGGGCAGTTTGCGGGCGTCCGCCGTGTCGATCTGGACGATGCGCGCATGGGCATGGGGGCTGCGCAAAACGGCGGCGTGCGCCATGCCATGTCGATAAATATCGCCGACATATTTGCCGATACCGCGGAGCAGCCGCAGGTCCTCTTTGCGTTTTACGGATGAGCCGATGTAGGGCATGGGATTTAGTTTCGAGTTTTGAGTTAAGGGTTTCGGGTTCTTGGTCTCGTCAAGTTGCCGCCACGCGCTCTCCCGCTTGGGATCGGATCCGCGATCTAAGGGTTGTTGGCTCGCAGTACCTTCGCCGCCTCTTCAATCGCGCTGATAATATTCAGATAGCCGGTACAGCGGCAGAGGTTGCCGCTGATCCATTCGCGGATCTGATCCTGGCTGGGATGCGGTATTTCTTTGAGCAGCGCCTCCGCCGTCAGTAAAATCCCCGGTGTGCAAAAACCGCATTGCAGGCCGTGCAGCTGCCAGAATTTTTCCTGCAAAGGGTGCAGCTCGTCGGGATTCGGAGCCAGCCCCTCGATGGTTTTGATGCTCGCTCCGTTCGCCTGGACGGCAAAAAGCAAACAAGCGCGCACCGGCTCACCGTTGAAGACGACCGTGCAGGCGCCGCAGACGCCGTGTTCGCAGCCGACGTGAGTGCCAGTGAGGCCGAGGTCGTCGCGCAAGAAATCAGTCAACAATCGGCGCGGCTCGACGGCGCCGCTGTATTGGCGCCCGTTGACGGTGACGCAGATTTGACGGGTGCTCATGACAAACCGCCTTGGATGAGAGCGGCCGCACGGCCGGCTGCTTGCAGGAGGGCGCGTCCGGCGAGCACCTTGCATGCGTGGCGGCGATATTCGGCGCTGGCGTGAAGGTCGGAATCGGCTTCGAGATTTTCCGCGGCGCGCGCGGCGGCATTCTTGAACAGCGACTCGGATGGTCTTTCTCCGAGCAGCATCGGCTCGGCGGCATGGGCGCGCAACGGAGTTGAGCCGGTGAGCGTCAGCCGAGCATGGATAATGGCGCCGCTGTTATCCAAAGCAACGACGGAAGCCGCGCCGGCGAGGGCGAAATCGCCGTGCCGACGGCTGACCTCTTGATAAGACCAACCGCAGTTCGTCGGCAGTGCGGGGATTTCAATTTCGGTCAGCAATTCATCAGGTTCGAGCGCCGTGGCCATCGCGGAGAGAAAGAAATCCCCGGCGCGCACGGTGCGCCGGCCGGTCCTCTTGCGCAGCGTCATCGAAGCGCCGAGCGTAGCCATGACTATCGGCAGTTCGGCCGAGGGAAAAGCATGCGCCAGGCTCCCGCCTAGCGTGCCGCGATTGCGAACCTGCACGGGGCCCATCAGCCCGGCCGCGTCGCGCAATAACGGCCAACGCCGTTCGATTTCCGCACCGCGCTCGAGGACGCGCTGCCGCGTGTTAGCGCCGATGCGGAGTCCGTCCGGCGCTGGAGTCAAATAGTTCAATTCCCCGATGCCGTTCAGATCGATCAAATGGGCGGGCCTCAGCAGGCGAAAATTCATCAGCGGCACCAGGCTCTGCCCGCCCGCGAGCGGCCGCGCTTGCTCGCCGTAACGCGCCATGAGTTCGAGCGCTTCGGCGAGTGTTGTCGGATCGTGATACTCAAAACTCGCGGGCTTCATGACGTACTCTGTTGCGCCGATGTCGCCAAGAGCGTAAAGCGCGATACGTCATCCTACCGACGCCAGTTGATGCGCTACCGTGATCTTTTCGGCGCGATAAAATTCGCGCAGAAACTCCTCGCCATCGCGATAAGGCCGATTAGGCACCAGGCGCGCCGTGTAAGAGACCGGCAGCGGATCCATGTCGAAGGGATAGGGCGCTAAGATCGCCTTATGCGGAGCGACGGGATCGATGATGATTTTTACAGGCGCTTGGCCGCGCCTGGTCGGAATATCGATATCGTTCAAACTGTCGCTCGGGCCGAGCTTACGCGCCTTGCTGTTGAGCGGATAGCGGTTGCAGACATATTGAGCGAGCTGGTCGAAGACTTCCATGTACTCGTAGTTGGTCCAGACCTGCTCGTCTGAACAATAGCCGGCGAAGACCTCGGATCGGCGCAACTCGGCGAGCAACTTAAGCCGCAGTTCCTCCTGATGATCGACGTAGGCTTTGACGCGCGGATCGCCGGTGCGATCCGGCGGATAAGCGTACTTGCCGTAACCGGCGTTCATCAGCGCGACGCCGTGCATGGCCATCAACATCGCGGCGTAGGCGTCGCGGCTTTGAACTCGGTCCACCGCATTCTTGTAAAAATCGAGACGAAGCTGGCCGAGGTATTTCAAGCTGCCGTCATGGTAATCGAGCGGGAACCCTTTGTCGTTAAGGGTCGAGGGTTTCATCTCCCACTCCCACCAGCCGATGTCATGTTCGGCCGCGGCCAGCACGACCGAGGAAAAAGGCTCGGGGCGATCAAAAATGCCGTTGCCCCAGTGCGCGGCCAAATAACCGGCGACACGCGAATGGTCGATTTGGAGCGCGAGTATGAGCCGGGCGTCGTCATAGGGATAAGCCATCATGTCGATTTCACCTCCGCCTGTGCAGAGTAAAAAACTTCACCGGCGCGGCGAACATCGCGCCGCGTTCGCCGAGTGTTATCGCATACCAACCGCTGCCCGCCGCGTCAAGCTGGAGCGAGGAAGCGCTTGCCGCTAGACATTGGTTTGGAAAATGGAGTAAGCAGAGTGAAGTATATTTTTGGAGGAAGAGAATGGCGAAGCCGAAACTAACCCTGGCGTTATCGCATTACGACCGGCATATCCCTTTATTCGACGGATCGGTGGCGTCCGACGAGGTCGACTTGACAGTGCTTGAGGTGGGGCAATCGAGCCCTTTGAAGCACGGCCAGGACCGTCATGAGCGGATGTTGCAGAAAAGCGAGTTCGACATATGCGAACTGTCGCTCTCTTCTTATCTGATCGCCAAGAGCCGGGGCATGCCGTTTACTGCGATTGCGGTCTTTCCACGGCGGCTGTTTAGCCTTTCCCAGATGTGGGTCCATGTGAATGCGGGGATCCAGTCGCCGCGCGATTTGATCGGCAAGAAAGTCGGCCTTAGCACGTTTCAGACGACCTTGTCGGTGCTGGCCAAGGGCGATCTGCAAAGCGAATATGATGTTCCCTGGCGCGCCATCGATTGGTATATCTCCAAAGACGAAGCCGTGCCGCTGAAGCCCATGGCCGGGGTCAAAATGCAGTTGCTCAACCCCGGTCAGAAAATCGGCGCGCTTTTGGAGCGGGGCGAGATCGATGCGCTGATGGTGCCCCACCCCCCGAAGGAAGCGCTTCGCGGCGGCGGACCGATCCGCCGGCTGTTCAATGATGCCAAGGCCGAAGAGGCGAAATATTTCAAGAAGAACGGCTACTATCCGATCATGCACGTGGTGGCGTTCAAGGACGAAGTGTTGAACAAGGAGCGCTGGCTGGCAAAAACCATCGCTGACCTCTTCGGCCGGGCCAAACAAGCCTGCATGGAGTATTACGACGATCCCAATTGGTCGCGGTTCGTCTGGGGGCGCCATCTTTTCGAGGAGGAACGCGCCGTGTTCGGCGCGGATCCCTGGCCGCACGGCATCGAAAAAAACCGCGCGAACCTCGAACGTTTCATCGGCTATTCGCTCGATCAGGGTTTGATGGAGAAAAAGCTCAGCGTGGAAGAATTGTTTATCGATACGGAATAGGAGCCAGACGTTGTCGGGAAAAGATTTCTCCAGCAAAGTAACTCATGTACCGGTCGCTACAAGGGGGAAAGAGGGGGATTTGCTGTGCTGTACGTGTTGTCGACCAAAAGTAAATAAAAAATATTTTCATAAGAGGCGCAAATTTCGGAGATGCCGATGCCGCTGATGGTAAGGTGTCCTACTTGCCGCAAAGCAGTCCCATGGCAGGATAATCCGCACCGGCCGTTCTGCTCGGACCGCTGCCAGCTGATCGATCTCGGGGCATGGACCGAAGAACGCTATAGAATACCCGGCGAGAAATCGGACACGGTGTCGGGCGAACCTGACAACGAGGAAGAGCGATGAGAGATGACTGCGCACGATCTGCAGGTTCACAGATCCCTCTTAGTCGCCCCTTTGCGATAGGGGGAGCTGTGAAACAATCAAATCCCCCTGGTTCCCCCTTTTTCAAAGGGGGACTGCTAGAAGCGGCGCTTCTTTTTAAGTGATTGAGAATGCGCATGATTCGAGCTCCGGTCCCCCTCTTTGGAAAAGAGGGGTCAGGGGAGATTTGTGGCGTTGGGCGAGTTTTCATCATTTTTTCACACCCCCCGGGGCTAAGGGGGATTGAATTTGGACCGGCCATGACCATCCACCCAACCGCAATCATCGACCGTAAAGCTGAAATCGATTCCGACGCGGAGATCGGTCCCTACGCGGTGATCGAAGGAGCGGTCAAGATCGGGCGCGGCACGCGAGTGTCGGCGCATGCTTATCTGACGGGCTGGACCGAGATCGGCGCGGACAACGAAATCTATCCCGGCGCGGTGCTCGGCGCCGCGCCGCAGGACAAAGCCTACCGCGGGCAGGAAAGCTATCTTCGTGTCGGCGATCGCAATATCTTTCGCGAGCACGTCCAGGTGCATCGCGGCACTGCCGCCGGATCCTCGACGATCATCGGCAACGACAATTTTTTGATGGCGACGGCTCACGTCGGCCACAACAGCATGATTGCCGACGGCGTGATTCTTGCCAACGGAGCGCTGTTGGGAGGCCACGTCGAAGTGGGCCGTGGCGTGTTCCTATCGGGCCATTGCGTGGTGCACCAGTTCGTGCGCATCGGCGATTACGCTCTGATGCGCGGCCTCAGCGCCACCAGCCGCGATGTGCCGCCTTATGCGATCATCGATTGGCAGCACACAGTTCGCGGCGTCAACGTGGTAGGTTTGAAGCGCGCCGGTTTCGACGAAAAAAGGATCCGCGCGATCCGAGCGGCGTTCAGAATTCTGTTTCGCCCCGGTCGGAACTTGGCGATCGCTTTGAAGGAAGTGGAAGCTTCTGGGAGGGCGAGTGACGATGTCACGGCCCTGCTGGATTTTATCAGGTCTTCGAAGCGAGGCGTCTGCTTCGGCGCAGCCGATTAACGGGTCGGCGTCGCCGGCGCGGCAGCGATGTTTTCCGCTTGCGGCGCATCCGGCGCGGGTCCGACGAAGTAAATCGGATCGGTGCCCTTCAAGTGGTTCGGAGTAACGACGTAGTTACCGCGGACCGCCGGATAGATAATGTTGTTCGCCACGTCCGCGCGACCGCCGGTCAAGATGTAACCAAGCCCGCCCGTCAGCAGGCCGAGTCCCGCATAGGTCACCTTGGCCGGGATGTAAAATACGCTGGCCAGAGCCGCTCCGACGCCGTAACCGGCCTCTTGACCGACAGGTTCAGCGGCTGGATTGTTTGCATCCGCTGTCTGCGCGTGCACAGGACCGGACATCACGGCAACCAATGAAGCTAGGGCAACGCCCTTCAGCAATTGTGTTTTCATGCGCCGAAAATAACTTAGACCTGTGCTACTGTCAATAAAGTTATTTTATTTTATTAAATTTATTCAACGACCGCGAAACTTTCGAGATCGGAACCGGTCCGGGTTTTTCACCTATTTTGACGCTAAGAGTCTCGACGTTGGCTGCGCGGGTCGAAACCGGTCTGATCAAGAAGTACCGTTCATAGCAGGCGCGGATTTTCTCGCGGCGGGTCTGATAGTCTTTAAGCAATCTCGCTCCGGGGCCGGCGCCTGTGCGCCCGGATGTCTTTTTGCCGGCGCTGTAGCCGAGCGATTTGGCGATGCCGTCGACTCGTCCGGGCTCGGCGTCGAAGGCGTCTATCGATTGGTCGCGCTCGAGGCGTAAGCGATGATCGAGGCGGCGCAAGAAAAGGTAACCGTCTAGCAACAGCTTGCAGTCGCGCGCCGGAAGGATGTGCGCGTCTCCGAGCGCCCTGAGCGCGTCGAGAGTGGCGCGCTGACGCAACGTGGGCGCACGGTGCCCATGGGCAAGCTGCAGCATTTGGGTCAGGAACTCGATATCGACCAGCCCGCCACGGCCTTTCTTGAGGTTGTAGCGGCTCTGGTCTTCGCCGGCGAGTTCCCGTTCCATGCGCATCCTCAAATGGTGTATTTCAGCCACGCCTCCGGCATCGAGGCCGGCGCTATAAGCGCAGCGCTCAATGATTCGTTCGACGGCGTGGCCGAGACTCGGGTCGCCGGCAACGAAGCGGGTTTTGATCAGCGCCTGCCGTTCCCAAAGCTGCGCTGTACTTCTATGATAGTTGCGATAGGCTTCGAGGGAACAGACCACGGGACCGGCTTTCCCCGACGGGCGCAGCTGCATGTCGATCTTGTATGCGGTGCCTTCTTCAGTGGGGGCGGACAGATAGTTCGGCAGCTTCTGGCCGACGCGGACGAAGAATTCGTGCGCCGGCAGCCTGCCTTGGGATCCGCCGGAGCTGTAGGCGTCCTCCGCCGCCTGATAGATGAAAACCAGGTCGAGATCTGAGTTGTAATCTATTTCTCTGGCGCCCAGCTTGCCGCCGCCGATGACGGCGAATTTGCCGCTCGCCAGCGCACCGAATTTCTCGGTCAATTCTGCCAGCGTCACATCGAGGGCCGCCTGCAAACAGGCCTCGGCCAGGCGCGACAGCTGCTGGAGCACCGGGACGAGTTCCATGCTGCCGCCGAGATCATGGAGGCCGATGCGGATGAACTCTTCGGTCTTGTAGCGGCGAATGGCGTTGAGCTTGGCCTCGACATCGGAACATTCGCCCAGCGCAACGCGCAATTCCCGGAGCATTTCCGATTTGCTTTTCTCGACCCGGGTCAAATCCACCCGAATCAGCGTGTCGATCAGCTCGGGCCGGCGCAAGAACAGGTCGGTTAAAAACTGGCTGTCGGCGAAGAGCGTGATCAAAAGCCGCATGGTTTGCGGGTTTTCGGCGAGCAGGGTGAGGAAACCCGTGCGTCCGCCGATGCGGTGGCTAAACTGGGCGAGGTTAAACAGCGCCTGATCCGGCGCGGCCGACTGGGTGATCTCGGCGATCAAGGCCGGGCCCAGGGTGCGCAGGACTTTTAGCCGCTTCGGACTCGGCGGCGAGTATACTTCGCCGTCGCGCACCGCGAGCAGGTTCTCATAGGCTTTGGCCGGATCGGCGAAACCGGCTTCGGCCAGTTCGCGCGTGATCAATCCCTGATCGTCAAGATCGTTCCAGATCGATCCGGCCGCGCCGCCATGCGCGATTTCTTTCTGCGCGCCGTAGAATAACCGATCGAAGATGGCGCGCACGGTTTGGGTCTGTTTGCGATGATCGCGCCAGAAAAGCTCACGCTCGCTCTGGTCGCCGCGGCGTTGGTAGCCGAGGCGGCGCGCGTAGGCTTGCTCTTCATCCTTTCCTTCAGGGATCGAGTGGGCGTGGGCTTCCTGGACGATCTGCACCTTGTGCTCAGCCTGACGCAAGAAGCGATAGGCCGAGGCGAGCTTGTCCCGCTCGGCGGCGGTAATGAAGCCGTGGCGGGCCAACTCGACCAGAGCCGCGAGGGTGGCGGGCCGGCGCAGGGCGGGCTCATAGCCGCCGTTGACCAGTTGCAGCGCTTGAGTAAAAAATTCGATCTCGCGGATCCCGCCGTAACCTAGTTTGAGATTGCGCTCTTTGCCCTCGCCGGTGAGAAGCTCGTTTTCGATGCGCGCCTTCATGTGGCGCAATTCGTCCACCGTGGTGTAATCGAGATAACGGCGATAGATGAACGGCTCTATTTCTTTCAGAAAGCTCGCGCCCAGTTCGATATCGCCGGCCGCGGGCCTGGCCTTGATCAAGGCGGCGCGTTCCCAGCACTGCCCCCACGATTCGTAATAGAGCATCGCGGAGTTGACCGACTGCACCAGCGGACCGTTGACGCCCAGCGGCCGCAGCCGCAGATCGATGCGGAAAACAAAGCCGTCTTCGGTGACGTCGCCCAGAGCGTGGATGATTTTCTGGCCGACGGCGCTGAAAAATGCCCGCGGCGCGGCCTTCCCTTTCACTCCTCCGCTGCTTTCGCCTTCGTCGCTCTCGTAGAGGTAAATCACGTCGATGTCGGAGCTGAAGTTGAGCTCGCCGCCGCCGAGCTTGCCCATGCCGAGGATCACGAAGCGATTGGACTTATCCGTTTCCGGCAGGTGCAAAGGTCCGTAGTCCCTTTCCACTTGCGCCCGGCAGAACCGGTAGGCGGCTTCGAGGGACGCATCGGCGAGCGCCGTCAACTCGCGCACGGTTTCTTCCATGCTGACGGACGGCAGCAGATCGCGCGCGCCGATGCGGAGATACTCGCGTTGTTTGTAACGGCGCAGCGCGGCGCAGAAGTCGTCCAGAGAAAGCGACTCGCTGAGCGCGGGTTGAAGATCGGCCAAGTGCGCCGAAACCGTTTTCTGGGCAACATGGATCTGGTCGCGAAAAAATTCGCAGCAGCGCTTTCCCTGGCGGAACAAAATTTCGCTCAGATACGAGCTGCTGCCCAAAACCTGGACGAGCGCGGCAAATTCGGCGACGGTCAGCTTGCCGATGGAGCTGGAATGACAGATCTCCAAGAGGCGCAAAAAATGATTTTCCGCCAGAGCGGGCGATGGGCTGGTCTCGATCAGTTTTCGAATGGCCGGCGCCTGCGCGCGGACAGAAGAAGATTGCGAAACTTTTCTCACAGGATCAAAGTAAATGGCCGGAAATGGATCTGCAAGACCGGCGAAAGTCGAAGGCGGCGGATGGTAAATACGGTGGGAGAAATATGATTTTGGCGTGGGCAGAACCTTGAAGCCTTCCCTATAGGCGGCGCTGATTCGCGCCCTCAGAATCCGCTGCAATCCTCATCAACGACCACGCTGCACATTTTCGCGCGATTGGAAAACTAATCGTCGGGATAGAGCTGAACGGGTGTCCAGCGTTGCGCAAGGTTGAACATCGCATGCGCATTTTAGCGCGCCCCGGTTGCGCGCTGCTCGGAGGCATGGGCATTGCTGCTAGCAGTCCGTGACTCACTTCCATAGCAAAGAAGCACAACGGTGGTGCTGACAGTAAGTTTATGCGCTGATTCGTCGCGCGAAGGCAACGCGAGGAGGCGAACATGAGCTTTGGCCAGAAAACAGGTTTGGGTCCGGTTCTGCGGGTTTTGCGGCATTGTCTCGAACGCCGCCGCTTCTACCAGCTCAAATTCGCCAGCGGTGAGCAGGCCCTGGTTTTAGTTGCCGGGATGCCGGCGCCTTCGGTCGAGTTTGTACGCCTGACGCTGGGCGGTTTGCTGCCGTGGCAAACGGTTTGGGAATTCAATCCGACCCGTGCTGGCGGCTACGGCGATTACATTCACAAGCTCAAAGCGATGTTTTCGCCTCCCACCGGACACTCGGATGACGCGGTTCATTACATCCGCGAAGCCTTGTCGCCTTGTCGCTCCATCGAGGAAGCGCGCACGCTGCTGTTTGATCGCGAGCGGCGAGCCCATGGCGCGGTCGGCGAAAGCGAAGCACTCAAGTTTAATCTCCAAACGGTCGCCGATTACGATGATTGGCGGCTTGAAGCCGAGCCGGCGCCGAAGCAGTCGACGCCGAGGAAATCCAAAGTCACGCTTGCGGCGATTCCCGATCGCTATCGGATCATCGAAGTTGATCGAGTTCGATGGCTGACTTGTGTCGAGGCGCCCAGGCTCGCCGTGCGTGCCCGGCGCGGATTTTCGATACCTGCCAAGGAGGCGCGCAACTATTCTTCGGGAACAATTTTTCTCGATGGCGTGGTTCAAGGGGAGCCGTTCATTGACTTCGAGGAAGATCTTTACAATCTCGACCACCCCGAGGAGTGCATTCAGAACTTAGCGACCTGCGAGCAGGCGCTGATGTTGATTCGCAAAGGCATCGATCTGCGCAAGCGCGAATGGTCGGTTCTGGCCAATGATTCCGACCTGGACACGATATGGGCAATCTGGGTACTGCTCAATCACCTGCGCGTTAACGATGATGCCGAGGTGCGGACCAGGATCATGCCGTTGCTCAGGCTTGAGGGCGCGCTCGATGCCCATGGTCCCGATGCGCAGTCTTTGACTGCGCTACCGCACGATCTGCTGCGCTCTACCATGGCATTGCGCAAACAGTTGCAGCAGCAGGAATTGGTTCTGAAGAATTACGGACGCTGGTCGGAATTCGACGTCTTGGAATATATTGCGGATCGCCTGCGCGCCATCGATGAACTGGTCTATACGCCGGAGCATTTCGCCGGTCTGCATGAAGTGAATGAACTGGCTCGAACGGAAATCGGCGATGGCTTCGTCGCGGTGGCGTGCGCTTCGGATGCCGCGATGGAGGATGTCGAAAAACAACTACAAAGAACCTACGGAGAACGCTTGGGCATATTAATATTTCAAAGCGCTCCTTCCGGGTACAAGATGCATCAGGTGGATCGCAGCTTGCCGGCGACGCTCGAGCAAGCCTATGAACGTCTGAATCTGGTGGACCCGGTGGCAACCAGAAGCATCGAGAATCGCTGGGGAGGCTCGGCTGAGATCGGTTTTTCGCCGCGAAAAACCCAGACGGGTTTGACTCCGGAGCAAATCATCGCGGCGGTAGGAGAAGCTTTTTGGGTGCCGAAGTTTTTCGATGTAATGGCCGCGCTGCCACGGGCCCTGTTTCTTGCCGGCGCGGCATTGGCGCCGGCGCTAGGATTGATTTTTCTGTGCAACTTTCTACGCGACCGCGGCTACATCGCTACCGACACCGTGTTGCTGTCGAGCCTGGCTCTCGCCGTGCCGGTGATTATTTTGTTTTGCTCGAAGGCCCGCCTGGTGCCCGGTCTTTACGGCTGGCGCATGTTTGCGCATGCGGGCTGGATGTCGGTTTTGCCGGCCGCTCTCGTCGGCGCCGCGATCGGCGGCGCTTGGGCGCCCGGATCATTGGCCGAGCGCGTCGGTATGGACCTTACGCATCGCTTTAGCGGTCTCACCGTTTTGCTCTTTTCCCTCTCCGCCGAACTGCTTTTCCGCGGCATTGTTCTCGGTCAGATCGCCGCACGCCTGCCGATCCAAAAGAACGCCGGCTTGTGGTGGCATTCCTGGCCGACCACGATATCGGCCGCGCTTTATGCAGCGGCCTCGCTGCTCCTGTTCGCGACTCTGTCGAGCTGGCAGCTGCCGGTCTATCAAAGCGCTCTCATCGGGGCCGGCGCGGCTATTTTCGGCGTTGCCTCTGCGATTGCCCGTGAGCGCTCGGAGAGCGTGCTCGCTTCCGTTCTGCTCCATTGGGTTTGCGCAGCGGCGCTCCTGTGTAGCCGTCTGCTTTTCTGATCGAAGCCGAACGGCCAAATACCTTGCCCAGCTCCGGTGCCGGAACATGTTGCGACTGTCATTTCGACCCGAGCGGGAAATCTTTTCGGTATTTACCCCCGATCACGTTCACGCGAGCTTCGGTGAGCTCCCTACGTTGACAGCCTCCCCTCATGTGATATGGGTGCGCTCGTAATGAGGGCCTTTAGTAGGCGAATTCTTGCTCTATGTGATCTTTGCGTCCTCGGTGATTAATTCTTCTCCGGCTGCGGAGAGTTAACCGCAAAGTACGCAAAGGGCGCAAAGTAAAAAATCGAGGGTCGATGATCGAGGATAGAAGATCGACCTCGCTCGGACTACATTCTTCGTTCCCCAATTTTGTGACCTTTGTGCTCTTTGTGGTTGCCGGTAGAAATATCAGGGAGGAACGAAAATGCCGATCATCACGATCTATCAAGGCGCCTCCGGCGAGGGGCAGGAACTCGCCGAAAGCGTCGCCGAGGCTCTTGGCTATCGCTGCATCGGGCGCGAGGTGCTGGTCGAGGCGAGCCGCCGCTATGGCGTGCCGGAAGCGAAACTCAACGAGATCGTCGAAAAAGGGCCGCACTGGTGGGAGCGCCTGCTGCAAGACTTGCGTCCTTACCGAATCGCTCTGCAAGCGATGCTTTGTGAGTTGGCCCAGGATGGCAAGGTGGTTTACCACGGTCACCTGGGGCATGAGATCTTGTCCGGCATCCCCCATGTACTGAAAGTTCTTTTGACCGCGCCGCTCGAATATCGCATCCAACAAGTCCGGTTGCGGCAGCATCTCTCTGAGACTGCGGCGCGCCATTACATTGAAGCAGTGGACAATGCGCGCAGTCGCCGTCTGATGGCGATGTTCGGAGCCGATTGGCGCGATCCCAATCGCTACGACGTCATTTTGAATATCGGCAAGATGAGCCGCGAGGGAGCGAAGCGGATTATCGTCGAGGCGGCCAAGTTGGAAGAGTACCAGCTCACGCCCGAGTCACAGCGGGTTTTCGATAATTTTGCCCTCGCATCCCGCGTTCACGCCGTTTTGTTCACATCGCCGGACATCAGAGGGGCGGCGCTCGAAGTTCGCGCCGACGGCGGCCAGGTTCACATCAAGGGCAGAGTCGATGATGGACTGGAAGACAGAGTCGTGTCGATTGTCAAAAGGGTGCCGGGGGTCAGTAAGGTGACGACGGATCTTTACTCCGTTCCGCCGGAAGCTTTCTTAGGGCCGTGACCTACACAAAAGCATGATTGCAAAGCAGATCGCCGGTCATTAGCGACGGGGATGCGACCATCTTGCTGAGGATGAAAATGGTCCGTAGCAGATGTTGGCCTGTTTTGTTTTTCGTTTGCGTGTTCGCGGCCGATCTCTGTGCTGCCGTTCCGCGTCGAGCGCTCTCCGATGAGCAGATAGTCGCGCACGCCCAACTTGTTGTGAGCGGTACAAATATAGAAATATATCAGCAGGGCGTGGCAGTCGATCCATCGTTCTTGAGAACGATGGAAAGCGCATATGAACAAGTCGAGCGCGTTACGGGGTTAAAGCTGGATACGGCGACACTTGGGCCAAAGATACGCGTGTATGTTTCGGATGCCGTTAATGTTTCACATGTTTGGCGGGCGTATCAGCATCCGCGCGATCCAAAAGGCATTATCTTTCTAAATCGCAGAGTGTACCACGGAGCCATGGGAGGCAAGAACGCGACCCACGTCCATGAGATCACGCACCTTTTCACCTGGCGTTACCACAGTCACACGCTGCGCGAGGGCATCGCCGACTATATTGCACTGAAAATTTATCCCGGCGCCGCTGTGGGCCCCAACGCCAGGCCAGAAGAGGCTGCGCGGCGCAACATCGCGCCGGAGATCCTCGCCCATCTCGGCACCACCAGGCCGGCACCGGATTGGGTTTCCACCGATCCGACCCGGCGCGCCGATTACTATTTTGCAAGTTATCGGCTGGTCAAGTATCTGGTCGAACGCAAAGACTTGGATCATTTTTGGAGACTTTACGCCTCGGAAAATCCGGAAGAGGACATAAAAAAGCTATATGGGTTAAGCAGGGATGACGCGATTGAAGCCGCGCTTGCGGCGCGGTAATTCTGACATATAGCCGAGCGTGAAAAAGAAGGTTAAACCAGGCCCCTGCTTAAAAGGATAACGCTCCAATTATTGAACTATATGCGTCGGGACAATCCGAACATCGGTAAGCGAAGTCCTTATGGTCTGGACAGAAATGAAGAAGTTGAAGACGCTCTCGGTAAGAAATAAAAGAGTGCCGTTGGGCGGCAACGAAATCATCATCTTTTACAGGAGGGCAATCGGATGAGAGCGTCTTTTTTCTTGGGGCTGGTTCTTTTCGCTTTGCTTGGCTCCGGCGCTCGCGGCGTTGGCGCGCAGCCATATCCCTACTACGATCCCTACTGGGATCTTCACTATCAGCAGTACTTGCAATATCAGCATTATATGCAGTGGCAAGACTACTTAGCCTATCTGCAACAAACCGATCCGTATTATGAGCTGCACCTCATGCATTACCAACTTTATCGGTGGCCCTATCCGCCGTATCAAGTATACCAACCCTGCTGTTTTTTATGGGGTGTCGTGCCATCTCGGTCGATACCGTTCGCTCCAGAGCCGCGGCCTATAGTCGCTCCGCGGCGACGAGCGGCAGTCGGTCCGCTACCGCGGGCGGTCGGTCCGTTGCCACGCGCGGTGGGCCCACTGCCGCCCGCGGCTCCAAGACGCTAAAGAGGACGCTTGCGCGCAGGGCCACGCAATACGGTCGAGATTATGCCGAGGGGCAGACGCCTGTCACTTCCGAATCACGGTTTCGTGGCGAGCCAGGTGATTAATTTCGTTTAGATAAAAGAGGACAACGCGTGAACGCCAATAGCGCCGACATTGGTGAGCAAGCTGGCGTCATTGGTGAAGCGCCTAGGTGAAGCGGAGATAGCGACCACGGAGCGCCAGTTTTCGCCCAAGGACCAATCGCCACCCTCTTAGTTGATAACCACACACCGGACACCAAGCGCTGATCGGCAGCTCCGTATCAGTCGGAGTTGGGCGCCTTACGGCGATCCAGAAATCATCCTGGCACTTGGGGCAGGTTCGAACGATATAGCGCGCCATGGTGGCGGAGTCATATCGCTGCGAATCGGGCGAGTCAATCCTGGACTAAAGTCCAATGCCCCGCCGTCCCAGACTGTGTCAGGCTTGCTAATCTCCGGCTCGATGCATTCGGCGGCTGCACGGCAGCAGCCGGTCCGCGAGATTGGTGCCGATGCAGCCTGCGCGGCGCGGGCATTTTCGACGTGATCGTCCGGCCGCGTCGACACCAATCGAGGCGTCGTTTCCCTCAACGCCTCGACACTCGGCCCTCCTCCCGACCGAATGTCCACGGCTCGAGCGAAGTCCTTGGAGCGAAGGTAGCAAGCCGTCGGAGGCAGACGGTGATCGAGGGCAACTTCCCCTAAGCCGGAAATCCGCAATTGACGCAACGGGAGCCGCTTCCCACGTTCCACGCCCAGCGGAAGGTTTTCGGATCGCGCGGATCGCCATTGTAAAAGTCGCCACACCGGGGGCATTTAACCGATCCTAATTTGCCGGCGTAGGTGCGCATCGAAGCGATTGGTAAAACTAGCAATAGAATGAACGCGGGATGTACATACTGAGCGATTGCGGTGCTAACGACCATAACAATGGGTACGGCAATCATGCTAACCCAATAGCGCCGTTTCAGCCGTCGGATGTGCTCGACTTCGTCGATAAACTGATCTCTAGATGTTGAGCGGTCGGTCATCGATACAGGACCTCATTTAAGCGAGGCCGCGCTTTAGATTTCCCAAACTCAGTCCGCAGGAACGATGCCGTCTGAGTTTTGGGGAGAAGAGGGCGAACCAACCGCTGTCGCTTTGGCCGTCTCTGCGAACATGTAGACAAGCGCGAGCACGATGATCTTTGATCCTGTGTTACGCTCCACTTGCGAAATGCCTGACCCGAAACGGACCCATATCGGAGTCGCCGATGCGTAAGCTGCGCGCGACGAAATGTAAGCGAAACATCCGTGACCGCGCTTACCTCGGCTCCTTCCCCATGTTCCAAGACGGCGGATCGCTGGTCGGAAAAGAATCTGCGAGCGTTTTGTCAATCACTTCTTCGGGTACTTGGGCCTTGCGCTCCTCATTCTTACGTCGCCAGCGCCGGCCCATGTAAACCAACAATGCTCCCAGACCCGCGCTTCCGATCCAGCGCAAACTTTTGGTCTTCATAGATCCCTCCCTACGTGTTCTTTCTGACCTGTGTTGAGCGCAAGCGTCATCGAAGATCGGCACGCTCACCGCTGGGCTGCGGCTTAACCGCGGCGCGCCAGTTTGACGCTTTGTGAAAAGGTCCTTTGCCCGGCGCCTTACTTATTTTTTCATCAGTGGCGGCGTACCTGTCCCGCTATGCTGGCCGATGCGGCGCTTGGCGTCCTGCTCGAAAGGTTCATTGGTTTCTGCGGCAGGCCTCGATAGTTTGCCCCGATTCCGACCTGCCGATTTTTTTCTTTTTTGGCTTTTTACACTCTGCGGACCACGTCGATTTTTCTTTGAAGCCATGGAACGCCCCTTCCTCGTAAAGCGAACTTAGGTCGACAACAGCGATCATCCGCGTTGGCCGGCCCTGCCGTAGCCCACGTTCACCCGCAAAGACTAATGCAGCACGGCCCGGAGGTTGTCAGGTCAGCAAAAGATTTTCCGCGCGAGGCTCCTCGACCTCAGGTGGAGATTTCTTCGGCTGTTTCGATTGGCCGGATTTGCTGATTCTCTGCCGCCGCTGTTGGCTCGTAGCCTTGCGGACTTTTCTTGATTGCCGAAGCTTCTTGCGATGCTTGCTTGCCGCCATGTGTATTCCTCCATCAGTGGTGAAAATTATATCATTGCGGAAAAGAGCGTTTCGCCCCAGGTGCTCATATCTATATTAAACCAGGCGAATAACGGGCTTGCTATAGAGCTAATAAACGCCGATCAGATATAGTCGTAATGTCAAATCTTTTCAGGCGTTAACCCCGGTTGTGTGGCGGCACTCGGCTGCATAGTATGTAAGTCACCGGACTTAAATAAATGGCAGGAGGTAGAACTATAATGATTCGTAATTTTTTTATCGCCGGATCAGTTGCGGTCCTTACGTTGATTGGGAATGTGCCAGCGGCAGCGCACTGCGACACCCTCGACGGCCCGGTGGTCGGCGCAGCGCGGCGGGCACTCGATAGCGGGAATGTCAATCTCGTTCTCATATGGATTCAAAAGAAAGATGAGGCGGAAATCCGAAATCACTTCCAGAAAACCGTTGCCGTTCGCAAGCTCAACGCGCAGGCCAAGGATCTCGCGGATAGATATTTCTTCGAGACGTTGGTGCGCTTACACCGTATGGGCGAAGGGGCCGGTTACACGGGTTTGAAACCGGCGGGCAAAATTGAAGCCCCGATAGCGGCTGCCGACAAGGCGCTAGAGAGCGGCAAATTAGACGGTGTGGTGAAACTCGTCAGCGAACGAATGCACGCAGGGTTGGAGCGGCACTTCAAAGAAACGATCTCGAAGAAGAAGTACAACCCGGATGACATCGCGGCTGGACGTGCTTTCGCGAGCGCCTACGTTGAGTACACACACTATGTCGAGCGCTTGTATGATGCGGGCGAAACGCTCGCTCCCGGTCGGGTGCAGAAAGAGGCGCCCGGTTTGGCTCACTCGCATTAGGCAAAGCGAGGGGACAGCCTACAACCGCAGTTTGACAGAGCGCGCCTTACGAATTGGTCTCTAGGCGCGCTCGCGCCGAGCAATTCTTGAGTGCCGAGGCGGGGCTGACGTTATCTGACAATCAGAGGCTATCAGCTACTCACGTGTGAATGCCTCGGGGGTCATTCTTGCGCGCCGCATCATGTGTAAGTGCTACGATTAAATCTGACAGTCATGATAAAGTCCTCGTAGTTCAACAAGCAGCCATGAGCTGCAGGAAGGAAGCGAGGAGAGATGACGACAGCAGATAAGGTGATCAAGACCAAGGTTGGGGTGTTAGAACTCGGCAAGCAGTTGGGCAATGTGTCCAAGGCGTGTCGGATCATGGGCTACAGCCGGGACAGCTTTTATCGATTCAAAGAGTTATTCGAGACCGGCGGCGAAGCGGCGCTAGCCGAAATCTCGCGGAGCAAGCCGAATCTAAAGAACCGGATCGAGGAAGCCACTGAACAAGCGGTGGTGGAGTTGGCGCTAGCCGAGCCTGGGTGGGGCCAGGTCAGAGCGGCCAATGAATTAAAGAAGCAAGGGATTTTTATCTCGCCGGCCGGAGTCCGCTGTGTGTGGTTGCGCCATGATCTGGAGAATATCAAAAAGCGGTTAAAGGCATTGGAAGCCAAGAGTCTGCAGGACGGTATGATCTTAACTGAGGCCCAAGTCGTGGCCTTGGAGAAGGCCAAAGCGGAGAAAGAAACCCACGGGGAATTTGAAAGTGAATGTCCGGGGTATTGCGGGGCTCAGGACACCTTTTACGTTGGAACAATCAAAGGAGTGGGCCGGATCTACCAGCAGACCTTTATCGACACCTACAGCAAGGTGGTCCTTGCCAAGCTCTATGATCGAAAGACACCGGTGACCGCAGCCGATCTACTCAATGACCGAGTGTTACCGTTCTTTGAAGAACATGAAATTTCATTGCTGAGAATGTTGACCGATCGGGGTACGGAGTATTGCGGCAACCCGGAGCATCACGAGTACGAGTTGTACCTGGCCTTGGAGGACATCGATCACACGCGCACCAAGACCCAAAGTCCTCAGACCAATGGGATCTGTGAGCGATTTCACAAGACCGTGCTCAACGAATTTTACCGGGTGACGTTTAGAAAGAAACTGTATAAAACAATCGAAGAGCTGCAA
>Ga0209172_10003640_pt1 | contig 22971 bp, 24 predicted proteins | sample LarsenN4metaG_FD_184113 | JGI IMG/M metagenome (GOLD analysis project Ga0209172, IMG submission 184113) | Hot spring sediment bacterial and archeal communities from British Columbia, Canada, to study Microbial Dark Matter (Phase II) - Larsen... ... | reverse complement strand
AGTCCTGGCGCGCCGCCGCAAGAAGGGACGTCATCGCCTCACGATGGTCTGACGCCGCGATGCGGGAACGTCGGCGCTTTCCCCGCTCCTGCCGGCTCGTCCGCCGCGCGGAATTCGAGGCCGTCTACCGCGGCGGCCAGCGGCGCTCGAGCGCAAGTTTCGTCGTCTTTTTTCTTCCCAACGGACGGGCGGAGAGCCGCTTCGGCATCAGCGTCAAGCGCGCGCTGGGCAAGGCCACCGTGCGCAGCCGCATTCGCCGGCGTGTCCGCGAGATTTTCCGGCTCCACCGGCGGGAGCTTCCAGCAGGTTGGGACATTGTCGTGCATCCCCGCGGGCCAGTGGCTCGCTTGAGATTCGCACTGCTGGCTGAGGAGTTGATCGGCGTGTTGCGAAAGGCACTGGCGAGGACCTGAGCGCGCACCACCGTGACGACCGTCGAAACAGATTCCGATGCATCGCCACGGCCTGAAGGTTCCGGCGCTGCGTCCCCCGCCGCCGTGCCTGAGGTAGCCTCCGGAAAGAGAGATTCTGTGAGCGCGCGGCTTCTGCTCGTGGCTATCCGTGCCTACCAGGCGTTTCTCTCGCCGTGGATGCCTTCCGCCTGCAAGTTCTACCCGACCTGTTCGCGCTACGCTTGTGAAGCCGTCGCGCGTTGGGGGGCCCGGCGCGGCGCGCGGCTGGCCATCCGGCGGCTGCTGCGCTGCCGACCGTTTGTTCCCGGCGGCTATGACCCCGTCCCGACCGCCTGCGACGAGCCGGAGGGAGCTCGGTGAAAGAACTGCCGCTGGAAATCCGGGCGCTGCTGGCCTTCGGGCTTTCCATTCTGGTGCTGGTGCTATGGGGCGTCTTCTTTCGCCAAGCGGCTCCGCCCAGAACCCCGCAGCAGCCTGTGCCCGCCGCGACTCCAGTGCCCGTCCCGGCAACACCTGTGCCTCAAGCCCCTGCGGTATCGCCTGCGGCCAAAGCAGAAGCTGTGGAAGCCAAGGAAGAAAGAACTTACGTCGTTGAGAATGATCTCTATCGCGTTGAGCTGTCCAACCGCGGGGCAGTGGCGCGGCGCTGGGAACTCAAGCGCTACCGGGACGACTCCAAACCCACGCCCAAGGTGCTCGACTTGGTGCACCCGGAAGCCGCGCAGCAGTTCGGCTGGCCACTGGCCATCGTGCTGGAAGACGAGGCGCGCGAGAAGCAGGCTAATAGCGCGCTGTTTGAAGTAGCGGTGGCGGGCCCCTCCACGTCGGTCGGGGCAAGGACAAACCTGGTTGCCCCGGGCGAGCTGAGCTTTCGCTGGAGCGACGGTCGTCTGACGGTTACCAAGCGAGTGCGGTTCGACTCCGGGTACGTGGTTGAAGTGGAAAGCACCGCCGCGCTCGATGGCCAGATGCTGCCCCATGGGCTGGCTTGGCGAGGCGGTTTCGGTGATGCCACCGTCTACCGGGGGGCCGAGCAGGTGAAGGTTTTTTACCGCACGAGCGACAAACTGCATTCCCTCGAGGTGAGGAACGTGGGCCTCCCGGACCACCCCGAGCAGCGCCGCCGCGAGTCTGGCGTGCTTTTCGGTGGAATCACCGACCGCTACTTTGCCGCCGCCTTTCTTCCTCCCGCCGACACGGCCGGCCCCGGATTGGCTGTATGGCACTGGCGCGGGGAGCGCCAGTTTCAGAGGGACAACGAGACCGTCAAAGAGCCGGTGGTGGAAATGGCTGCCGGCACCACGACTCCAGCCGCGCTGGCTACCCGCCTCTACGTCGGTCCCAAAGAACTGGAAACGCTCGGCCGGCTACGCCCGCCGCTGAACGAACTGGTGGATTTTGGTTGGTTTGGCTTTATCGCCGCTCCGCTGTTCTACTTCCTGAAGTGGCTCCACAAGTACGTGGCCAACTACGGCTGGGCCATCGTGCTGATGACTGTGATGATCAACATGGCGCTGTTCCCGCTGAAGGTGCAGAGCTTTCGGGCCATGAAGAAACTCCAGCGGATCATGCCGGAGATGAAGCAGATCCGCGAGAAGTACAAGAAGTACCCCCTGCGTGACCCGCGCAAGCAGCAGGAGAACAAGGAACTGATGGCGCTCTACCAGCGCGAAGGCGTTAACCCGCTGACCATGGGCGGTTGCCTGCCCATGCTGCTCCAGATGCCCATCTGGATCGCGCTCTACCAGATGCTCAACGGTGCCATCGAGCTGCGCCACGCGCAGTGGCTGGGCTGGATCCGCGACCTTTCCGCGCCCGACCCCTACTACATCCTGCCGGTGACCATGGCCGCCACGATGTACATCATGCAGAAGACGACGCCGACTACAGCCACGGATCCCATCCAGCAGCGCATGATCAGCCTGATGCCCCTGATGTTTGGCGCCATGTTTGTAATCTTTCCGGTATCCAGCGGGCTGGTGTTGTATATCCTGACCAGCAATCTGGTCGGTATGGGCCAGCAGTGGTTCCTGAACCGCACGGCGGCCAAGGAGGAAGGCAGGCCTCGCGGGAAGAAGAAGAAGGTTGCAGCGGGGCCGGGGAAGGGAGCGTGAGCACCGCGCCACCCTGATCCGTGCGCCGGTCGCTACAAGGTTCACGCTATGTCAGAGGTTGTCCTGACGGACGGCAAGCTGGATCGCCCGCGGCTGATGGGCGCGCTGGATCGGTTTCTCCGTCTGCTCGTCGAGCAGACCGGGCTCGCCCTGCAGTACGAAATCCAGGAGCTTCCCGCCCTGCAGGGCGGAGGGGACATCGAGAATCCCGAAGTTCTGGCGGTGTTTCGCGGCGCCGACGAGGAGCTGCTGCTCGAGCGCAATGCCGAGTTGTTGAAGGCTATCGAGTACATCGCTCTGCGCTGGCTGAAGCTGCCGTCGGCCTACCACGACCGCGTCCGCCTGGAATGCGGCGAATGGCGGGCCACGCACCTCGAAGAGCTCAAGCTTGCCGCGCAGGTGGCGGCCGAGCGCGTGCGCCAGACGCGCCAGCCTTTCCGCTTCAACCCCATGCCGGCGCGCGACCGCCGTGTCATTCACCTGGCCCTGCAGCACGTCTTGGGTGTACGCACCGCCAGCGAAGGCACCGGCGCCGACCGCCACACCGTGGTCTATCCCGCGGACTGATCCTGGCGGTTGGGTTCCGCGCTGGCGCAGGCCTGGGCCTGTACGCGGGCGGCGGCCAGCAGCCTCACAATCCCCTAGGCCTCAGATTTCGACCCAGTGGCCGGCTTTGCCGACGTTGAAGCAGTGCGTAGCGCCAATCCGGTCGGAAAGGCCGGCGCATTCGTGGATATGCCCGCAGAACAGGTAAGCAGGCTGCGTGCGCTCCACCCAGCGGCGCAGGGTGGCGCTGCCCGCGTGCCGCCCGGGGGCTACTTCGTCGAGCCGCGTGCCGTGCGGCGGGAAATGCACAACCAGGTAGAGCGGCCCCGCCTGCGCCGCGCCGTCGAAAACGCCCAGAGCTTCGGCGATTTCTTCTTCGCTGAATTCTCCCGGGGTATCAAACGGCGTGGGGTTGCTGTAGCCCAGGCCGGCCCAGTGTGTTGGCCCGGTTTTCCCTTTCAGTTGGCGCACCTGGCGGTGAAAATCCACCAGGCCGTAGCGGCCGCAGAAGTTGCGGATTTCCTCGGCGGTTTCATGATTGCCGGGAAGCACCCAGCAGCGGCTGCCCAGCGGCTGGAGGATCTCGCCCATGCGCTCCATGCCCCGGCCGAACGTGGACAGGTCGCCGGCGGCGATGTAGAGATCTGCCGGTTGGGCCACCAGGCGTTCGAGGGCTCGGCTGTCGCCGTGAATGTCGCTGAAGATCAGGACGCGCATACGGAAGTCAGCCTCTAGCTTACCCGAAAAAAAGCAGCGATCGGACGGCAGCCCGGCCGAGCACGGGTGCCCTTGGCGCGGTGGGAGAAAGGGCTTGACACGGCTTTCTTACATACCTATATTCGCATATATGGAATTGACTGCCCGCCAGTCGCAGGAACTCTTCGCCGCGCTGGGCGACCGCTTGCGCCTCCGCCTGGCCTGCTGCCTGCTCCTGCAGCGTGACGGGTTGTGTGTCTGCGAGCTGAGCGACGCACTGGCCGAGCCCCAGCCCAACGTCAGCCGCCACCTGAAGCTGATGCGCTCAGCCGGGCTGGTCGAAGAGCGCCGCGAAGGCCGCTGGGTGTACTACCGCCTGCGCCATGTGGACCATCCCTTCTTTCAGAGCATCCGCTGCTGCGTGGAAACCGTCTGCTGCTGCACGGATGTGCAGGAGGACCTGCGCCGGCTGCGACAGCGCCTGAAGCTCCGGCGCGGCGGAAAGTGTGTGGTAGGTTTTCGATCCCGTCGCGGTTCCCTCCGCTCGCCGCAGACCTTTCATACGAGCCGGCGTGGGATCGGGAAAGGAGGTCGGCCATGAATCCCTGTTGCCCGGGGCCGTGCTGCCCACCCGCGGCGCGCTAGCAAGGCCCTGAGTTCCCGGCCGTAGGGCCGGGGATGCGGCCTGCGGAGTGGAGCGGCCGATCCACTCCCGGTCGGTCCTGCTTCCGAGGTATGACACAGGCAGGGCGTGCTCAGCCGCGAAGATAGGCTCTGCTTCAGTCCTCCACCCAGCCTTGTTCGATTACGCGCCCGGAGGAATCCAGCGCCACACGGAAGGTAAAGCCGGCGCGGGTGTCGTCGGGGTTGCCGCGCGAGAAGCGCAGATCAGTGAACTCGACGATCCTGTGACCGTCCCGTTCCGAATAGCGCACCACGGGGAAGCGCGCGAACCAGAGGTAGGTTTTCACCGCGGGCAGTTGCCGCGCAGCGTCCGTATAAGTGTTGGGGGATGAATCAGCGGCAAATCGGAAGCGCGGTGCGGTGCGGTCAAAAAGGTTGAGCCGCGCCACATACACGCCCGTGGGCGTGCGGATCAGCCCGCTCCAGCGCGTTAACGCCGGTGGCGCGGGCAGCGCTCCCAGGTGCTCGACGGCCAGGCGGTGTTCGGCGGCAAAAGCTTCGACACGGCGAAGGGCCATGCGGTGCGCCGCGGCGCATAGCAACCCGTAACCGACCATCGCCAACAACCCAGCGCGACACCATCTGGCCCGGCCCAGACGCACGCCCCAGTCGCGCGTGGTCGGTAGGAAGAACAGCAGAGCCAGTAAGCCGTAGGCCGTTACCGTAAACCACGGCGAATAGCCGACGCGCAGCGTGTGCGCCAGCCATTGCACACCCAACGCCGCCAAGCTGAAGGCAAGCCACATAACTATCGCGCGGCGCCACTGATTCTCCCGGCGGCGGAACACCCAGGCCGCCACCTGCGGCAGCAGCACGATGGCTGTGAGTGTGAAATCAATGATGAACACCAGATCCCAGGCTGCGCGCGTGCGCGCCAGCGGGCTCCAGATCATTGTGCCGAAGGAAGTGACCAGGTCGGTCAGAATGTGAAAGGCCAAGCCGAGCGCGTAGATGCCAGTCAGGCCCAGGAACGAGGGCGCCTGCCAGCGCCAGCGCCGGGCCGCCCAGCGCGTCAGCGCCGCAAGGCCCACCGCGAACAGCGGCAGGCCCACGAAGGAATGCGTCACGCCGCGGTGGATTTCCAGTGTCGCGATGTCGTTTGCATCAACGAGCTCGAAGACGACGTCGCTGTCGGGAAAGACCGAGCCGAGCGTCACGGCCCACAGGGCCACGCGTCCGTGCTTTTCGGCTAAGTAGGCTTTGCCGATCAGCGCCCCGCCGATTCCCGTCGTAAAGGTGTCCATGCCGTTTGGCTCAGAAGCGGGTGCGCGGCTCAAGCCGCACCCTGCAGAGGATTGGATGACCTCCCGGCCTGCAAGGACTTCTTCAGCGGTGCCCGCTGCGCACGATTCTCACGCCAGTTGCCGCAGCAGATGGCCGGTCAGATAGGCAAAAGCGGCGGCCATCGAACCGATGAGTAGCATCTCTAGACCGCTCGTGAACCAGCGTGTCCGGGTGACCAGCGTACGCAAGCTTCCGACGACAAACAGGGTCGTACCTGTGGCTATGCAGGACGTGAGAAACATCCGGGCGCTCGGAACGAACAGGAACGGAAGCAGGGGCACGCTGCCAGCCAGGACAAAGGCCCCGAAAATTGCGGCACCGTGACCGAGTGCATGCATCCTCCCCTCCCGCAACGTTCTGCCGGTGCTGCGTTGGTAGGCCTGCTCGGAGCGCATGCCGAGGTAGTTGCCCGCGCCCATGGCAAAGCCGTCCGCCATCAGGTTAGCGACGCCGAGAATGATGACGATGCGCGGACTGAGCGATGCTCCTGCCGCGCCGCTGACCACCGCGAATGTGGTCACGATGCCGTCGTTGGCGCCAAACACCAGATCCCCGATGTGGTGCGCCCAGGAGGGCCAGAAGCCGAGATAACCGTGGGGCGCGTCGCCAGCAGGCCTCACGCCGAGTCTCCGGTCACTGCACCCCGGACCAGTCGTCGGAGATGAGGATGGAGTTGCCGGGGTTCGATGGGTCGTACTTGATGCTGACGGGCTGGCCGGTGATCAACCGGTCGAGGTGCAGGCGCGCTTCGAGTCCGGTGATGTCCTGCGCAGTCTCATAAGTGACGCCGGAAATCGAATAGCTGTACAGCACCAGTTTCCGGCGCCCGTTGGCTTTGGAGGTCTGAGGAGGATGGCCCGGAACTTCGGTAATCTCCAAAATCCTCCCTTCCACGATGCGGCCCACCTGATTGACGTAGGCGCGGCGGCGGCGCTCGACTTCCTCCGGGTTGGGGCGGCGGTGACGCCACCAGTAGAAGGCGCTGCCGGCCGTGGCCGCCAGCGCGGCGGCCACCGCTAGCACCCCTAACAGAACCTTCGGGTCGAGTTCCCCCAGGCTCAACTCCCACCCTTTCGCGCTGTGGCCGGCTCCACAATCTCGCCTAGCGTCTCGCGCGCTTTCTCCCAGTCTTTCAGGAACGCTTCCAGGCCGCGGTCGGTGAGCGGGTGCTGGAAGAGCTGCGTGAAGACCTTGAACGGCATAGTGGCGATGTGCGCGCCGATCTTGGCCGCTTCGACCACGTGGAGCGGATGGCGGAGGCTGGCGGCGAGCACTTCTGTGGAGAAGCTGTAGTTGCGGTAGATCTGCACGATCTGGCGCAGCAGGCCCAGGCCGTCCTCGCTGATGTCGTCCAGGCGGCCCAGGAAGGGGCTGACAAAGTAGGCGCCGGCTTTGGCCACCAGCAGAGCCTGCGAAGGTGAGAATACCAGGGTGACGTTGACGCGGATGCCTTCCCGGTGCAGGACGTTGAGGGCGCGGATGCCGGCCGGCGTCATGGGGACCTTCACCACGATGTTCGAATGCCAGGAGGCCAGCTCACGCGCTTCACGCAGCATGCCTTCCGTGTTTGTGGAGACGACTTCGGCGTTGACCACGCCGTGGCGCACAACTTCGCAGATTTCCACGACCAGGTCGCGGAAGGAGCGTTTTTCCTTGGCTGCCAGCGTGGGGTTTGTAGTCACCCCGTCGAGCACACCCAGCTCCGCTGCCTGGCGGATTTCCTCCAGATTAGCCGTGTCCAGGAATAGCTTCATGGCGGATCCCCTTGCTGTCGAACTCTCAGCCCTGTGCAATCACCGGATTGCGCAGCGTCCCGATACCGCTGACAATCACTTCCACCACATCGCCCGGCGCGAGTGGACCTACGCCTGACGGCGTGCCGGTAGCGATCACGTCGCCCGGCTCAAGCGTCATGACGTGCGAAACCCACCGAATTATAACATCCACGGGAAAGATCATCTCCGTGGTCCGCGCCGCTTGTTTCCGCCTGCCGTTGACGAACGTTTCGATCGTGGCCGCCGCCCAGTCGAGCCCGGTCTCCACCGCCGGACCGAGCGGGCAGAAGGTGTCGAAGCCCTTGGCGCGGGTAAACTGTACGTCTTTCTTCTGCAGGTCGCGGGCCGTTACGTCGTTAAGGCACGTAAACCCGAGGATGCAGGGCCGCACATCATCTGCTTCCGCAAGCTGCCCGCACCTGCGGCCAATCACCACGGCCAGCTCGCCTTCATAGTCCACGCGCTGGGAGGCCGGCGGAAGCACGATGGGCTCGTCCGGGCCGATGACGGCCGAAGGTGGTTTCAGGAAGAGGAGCGGCTCGATAGGAAGCGCGTGGCCCAGTTCCACGGCATGCTCGCGGTAGTTGCGCCCCAGGCAGACGATCTTGCTTGGTGTGACCGGAGGAAGCAGCTTGACCGCAACCAGCGGCCAGGCCCTTTCGCCGGGCTTCCATTCGCCGAACACATCTCCCGCCAGCTCGCGCACGCTTTCGCCTTCGATGATGCCCCAGCGCGGCGCTGGGCGGACCGTCGTGCCGGCGCGGCCCACGGCAGCGGCCTCGAGCAACATCGGCTGGAAACGGCAGAGCTTCATTCCCGTTCGCTGGGCGGCTGGCGGGGCTGATGGCGCATCTCTACAAACATCGCGACCACCCACGCCCCCACGGCCGCGACGCTGTACAGCACCATCCCGAGAATCCAGGCGTGCAGCATTTCCACACCCATGCGGTTGTGCAGGTTGGCAAACACCATTCCCATCGCGCCGTAGGCCAGCGTGAACAGCAGCCACGCCGAAAAGCCCGCGGCCGCCAGCTGCATCGGTGTCCGGAAGAAATAGACGACGGGCATGAGCATGACGAGCGCAAAGGCCGCCCAGCAGATCCCGTTTCGGAGCCGCGCGTAGGGTTCGAGTGCAGGAACGCGATTGGCGGCCATCACCGCCGCCACCATCACTACGATCAGGTACACCCCGGTCAGCACGCCCACGCGCAGGGCGGGGATGCGTAGCCAGGCCAACCATTTTGCACCGGGCAGCCGCGAAGGGCTCATACCATGCTCCGGCAGACCAGGGGAGGGCAGCCCCTTCAGGGGACTGCTTCCGATACCACCGAGCTCGCCAGGCTCTCGTTGCCGGCGCGATCCACGGCTGTAACCGTATAGAAGTAGCGCCGACCAGGCTGCACGGAGATATCACGGAACGCCGGCATTAGCAATAAATCCGGGTTCAACCGTTCGCCGCGCAACTCTTCCCGGTCGCTGCGGTAGACGTGGTAGCCGGCTAGGTCCGGCTCGGTGCCCAAACCCCAGGAAAGCTCAACGTAAGCTGGCTGGCTGGCCTGTGCGGGCACAACGGCAATCACGACGTTCCCCGGCGGTGCAGGCGGGAAGACGTCGCGCGGAGTGACTACGACGGGTGCGGACAGCTCGGATTCAACCGACTCGGCATCGTGCTGTGCGACGCTGGTCACCGCGTAGCGGTAACTGCGGCCGAACTCGAACTGCGTGTCGCGGTAGCGCGCCGCGGTGGCCGGGCCGAGCAACCGGAATTCCGGCTCGCCCGTTTCGCCCGGCACTATTTCGGCGCGATAGACGCGGTAGCCCGCCACCGAATCCAGGCGCGTGCCGCCCACGGTCCTTACAGGGGGAATCCAGGTGAGTTCGATAGCCAGCTCCGTCACGGATGCGGCGAGCTGTGTGCTTGGTTCCGGCGCAGGAAATATGCGCACGGCTGCGAGGTTTGAATCGGCCGATGCGCGCTTGCTTGTCGCGCGGGTTCGGACCATGTACACAGCCTGCTGACCGGCGTATCGCTCCAGCAACTCGCCCGTGAGCAGGTCTGCGAACAGGATCTGGTTGTCTTCCCGTCGGTAGGTGTCCACCAGAGTCGAGGGGATCGTGAGCAGCGGTTTGCTGGGGAGGTCCTTCGCCTGAGGCGTTGCACGGGCGGGCAGGAAGGCGCGAAAGATTTCCACGTCGGGGGGCGCTGGCAGCGGGCGGCCGTCTGCACTGGCTTCCGGCAGAGTAAAGGTCAACACAGCCCGCGGCCCGGCTTGGCGCGCCGCCAGGTCGGTGACTTCGCGCGGCACCAGCGGCCGGCGCGGCTGAGGGTCCCCCGGCACGCCGCAGCCCGCCAGGGCGAGGAGGGCAGCCAGTAGGCTCGCCCTCCGACGCGCACAGGTGGAAGGTTGGCACAGATTGCGTGTCTGCATTGTGTGGAGTCCGGGGCCCAGTCTCCACCCCTAGAGAATGTACCGGCTCAGGTCCTGGTCCTTGACAATTTCGGCGAGCTGCTTGCGGACGTAATCCTCGTCAATCTTCAGGGTTTTCTTTTTCAGATCCGGAGCCTCAAAGGAGATTTCGTCCAGCAGCTTCTCCAGGACAGTGTGCAGGCGGCGCGCGCCGATGTTCTCCGTCTGGGAGTTGACCGTAGCGGCAAAGTGGGCAATGGCGGCAATGGCGTGGTCAGTGAATTGCAGCTTGACGCCTTCGGTTTCGAGCAGCGCCTGGTACTGTTTGATGAGGGCGTTTTTCGGCTCGGTCAGGATGCGGACGAAGTCCTCCTCGCCGAGGGAGGTGAGTTCAACACGGATCGGGAAGCGGCCCTGCAACTCGGGGATCAGGTCGGAAGGCTTGGTCACGTGGAAAGCTCCGGCGGCGATGAACAGGATATGATCGGTGCGCACCATGCCGTAGCGCGTATTGACGGTAGTGCCTTCGACAATGGGCAGGATATCGCGCTGCACCCCTTCGCGGCTGACGTCGGGTCCGTGGCCGGACTCCCGCCCGGCGATCTTGTCAATCTCGTCGATGAAGATGATACCCATCTGCTCGGCGCGCTCCACGGCCACGCGCGTTACCTGGTCCATGTCGATCAGCCGGCTTTCTTCTTCCTGAATCAGGTAATCGTAGGCGTCGGCGACCGTCATCTTGCGCTTCTTCTTCTGCTGGCCGAAGAAGCTGCTGAGCATGTCCTTGACGTGGATATCCATCTCCTCGACGCCCTGGTTGCTGACGATCTCAAAGGCAGGCATGGAGCGTTCGCGCACTTCCAGTTCCACCACGCGCTGGTCCATCTTGCCTTCGCGGAACTGCGCGCGCAGCTTCTCGCGCGTGCGGCTCACCTGCTCGCGCTGGGCGGCTTCGGAGCTGGGTCCGGTCAGCTCGACGGAAGGGGGCATGGTCGGCAGCAGCACGTCGAGCAGGCGCTCTTCAGCAGCCTGTTCGGCGCGCTCGGCCACTTCGTCGAGCTTTTCTTCGCGCACCATGTCGATGGCTGTCTCCACCAGGTCGCGCACCATGGACTCCACGTCGCGGCCCACGTAGCCCACTTCGGTGTATTTCGACGCCTCCACCTTGACGAACGGGCAGCCCGCCAGCCGTGCTAGCCGCCGCGCAATCTCCGTCTTGCCCACGCCCGTCGGGCCGATCATCAGGATGTTCTTGGGCAGGATTTCCTCGGCCAGTTCGGGCTGCAGCTTCTGCCGGCGGACCCGGTTGCGCAAGGCAATGGCCACAGCGCGCTTGGCGGCCGTCTGGCCGATGATGTATTTGTCCAGCTCGGCGACGATTTCCCGCGGGGTCAGCTCGTCGAAGGAAGGCAGCGGCTCCGGCTCGGCGCGCTGCTCGCCGGGCAGATACACGACGCGGTCTTTTTCCGCCTTGCTCACAGCTCTTCCACCGTGAAGTTGGCGTTGCTAAAGATGCAGATTTCGCTCGAGATGCGCATGGCTTCGAGCGCGATGTCTTTGGCGGGGAGCTTGGTGTGCCGGGCCAGCGCTCGCGCCGCCGCCAAAGCAAACGGCCCGCCCGAGCCGATGGCACAGATGCCGTCGTCCGGCTCGATGATGTCGCCGTCTCCGGAAAGCAGCAGCGTGGCTTTGGCGTCAGCCACCACCAGCAGCGCTTGCAGGTGGCGCAGGGCGCGGTCGGTGCGCCATTCCTTGGCCAGCTCGACGGCGGCGCGCTGCAGGTTGCCCTGGTACTCCTGGAGCTTGTTTTCGAACCGGCCAAACAGCGACAGCGCGTCGGCCGTCGAGCCGGCAAACCCGGCCAGGATTTTTTCATTGAACAGCCGGCGAATCTTCTTGGCGTTGTGCTTGAGCACGTTTTCGCCCAGAGTCACTTGTCCGTCGCCGGCCATCACCACTTTGCCGTCGCGCCGCACACACACGACGGTGGTGGCGTGGACGCGCCCGGCCCGGCTACCCGCGCGTCGCCGCGCCGCGGGCAAACTGAAACCTCTCCGTTGTGCCTTCCGCGTCATAGGGGTTCGACTATTATACCCCGCTCCCGCCGTATCGGGACGATGCGCCTAACCCTGGCTCGCCTCCGGCAACTCCCTCGCGCTGGCCTACCGTTTGCGCACGCGTTGTTCGGAACGGCCCACGGAAGCGCGGGTGTCTTCGGGTCGACGGAAAGCCAGTCTGCCTTGAGGATGAGCTTGGGCGGCGTGGACCTCGAGCCAAGCGACCACGTCACCTGCGTGCTGACCACCGCATGCTAGAATCGCAGCGATGTCGAGGCTGGGCCTTACCTCCCTGCTCATCCTTGTTTCCGGGACCTGGGCCGCGGCGCAACACGAGCCACCAGTGCCCAAGGAATTGCTCGAGCGCGTGGACAACTGGGTGCGTCGCTTCCTGGCCGACTTCCGGAACTGCAGCGCCGAAGAAACGCTCGAGCAGACTCGCTGGGATCGTCGCGGCCGTGCCGTGGCGCAGCGGCTCATCGTGTCCGACTACTTCGTCGTGCGCCTGCCTTCCGGAGAGCTGGCCGAGTTTCGCGACGTGCTCGCGGTTGACGGCAAGACCATTCGTCTACCCGAGCAGCGCGAGCAGAAGTGGCAGCGGCTGGCTGCGGCCCGCAGCCGCGCGGAGATTGCGGCCCTGTTTACCGATCCGGGCAGCTACCGGCTGGCCGCGGAGCATTTCGCCAACCTGGCGCTGCTGGTTACGCGCTTCGCGGAGCGGCACTGGGACACCGTGAAGTACTTCTTTGCCGTGGATACTTCCGACCCGCCCCGGGACGACACCCTGGTGGGCTACCGCCAGCTCACTGGCGAAGGGCTGATTCTCTTCGACGGCAAGCCGGTGTTTCCTTCTGGCCAGGCCTGGGTAGACCCCAACGACGGCCACATCCAGCGCATCGAAGAAACCTTCGAGCACAAGCGTATCCGCTACTGGACGGCGGTCGAACTGGCCTGGGACGACGGCCTGAAGGCGTGGCTGCCTCGCGAAATCACCGTGCGCGTGTTCGAGAAGGGTCGCATGACCGAGCAGGACGTCTATTCCTACGCCAGCTTTCGCCGCCGCCACGCCTACTCCCAAGCTGGCACTGAAGCCCTCCGCTCTCGCCCCTGAGGCAACCCGCCGGGCCACGCTTGCTGAGGACATCCCGAGTCCGTCCGCCAAAGGCGGAGTCTCACTGCCTGCATTCGTAGCCGGCTGGTTCTCCGCGCCCGGAATTCAGCCCGCTGCAGCCTACGTGCGCAAACCGGCGTCGAGGGCGTCGAAGAACGCGTTCAGCTCCGTGGGCAGGGTGAAGATGTTCGTGGAAATGCGGATGCGGTCGGCCGTGCCGGCCGGGTCCGAGCTGCCCGCGATGCGAATATTGCGCGCCGCGCAGGCATCGAACACGCGCTTCAGCCCGCCGGGGGCGGACTCAAAACTCACCATGCCGCCGAAGAAGGGATCGTCGCTGGCGTTCACGACCTTCAGTTGCGGGTAGCTGCCCACGCGATCGCGGACGCGCGCAGCTAGCGCGTGCTGGCGTGCGTAGATGCGCTCGGCGCCGATAGTGTGGAAGAAGTCGAGCGCGGCCTTCAGCCCGACCATGACGGAGAGGTTCGACGTGCCCAAGTTCGAGAAGCGATAAGCCTTGAGGTCATAGTTGCGCCAGTCGCCGCTGGCGATATTGACCCACAGCTTGTCCTGCAAGCCGTCGCGCACATAGAGGAACCCGGTGCCTTTGGGGGCCATCAGCCATTTGTGGGGGCTCGAGGCATAGAAGTCGCAGCCCAGCTCGTGCATGTTGAGCGGCAACTGTCCGATGGCGTGCGCGCCGTCCACATGGCTCAGCACGCCGCGGCTGCGCGCCAAAGCGCAGATTTCTTTCGCCGGCAGCACCACGCCCGTCACCGTGGTGATGTGGCTGAACATGATGATCTTCGTGCGCGGCGTCAGCGCCCTGGCAAACAGCTCGACGATCTGCTCGTTGGACGAAGGTGGCTTGGGCAGGGTGACGTAGTTCAGCTTGACGCCGAAGCGCGCCGCCTTTTGCTCCCAGCAGCAGCGTCCCCCGGGGTGCTCCTGGTCGGTGAGCAGGACCTCCTCCCCCGGCTTCATGTCCAGCCCGTTGCCCACAACGTTGTTGGCTTCTGTGGCGTTGCGCACTAGGGCCAGCTCGTCGCGGCGGCAACCGATGAAGGCCGCCAAGGCGTCGCGCAACTCGCGCAGGCGGGTGTTTTCCTCGTAGCCGAACCAGGGGTAGGCGGGCTCCCTGAAGGACTCGCCGTAAAGGATGTGGTCCATCATGGGGCGCAGCACCGGCAGGGGCGTGCAACCCACCGAGCCGCAGTTCAGGTTGATGCGGTCGGCGGCAAGCAGCCATTGCCGGCGCAGCTCGGCCCAATAGCGCTCGGGGTCGGAGTCCAGCAGCGAGCGTGGCGGCAGAGGAGGGCTTTCCTGGGCCAAAAGTTGCTCGGCGCGGGCCAGCGGCAGCCCGAGCAGGGCGGCAGCCACCGCAGCGCGTTGCAGAAATTCCCGGCGTGCCGGCATAATTCACCTCCGTGCGCGGCCGCCGCGAGTCTAGCGCACCGCGAGCAGGGGAAGCAAAGTAGGCAGAGGCAGAGCAGACAAGTCCCGCCGGGAGGTGCTGAGGCTGCCTGACAACCTATGACAGCCCCGGGCCTGTGTGGTATCACTTAGCAGTTCTGCGGGCAAGTCCGCGCTGCAAGCGAACGAGCTGTGTTGGCCCTGGAAAACTATGCTTCGCTGCAGGAAGCGCTGCGCGACGCGCTGGAGCGCTTCGCCAACCACGTCTGCCTGATCGAAGCCGACCGCGACCACGAGAACTGCCGGCTCACCTACCGGCAGTTCAAGGAAGCGGCCCTGCCACTGGCGTGCGCCTTGCAGGACGCCGGGCTGGAAGCTGGCGGCCGCGCGGCCATCATCATGACCAACCAGTCGAAATGGCTCATCAGTGCCTACGCCATTCTCTATTCCGGCGGCGTGCTGGTGCCGCTCGACTACAAGCTGACCGGCGAAGAGCATTTGGCGCTGCTGGCGCACAGCCGGGCCAGTGTGCTGATCGTCGAGTATCCCCTGTGGCGGGCCATCGCGCGGAGCGAGGGCTTCAACCAGCTCGGCGCGAAAACCGTCTTGGTCACCGAGGCTCCGCCGGAGGCAAAGCTGTACGGGGCTCAGCGCTGGGAGCAGGCCCGCGACTCCGCGCGGGGGGAGCCGGAGTTCCGCCCGCGGCAGCACAGCGAGTGGGCCGCCATCGTGTACTCTTCAGGCACGGGCGGCCGGCCGAAGGGCTGCGTGATGACCCATGAGAACTACCTCGAGCAGTGCTGGTCGCTGACCCGCTGGTATCCCTTCTGGCCCGGCGTGCGCTACCTGAGCATCCTTCCCACCAACCACGCCATAGATTTCATGGTCGGATTCATCGGTCCGTTCGTCTGCGGCGCTACGGTCGTGCACCTGCGTGCGCTTCGCCCCCAGTACGTGCAGGAAGCGTTTCCCCGCTACGGAATCACCTACGTCAGCGTGGTGCCCATGGTGTTGAAAAACATCGAGCACGGGCTCCGCGAGCGGTTTGCGGCCCTGCCGCCGTCCAAGCGCAGGCTGCTCGATTTCCTGATCGGCATGAACAGGTTCCTGACGCGCTCGCGCCCCCGGCCCTGGCTGAGCCGGCTGCTGCTGCGCGACGTTCACAAGGCTTTCGGCGGCCAGTTACGAGCCCTGATCGTGGGCGGGGCCTCCAGCGAGCCGCGCACCCTGCAATTCTTCTATGACCTGGGCCTCCCGGTAGCGAACGGCTACGGGCTGACGGAAGCTTGCACAGCGGTGACCGTCAATGACCTGAAGCCGTTTCGTGCGGACACGGTGGGCAGGCCGCTGCCCGGGATCGAAGTGCGCATTCTCAACCCCGATGCGGACGGCATCGGCGAAGTGGCCGTGCGCGGCAAGACGGTTATGTCGCATTACCTCGACGACCCGGAGCTGACCGCGGAAACCATCGTCGACGGCTGGTTGCTGACCGGAGACCTCGGCCGGATGGATGCCGGCCATTTGCAGCTCTTCGGCCGGAAAAAAAACATGATCGTTACCGAGGGCGGCAAGAATATCTATCCGGAAGATGTGGAGACCTTCTTCGAAGGCTTGGCGATGAAGGAATTCTGCATCTTCGCGTCAGGTTACCTATGGCCGCAGCCCGCTGGCGCAACGGCCGAGCGGTTAATCTTGGTGATGCGGGTCCCTGACGCCCAGAGGCCCGACGGGGAATGGGCACGCGAAATCGCCGTGCGCAATCGTAGCCTGCCCGATTTCAAGCGCGTCAGCGGCTATCTGCTGTGGGAACAAGAGTTTCCGCGCACGGCTTCGCTGAAGATCAAGCGCGACGTGCTGGCCGAGCAGATTCGCCGGCAGTTGGGGCGCGACGCGGTGAAACCCCTGTGAGCGCGGAGGCCACGGCCGTGGCGCTGGCCGACGCCGGGCTGGACTGCGATGCCGGAAAGCGTTTTCTGGCCATCGTGAATCCTGCTGCAGGGGGCGGGCGCTGCGGGCGTAGGGCGCCAGGGATCCTCGCGGCCCTGCGGTCGGCTGGAATCGAGGTGGACACGGCGGAGACGCGCTCGCCCGGCGAAGCCACCTGGATTGCCCGGCATGCCTATGCTGCGGGCCGCCGCAGGCTCCTGGCCGTGGGCGGCGACGGCACCAGCTTCGAAATCATCAACGGCGTTTTTCCTCAGGCTCTGGTGCACGGACGGGTCACCCTCGGGTTTCTCCCCCTCGGCACCGGCAATTCGTTTCTCCGCGATTTTATGGCTGCAGGCGCTGACCCGGTGGAGCACGCCCTGGAAGCCATCGGCAGCGGGCGAACGCAGCGCTGCGATGTGATCCGGCTCGAGTACACCGGCGGTGTGCTCTACTACATCAATCTGCTGAGTCTCGGTTTCACCGCGGAAGTGGCCACGCTGGTCAATCGGCGTTTCAAGAAGCTGGGGCCGCTGGGCTATCTGCTCGGGGTGCTCGTGTGTCTGGCGCGCCTGAGCCCTCGGGCGTTCCCTTTTCGCGGCCAGGGAGAAGCAGAGTTTGACCGCCGGCCGTGCCTTTTCGTGACCTTCAGCAACAGCAAGTTCACCGGCGGCAGGATGATGATCGCGCCGCTGGCCAGCGCGACCGACGGGCAGGTGGAGATGGTGCGCTGGGGACCCATCGGCCGGCCGGGTCTGCTCTACAATCTGCCGCGCCTGTTCGACGGCTCGCACATCCATCATCCTTTGGCCGAGCGGCAGGCCACACAGCGAGTGGAGTTTGCCCTCGACGGACCCGTGGAGGTCATGGTGGATGGCGAGGTGAAGAGGCTGCAATGCGTGGGCGCCACCGTATTTCCGGGGGCTTTTGACGCCATAGTATGAAGCGGGCTTGGCTGACGCTGCGGGCGCTGGTGCTGTGGGCCGTGAGCATCGTCCACTTCGCGGTGGTGTGCACGGGGCTGGTATTGCTGGCCGTGTTTGTGGATCCGCGCCGCAACGACCGGCCGCAGCGCGTCTTCTGCCGGAACGTGCTGCGCTTGCTGGGCGTCAAGTTGCGTGTGCGCCGCGCGCCCGGATTTGATCCCCAGCGCACCAGCCTGTTCGTTTCAAACCATGTCAACCTGTTCGACGCGTTCGTGGTTTACTCGGCTGTGCCGCAGTTCGTCCGCGGGCTCGAGTTGGAGTCCCACTTCAAGATTCCCATCTACGGCTGGATGATGAAGCGCTTCGGCAACATCCCCGTGCCCAAGAACCCCACGCCAGTGGACCTGAAGCGCATGTACCGGCGTGTGAAGGAAGCGCTCGACGACGGCATCAGCCTGGTGGTCTTCGCCGAGGGCGGACGCACTCGCGACGGCCATGTGGGACCCTTCCGCGACGGCGTTTTCCGCATGGCGCAGCAGTTCGCCTACCCGATCGTCCCCATGAGTATCGTCGGCGCCTTTGAATTCAACCGCAAAGGTGACTGGATGATTTACCCGGCCACGATCACTGTCTACCTGCACGACACCATCGAAACCAAGGGCCTGCGCAAAGAAGATGTCGAACCGTTGCGCGACCGCGTCCACGCCATGGTTTCCGCGCCCGTGGATGCGCACTACGGCCCGGTGCCCGCCGTTGGCTCACCTTCTCGTGCCGTGCAATCGGAGGTCTGAGCGGGGCTGGGGCGTTGGCAGGAAGGGCGCGCGACGCGGCCCACGGCCGGCCCATGAATCCTCTAGGGAGTGGGCGGGCTATCGTGCGGCTCGAAAAGCGCAGGCTCCTTCTCGTGGCGGAACTCGGGATGCGCTTCGAGCAATCGCACGCAGCGGTTCCAGCGCAGGATGGCGTCGTCGTTATCCGGGGGGCGGATCTTTTCTGCTTCGGCAAACAGATGCATGGCCTGCTCCAGCAGCGGCCAGAGCACGCGCGCGGGCCGGTTGGCGCGGAGCTGGGCTTTGACGCGGCGCTCGTAAAGCAGCCCGGTGTAGTACAGCCGTTCGTACCGGTCGGTGAGGCTGGCAAAGCTGCGTTCCGCTTCGGTGTACCGGTCGGCAGGGGCGCCGGTGAACTGGTCGGTGATGGCCAGGCCGAGCAGGCGTAGGGCTAGCTGGTGTCCCGGCTCGATGGCCAGGATGTCGCGGCAGATGGACTCGGCCTCCTCGGGCTCGTTCAGGTAGCGGTAGAGCTCCGCTTTGCTGATGGCCTCGGCGATGCCGCTCTTCGAGATGGTCTTGAGATGGTGATCCATTTCGTCCTCTCCTTACGGGATAGCCCACAGGAGCCATGCGGCGGTAAGCGTGCCGAGAATGGCGCCGCCGTAACAGAGCGTGTTGATGATCTCGTTCAAATGTTTGATTTGCAGGCCGTCGTAGAGCGTGTACTTGAACCGGTGGGCCCAATGGAACAGCCCGAGGGAACACAGCGCGAACAGGTACAGGCGCGTGCCGGGATGGCGCAGCAGGGCCAGCAGGCCGTTGCGTCCCGGGTCGTCGAGCCAGCCCAGCGGCACGGCCAGCAGGAACAGGAAAACGTGGAACGGCAGCAGGAACGCCGTCAGCGTTCCGCCGGCGCTGAACAATCCCCACAGCAGCGGCTCGATGGGGCGGCGGTTCATCCCAGCACCATCCAGGCCATCAGGGCCGAAGCGGCCGCCCAACCCGCGTAGTGGGCCACGGCCACCAGCCGCTCCGGAACACGGCGACCTCCGAGGCGCAGGCCCATGGCGCGCGGCGCCGCGTTAAACCAGGTGATGGTGTGAAACACCAGAAAGGACAGGGCCACCGCGTTCAGGGCCAGCACCACCGGCGTCTTCAGCCACTGCACAAACTCCGCGTAGCTGTCGGTGCCTGCGCTGACCGCGCGCACCAGCAGGAGGGTCAGCAGCACAACCCAGGCCACCGCCAGGCTGCTCAGCTCGCGCAGGATGAACACGAGGTACGACCACCGGCCCAGCCACCAGTAGGTCGAAACGCGCTGGCGATACCAGCGCGGGTGGTAGGACGTGTAAACGGGAGTCTCGGGCGGCACGCTCATCCTCCGCCGCGGGGCAGGAGCAGCGATTTTAGCCATTCTTTCGCCGCGGTGAACTTGTACTGCTGGATGGCCCCGGCCGGATCCACGTTCTTCGGGCACACTTTGGTGCATTCGCCGACGAAGGTGCAGCCCCAGATGCCGTCGGCGTGCGAAAGTTCCCGGAGGCGTTCGCCAGCGCCCTGGTCGCGCGAATCCAGGTTGTAGCGCTGGGCCAGGGCCAGGGCCGCAGGGCCGGGAAACAACGGGTCGAGCCCGTAGACTGGACAGGCCGCGTAGCAGATCATGCAGTTGATGCACATGCTGTACTGCTTGTACGCGTCGAGCTGCTCGGGCGTCTGCAGATACTCGCCGGAACTCAGCGGCTGCTCTTCACGGCGGATGATCCAGGGTTTGACCTTTTGTAGCTTCCTGAGAAAGTCGGACATTTCAATGACCAGGTCGCGCACCACGGGGAAGTAGCGCAGCGGCTCGACGCGCACCGGACCGGGCGCATAGTGCACGAGGAAGGTGGCGCAGGTGAGCTTGGGCTCTCCGTTCACGCTCATGCCGCAGGAGCCGCAAATGCCCATGCGGCAGGACCAGCGGTAGCTCAGCGAGCCGTCCAGCCGGTCTTTGATGTAGTTCAGCGCGTCGAGCACGACCCATTCTTTGCGCAGGGGCACTGCGAACCTTTCCAGGCGCGGGGCCGTGTCGCGCTCCGGCTGGTAGCGGGCCACTTCGAGTTGAATGGTCTCAGCCATGGGCGGACTGCCCCGCGGCACGGTGTCCAGGGGTGGACTGGCCGTAGACGCGCTCGCCGGGCGGCCAGCGGGTAATCACCACGGGCAGGTAGTCCACGCGAGGCGCGCCGTCGGCGGATTGGTAGACGAGCGAGTGGGCCAGGAAGCGGGCGTCGTCGCGCTCCGGGAAATCCGTGCGCTGGTGGGCGCCGCGGGACTCGGTGCGGTGCGCAGCGCAGGCCACGATGGCTTCGGCCACGTCCAGCATGAAGCCCAGTTCGAGCGCAGCCACCAGCTCAGTGTTGAATGTGGCGGAGGAGTCGTCGAGCCTCAGGTCGGCACTGCGTTCCTTGAGCTCGGCAATTTTTCCGGCGGCCTGCGCAAGCGTAGAGCCGTGGCGGTAGATTCCGGCGCTGGCTTCTATGGTGGCCTGCATTTCTTCCCGCAGGGTGGCCACGCGCTCTCGCCCCCCGGTCTTGCGCAGGAAATGTTCGTCGAGCCGGCGCTTTTCATCGGCGGCCTGGGCCAGAATGCGCCCTGCTGCCGGCGGACAGGACGCCGCGTATTCGGCGGCATGCCGGCCGGCGCGCGCCCCGAAGACGAGCAGTTCCGGCAAGGAGTTGGATCCCAGGCGGTTGGCGCCGTTGATGCTCACGCAGGCCACTTCGCCGGCGGCATACAGCCCGCGGAGCGGCGTCACGCCGTGCATGTCGGTATGCACGCCGCCCATCATGTAATGCACCACCGGCCGCACGGGGATCAGCTCGCGCACCGGATCGATGTTCTGGTACTTGAGGCAGAGTTCGCGGACAAACGGCAGCTTCGTGTTGATGAGTCTTTCGCCCAGGTGGCGCAGGTCGAGATGGACAACGTCTCCATACGGCGTCTGGATGGTGCGGCCTTTTTCCACTTCCTTGACGAAGGCCTGAGAGAGGCGGTCCCGCGGGCCCAGTTCCATTGAGCGCAGCACCGGCCGCGGCTGTGGGCTGCCGAGGTTGTAATCCTGCAGGTAACGGTAACCGTCTTTGTTGAGCAGGTAGCCGCCTTCGGCGCGCGCAGCTTCGGTGATGAGGATTCCTGTAAAGGGCAGTCCGGTGGGATGGTACTGCACGAACTCCATGTCCTTGAGCGGAGCGCCCACGCGATAAGCCAGGGCCATGCCATCGCCATTCTTGATGTTGGCGTTGGTGGTGAAGGGAAAGACGCGGCCGCAGCCGCCCGTGCACAGGATGACGGCCTTGGCGGCGATGGCCTGTACGCGCCCGCTCATCAACTCGAGGGCCACCACGCCTTGCACCCGCCCGTCGTCCACCAGCAGCCGCGTCACGAACCATTCGTCGTAGCGCTGGATGGCCGCGTACTTCAGCGTGGTCTGGAACAGCGTGTGCAGCATGTGGAAGCCGGTCTTGTCTGCGGCGAACCAGGTGCGCATCTTTTTCATTCCGCCGAAGGCGCGCACGGCGATATGGCCGTCGGGTTCGCGGCTCCACGGACAGCCCCAGTGCTCCAGTTGCAGCAGCTCCTGCGGGGCCTCGCGGACGAAGGCTTCCACGGCGTCCTGGTCGCACAGCCAGTCGCCGCCGGAAATGGTGTCGTGGGCGTGCTCGTCCAGGCTGTCGTCGGGTCGGATGACGCCGGCGGCACCCCCCTCAGCCGAGACGGTGTGGCTGCGCATCGGGTAGACCTTGCTGATGACTGCGATGCTCAGTCGCGGGTTGGCTTCAGCCACGGCGATGGCCGCCCGCAGGCCTGCGCCTCCGCCTCCCACCAACAGAATGTCGTGGTGTGCAACGTCCATCGCCGTACCCTCGGCTCAGGCGCTCCCTTGGCCGACGGCGCGAACAACAGCGCAAGCTGAAGAACTGAGCGCGAACTGGGCCGGAATCTATTCTGCTGCGCTGCGGCTGTCAATGCAGTTCCGCGGGGAGGCGGTCGGGCGAACTTCTCGACTACAAAGAGGGGCGGGCGGTGGGCAGCGTTTTCCCGGCGTGAATCTCCTGCCAGGTGTAGATGATGCGGTGGATCACGGTTACGGTGGAAAGCGCGGCAATCACCCACAGCACCGGGGCCATGCGGTTGAACAGTCCGCCGAGAATCAACAGCACCAAGCGTTCCGGCCGCTCCATGAATCCCACCTTGCACGATGGGATCAGCGATTCCGCCCGGGCGCGTGTGTAGCTGACCATCACCGAACCGGCCATGGCCACCGCCGCCAGCACCACGTAGAACCCCCGGCCGATCATCGTGTAGTGCACGACCAGGCCGATGTAAAGTGCCATGTCCGAGTAGCGGTCGAACACCGAGTCGTAAAAGGCGCCGAACGGGGTGACGCGGCCCATGCGCCGGGCCACCTGCCCATCGGCCATGTCCAGAAAGCCAGCCAGGAAAATCGCTGCCGCCGCCGAACGGAAATTACTCGAGGCAAACAGCACAGCCGCAGCGATATTCACCACTAGGCCGAGCAGGGTGAGCAGGTTGGGGTTGATGCCCGTGGCGGCGATACCGTCCACGATCTTGTTCATCAGCCAGCGGCCGCCGTCTCCGATGGCGCGGGTCAGCATGGACGCAAGAGTCCTCTACAGGGCAGGCTGCGCATCATACGGCAGGGCTGAGCGCGGCTCAAGCCGGCACCCAGCGGCGCGACAACTTCGTACGGGCCCAGCCGCGTGCCCATGGTCAAAGGCATGGCATGGTCGGATTATAGAGGCTAAGGGGCTGGGAGTCGAGCCGGGGCGCCCAGCCCGGGGG
>Ga0209172_10003634_pt1 | contig 22999 bp, 20 predicted proteins | sample LarsenN4metaG_FD_184113 | JGI IMG/M metagenome (GOLD analysis project Ga0209172, IMG submission 184113) | Hot spring sediment bacterial and archeal communities from British Columbia, Canada, to study Microbial Dark Matter (Phase II) - Larsen... ... | reverse complement strand
ATCCTCTTCTTCTGGGACGCGCGCATGATCATGGCCGGGCTGAAGTTCATCCCGCGCGCCAAAATCGAAGAGCGCATTCCTTTCCGCGCCCTGTACATCCACGCGCTCGTCCGCGACGCCGAGCGGCAGAAGATGTCGAAGACCCGCGGCAACGTCCTCGACCCGCTCCAGGTGACCGAGCAGTACGGCACCGACGCCACCCGCTTTACCCTGGCCGTCATGGCCGCGCCCGGCACCGACATCGTCTTGAGCGAAGACCGCCTGCGCAGCTACCGCGCCTTCGCCAACAAGATCTGGAACGCCGCCCGCTTCCTGAACGTGAACCGGCAGCGCGCCGAAGAGGCCGGCGTCATCAGCGCCGACTTCATCGCCGACCTGCTCCGCCAGGGGCGGCCCGACCAGCGGTCCCGAAGCCTCGGGAGCGCGGCCTGGGTCGACCAGTGGCTCGCCTCGCGCCTGCACCGCTTGAGCCTCGGCCTCGGCCAGGCTCTCGAGGAGTTCCGCTTCCACGAAGCGGCCCACGACCTCTACCACTTTTTCTGGGGCGACTTCTGCGACTGGTACCTGGAGTGGATCAAGCCGGTCATCACCGGCCACGGCTCGCCGGCCGAGCAGCAGGCCGCCTGGCGCGCCCTGCTCACCCACTTCGAGTGGGCCTTGCGCCTGCTCCATCCCTTCATGCCGTTCCTCACCGAAGAGCTCTGGCGGGACATCTTCGACCCCGAGCATTCCCTCGCGCTCCAGGACTTTCCCGACGGCGACCGGCGCGGCGTCGACGAGAAAATCGAGCAGGAGATGGCGCTCTTGCAGGAGACCGTCACCTCCCTGCGCAACATTCGTGCCGAGATGAAAGTGGACGCCAAGCGCCGCGTCCCCGGCGAGCTGGCCTCGATCGAACCGGGCGTGCTCGAGCTTTTCCGCGCCCACCAGGACACCATTGTCCGCCTCGCCAGCCTCTCCGAGCTGAAGCTCGCCCGCGGACCGCTCGCCGCGGAAGGCGGCAGCCTGCGCCACGCCGCCCGCTTCGACGCCCGCCTGCCGCTCACCGCCGCTGACCTCCAAGCCGAAGTCGCCCGTCTGCGCAAAGAAAAGCAGAAGCTCGAAAAAGAGCTGGACGGGATGCGCGCGCGCCTGGCCGACGGCGAGTTCCGCCGCAAGGCCCCCGGCGACGTCGTCCGCGGCCTCGAACAGCGCCAGGCGGAGTACAATATGCAGTACCAGAAGGTCACGACTCTCTTGACCCAGCTCGAAAGCCGGCTCGATGGCGGCGACGAGCGAGGCAAAGCGCAGCCATGAGCACCGCTTACAACGCGGGCCCCACCACCCGGGAAGACTGGCGCGCCAAAGAGGTCACGGAAATCCTCGAGCGCGCCCTGGCCGAGGACCTGGGCTCCGGCGACCTGACTACCGCCGCCACCCTGCCCGCGCCGGTCGAAGCCGCGGGAACCTTCCTCGCCCAGGAGGTGATGGTGGTGGCGGGCCTGCCGGTGGTGGAGCGGCTCTTCGAGCTGCTCGACGCGAAGCTGCGCTTCCGCGCCCTGGTCGAAGAAGGCCAGCTCGTCAGCCGCGGCGTCCTGGCCGAAGTGCGCGGCGACGCCCGCTCGCTCCTGCGCGGCGAGCGCACCGCGCTCAACTTCCTGCAGCGCTTGAGCGGCATCGCCACGCTCACCCGCCGCTACGTCGCCCGCCTGGAAGGCACCAAGGCCAGGCTGCGCGACACCCGCAAGACCACTCCCGGCCTGCGCCTGCTCGAGCGCTACGCCGTGCGCGTCGGCGGCGGCTCGAACCACCGCTTCGGCCTGTTCGACGCCGTGCTCATCAAGGAAAACCACGCGCGCCTGGCCGGCGGGGTGGGCGAAGCCGTCCGTCGCGCCCGCGAAAAGTACGGCTCCCGCCAGCCCATCCAGGTGGAAGTGCGCGACGAAACCGAGCTGCGCCAGGCCCTGGAGGCCGGCGCCGACGCGGTTCTGCTCGACAACATGACCGTCGAGCAGGTGGACCTCGCCGTGGACGTCGTCAAAGCCCGCGCCGTCGTCGAAGCTTCCGGCGGCCTCAAGCTCGACAACCTCCGCGCCTACGCCGAGTGCGGCGTGGACTACATCTCGGTCGGCGCCCTGACCCATTCGGCCCCGGCCGCCGAAATCAGCTTCGATTTGGTCCCTGTTGGGGAACCTCGGCCCTAGCCCGTTGTCGAGTTTCGAGTTTCGCTTTTCGAGCTTCGTTTCCATGCCCAAGCGCACACCGCCCCGCAACGTAGCCGGCGCTACGGACCGCCGCATTGACCGGCTGCTCGGCCTCCTGGTGGACAACGCCACCGTGGTGGTGAGCGGAGCCAAGATCGCCCGCCAGGTCGGCGTCAGCCGTTCGGCCGTCTGGCGCTGGGTCGGGACCCTGCGCGGCCTCGGCGTCAAAATCAAAGGCCACCCCAAGACCGGCTACCAGCTCGAGACCGTCCCCGACATCCTGGTGCCGCAAATTCTCCAGCCGCGCCTGAAAGGCACGCCCTTCGCCCGGCGCATCCACCACTTCTTCAAGACCGACTCGACCAACGCGGTCGCCCTGGCGCTCGCCGCCGAAGGCGAGCCGCACGGCACGCTCGTCGTCGCCGAGGAGCAGACCGCCGGGCGCGGCCGCCTGGGGCGAACGTGGCATTCGGAGAAAACGAGCGGGATTTATCTTTCCATCATCCTGCGCCCGGAGCTGGCGCCGCAGCAGGCGCCGCTCCTGACATTGGTAGCGGGCCTGGCGGCCCGCGACGCCGTCGTGCAGGTCACCGGCCTGGCGGTGGACTTGCGCTGGCCGAACGACCTGCTCGCCGGCGGCCGGAAGTTCTGCGGCATCCTGACCGAAATGCAGGCCGAAGCGCAGCGCATCCATTACGTGGTCGTGGGCATCGGCGTGAACGTGAACCACGCCAAGCTCCCCGCGGAGCTTGAGCCCATCGCCACCTCGCTGCGGCTGGCGACCGGCCGGGCGGTCTCGCGCCTGGAGCTGCTGGCCGGCTTGCTCGCCGCCTTCGACCGCTACTACAATCAGCTCTTGCGCGAGGGGAGCGCCCCGCTCATTTCTCGGTTCAGCGAAGTATCCAGTTACGCAACCGGGAAGCGGGTTCTCGTGAGTGGCCCCAAAGAGAAAATGAGCGGGGTGACCGAAGGCCTGGACGCGACCGGCACGCTGCTCGTCCGCCGCGACGACGGCCAGCTCGTCCCCGTCCTCGTCGGCGACGTCACGGAAGTCTAAGGCGAATCTTTGAAGAAGCTTGTCATCCTGAGCGAAGCGAAGGATCGGTAGCGGGCTACAGCGATGCTGCTCGTCATCAACGTCAACAACACCAACACCCTGCTGGGGGTGTACGAGGGCGAGCGGCGGCGCGCCCACTGGCGGCTGATGACCGTGCGCGAGCAGACGGTGGACGGCTTCGGCATCCAGGCGCGCAACCTGCTCGAGCTGGCCGGGCTCGACGCCGGCAAGATCGAAGGCGTCATCGTCAGCTCGGTCGTCCCTCCGCTCGACACCACCGTGGCGGAGATGTGCCGGCGCTACTTCCACCGCGAGCCGCTTTTCGTCGGCCCCGGCATCAAGACCGGCGCGCGCATCCTCTACGAGAACCCGCAGGAGGTCGGCGCCGACCGCATCGCCAACGCCGTGGGCGCTTTCGAAAAGTACGGCGGGCCCACCATCGTCGTCGACTTCGGAACCGCCATTACCTTCGACTGCATCTCGGAGCAGGGCGACTACCTCGGCGGCCTCATCATGCCCGGCCTCGGCATTGCCGCCGACGCGCTTTTTGCCCGCACCGCGCGCCTGCCGCGGGTCTCGTTCGCCGAGCCGGACAAGCTCATCGGCTCGAACACCGTCGGCTCCATCCAGTCGGGGCTCTACTACGGCTTCCTCGCCGCCGTCGACGGCCTGCTCGACCGCCTGAAGACCGAGATGGGCGAGAAGACCCGCGTCATCGCCACCGGCGGCCAGGCCGGGCTCCTCGCCGAGGCTTCGCGCCACATCGAGCTGGTGGACGAATTCCTCACCCTCGACGGCCTCCGCCTCCTCTACGCCCGCAACCGCGAAGCCCAGAAGCCCGCCCCGCGTCTTTCGGCGGGGCCCGCCGCCAAGCCCGCCCCCAAGAAGTCCCGCCGCCGCTAGAAGGGTGACTCGGCTCCCGTCCCCCGCCCCAACCCCTGTACTAGACCGCCCGATAGATGGAGGGTACCGACGGTCATCCTTTCGAACTCCGTCAGCCTTGCCCTCCAATCCAGCTAGCAGGAGAGGCAAACTATGCTTACGCTAGACGAAGCAATCCAGCTTATCCAACGAGGCAGCCAGGTGGAGGTCCCTTACACTACGCGCAAGGGATGCCGGGGGTTGGCTCGTCGAGTCGAGACCGATGAGTATTGGATCACTTTGTCCGTTAGCGAGAAACCCACCAAGGCTTGGCTTGACAGGGTGATCGAGGAAGTCCTCCGAGACGGCCAATAGCCCACCTCAACGGCCCGCCGTTCCACACCAACCTCACCTCAGGGGCTAAAGCCCAAAACTAGTTCCTGCTCTTTCGGCATGCCTGAAGGCATGCCCTGACGGATTTCTTGGGGTCAGCCGAGGTCCCGTCAGGGCACGGCTTTAGCCGTGCCGAAAGAGCGACCCAAAAATTCCGGGCTTTAGCCCCTGAGGTATTCTGCTGTATGCTCCAACTGACATCGCAAGGGATTGTCATTCCGAGCGCAGCGAGGAATCTGCATTTCGGTTCCCCGTTGCCCGGGGCATGATTGCCGAGAGGGACGACGGGGCAGTTCCCTTCGGGAAAGACCCTCACCCCTCGACTGTCGCTCGGGGTGCCCTGAGCTCAGTCGAAGGGCAGGGCAAGCCCGTGGCCTACAACTACTTCAACTACTACACCGAAATCGAAGAGTACTTCTGCCAGAAGCGCGGCGCCCACCTGCTGGTTTCGACGCTCGACTGGGCGGTCATCGAAAGCTGGCAGAAAGCCGGCGTCCCGCTCGAAATCGTCCTCAAGGGAATTGACCGCGCCTTCGAGAAATACGACGCCAAGCGCCGCGGCCGCCCCATCAAGAGCCTGCTCTACTGCGTGGACGCCGTGGCTCAGGCGACCGAAGAAGCCAAGGAAGCCGCCGCCGGGCGTCCGCCCCAGGCGGATGCGCCTCGGGCGCACGGGCCTGCTTTCGACTCCGAAGACATCGCCCGTTACCTCGGCGCCAACTCCGCCGCTCTGCGCCTGGCTGCCGCGCCGGCTGGGAAGTCGGCGCTGGCGCAGGCGTTCACGGAAACCGCCGAAGCGCTCGACGCTCTGGCCGCCCAGCCCGCGACCGCCGCGACGAAGAACCTTGAAGACCTGGAGCGCCACCTGACCGTTTTCGAAGAAAAACTCCTGGCCGCGCTGACCCAGGCGGCGCCGGCGGCGGAGCTCGTCGAGCTGCGCCGCGAAGTCGAGCGCGGCCTCGCTCCCTACCGCCGCAAGATGAAGGCCGAGCAGCTCGCCCTCATCGAAAACCAGTTCCTGCAGAAGAAACTCTTCGAGCGCTACCGCCTGCCGCGTTTGAGCTTGTTTTACCTGTCCGCGGGCGCGCCGCCGCCAGCGGCCGAGGAACGGTGACGATGGACTCCTTCACCGTCCGCGTCGAAAAGCTCGTCTACGGCGGCGACGGGCTCGGCTACCATGAGGGCAAGCCGGTCTTCGTCCCCTTCGTGCTCCCCGGGGAAGTGCTCGAAGTCTTTCCGGTGGAAGAGTCGCGCAAGCTGATCCGCGCCCTGCCCGGCGCGCTGCGCGAAACGGCCAGCGACCGCATCGAAGCCCGCTGCCCGTATTTTGCCCGCTGCGGCGGCTGCCACTACCAGCACCTTGACTACGAAAAGCAGCTCGCGCTCAAGGCCGGCATCCTGCGCGAGACGCTGCGGCGCCTCGGCAAGATCGAGTGGAGCGGCGAGATTCCCGCGCACCCCTCGCCGCCCTGGAACTACCGCAACCGCATCCAGTTGAAGCTGGCGCCCTCGTCGGTCGCGGCCGAGGCCGTGGCCGTGGGCTTCCACCGCGCCGGCTCCCGTCAACTCTGCGCCGTCGACCACTGCCCCATCAGCTCGCCCAAGCTCAACCAGCTCATCGCCGCGCTCAACCGTTTGAGCCGAGAGAAGGTGCTGCCGCGCGGCCTGCGCGAAATCGAAGCCTTCGTGGACGACCGCGACGAGACTCTCTGGCTCACCGTGAGCGCGACGAAACTGAATTTCGACCGGGCGGCGCTGGCCGAGCACCTGCGCACGGCGCTCGACGGCCTGCTCTCCTTGCAGTTCCTCGAAACCTCGACCGGCCGGCGCCAGACGGACGGCCTGGGCTGGATCTACGCGCACCGGCTGCGGGTGAGCCACGCGAGCTTCTTCCAGGTGAACCGCCACCTGACCGCGCCGCTCGTCGCCCGCGTCACCGGCGGGCTCGAAGGCCGCGTGGCGCTTGACCTTTACGCGGGTGTTGGCATGTTCGCCCGCGCGCTGGCGGAGAAATTCCCCCGCGTGGTTGCGGTCGAGAGCGACCCGGCCGCCGCCGCTGACCTGGCTGCCAACCTGGCCGATGTCCCGGGCGCCGAGGCCCGCGCCGCCGCCGTGGCCGACTTCCTGGCCGAGCAGCCGGAAAAGTGCGACGCCGTCGTGCTCGACCCGCCGCGCGCCGGGCTCGAGCGCGGCGTGCCGGAAGCGCTCATCGAGCTCGCCCCGCCGCGCCTCGTCTATCTTTCCTGCGACCCCGCCACACTGGCGCGCGACCTCGCCCGGCTCTTGCTCCCTCGGGGCGAGCCCTCGGGACAAGCCGCCTACAAGCTCGCCGCGCTCGAGCTCATTGATCTTTTCCCGCAGACTTTCCACATCGAAACCCTGGCCCGCTTGGAACGGGCCTGACGCCGATGCGCTTCCCCGTCTTCTGGCTGGCGCTCGCCTACGCCGCGGGCCTGGCGTCGTTCTACGAAGTGGACGACTCCCCGCGCTTGCTCTTCCTGCTGGCCGCGGCGGCTCTGCTCGTCGGCCTCGCCGCTCTCTGGCGGCGCTGGCTCCGCACAGCCTTCCTGTTTGCGCTCGCCGGGTTTTTCTTTGCCGGCGGCGCCGCCATTACCGCCCAGGAGGCCGCGGTGCCTCCGACGCGGGCCGACCGGCTGGTGGCCACGCGCGCGCAGGAGATCGACTTGAGCGAAGCGGTGCGCCTGGTCGGCTGGCTGCGCCGCGCTCCGGGCGAGACTCCCACCGCGCGCGTCTATGAGCTCGAGCTCGAAAGCCTCGAGCAGCGCGGCCGCTTCTATGCCGCCTCGGGCGGCGTCCGTTTGAGCTACTTCAAGGCCGGCGAGCCGGGCCTGCCGCCCGAACCTGTTCCCGACTGGCGCTACGGCGACCGGCTCGAAGCGCTGGCGCGCGTCCATCCGCCCGTCAACCATTTGAATCCCGGCAGCTTTGACTGGCGCGCCTACCTCGCTCGCGGCGGCCTTTTCCTCGAGGGCTCGCTGAAGAGCTACGGGCTCGTCCAGATGCTCCCCGGGCGGCGCGGAAACCGTTTCTACGGCTGGACGCAAGCGCTGCGCACGCGCCTGCTGCAGCAGCTCGAGGAGCTCGTGCCTCCCGCCATGCAGCCCGACCGGCACGGCGCGCTGCGGGCCATGCTGCTCGGCGACGCGGGCTTCCTCTCCCCGGGCGAAAAAGAGCGCTTCCGCTTGAGCGGCACCTACCACGTGCTGGTGGTCTCCGGCCTGAACGTGGCCATCATCGCCTTCGTCGTCTTTTGGGCGCTGTACGGGCTGATTCGCTCGAAGTGGGTGACGACCCTGGTCACCCTGCCCGTGCTGGTCCTCTACCTGCTGCTGGTGGAGGACCGCCCGCCCATCGAGCGCGCCGTCTGGATGGTGTCGCTCTATCTCCTGGCGCAGCTGCTCTACCGCCAGGTGCACCTCGCCAACCCGATGGCCCTGGCCGCGCTGGCGGTCTTATTCCTGCACCCGCTCTGGCTCTTCGAGCCCAGCTTCCAGTTGTCTTTCGGCGCCGTCTTCCTCATCGCCTTTTTCTGTGTGCCCTGGGTGGAGCGCACGTCCAAGCCCTACCGCGAGGCGCTCGGCTTTCTCGACGCCGAAGAGCGCGACGAGCAGCTACGCCCGCCCCACCTGGCGCAGTTTCGTCTCGACCTCCGCCTGCTCGCCGCCGCCCTGGCGGGCGCGATGGTCTGGGCCGACGACAAAGAGCGCGCCGCCCGCCGCCTGCTCACCGCGCTCGTCCGCGCCGGCCTGCGCGCCTGGGAGTTCTTCCTGCTGTCCTTCGCCATCCATCTCGGCTTCGTGCTGCTCACGGGCTGGTACTTCAACCGCGTCGCCTGGGTGGGGCTGCTGGCGAACGTGCTGGCAGTGCCGCTGGTGAGCTGGATCGTGCCGCTGGGGCTGGCGGCGCTGCTCGTGGGTCTGGCGTGGACGCCGGCCGGGACGCTGCTGGCGCAAGCGACGGGCCTGTTGACGGCGCTATTGCTCTGGATCGTGGACACGCTCGGCACCCGCAGCCTCTCCTACGGTGTGCCGCCGCCGCCGCTCTGGCTGCTGGTCCTCTATCTCGCCGGCCTGGCCTTGCTCGGCGTGGCCGTGGCCCGCGAGCGTTTGCAGCGCTCGGCTGCCGTTCTGCTGGCGGCGCTCATTCTTGTAGTAGTCACCTTTCCTTTCGCTCCCCGGATCGAAGAAGCGGCGCTTGAAGTCACGGCGCTCGACGTCGGCCAGGGCGACGCCCTCCTGGTTACTTTCCCGAACCGCGAGGTTTGGCTCGTGGACGCGGGGCGCGGCCCGGTGGAAACCCGCCCCGGCTCCTTCAGCGGCGAAGCGGTGGGGGAAACCGTGGTTGTGCCCTACCTGCGCGCCCGCGGCCTGAAGCGGCTCGACCGCGTCTGGCTCTCCCACGCCCACCTCGACCACATGGGCGGCCTGCCGGCGGTGCTCGAAGAATTCCCCGTCGACGATTTCAACGTCGGGCGCAATCCGGAAAGCTCCGCCTACCGCCGCCTGCTCGGCGAAGTCGGCCGGCACCGCGTGCGGCTGGAAACCCACGCAGCCGGCGAGCGCTTCCGCGTCGGCGAGGTGACCGCCGAAGTTCTCTGGCCGCCGGCCGGCTACCAGCCCGGCCGCGCGCCTTCGAACAACGACTCGCTGGTGCTGCGACTCTGCCTGCCCGGCCGCGAGCCGGCCTGCGTCCTGCTGCCGGGCGACATTGAAGGGAAGATCGAGAAAAAGCTGGCGGAAGCGAAAGCGCCGCTCGAGGCCGCCGTGCTCAAGGTCCCGCACCACGGCGGGCGCGACGCCGCCACCGCAGAGTTCCTCGCCGCGGTGCGGCCGCAGGCGGCGGTGATTTCAGTCGGCGCCGAGAACCCCTTCGGCCACCCCTTTGACGACGTCGTCGAGCGGCTCGAGGCGGAAACCGGGGAGCTTTACCGCAGCGACCGCGACGGCAGCGTCACCCTGCGGCTGACCGCGACCGGGCTGGACGTCTGGACCTACCGCTCGCAGCAACCGCGGCGGCCCTACCCGAATCTCTTCGCCAGGCTCGCCGCTTGCGCCCGCCGCCTGCTCTCACTAGAATGGCGCTGATGGCCTCGAGACCCCGGGACCCGCACGTAGAAGCCGTCGCCGAAGAAAGCCGCCGCCTGCGCCGCCTGCAGCTCACCGTGCGCCTGGTAATGAGCATCATCAGCCAGGGCAACCTGCCGTTCGAAGAAGCCTCGGAGATGGTGGCCGCCACCCGGCGCGTCGCTCTCGACCTCTTCCCCGGCAAGGAGCAGGCCTACGACTTGATTTACCAGCCCCGCCTCCAGCGCCTGCTGGTGCAGAAGTACCGCCTGCACTAGGTCAGCCCCAGAGCATCTTGGCGTAGAACAGGGCCAGCAAGAGCGCGCAGCCGACTGCTGCGCGCCACTCGCGGTTTGCGCGGAACACCTGCCAGTCAAAGCGCGCCGCGGGCGCGGCCCCGTACCGCCCGCGGTAAGGAACCAGCGCCGGCACCTGGCTCCGATAGGCGGCGTAGTCTGCGGGCACCGTTGCTTCCCGCTCCCGCTCTTCGCGCCCGAGCACCGGCACAAACACCAGGAGGAAATAGAGCCCCACCACCGCCCCCAGCCACCCGCGTCCCGCGGCCAGCGCGAACCCGGACAGGATGAAAGCGCTGCCCAGGTAGAGCGGGTGGCGCACGTAGGCATAAGGGCCGGAAGTGGTCAAGGGGAGATCGCGCCGCAGGTGCCCGGCGGCCCAGGCGCGCACTGCCAGTCCTACGGCCACCAGCGCTGCCCCCGCGGCGAGCGAAGTTCCCGTGGGATGGGCGAACCCCAGGACAAGAACCGCCAGCGCGAAATGCAGCGGCACCCGCAGCCGCGCCGCCCACGTCGCGTAGCCTGCCCGTCCGGCAGGCGGGCTACCCACCGGACGTCTCCAGGACGCGCTCGGCGGCGGCGAGCACTTCTTCGACGGTGATGGCGAGCATGGCCGGCGAGGGTTTGTCTTCGTGCTTGTAGGTGATGCGGGCTTGCTCGCGGTGATGCAGCACCACGGCGCGCGGGCCATGGGGGCCGTTGCGCGCCGGGTCGGTGGGGCCGTAGAGCCCGACGACGGGCGTCCCCAGCGCGGCGGCCAGATGCAGCGGGCCGGTGTCGCCGCTGATGACGAGCCGCGCCCGCCGCAGGAGGGCCAGGAGCTGGCCCAGGGTCGTCGGGAAGTGCACCGGGCGCGTCACCCGCGCCTGCGCCAGGAATTGACTCACCAGTTGTTCCTCGCCCGGTCCGGCGTTCACCACCCCGCGCCAGCCCCGCCGCCGCGCCAGCTCGTTGTGCACCATGGCGTAGCGCTCCAGGGGCCAGCGTTTCGAGCCCCAGCCGCCGCCGGGGCTCACGACGAAAAACTCGCGCACCTGATTCTCTTTGAGCAGCGCGTCCACCGCGGCGGCGTCCTCGGCGCGCGCCGGCAGCGGGAAGCGCACGATGGACTCTTGCGCGCCCGCCGCTCGGGCCAGCGCCAGGTTCATTGCGATGACGTGCGCGTTCGCCGGCGGCGCCACCCGGCGCGTGTAGAAGCGCGCGGCGCCGGACTCTTTCAGGAACTCCTTCTCGAAGCCGAGGCGCGCGCGGGCGCCGCTCAAGCGGGCGAAGAGCGCCGACTTGTAGAGGCCCTGGAAGTCGAGCGCCAGGTCGTAGCCGATGCCGCGCAGGCCGCGCACCACCAGAGCGGCGCTCGCCCAGGTGGCGGGGTGGAAGAGGCTGCCGCGCCAGGCGTAGGTGTCGACCGGAATCACGTTGGTCAGGTCGGGGTTGCTTTCGAGGAGCTCCTGCCAGCGCGCCTCGACCAGCCAGTCGAGCCGCGCCCGGGGGAAGGCGGCGCGCAGGCTGGCCACCGCCGGCAGGGCGTGGACGATGTCGCCCATCGAGCCCATGCGCACGATGAGAAACCGTTCGCTCATCCGAAGCGCGCAGAAGGCGCGGCGCGACTCATTGATAGAGCTTCTCGGTCTGGCTCACGTCGAACAGGCGGTTCACCCGCTGCACCAGGTCGGCGCGCCGATCGTTCAGCTCCGGGATCCATTTCGCCAGCTCGGCCAGGCGATCTTTCGCGTTCCGCGCGAGCGCGCGGACTTCGTCTTCCGCGTCCCAGAGTTGCCGGTTCACCTCCGCCAGCTCCCGCGCCGCCTCCTCATAGGCGCGCCGGTCGGCGCCCGGGTTCTTGCCGAACCAGTCGGCCAAGGCCGCGTCGATCATCTTGAGCTCTTCCTCGAAGTGGGCGACCCCCACCCGCTGCCGCCGGCCGGCCTGAATCTTCAGGTGCAGGATGGTCTTGCGGTCGAGCAGCTCCCCGGGGCTCGGACGGATCAGTCTCATCGCATCTCCGGAAGAATCTGATTGACGGCTTCGAGCAAATCCTCGGCTATCCAGTCGGGCGGCCGCGGCCACTTCCGCTGCTGATACTCGCACTCGCCGCGCCCGTAGCCGGTCAGCACCAGGCAGCCGCGCAGGCCGAGCTTGTGGGCCATCTCGACCTCCATGTAGCGGTCGGTGATGACCACCGAGCCCGCCAGGCTCAAGTTCAGCTCGCGCGCCGCCTGCTCGAGCATCCCCGGCTGCGGCTTGCGGCAGGCGCAGCGCTGCCGATAGGGCGGCTCGCCCACCTCGGGGTGGTGCGGGCAGTAGTAGACGCCGTCGAGCCGCGCCCCCGCCGCCGCCAGCTCCTGCTTCATCCGCTCGTTCACCTGGCGGATCAGCTCTTCGGGAAAATAGCCGCGGGCCACGCCGGCCTGGTTGGTGATGACCACGGCCGCCAGCCCGGCGGCGTTGATCTTGCGGATCGCCTCCGCCGACCAGGGATACAAACGAAAGCGGCTGATGTGGTTGATGTAGCCCACCTCGTCGGCCACGGTGCCGTCGCGGTCGAGGAACACCGCGCGCCGCTTGGAGTTCTGGGTCATGGCTGCGGGGCGGCGCGGCGGTCGGCGAGCGCGGCCTCGACCGCCCGCCACACCTGGTCCACGGTCACACGGGTCATGCAGCGGTGGTCGATGGGGCAGTGCCGCAGGAAGCAGGGGCTGCAGGAGACCGGCTGCTTCACGAGATGCGCCCGCGGGTTCACCGGCCCGGTGCCGGCGTCGTCGGTGGGTCCGAAGATGATCACCTGCGGCAGGCCCACGCCTGCGGCCAGGTGCATGGCGCCGGAATCGTTGCCGATGAAAAGATCCGTCGCGGGCAGCAGCCCGAGGAAATCTTCGAGCGTCGTGGCTCCGATGAGCGAAACCGGGCGATGTGTCATGTGCCGGACGATGGCGGCGCCGAGCTCGGCCTCGGCGGAAGTGCCGCAGAGTAGCACAGCGGCGTCATAGGCCTCAACCAGGCGGTCGGCCAGCGCAGCGTAGCGCTCCGGCAGCCAGCACTTGGCCGAGCCGTAGCTCGCGCCCGGGGCCAGCACCACGCGCCGTCGGCGGGCGCCGGGGTCGAGCCCGTGCTCCCGCAGGCGCACCCGCATCCGCTCGACCGCCGCGGGCGCCGGCACGAGCGGGATGCGCTCGACCACGGGCAGCGACTCCAGCCAACCCGCCCGCCGCAGCAGCTCCAGGTAGTAGTAGCTTTCGTGCGGAGGAATCTCCTGCGGACGCGGCACGGGGATGCGGTCGGTGAGCAGCGGCCCGCGGGCGTCGCGGGCGTAGCCGACCCGCCAGGGGATGCGCGCCAGCCAGGCGATGAGCGCCGCCTGGAAGGCGTTCTGGAAAAGCACGGCCAGCTCGAAGCGCTCCGCCGCGAGCTCCCGCGCCAGGCGCCGCCAGCCGCTCCAGCCCGCGTGCCTCCCGCGGTGGTCGAAGAGGTGCACGCCGTGGACTCCGGGCCGGTTGGCGTAGAGCCCGGCGACGTGCGGGCGCGCCAGGACAGTGAGCTGGGTCGAGGGGAAGCGCTCGCCGAGCTTGTCCAAGGCGGGCAGGGACAGCACGGCGTCGCCCACCCAATTGGGCACGCGCACGAGAATCTTCTTCGGCTCGAAGGCCATGATCAGCGCGTCACCCGTTCGAGGCGCTCGGCGACGGCGGCGAAGAAGGCGGCCTCGTCTTCGAGCGCGAGCTCGATGCGGCAATAAAAAGTCGGCGGCAGGCTGGGCGGCACCACGGTCAGGTTGACCATGTCTTTTTCCGTCGTCAGCAGCACGCGCGCGCCGAGGCGGTCGGCCTGGAGGACGATGCGCTTGAAGTCGTCCACGCCGTAGCGGTAGTGGTCGGGAAAAGCCACCGCCCCTGCCACGTTGAACTCCCAGCGGCCGAGGTCGGCGACGAAAGCCTCCGGGTTCCCCACACCGCAGAAGGCCAGGGCCGGCTGCTGCTTGAGGGCGTAGAGGTTGGCGGCGCGGTGCGTGGCGGCGTCGAAGGCGCCCAGAAACCTGGTGGTGGCGCGGAAGACCGGAGCGCGGGGATTGAGCCGGCCGAGCTCCTCGACCAGAGCAGCCTCGCGGCCGCCGTTTTCGGTCCGCGTCAGGACGATCAAGTCGGCGCGGGCGAGCGCCGCCGGCGGCTCGCGCAGGGCGCCGGCGGGCAGCACAGCGCCGCCGCCGAACGGGTCGGTCGCGTCGAGCAGGACGACATCGAGGTCGCGCTGGAGCCTCCGGTGCTGGAAGCCGTCGTCGAGCAGGAAAACATCGGGGGGCCGCGGGGCCTCCATCGTGAGAATCCGCCGGGCCAGGGCGTAGCGGTCGGCGCCGATGCCGATGGTCACCTCCGGCAGCCGCCGCGCCAGCAGGATGGGCTCATCGCCCATCAGCTCCGGCCGGTACTTCTCCACTTCGCCCTGGCCGTTGATGACGAGCGGGGCGTGCTCGCGCCGGCCATAGCCGCGGGTGAGCACGGCCACGCGCAGGCCGCGCTGCCGGAGCCAGCCGGCCAGGGCGATGACCATCGGAGTCTTGCCCGTGCCGCCGACGGTGAGGTTGCCGACGCTGATGACCTTCACCGGCAGGCGGTGCCGGGGCAGCCAGCCGCGGTCGTAAGCGGCGGCGCGCACCCGGAGCCCGCCGCGATAGAGCAGCTCCAGCGGCCAGAGCAGCCACCGCAACCAGGCCGGCCACCTCACGGCGTCATCCCTTCCTCCAGCAACGCCGCCAGGCGCGCCGCCGAGCGCGCTGCCGCTCCCCGCTCGCGCTCCACCAGCTGCCGCGCCGCCTCCCCCGCGCGCTGGCAGGCCGCCGGGTCGCTCAAGAGCGCCGCCAGCAGAATCCCGAGCGCCTGACTGGACTTCACCTGGAAAGCGGCTTTCGCTTCCAGCAAGGCGCGCGCCACGCCGCGGAAGTTCTCCATCGAAGGCCCGAAGATGACGGGCTTGGCCCAGAGCGCCGGCTCGATGGGGTTGTGGCCGCCGGCCGGGACGAGTGAGCCGCCCACAAAGGCGACGCTGGCGGCGGCGTAGGCCCCGGCCAACTCCCCCAGCGTATCGAGCAGCACCACGTCCGGCCGGTAGTCGTTGCTCGTCCAATGGCTGCGGCGGATGAACCGCAGCCCGCGCCGCTCAAGCAGAGCGGCCACATCCTCGAACCGCTCCGGGTGGCGCGGGGCGAGCAGCAGCACCGCCTTGCGGCCCTTGGCCTGCGCGCACACCTCCAGGGCGTCGAGCAGCTTTTCTTCTTCGGTCGCCAAAGTCGAGCCGGCCACCACGATGGGGGCCCCCTGGGCGGCCTTCTCGAGCTCGGCCAGAAAGGCCGGGCGCGCCGGCGCCGGCAGGTCGAACTTGAGGTTGCCGCCCACGGCGACGCGTTCGGGCACTGCTCCCAGCTCGCGGATGCGCCGGGCGTCTTCTTCGCTCTGCATCAGGAACAAGTCGACGTTGGCCAGCGCCCGCCGGAGGAAGAAGCGCCAGAAACGGTAGCGGCCGAAGGAGCGGTCGGAGATGCGCCCGTTGACGAAGGCCACGCGCACGCCCGCCCGCTGGGCGGCGCGGAGAAAGTTCGGCCAGATCTCGGTCTCGGCAATGACCACCAACGCCGGCTTCACCGCCGCGAGTGTCCGGCGGCAGGCGAAAGCGAAGTCGAGCGGGAAGTAAAACGTGGCGTCGGCCCCGAGGCGCTTGGCGGCCAGCTCCTGCCCGGTGCGGGTGGTGGTGCTGACGAGAAGCTTGCGGCCCGGAAACCGCTGCCGGAGCTCCCGCAGGAGCGGCTCGACCGCCAGGGCTTCTCCCACCGAGACCGCGTGCACCCAGACGGCGCCCGCCGCCGCCCCCGCAGAAGAGCGCGGGGCAGGTTGGCGCGCGCCTTCCGGCACCGCCCCCAGGCGCGCTCCCAGGCTGTGCAGGTACTTGTTCTGCCGCAACCCCTTGAGCAGAAAATACGGGCTTAGCAGCGCCAGCGCCGCCCCCAGCAACACACTGTAGAGAAAATACATCCTGCGTCCCGAACGGCTATTATAGAATGCTCGGCGTCTCCCGTTCGGGCGAAAACGCCTTCGCACTATGTCCCGCTTGCTGGCAGACCTAAACCCGGCGCAGCGCCAGGCGGTTACGACCACCGAAGGGCCGCTGCTGGTGCTGGCGGGGGCGGGCTCGGGGAAAACCCGGGTCATCACCTACCGCATCGCCTACCTGATCGAGCAGCACAAGGCTCGGCCGGACGAAATCCTCGCCGTCACCTTCACCAACAAGGCCGCCGAGGTGATGCGCCAGCGGGTGGAGCAGCTCGTGCCCGGCTCGCTCGAGGCCGCGCCCTGGACTTCGACCTTCCATTCCTTCTGCGCGCGGCTGCTGCGGCGGGAGGCGCCGCTCCTCGGGCTCCCGCGCGACTTCTCCATCTACGACGACACCGACCAGGAGCGCCTGGCCCGGGCCCTGCTCAAGGAGTTCGGGGAAGACGACCGCGCCTGGGCGGCGCGCGGCGCGCTCGAGCGCATCAGCCGCGCGAAGACCGCCGGGCGCGCCCCGGCGGACTGGGCCGAGAGCGGGAACCCGCTCGAGCGCCGCCAGGCCGAGCTCTTCCGCCGCTACCAGGAGGGCCTGCGCGCCGCGCACGCGCTCGACTTCGACGACCTGCTGCTCGAGGCGGTGCGGCTGCTCGCCGAGCACCCCGAGGCCCGCCGGCGCTGGCAGCAGCGCTTCCGCTACCTGCTCGTGGATGAATACCAGGACACCAACCGCCCGCAGTACGAGCTCCTGCACTGGCTGGCCGAGACGCCCGAAGCGGGCAAGCAGCCCAACCTCTGCGTGGTGGGCGACGAAGACCAGTCCATCTACGGCTGGCGCGGGGCCGACTACGGCAACATCTTCCGCTTCGAGCAGGACTTCCCGGGGGCGCGGCTGATCCTGCTCGAGCAGAACTACCGCTCCACGCAACCCATCCTCGACGCCGCCACCGCCGTCATTGAGAACAACCGCTCCCGCAAGGGCAAGGTACTGTGGAGCACGGAAAAGGCCGGCGTGAAGGCGCGCCTCTACGAGGCGCCGGACGCGGAGGCGGAAGCCCAGTTCGTGGCCGAGCGGCTCTGGCAATACCGCCGCCAGAATCCGCTCCAGCACCTGGCAGTGCTCTACCGGACCAACGCCCAGTCGCGGCTCTATGAAGAGGCGCTGCGGCGGCTGGACTTGCCCTACCGCCTGGTGGGCGGCTTCAGCTTCTACAAGCGGGCGGAGGTGCGCGACCTGCTCGCCTACGTGCGCGCGGCGCGCAACCCGCTCGACACCCAAAGCCTGCTGCGCATTCTGAACGTGCCGCCGCGCGGCATCGGCAGCGCCACCGTCGAGGCGCTGCTGGCCTACGCCCGCGACCACGCCCTGCCGCTTGCCGAAGCCCTCGCCCTCGAGGGCAACGAGCGCGTGCAGAAGTTTCGCGAGCTGCTCGAATCCCTCCGCGGCGCCCTCGCCACCAAGTCCTTCCCCGAGGCGCTGGAGTTCATCCTGGAAGCGAGCGGCTACGAGCGCTGGCTGAAAGAACAGGGCACGCCCGAAGCGGAAGACCGCCGGGAAAACCTCCGCGAGCTCATCGCCGCCGCCGAAGACAGCGAAGCCCGCGGCGAAACCCCGGACGACTTCCTCGACCGGGCGGCGCTGGTGAGCGACGCCGACGACTACGATGCTTCCGCCGCCATCACTCTGATGACCCTGCACAGCGCCAAGGGCACGGAGTTCGACGTGGTCTTCCTGGTGGGCCTGGAGGAAGGGCTCTTTCCCCACAGCCGCTCGCTTGACACCGACGCCGACCTCGAAGAAGAGCGGCGGCTCTGCTACGTGGGGATGACGCGGGCGAAGCGGGAGCTCTATCTCGTCCGCGCCGGCTGGCGGCGCGCCTGGGGCGGCGAGGGGAGCGGCGAGACCGAGCCGTCGCGCTTCCTGCTCGAAGTGCCCGAGTCGCTGGTCGAGCGCCTCGAGGCCGGCGTTTCGGTGGGCGCCCCGGCGGTCGAGCGCGGCGGCTGGACGTATGAATCCGAAGAAGCCGGCTCCGCTCGTCCGCTTCGGGCCCGCGCGCGGCGCGCCCCGAAACTCCGCGGCGGGCGGCGGACGAAGGCTGACGACGACCTGCTGCCGCACCCGGCGCGGCACCGGCTCGACCCGCGCTATCCGCTCGGCTGCACCGTGCGCCACACCCGCTTCGGCGAAGGCACGGTGCTGGCCGTGGACGGCGAAGGCGCCGATTGCAAGATTACCGTCCACTTCGTGAACTACGGCCGCAAGACCCTGGTCGAGAAATTCGCCGGCTTGGAGCGAATCTGAAAAGAACGGGCGGGGGTAAACCCCGCCCCTACACACTCATGGCGACAAAGACGAATCGCATCCAGTGGCGACGACGCAAACACATTCGGCTTCCATCCCCCGATTACCGCACGCAGGGAGCCTGGTATTTCGTCACAGTATGCTGCAAAGACAAAGAACCGCATTTTCAAGAAGGGAAAGTACGAACGCTTGTGGCGAACATACTGCGGGAAACAGCCCAAAGAAATCATGTCGAACTCGCCGCCTATACCGTTCTACCCAATCACGTGCATTTGATATGCTCTGCGGGGGAAGACGGTGTTATCGGTTTTGTGCGCCGCCTCAAAGGACGAGCGACAGCAGAGATTCGGCAACGGTTCGGGAAGAGGCAGATTTGGCAGCCAAGCTTCTTTGACCACAAGCTGCGGAGCGAAGAATCACTCCGGCAGAAGTGCCTCTATGTATGGCTCAATCCGGTTCGGCGCGGTTTAGCACGGACTATAGACGACTATCCCTGGAGCGGACGTGTCTTGACCGTGTAGGGCGGGGGTTTATCCCCCGCCGTAGGGAGGGGCGTGGGCACGCAACTGCTGCGGACGAAATCAATCGACCGGCTCATCGCCGATACCGAAGCGCCCGACAAGCGCCTGAAGAAGGTGCTGGGCCCCTGGAGCCTGGCGGCGCTGGGCATCGGGGCCATCATCGGCACCGGCATCTTCATCCTCACCGGCACCGCGGCGGCGGGCGAGCGGCTGGCCTACGAGTCGCTGCTCAAGGCGCCCCTGCTCGACGTCCTGCTGCACGGGAAGGACGCGCTGGCGGTGACCGGGCGGCCGGGGGCGGGCCCGGCCATCGCGCTCTCCTTCTTGCTCGTCGCTTTCGCCTGCGGCCTGGCGGCGCTCTGCTACGCCGAGCTGGCTTCGATGATCCCGGTCGCCGGCAGCGCCTACACCTACACCTACGCCACGCTGGGCGAAATCTTCGCCTGGATCATCGGCTGGGACCTCATCCTCGAATACGCGGTCTCGAACATGGCGGTGGCAGTGGGGTTCTCGGCCTACGTGGACGCGTTGCTGCAAGGCTTCGGGATTGAGCTGCCGCGCGCGCTCATCACCCCGGCCTACACGCCCGCGGACGGCTGGGCCATGCACTTCAACCTGCCGGGGTTCGTGGTGGTGCTCATCCTGACGATGCTGCTGGTCATCGGCATCCGGGAGTCGGCCGGGGCCAACAACACCATGGTGGCGATCAAACTCACCGCCATCCTGATTTTCGTCTTCGTCGCCGCCCGTTACATCAAAGTAGAAAACTGGCAGCCCTTCATGCCGAACGGCTGGCAGGGCGTGCTGACCGGCGGCGCCATTGTCTTCTTCACCTACATCGGCTTCGATTCGGTCTCGACGGCGGCCGAAGAGTGCCGCCACCCGCAGCGCGACGTTCCCATCGGCATCCTGGCCTCGCTCACCGTCTGCGCCACGCTCTACGTCACCGTGGCCGTCGTTCTCACCGGCGTGCAACCCTACATGACGTTTCTCGGCGACGCCGCCCCGGTGGCGAGCGCGTTGCGCGCCCTGGGGCTGCCCGGCTACCAGCGGGTGGTGGTGCTCGGCGCGCTGACGGGAATGGTCAGCTCGCTGCTGGTCTTCCAGCTCGGCCAGGCGCGCGTCTGGTTTGCAATGTCGCGCGACGGCCTGCTGCCGCGGGCCTTCAGCCGCGTGCACTTGCGCTTCCGCACCCCCCACATCAGCACCTGCGTGGCGGGGTTGCTCGTGGCCATCCCGGCGGGCATCTTCGACATCGGGACGCTGGCGGACTTGTCGAACATCGGCACGCTGTTCGCCTTCGTGCTGGTGGCCGCCGGAGTGCTGGTGCTGCGGCGGACGCAACCGCAACGCCCGCGGGCTTTCCGCGTGCCCTGGGTGCCGGTGGTGCCGCTGGCCGCCATCGCCTGCTGCCTGGTGCTGATGGCCAGCCTGCCGCTGGAAACCTGGATCCGTTTCTTCGTCTGGCTGGTGATTGGCCTCGCGATTTATTTCGGGTATAGTCGTACCCGCAGCGAGCTGCACCAGAAACCCTAGTCCGGGGAGACTCCGGGGGACTCAATGTCGTTCCGAGCCGAGAAGCGCGTGCCCGCCTCGCGGCTCCATCGCCAAGCGGCTGCGGTGGGCCTGGCCGTCGTGTTGACGGCGGGCACGCTGGCCCCGCCGCTCGGGGCCTGGGAAGGGCGCACGCACCGGCTGGTGACCGTGCGCGCCATCGAGGCGCTGCCCTATCCGCTGCGGGACTTCTTCGAAGGCAACCGGCCCGCCATCGCGCAGCTCGTGGCCAACCCGGCGCAATGGGGCGAGGAAGCGGTGCGGGCGGAGAACGGCTTCATTCGTCTCGACCATTACGGCCGCTACCCCTTCGCCGACTTGCCGCGGGACTACAACGTGGCGGTGCGCCGCTTCGGCCGCCGCAAGCTGATCGAGCAGGGGACGCTGCCCTGGCAGGTCGGCTCCTACAGCCTGAAGCTGGAGGAAGCTTTCCGCAACCAGCAGTGGGACAAGGCCAAGCTCTACGCCGCCATCCTGGCCCACTACGTGGCCGAGGCCCACGATCCCTTCAACACCACCCTGAACTACAACGGCGAGCTCTCCAACCAGCTCGGGGTCGATTCCCGCTACAGCCGGAGTCTGGTCGAGCGCTACCAGCCCTTCTTCATCATCCGGCCCGGCGGCGCTTTCAAGATTGACGACCCCACCGCCTACGCCTTCGGCATGGTGATGGAGGCCAACACCTGGCTGGACAACATCCTGCTGGCCGACGCCCAGGCCCGCGCCGGCAAGATCGACTACAACGACGAGTACTACGACGCCTTCTACGAAGGCGCCGGGCCCATCCTGGTGCGGCAGCTCACCAGCGCCAGCCAGGACGTGAGCGCTTACTGGTACTCCGCCTGGGTGAACGCCGGCCGGCCTGACCTCCCCGCCCAGTAGGCCGATGAGCCCCGGGCCGGAGCCCGTTCAGGGTGAACCCGCTGCCGCTGTCCCCGCCTGGATCGCGCGCCTGCCCAAGGCCGAGCTGCACCTCCACCTGGAAGGCACGGCCACGCCCGAGACGCTGGTGGCGCTGGCCGCGGCGCGCGGGCGGCGGCTCGCGCTCGAAGAGGCGCGGCGACGCTTCTCCTACCGCGACTTCTTCGGCTTCCTGATGGCCTTCAAGTGGGTGAGCGAGCAGCTGCGCGCTCCCGAGGACTACGCCTTCCTGCTCGCCGACCTGCTGCGCCGACTGCACGAGGAGAACGTGCTCTACGCCGAGATTACCCTGGCCGCCGGCGTCGTGCTCTGGAAGCGGCAGGACGTGGACGCGGTCTTCGCCGCCCTCCAGGAAACGCTGGAAACGAGCCGGAAAGAGCACCCGGTCGAAGTGCGCTGGATATTCGACGGCGTGCGCAACTTCGGCGCCGACCACGTCGCCCGGGTCGCCGACTGCGCCCTGCGCTGGCGCGGTGCGGGTGTCGTCGGCTTCGGCATCGGCGGCGACGAGCAGAACGGCCCGCCCGAACTCTTTCGCGAAACGTTCGACCGCGTGCGCGCCGCCAGCCTGCGCGCGACCGTCCACGCCGGAGAGACCGGCGGCCCTGAATCCATCTGGGGGGCGCTGCGGGCGCTCGGGGCGGAGCGCATCGGGCACGGCCTGGCGGCGTTCCGCGATCCGGAGCTGATGGAGCACCTGAAGGAGAAGAAGATCCCGCTCGAAGTCTGTCCCACCAGCAACCTGCGCACCGGCGCGCTCCGGCAGCACACCGGCGAAGCCGACCTCGCCCGGCATCCGCTGATGGACTACTGCCGCCGGGGTCTCGCGGTTACACTCTCCACCGACGACCCGGGCCTGTTCGACACCACGCTCAACCAGGAGTACGCGCTGGCCCACCGGTTGGGGCTGACGCGGGAAGAAATCTTCCGCCTGGCCGAGACTTCGTTCCAAGCGGCTTTTTGCGAGCCGACGCTCAAGGAGAAACTCCTCGAGCGTTTCCGCGCCGGCGTGACTGCGCTATGATGATGTCAAGCTAGGGGGTGCGCTATGGCCAGGGCCCGCGGAGCCGTCCTGGTGCGCGACCGGACGGCGCTCGACGAGTTGCGTCGCGCCGAAGAACTCAAAGAACAAGCCGCCAAAGTCGAGGGAGAAGTCCTGCACCTGCTCGGGCCGCTGAAAGACCGCCTGCGGGAACTGGTGCTCGAACGCGACCGCCTGCTCTATGACGCCATCGCCGCCCGGCAGAACTTCTTCACCGCCGCCAAAAAGGCCTACCCGCAGCTGGCGGAGCGCCGCGGGCTGCGCTGCGAGACCCGCCGCGGCAAGGTCCACATCCGCTGGGACGACACCGGGCCGCACTATTCGGCCGGGGAGAGCGTCGAGCTGCCCCAGCTTCACGCCTTCATGCCCCGCCAGCCCGGCCGCCGTCCTTGGGACCTGCTCTTCTGGCTGGACTAGAAGCCAGGAGACAGGCAGGTCCCTCGCTGCGCTCGGGATGACACCGAGGAGCGTAGGATTAGGGCTCGACGTCGAAGTTGAGGCGCTTTGGCGGCGTCCGAGCCGCCAGCCGAAATCCCGAGCGCAGCGAGGGATCTCTTCCCTGCGCAGAGAAGAGATTCCTCGGGCCGAACCCCCACGGCCCTCGGAATGACACCACAAGAGGACGTCACCGAGGCGCTTTGGCGGCGTCCGAGCCGCCAGCCGAAATCCCGAGCGCAGCGAGGGATCTCTTCCCTGCGCAGAGAAGAGATTCCTCGGGCCGAACCCCCACGGCCCTCGGAATGACACCACAAGAGG
>Ga0209172_10003633_pt1 | contig 23000 bp, 18 predicted proteins | sample LarsenN4metaG_FD_184113 | JGI IMG/M metagenome (GOLD analysis project Ga0209172, IMG submission 184113) | Hot spring sediment bacterial and archeal communities from British Columbia, Canada, to study Microbial Dark Matter (Phase II) - Larsen... ... | reverse complement strand
CTTCCCTAGCTTTTGCGGCTATGCCGCGCCGATGTGCGGCGTGCCAGCATGCAACTACGCGCGTCTGGGGGGACACTTCCCTAGCTTTTGCGGCTATGCCGCGCCGATGTGCGGCGAGTCTGCGACTCGCCGGAAGGATGAACCACAAACCATAAACCATTGGCGGCTACGCCGCCGCTTCCGATTGGGTTAAACACAAATGGCGGCGTAGCCACTAAGATTTCCCGGCAGCGGGCTGAAGGGTCACAGCCCCCCACACATCCGTAGCAGCATAGCCGCGCAACCGGCAGCTGCTAAACGCTAGCGGCGCGCAAGCTAAGCAGAGATACCATATTTGTCGCTATTATTTAAGCGCAATCCTATTAAAATTCCCCTTGCATAATTGCCGAAGTGATGTTATCTTGCGCTGTGTTAACGATAACATACAGCCTATGTCTAAAAATACTTCTCCAAAACGGCGGGTTACACTCTCAGACATTGCGGCTTCAGCCGGTGTTGCGCCGATGACTGTCTCTCGTGTGATCAATCAAAGCGGTTACGTCCATCCAGAGACGCGAGAGAAGATTCTTCAAGTCATACGCGAGATGAACTATCGACGCAACGGCCTGGCGCGAGGGCTCAAGCGCCAGCGCACCGAGACTATCGGACTGGTGCTGGGCGACATTGCCAATCCATTTGCTGCTGAGCTGGCTCGGAGCGTCCGCGAAGTTATGTCTGCCAAGGGGTACACCGTCTTCATCTGCGTTAGCGAACAGAGCCCCAAAGAGGATGTGGCGGCGCTCGACTCACTGGCAGATCACATGATCGATGGGATAATTATCGCCACCCGCGCCTCGAAACTGGGCAATGATCGACTTTCGGAGATGATCGACCTGGGTACCCCTGTCGTGCTCATCGGCCGCGACTTTCGCCATCCCAGAGCAGATTTTGTCGGAGCAGATAATCTTAAAGGCGGCTACGAAGCGACAGTGTATCTGATCAAACAAGGCCATAAGCGAATAGGCTTTGTTGGAGTATCGTTAACCAACGGCCTGGGATTGAAACGATTCCAGGGCTATCTGGAAGCATTGCGCGAGCATGGGCTCCCGGTAGAAGAGCAACTGATCGTCGGCGGGCGCAGCGGCAGCGAGCAATCGCCAGGGTATTCAACCGAAGCTATGGGTTATGAAGGAATGAAGCGATTGCTGTCGCTCCCCAAGCTGCCTACTGCAGTATTTGCCAGAAACGACTTCACCGCTCTGGGCGCAATCAGCGCAATCAAAGAAGCAGGCCTACAAATTCCACAGGACATCGCCATCGTCGGTTACGACGATGTACCCCTTGCAGCGCATACCTCGCCGCCGCTGACAACCGTGCGCCAGCCAACGCGCGAGCAAGGGCAAGTAGCAGCCGAATTCTTATTGCGGCGGCTGGAAAGCAGTGAGCCGCTGCCACGCGAAGAGAGAATCTTTGAATGTGAGCTGATAGTGCGCGAATCAACCTCGCCAGCTCGCTTCTGAATTATCCTGGCAAGAAATCTCGTTGCAGCGTTTGCGCTGTCGGCAAACGCTGCAATAGCATCAACTGCGCTATTGGTTGATAAAGCAAGTCAGCTCGATTCAGTCTGACTTGAGATTAACTTTATGCTCCCACGCTCATCAGCATAATCCCTGGCCTTGCCGATCTCTGATGAAATCGGCAGGGCTAAAAGCAATATAACGTAATAACGCTAACTTAAGTCGGAACCGCAGACTGCAATCGCTAATGGCTGAAGAATGGGATAGACGAACCGTTGCCCTCTGGCAGCAGAAATAGAACGCGGATAAACGGGATGTTGCCGATAGACGCTGCTCCATCCGCGAATATCCGCGCAATCCGCCTCATCCGCGTTCTATTCCGATTTCCCTATAGTCGCGCATTTCGATTTGAATATAAACAGCCGGAGGTCCAGACTTGTCACTGTATGGCACAACAAACTTGTGCAACACCCGGATCGCGCTGTTGCTGATTGCCTCAATTGCCGTAAACCTAGCGATAGCGCGCAGCGCAATTGAACTGCCTTCGGTCGGACAAGCGGTCTCCTTCGAGCAACTGCTGAACCGCCCCGTCCGTTTGCGCCCTGAGCTTCAAGGGAAACATCCGCGAATCTTTTTCACCGATAAATCGCTGGAAGAGCTGCGCGCCCGCGCCCGGTCATCCCATCGCGAGCTGTGGCAACGCAGCATTAGCAATGTGCGCGCGCTCAATGTAGATCCGCCTGCTCCCGGTTCGCCCGATCTTGATCGCAGCAGAGTGCAGAACGATGTCGCTTATGCGCTTGCTCAAGCTACCTTCGCCTATGCAATCGAATCTGACTCAAAATATCTGGAAGCGGCAAAGTGTTATCTGATGGTCGTCATCCGCTATGACCCCTGGGGCTACACATATCGCACGCCCAATGTCGATTTGCCCCCTGCGCATCTGCTCTATGCCGTCGGCTTCGCTTACGATGCCCTGTATGACAGATTCACTCCTGAAGAGCGCGCGGCAGTGAGAGCAAAGCTCGCTCATCAAGCGCGATTGATGTATCAATATCACAAGTACCGCCCGAACAAGCGTTATTCATACAGCCAGAATCATACATTCATTCCGATGGCTGGCCTTGCTATCGCTGCGTTTGCTCTGATGGGTGAGGAGCCTGAAGCTGAAGAGTGGGCGCGGCTTGCGCGCGCAGTCTACGATCGGGTGCTGCTCACATTTGGGACCGACGGCTATTACTACGAAGGCTTTCACTATTGCGTCTACAGTCTGCACTGGATCATACGCTTCCTGGACGCGCTCGAACATGTCACCGGCGAGGACCTCTATCCGCAAATGCATGATCGCTTCTCTCTGTTGAAGTACTACATCGCGCATTCAATTCTGCCCGATGGCAGTAATGTATTCGATTTCGGCGACGCCGGGCGCGGGGCCGCGGAGCGCAACCGACCTTCAACCGAAGCGCTCAACAGCGGATATGAAGTGCTCTACCGGCTGGCGGCAAAGTATCAGGATAGCGAGGCGCAAGGCGTCGCCGATTGGTTGCGGCGCGGCCTCGGACACACGACCTGGGAAGATCACTGGGCGTTCTATTCTTATGATGCCAGGCTCCGCGCTGCGCCGATTGATTCAATTCCGACTTCATATCATTTCCGCAATTGCGATACTATCTTCTGGCGCAGCGGCTGGGACAGAGGGGCCACCGCAATAGCTTTCCGCTGCGCTCCGCCTGAAGGTCATCACGTAGCGAACCTGTGGCCGCGCATTCCCGATTGGCGGCTTTCGACCGGCCACGCGCACCCGGATGCAAATAGCTTCATTATCTTCTCTCACGGACGCTATCTGACCGGCGATACAGGCTACACCGGGATCAAGCTCACCAGCGATCATAACACCATACTGGTAGATGATCGCGGACAGGCCAACGATGGGCGGCACGAAGTCTTCAGAGAGGTCCCCTACGACTGGCTCAATCGAATACGCATAGCCGAGTCATGGGCAACGCCGGAACACCTTTATGCAAAAGGCGAAGCGGCGTCTGCGTATTATCCTGAGCTGGGCGTGACTCGCTTCGACCGCCATTTTCTCTACGTTGCGCCTGATTACTTCATCATCTGGGATGAGCTATCAGCGAACGAGCCGAGGCAGTTCACCTGGCTGATCAATTCTGACCGGACAATCGATGAACTTTTGCCTGCGCTGCATGTTCTGCGCAATGGCAACGTAGCGTTGCTCGTTCAGAGGCTCGCGCCTGCAAGCGCGGCGACGACGATCTTGCCTCAGATGGTGACGACTCAAGGGCGGCCCGGCGCAGTTGAAAAAGGCGAGCAGGAGCAACGGGGAGAGCATCTTGTTGTCCGCGCCGATAGACGCGAGGAACAGGCCGAGTTTTTATATTTTCTTCGAGCGATCAGGGCATCGGCCATAGACAAGCGCCCGGCTGTAACTGCGCTTATGGCCGAGGCGCGTGGCGCGCGGATCAAGTGGGCAAATGGCGATACCGAGATTGTGCTGTTGCGCCATTCACAACAAAGTATTGATGGCTTGACAACAGATGGAGCGCGCGCCGCTGCTGCGCTTGTCGCCGGAAGGCGCGTGGCGGCGAATCATCTTGCATAGCGGGGCCCATATCACACACAACGGCACAAAGCTCATCAATGCTTCGACTTTAGTGACAGCATCATTTGAAATGAAGGCGGGGAGCGCATGGCGAGGCACTGTGAGCGCCGGATCGCAGGCCAGGATCGCAATCAAAGTAGAGCGTCGTCCGCGCGCGGTGCGCATTAATGGTTCGGTCGCGCGTGCTGACTATGATGGAAGCTCGCGCATCATTGTTATTTCCGTTAGCGAGGGCATCAACAAAATAGAGATCGAATGAAAGACACAGAATTGGCTGTGATCGAGTTCAACTGCGACGGACGCGACGCGATCTCTTGCGCACATGACAACCCGGCCTTGAGAGACCGGGCTAAATTCAGTTAGCCGCTATGCGGCAGAAGCGTTCCTGGCTTTCTTTGCATTTGCAGTCAAAGGAAACATGAGCATTGAGGATTTCATGGCTGAATCAAAACTGAAAGTAATCACCGAAAACAACATTGCAGCGCAGGCGGCGACGAGCGGACGACAGTTTAAGATCCGTCACCTGCGCTGGTGGATCGTCGGGCTTGTATTTCTGGCAACACTGATCAACTACATCGACCGGTTGACGGTCTCTGTGCTCGCGCCGGTAATAACTGTTGATCTTCGCTTATCGAATCTCGAATATGCGAGCATCGGCAGTTGGTTTCTGCTCGCTTATACCATCAGTCAGAGCCTGTCAGGCAAGCTCTATGACCGGATAGGGACGCGGCTTGGTTTCACCGTTTCGATCATCGTCTGGTCACTAGCAGCGATGGCGCATTCCCTTGCGCGGGGGTTAAGTAGTCTGAGCATCTTCCGCTTCGTGCTGGGGCTTGGAGAGGCTGGCAACTGGCCCGGCGCTGCAAAGGCTGTCGCCGAATGGTTCCCTATTCGCGAGCGAGCATTCGGCATGGCGATCTTCAATAGCGGAGCAGCGCTCGGCTCAGTAATTGCGCCGCCTGTGATCATCTGGCTTCAATTCAGATACGGCTGGCAAGCGACGTTCATCATCACTGGGGCCCTCGGTTTTTTGTGGCTGGCGCTGTGACTGATCTTCTATCGAACGCCAGAGCGCCACTCCTGGCTCACTTCAGAGGAACTTGCGCTCATCCGCGATGGACAGAGAATGGAGCAGGAGACGCAGGGACACAAAGAAGCGGCAAAGACAGACGTTGGGCCATTAAGATGGCGCGATCTGCTCAAGTACCGCCAGGTCTGGGCAATCGTGTTTGCGCGACTGTTAGTCGATCCAATCTGGTGGCTCTACATTACCTGGTTGCCGCTGTATCTCTATCAAGTGCGCGGCTTCTCTCTCAGAGAGATCGGCCTGTTTGCCTGGGTACCCTATCTGGCCGCCGATGCTGGGAGCTTGACGGGCGGATTTATGTCAGGTTATCTGATCAAGCGAGGCTGGAGCGTAGATCGCGCGCGCAAGAGCGTGATACTCGCTGCGGCGATGTTAATGCCCGCTGGCATTCTGGCAGCGCGCGCTGACAATCCAATGGTCGCGCTCGCGCTCATCGGCCTTGTCCTCTTTGGTTTTCAGGTCTGGATCAATAATGTGCAGACAATGCCAAGCGATTTCTTCTCCGACAAAGCTGTTGCATCGGTTGCCGGATTGGGGGGCACAGGCGCTGGCATTGGCAGCATGATCTTTATTCTCACTACCGGGTGGGTAGTAGATCACTATTCGTACACGCCTATTCTCACGGTGGCGGGTCTGCTGGCCCCGCTCGGCACTATTGTTCTCTTTACACTGGCCGGCCCTATCAGGCGAGTTAATGGATCATAATGGAGTCATTCATGTCGCTACGGGCGACGGCCAAAAACAATGAAAAGCCTGGGAGCGCCTCTCATCATTGCCTGCCAGACGGCGCTACACCACAAGCAAGCAGGCAAGGCGGGACACCCTCTCTCGTCGCGGCGCTCCCAGGACATTTCTCAAAGGAGCTTATATGCGTAACTATTTAGACCTCACAGGAAAAGTTGCACTCGTTACCGGCGCCTCGACCGGCATTGGCCATGCGACGGCAGTGGCTCTGGCCGAGCAGGGCGCTGTCGTCGCTATCAACTACAATCGCAATGAAGCTGGCGCGGAAGAGGCGCGGCGGAAGATCGTCGAATCGGGCGGGCGCGCCATCACCATTCAAGCCGATGTGACGCGCTCAAGCGATGTCCGCACTCTTGTCGAGCGCACAGCCGGTGAACTCGGCCCAATCGATATCCTCGTGAACAATGCCGGCTCGCTGGTGAAGCGAATGAAGCTCATGGAGCTAACCGAAGAGCTCTGGGATGAAGTTATCGCTCTCAATCTCAAGAGCGCATTCCTCTGCTCGCAAGCAGTCGCTCCGTCAATGATAGAGCGCAAGACGGGCGCGATCATCAACGTCTCGTCAATTGCTGGTCGCAATGGGGGCGCGCTTGGATCGATGCATTACTCAGCGGCAAAGGGGGGCCTCATCGCCTTCACCAAAGGATTGGCCAAAGAGCTTGCGCCTTATGGCATTCGCGTCAATGCCGTCGCTCCCGGCGTCATCGACACGCCGTTCCACGAGCGGTTCTCCACGCCGGAAGCGATACGCGCCTTCATGTCTGCCATCCCGCTAGGCCGCATCGGCACGTCTGAGGAGATTGCCCAGGCGATAGTCTTTCTGGCTTCCAATGCCGCAAGCTTTCTGGTCGGAGAGACCATTGAGATCAATGGCGGCATGTTGATGCTCTAGTTCTATGTTCTACATAGAGTGCGCTCAGCGTCGTGATAGCTCTTGCGGCTATGCCGCGCTGATGTGCAGCGAGAGAGGCGGACTTATGTTGATGCTCTAGTTCTATATTCTACATAGAGTATGTGCTCAACGTCGTGATAGCTTTTGCGGCTATGCCGCGCTGATGTGCGGCGAGTCTTCGACTCGCCGGGAGGAGGGAGGCCCCTCCTGGTGGCTGCGCCGCCAGAGTATGTGCTCAGCGTCGTGATAGCTTTTGCGGCTATGCCGCGCTGATGTGCGGCGAGTCTTCGACTCGCCGGGAGGAGGGAGGCCCCTCCTGGTGGCTGCGCCGCCAGAGCATGTGCTCAGCGTCGTGATAGCTCTTGCGGCTATGCCGCGTTGATGTGCGGCGAGTCTCCGACTCGCCGGGAGGAGGGGGGCCCTCCTGGCGGCTACGCCGCTGTAGCCCCGAGATTTTTTGGCAGGGCGACTGTGAGTCACTCCTACACAGGTAGCGGCACAACCGCACAGCAGAACACAGCCGCCAGGGAACAGGCAAATCTCAATTTTGAAAGGAGCATGTCCATGAAAAGATCCTACTTACACTTTCACATAGCATTGCTATTTCTCCTGCTAAGCAGCGCGCCCGCGCTGGCGCAGAGTTTCAAGGCCACCGTAGTTGGTCAGGTCACCGATTCAAAGGGCGCAGCCATAGCTGGCGCTACCATCACAATCGTTGAAGAGAGCACCGGACGCGCGCAATCTGCCACAACTGCTGAAGATGGCAATTTCACGCTCCTGCAACTTACACCGGGCCGCTATGACCTGCGCGTCGAAGCGCCTAACTTCAGGCCGGTAATGCAGACCGGCATTGTGCTTGAAACCGGCCAGATCAGGCGTATTCATCTCGCGCTCGAACCCGGCGAGATTAAAGAGACGGTGACAATCACTGCCGAGGCGCCGGTCATCAACACAGACATATCGAGCAAGGGAGAAGTGATTACGCCGACTCAGGTACAGAACTTGCCGCTCAATGGACGCGATTTCACCGATCTGGCTCTGCTTGTGCCCGGCATCTATCGGCGGCCTTCTGAAGACGACCAGGGCGAAAGCCTCGCCGCTGCTGGCACTCGCACCGATGCTGCCAATTTCATACTTGACGGCGTGGTGAACCGCTCGGATCGCAATGCCTCAGTAGGGGTCAACACATCGGTCGATTCTATTCAGGAGTTCAAAGTGGAGACCTCTTCCTATTCGGCTCAGTACGGTCGCACAGCAGGGGCGCAAATCAATGTCGTATCGAAATCCGGCTCAAACAGCTTTCACGGCTCGATCTTCGAGTACCTGCGCAATAACGTTTTCGATGCAAACAACTTCTTTACTGCGCCGGGAGAGGACAAGAAGTTGATTCGCAATCAATTCGGCGGCTCGCTTGGCGGGCGGATAATCAGAGATCGCACATTCTTCTTTGCCAGCTATGAGGGCACGCGCGAGCGCCGCTCGCAATCAGAGTTCAACACTGCGCCCAATTCAGAGTGGCTGCGAGGCGACTTCCGCAACGTGCGGGGCCCCGGCAGAGACGGCATCTTCGGCAACGCCGATGACACAAATCGGATCGTCGATCCATTCACCAAGAGAGAATTCCCTACCCCGAACGTGATTCCGCAAGCGATGTTTCATCCTGTGTCTCAGAAGATTCTGCCTTTCATCCCGGCGGCTAATATCCCCGGCACACTGGACGGATATGCGGCAAGCGGTCTGAGCCGCGTCCAGCGAAATCAATTTATGACCAAGCTCGACCATCGATTCTCGGCCAACAATAATTTTTATGCCCGCTGGGCGCGACAATCGAGTGAAGGATTCGATCCGTTTCCTTCGGCGCGAAACTTCTATCCCGGATTTGGCCGCGATACCGAGCGAAGATTCGATTCCCTGGCTTTCAGTGACACGCACATATTCTCGCCCAGCTTTATCAACGAAGTGCGCTTCGGATTCTACGATCAGAACAACAAGAATCTGGGGCAGAACCGCCACGAAGATTTCAACGCCAAATTGGGCATCCCCGGAGTCAGTCCGGGGCCCGCGCTGCAAGGCTGGCCCGCCATCCGCATCGATGGCTTCTCTGAATTCGGAGACCGCCCCAATGATCCGTTCATCTACGACATAAGCAATCACCAGTTCTTCGACATGCTCAGTCTGGTGCGCGGCAATCACAGCATCAAGATCGGCGTAGATATTATTCGCTCGAATTATGTCGAAGCCGATGTGCGCAATGTTCGCGGCGACTTTCGTTTTCGCGGGCGCAACACAAACACTTCTAACAGCGCATCCAGCGGCTTCCGCTCGTTTGCTGATTTTCTCTTCGGGCTCCCTGATTCCACGCAGCGGCAGGTTGGCGCTGAGCCTGCCGATTTGACTGGATGGCAGCACGCTCTCTTCATTCAGGATGATTGGCGGGTGCGCTCGTGGCTCACGCTCAATCTCGGTTTGCGCTATGAGTTGCAGACTCCGCTCAATGAAGCTAACGGCAGGATTGCCAACTTCATTCCCGAACTGGGAAGAGTGGTGCAATCAGGCTATCCCAATTTCCCAAAATCGCTGGTTGAGACGGACAAGAACAATTGGGGCCCCCACGTTGGCTTCGCCATTCGCCCGTTCAAGGATGATCGCACGGTGATCCGCGGCGGCGCCGGAATCTATCACAGCATGGAAAGCTTCAATCCAATTCGCCAGCAACTGGCAGTCACTTATCCATTTGTTATTCGAGAGCAGTACAACCGCGATTCCAACAATCCTGGCCTGCTCACTTTCAGCAATCCGTTTCCCCAGGGGCGAGGGGGCCTGCAAGGTCTGGATACGCCGTTCGGCCTCCAGGTCAACTACAGCACGCCGGAGTTCTATCAATATAACTTAACCATCGAGCGCGAGATCGTCCGCGACCTTGCATTTGAGATCGGCTATGTGGGCTCGCTGGGGCGTTATCTGGGCCGCCGTTACAACCCCAATCAGCCTATGCCGATTGGCCTCAACCCGGATGGCACGGTCCGAACTGTCAGAGCATATCCACAGTTTGGCGATATTCAGTTTCAAGAGCAGACGGCTAATTCTAATTACAATGCGCTACAAATATCGCTTCGCCGACGGGCAAAGGCCGGTTTGACGATGCTGGCCTCTTATACCTTCTCGCACTCAATCGACACTGCTTCATCAACTAACAATTCGACGACCGGCGCGCAGAGGTTCCCGCAAAATGTCTTCGACTTTGCTGCCGAGCGGGGGCTTTCCGACTTCCATCGCAAGCATCAATTCACGGCAAGTTTCAACTATGAACTTCCGTTTGGGCGTGGCCGCGCATTCCTTTCTGATGCGAGTGGCGCAGTTCAGGCGCTGCTGGGAGGCTGGCAAATGAATGGTATTGTCACTCTGCTTTCCGGGCGGACATTCACTCCTCAGTTCAATGCGCCTGATATCAGCCAACAGCGCCCCGACCTGGTCGGCGATCCGTATTCCAATATTCCGCCGGGGCTCTTCTTCAATCCGGCGGCCTTCGCGCGTCCCAGGCCAACGCCGTCCGATCCTAATTTCTTCGGCAATGCCGGGCGCAACATCCTTATTGGTCCAAGCTTCAAGAATGTCGATCTGTCATTGTTTAAGAACTTCAGACTCACAGAGGGGGTGCGATTGCAGTTCCGCGCCGAAGCATTCAATGCTTTCAATCATCCAAATTTTCAGGTGCCTGTCTTCTTGCTCGATCGCTCGAATGTAGGACAGGTCACTTCAACTGCGAATGAAGGGCGTGAGTTTCAATTCGTGCTCAAGCTCTTGTTCTAAGGGAAAGCTTACAGTGGGTTCGGGCGCCAAGCGCCCTCAAAACAGATTAAACTTAAATCGTTTTGAGGGCGCTTGGCGCCCGAACTGAGAAATATTTTTAAATTTAAAATCGTTTTGAGGGCGCTTGGCGCCCGAACTGAGAAATATTTTTAAATTTAAAATCGTTCTGAGGGCGCTTGGCGCCCGATAGATTTAAATCGTTTTGAGGGCGCTTGGCGCCCGAACTGAGAAATATTTTGGCTCATGTAAACAATTAGTGCTCAGCGACAAGTTTAGAGATGAACTTTCGGCTGATGCGCTTTAGGTTGATTCTATGTTCACACATTGCCAGATAGTATTTCAGATACTTCTTGTGGACTCCTCGAAACGGTCGCAGAAAGTTTCGCGTTGTCGTCCACAGCCCTTCGATTGTGTTGACATGAACTTCTCGCACTCCATCGCCATCATCGTCTCTCGCCCATTCTTTCTGACCATGACAAACCGTGTTGTGCGTCCGGTTGATTTCGTTGTAGCCTTGCCATTCGTCTGTGTAACTGGTGGCTCCCTTCTTTGTATAACCATGCACATGCTTTCGCAAGGTCTTCCCATCAGTATGATAGCCCACTCTCAAGCGGCACTGGCCACTTTCTCGGCCAACAGTTTCGATCACTGGAGGCCGATCATTTTCATACGTGCCATGTCCAGGCTTCTTGTTGGCTCTTCTTCGCGGCGGATCTATTGGATCGCTGTGTTTTTCGCCTTTTTTCCCCGCGCTGCGGAAACATTTCATCAGTTTCAGTATCTTTGTCTTGCAATGCACTTTCGCTCAACATCTCATAAGCGTTGGCCTGGATTCGCTTGCGCCACTTGTGTACTGACTGGCGTGACAAACCCAACTCTTGGGAAAGCACGGTCGAGGGTTCGCCTTTGCACACTCCTCGCAATAGCAACACAACTCGTCGTGGCTCGATTTTGCAGCCAGCGAATATGGTTCCAGTATAGATGTTGTAAACGCTCTGGCACTTTTGGCATCTGTAATTAACAAAGCCACGCTTGTAGGTACGAAACTCTCGTGCCTGTCGAGTTGTTGCACCACAGCCGGGACAACGCAGTCCTTTGGGGTGAAAATATTTCTCCACCCACTCAATGCTTTCTTGATTATCGAGTAAATCAGTTATTGGGAAGATCATTCCTGCATTTTAACATGCACTAATTGTTTACATGAGCCGTAGAAGTATTGTTCAGGGATGCCAAACAGTATCTGGGTTTGAGTAAGTGTGAAGCGAGAACTGCCGAAGCAGTCATCTCTCATGTGGCGCTTGTTTGTATTGCTTACACTCTTGTGCAATTGCTTAAGCCTACACACCCTCAGCATTAACCCAGCATTAAAGCAAGCAAAAACGCGCTCGCTATGCTGGTAGTTGTTGTGAGTGTAGAAAGGGAGATTGCCAGGCCAAAGCCCACAGATGAAATGGAATTGCTTCCCTGCGATCATCTCCGGCACCGAGTTAGGACAAGGCTTCCAGGGCTGCAAGAGTCTGAAAGCCTTATCTGTACTTGATTTCATGCGCCCTCACCGGGGACGCGAAAGCTCTGTCAATTAATAAGAGGATTTCTGCTACCAAAGCTGCGCCAAGCCGCAGCACTCCAAAAATTACGCATATCTCTATTATAGCTGTGCGAGCGGCGCTTCTCGCTGCGGCGTGCGGCCGACGCAACCATAAGGATTTGCTTCTTCTGCGTCGGCATCAGTTAGAATAGCCTCTTCACCGAACAAAGTGCAGCGAATCAAAGAATCTGCGCGCGCGACTCGCCCGTCGCGCTCAAAGACAGTCGGCTTGCCCGGGGTTTTCCTGCCGACTCTTATACTATCTGTAGTTTCAAATCGGACTTATCCTTTGCCTCAGAAATGTGGTTACTGAGGCGCGTCCGTCCAGGCGTCCCTCAACCGTCCGTGCGCGTGCGTTCGACGGCAGCAGCCACAACCGACTCTTGGCCACTACATTCATCCACAGTTAACTTTATGTAGCGATTCAATACGGAGAACTGCCCGGCTATGCGCGTAACTCTTGAAAGGACAGATGAGTATCTCTCTTTTGCGTCAGTGGCCTTGTATTTGCTAAGCTAGATTTAATGCTACTTTGTGTATGAGATATATTCAATCTCCATGATAGCGGAGCAGATCACGCGCGAACGAATCGCTCCACTCTATTTATACAGGATAGGTTGCTCGCCGCCTGGTTTGCTCTTTAAAAGAAGGGATTCCAATAAACCTGATGGAACAGGAAACGGCGATTCTAATAGACACAGCCGAACACAGCTCGGAGTTGCTAAGCAAATTACTGGGACCGGCCGGCGCAGCCAATCTCAAGGTGCGTTTCTGCCTGGAGATTGAAGGGGGCCTGGATTGTCTCAAAGATATGCTTGCCGCCGGTAATGAGCCGTCGGCGATCGTGATCGGACCTAATATCGAATATCCGATTGCTGCTGCTCGCCAGATCCATCAGGCAGCTCCGTTAATCGAGATAATTTTACTGGCCGATGGCGACCGCGCTGCTCAATTGCAGCGCGAAATGTCTATTGCTCCGATAACAGGCGAGCATTGGACGATAGCAAATCTCGACGCCGCATCTCTGGCGCGATCTCTTCGTGATGCCGCGCATTCGACCGATCAACGCCGGCGGATGAGAAACCGGAAGGGAACTGCAACTCCTGCGCAAACAATCGGCGAGCGCAGACAATTGATCGAGCAGTTACCGGAAGAGAGAGACGCGGTGATCGCTTTTCAAGGCGCGGGTGAACGGATTCAAACCGAGGAGCGCATTCGCCGGGCGCTGGAAGAGGCGGAGCAGGCCAACAAGCTCAAAGATGAATTTCTGGCTATGCTCTCGCACGAGCTTCGCACACCGCTAACCCCGATAATAGGCTGGGCGAAATTGATAGCGCGCAATCCCGATGATGCAAACTTAGTGCGCCAGGGGATACCGGTGATCGTGCGCAATGCTCAGGCGCAGATTCAGATCGTCAGCGACCTGCTCGATATGTCGAGGATCATAACCAGCAAGATGCGGCTGGAGATCCAGGAGACGGATCTGTCGGCGGTGATCGCATCGGCGGTGGAAACGGTTAAGCCTTCTGCCGAAATGCATGACATAAAGCTAGTTTCAATACTGGACTCTTCGCTCCCGCCGGTAAGTGGGGACCCTACTCGACTGCAACAGGTCTTCTGGAATCTGCTCACCAATGCAATTAAGTTCACTCCGAGAGGGGGCCAGATCACGGTCGAAATGCGCCGGGTTAATAGTCAAGCAGAGGTCAGTGTAACCGACACCGGGGTTGGCATCGACCCAGGCTTCTTGCCTTATATCTTCGGTCGCTTTCGTCAGGCAGATGCCAGTTGGACGCGGCCGTCTGGCGGGCTGGGATTGGGGCTGGCGATTGTGCGCAATCTGGTTGAGATGCATGGCGGAACGGTTAGCGCATCATCTGAAGGGGTGGGGCGCGGTGCCCGCTTTACCGTGCGATTGCCATTGCGGCCATCGCGTTCTCCTATTGATAGAACTGCGGCGCCGACCGATCAGCGCACAACAACATTGGCCGATTCTCATTGAAGACGCTCCGCGCCTGACAGCGACGCTTATCCTCATTGTCGATGAAGCAGATTATTCTTCGTCAGGCCCCCCTCCAGGCTCAGGGAAGGAGACACGGTCGTAAATCTCCGCGAGTTGTAGGGTGCAGTCGATTGAAACGATAAGAAGCCAGCCTGATAGCTCGGCGACAGAAGCGGCAATGACCCACTGCTGACCCTTCTGCCGCGTGAAATGCTCAACAAACGGCATCGTCTGAGACACGACTAGGTAATCGCTCGGCGAAGGATTGAAGTTGCGATAACGCCAGAACTTCTCTCCGCGATCAAAGGCTTCGGTAGTGGGCGAAAGGACTTCAATAATCACCGTTGGATTGGCGAGGACATCGTGATGCTCATCGAGAAATTGCGGCTCGCCACAAACAACAACTAAATCAGGATAAGAAAACAGCTCTTTCTTCGAGCGAAGGTTCAGCGGCAACGGCCCGCTGAGGACTTTAGCATCCTTTGTCCAGACGCGACAGGGTTTGCCACGCAACTGAGAGCCGATAGAAATGACGAGATTAGTGCAGATATCGCTGTGAGTCGGACTCTCGCCTGCCGTTGCATAAATTTGTCCATCTAGGTACTGGTGACGCTCTTCGGACAAACGTTCCAGGGCAAGATACTCTTCCAGAGTGTAGCGATGTTGCAATTGTGGTAGGCTCATCTTTGTTCCCCCCAAGAGAAAGCTATTGAAAAGCAATGCTGCGAGTGTAGTATGCGTTTAGCGTGGGCCGCAAGCAGCCGTCTAACTGCTAAAGGATATAAGAGACAGGCCCCCCGGAGAGCGCGGAGATTCTCCGCACACCGCCCAGCGGACAGCCGCGCTTCTCGCAACCACGCTAAATACACATCAACTGTAAACTTGTGGTAGCTTACTATCAATCCATCAACAAACCCCATTATAGCGAGATTGCTTTATATTGTCAGTCAATGTTCAGCGGCTCATTCTGTTGCAGTCTTTTGCCAACAACGCAAAAACTGCAACAGGATAGAACTAACTATTCCAAATCGCTTGCCGATAATAGTTCCTGTAGAACGCCGTCTGCTACCTGTGTATTTTCAGCGGGCCAGACCTGAGCAGTGTTCTCACAGGAGATAAAACGCTGATGTCGATGAAGCTTGGAGAGTCTCTCCTTAAGGAAAACCTGATCTCCCCGCAGCAACTTAAAGAGGCAGTAGAGTTTCAGCGCATTAACGGCGGGCGATTGGGTTCGACCCTGGTCAAGCTAGGCTTCCTTACCGATCAAGAGATTGCCACTCACCTGAGCCGCCAGTATGGTGTCCCATCGGTCAACCTCTCTCTGTTTGAAGTTGATGATGCAGCAGTCAAGTTGGTCCCCCAGGAAGTCGCGCAGAAGTACATGGTGCTTCCTCTGTCGCGAGTGGGAGCAACATTGACTCTGGCAATGGTCGATCCAACTAATGTCTTCGCCATCGACGACATAAAGTTCATGACCGGCCTTTCTGTGGAACCGGTAGTTGTATCTGAAGCAGCCTATTATGAGGCTTTGGAGAAGTTCTACGGATCGGCCCGCGAGCTTGAGCTGTCGAAGGTCATGGACTCAATCGTCTCGACCAATAAGGACGAGATGGCCGAGCTTGATGCCTCGCTCGACATCGTTGATGACGAAGATGAGATCGATGTCGCCACACTGGAGAAGTCAAGCGAAGATGCTCCTGTAGTCAAACTGGCCAATGTCATTCTCGTCGATGCACTGCGCAGGGGGGCAAGCGACATTCACATTGAGCCTTATGAGAAAGAGTTTCGCGTACGCTTCCGCATAGATGGCGTGCTCTACAACATCATGCAGCCGCCGCTGAAACTGCGCGATGCGCTGACTTCGCGCATCAAGATCATGTCCAAGCTCGACATCGCCGAGAAACGGCTGCCACAGGACGGGCGCATTAAGATCAAGATAAAGATGGAAGGGCGCTCGCGCGAGCTTGACTTCCGCGTCTCTACACTGCCGACGCTGTTCGGCGAAAAGGTAGTGCTCAGGTTGCTGGACAAAGACAACCTGATGCTCGATATGACCAAGCTGGGGTTCGAGCCGGAGTCCCTTCAAAAATTCGAGCGCAATATAAAGAAGCCTTACGGGATGGTGCTGGTCACCGGACCGACCGGCTCAGGCAAAACCAATACTCTCTATTCTGCCCTGTCGGCGCTGAACACTTCTGAGACAAACATCATGACGGCAGAAGATCCGGTGGAGTTCAATCTGCCGGGAGTCAATCAGGTTCAGATCAAAGAGCAGATCGGACTCAATTTCGCCACTGCTCTGCGCTCATTCTTACGACAGGACCCCAATATCATACTGGTGGGCGAGATCAGAGACTTTGAGACCGCCGAGATTGCGGTGAAAGCTGCGCTCACGGGCCACCTGGTTTTATCAACTCTTCATACCAACGATGCCCCTTCGACCATCAGTCGATTGATGAATATGGGTATAGAGCCGTTCCTGGTAGCTACTTCGGTCAATCTAATTCAGGCGCAGCGATTGATTCGCCGCATCTGCAAGGAGTGCAAAGAAGAGATCCACACCACTCCACAGGCGCTCATCGATGCTGGATTCACTCCTGAGGAGGCTCAACAGGTAAAGACTTTCCGAGGCAGAGGCTGCGCCAATTGCAACGGCACAGGATATAGAGGGCGCGTCGGCCTCTACGAAGTGATGGAGATAACCGAAGAGATTCGCGAGCTGATTCTGGTAGGCGCTTCAGCTCTGGAGCTGAGAAAGAAAGCAATAGAAGATGGAATGATCACCCTGCGCGGCAGCGGGCTTGAGAAGCTGCGCCAGGGCATTACAACCCTTGAGGAAGTTATAAGGGAGACGGTCAAGTACTGATCCGATATACGTTCTACGTTCGATGTTAAACACAAACGTAGAACGTCAATGGAGAAGCTATGTCAAACATAACATTGAGTGAGCTGCTGAGAAGGATGATTGAACTGGGCGGCTCTGATCTTCACATCACGACTAACTCTCCTCCCCAGGTCCGCATAGATGGGAAGCTCAGACCGCTTGATTATCCCGATTTGACCGCAATAGAGACCAAACAGATCGCTTACAGCGTCTTGACCGATGCGCAGAAGCATCGATTTGAAGAGACGCTGGAGCTGGACTTTTCCTTCGGCATCAAGGGCATGGCGCGATTCCGCGCCAATCTGTTCAATCAACGAGGCGCGGTTGGCGCTGTTTTCCGCATAATACCTTATGAGATAAAAACATTTGAAGCGCTCGGATTGCCGCCTATAGTCGAGAAGCTATGCGAAAAGCCGCGCGGGCTCATACTGGTCACCGGGCCGACCGGATCGGGCAAATCGACAACGCTGGCGGCGATGATCGATAAGATCAACTCGGAGCGACACGAGCATATCATTACCATCGAGGATCCAATCGAGTTTCTTCATCCGCATAAGAAGTGTATTGTCAATCAGCGCGAGGTCCATGCCGACACTCACTCATTCGCCGATGCGCTGCGAGCGGCGCTGCGCCAGGACCCTGACGTTGTGCTCATCGGCGAGTTGCGCGATTTTGAGACGGTAGAGTCCGCGCTGCGCATCGCCGAAACCGGCCATTTAACGTTTGGCACATTACACACTAACTCGGCCTACTCGACCATCAACAGAATCATTGACGTCTTTCCTTCACATCAACAGGCGCAGATACGCACACAGCTTTCGATGGTGCTTGAAGGGGTGCTGTGCCAGACGCTGCTGCCGCGCGCCAATGGACATGGGCGAGTTATGGCTATGGAGGTTCTGGTGCCCAATGCAGCTATACGCAATCTGATCCGCGAAGACAAGATCCATCAGATCTATTCAATGATGCAGACAGGGCAAGAGAAATACGGGATGCAGACGCTCAATCAAAGCCTGGCCGGTCTTTATTTCCAGAAACAGATCACTCTGGAGGTGGCTATCGCTCGATCATCGAATCAGGATGAGTTAATGGATCTGATTAACCGGGGGGTCAGTCATTCTCAAAGTACAGGGCCGGCTCCAACTCGTCCGACCGTCTCTGGCGGTCCGCCTAATACGCCGACCCGCCCATCTCAGCCATCATTTAGCCGGCTGGGAAGATAGTTTGATGTTCTACGTTCTATGTTCTACGTTCCACGTTCTAGGTCCTAGACGGAAGATTAAAAGTCGAACGGCGAACGTTGAACGTCGCCATTACGCATTATGTAGAACGCAGAAAGGGGAAATTTAATCAATGCCTGTTTATGTCTACAAAGCTCGCAATCGCATGAATGAAGCTGTAGGGGGAGAGCGGTTCGCGCCTGATCGCAATGCGCTGGAGAATCTGTTGCGGCGCGAGCAACTGATTCTCACCAGCGCCAGAGAGAAGGGCAAGGAGATCGCTCTGCCCAAGATAGGATCACGCTCTAAGGTCAAATCTAAAGAGCTGGCCATCTTCACCCGGCAGTTTTCCGTTATGATCGATGCCGGCTTGCCTCTGGTTCAGTGCCTGGACATACTGGGCAACCAGCAAGAGAATAAAGCTTTTAAACAGGTGCTGCATCAGGTGCGATCTGATGTTGAGGCAGGTATGACGCTGGCCGATGCGGTAGCCAAACATCCGAAAGTCTTCGAGCCGCTCTATGTCAATATGATTGCCGCCGGCGAAGCAGGTGGTATTCTCGACATCGTCCTTCAGCGTCTATCTACCTACATCGAGAAGATGGTCAAACTCAAAGGCGATGTCAAATCGGCGATGATCTATCCTATGTCAGTGGTGACCATTGCCATTGGAGTCATTGCCGTCATTATGATTGTGGTGATTCCGGCGTTCAGGCGGATATTTGAGTCGATGGTGGGACCGGGAGAGAGCCTGCCGCTGCCTACCGAGATCGTCATCGGAGTGAGCAACTTCATGGCCGACTACTGGTGGGTGATAATGATCTTTATAATTATGGTCTTCTTCGGCATAAAGGCCTATTACGGCACGCCCGGCGGACGCAGAATGATAGACTCAATCCTGCTAAGACTACCGGTATTCGGCATATTGCTGAAAAAGATCGCCATTGCCAGATTCTCAAGAACTCTGGCAACGCTGCTGTCGAGCGGGGTGCCGATACTGGAATCGCTGGACATAACCGGGCGCACAGCAGGCAATGTGGTTGTTCAAGAGGCGATACGCAAAGTTCGTCTGGGAATAGAGCGGGGCCAGACGATGGTCGAGCCGCTGAAGAATTCGGCTATATTTCCCAGCATGGTCAGCCAGATGATCGGCGTTGGCGAGCAGACCGGCGCTATGGATTCTATGCTCAGCAAGATCGCCGATTTCTACGAGCAGGAGGTTGACGCCGCTGTCGCCAATATGCTGACGCTGCTTGAACCGATGATGATAGGCTTCCTGGGCGTGACCATCGGCAGCATAGTGATAGCCATGTACATGCCGCTGTTCAAGCTCATCAGCAAGATGGCGTCGCATTAAATTGATGGGTAGTGCGTAATGGGTAAATAAAGCTGGGATCAACCGGCTTCTTACGCATTACGCATTGCGCATTAGGCATTACTACAGAATGTATCAGGAGTCAATAACTAGTTTATAATGCGCAACAGACTGTTCTGGCTAATCGCCTCGCGATTGATCATCACCATCATACTCTCGGTCATAGCGGCGGCGCTGCACATCTCGTCTCCCGCCGGTTTGATCAGATCGTCCAGCATCATCCCGGTAGTAATCTGCCTCCTCTCGGTTCTCTACTGGATCGGGCTGCGGCTACTCAACAACCACTCTCTGCAAGCCCATCTGCAATTGATCGTTGACACTCTGCTGGTTGCCTGGCTCATTCATTCATCCGGGGGGATTCAGTCGCCGTTCTCCGCGCTCTATCTGGTGACCATCTTTATCGCCAGCGCGCTGCTCGCCAGGCGAAGCATCTACGCTATATCTATTCTCAGCGCCCTGCTCTACAGCGCATTGATAGCTTTCGGTCACGGGCCGGCGGTCACCCAGGACAGCCCATCTTTTGTCGGCGATCTCCTCCCGCGCGATGTGCTCTTTCGCGTAATACTCAACCTGTTTGCCATCTTTGTAGTCGCAATCCTGAGCAGCCAGTTGTCGGAGCGGTTGCGCCACAGCGCCGCTCAACTGGCCACAACCGCTCGCAGCCTGGCCAATCTGCGCGCGTTCAATGAGCGCATTATTGATAGCATTCACAGCGGACTTGTAACTATTGATCTGGCTGGCAACATCATCACCTTCAATCGCGCTGCTGAAGAGATCACGGGATACAGATTCACTCAAGTCTCAGGCAGCCCGCTTAACATCGTCTTCGGCGATCTGACCGAGCAGATTCAATTGAGCATGGCAGCTATTGAGCGAGGCAATCGTCCCCCGCGACTGGAAATGGATGCCAGGACAGCCGATGGGCGAGCTATTCATCTCGGTTTCAGCATAGCTCTGCTTGTTGGTGAAAGCGGCGAGCGCACCGGTTATGTCATCGCATTTCAAGACCTGACAGAGGTAGTCAAGCTGGAGCGCGAAATGCGCCGTCAAGATAGACTCGTCGCGCTGGGCAAAATGGCCGCTGCAATCGCGCACGAGATTCGCAATCCCCTTGCCTCAATGCGCGGCTCGGTTCAGCTCCTGCAAAGCGAACTTAACTTAACAGAAGAGCAGAACCACTTGATGAACATAGTCATCAGAGAATCAGATCGCCTGAACCAGATAATATCCGATTTCCTCTCCTACGCGCGCCCGGCACCGAGCCGCCCCGTTCTCATCGACCTCAAGCAAGAGCTGGCCGAAACAGTCAAGCTGCTGCGCAATAGCCCTGAAGTCACAGACAAACAGGTGATCATAGAACGTTATCCACCTGGCCCCGTGATCTACCGGGCAGACTCCAACCAAATGCGACAGGTCTTCTGGAACCTGACGCGCAATTGTCTGCAAGCGATGCCTGATGGGGGCTCACTTGTTATCAGTCTAAAGATCGCTGAAGGCAACCAGATTGAAGTGACATTCAAAGACACTGGAATCGGCATGAACGAAGAGCAGGTCGAGCGGATATTCGAGCCTTTCAATTCTTACAGGCGCGGCGGCACAGGACTGGGAATGGCGATAGTCTATCAGATCATAAGCGATCACAACGGCCGCATCTTTGTCGATAGCCAGCCCGGCAAAGGCACAAGCGTTACTATTCTCCTGCCAGAAATATCCCGGCAAGAGCAGAGCTTGAATTATGCAGAAACCGAATCTCTGGCTGTGAGTTATAGATGATGCGTAATCCGCAATGGGTAATTATACCCTGTCGCAAGCATAAACTTCCCCCCCGCCAACGAATCGCAGTGAATTCACTGGGTGGACTTGGGTTCAAAGTTCTCTTAAAGTGGGAGGCAACGTTACGACTGCGGCTGGCTGACTAGAAATGCATCGTATGCCCATCGGCCAAGATGTGCGCCATCTGCGCCATACACTTTCGCACGATAACGGAATTGATTGCCGTACTTGTCTCGTCGCCTTGATTCTCTATAATCGAGATCAACTGACGCGAGGCCAAGAGATGTTAGCGCGTGAAGCTCGTCTGCTTCCGAGACTCCGTTATGGTTTGTATCCTGCCATAGCTTCAATGAGGCATAGATGGTGTCGCCGCTATCTATCTTGCCATTACTGTTGCCGCCGTATATCGGTTTGTCAAATTCAGCGAGCGCAAGAAAGCCGTTCGGAGTGGTTGATAGGGGTTGAGGTGTGAAATTCCCAAATAGTTCAGTTCCATCATCTATGGTGCCGTTGCCATTGCGATCAAGAGCGAGCCAAGCATCATCTGAGCCGATGGCAGTCCACGACACTCTTTCCGCATTGCTGTCAGCAGTCAGATCGAAGTAAACTCCGCCTGCCGCATCTGTCAAATCAAAGCCATTACCTAAGAGATCAATCAGGATAGGTGTAAAGGGGTTGGTACACTGGCAAGTAGACGGATCAAAGTAATAAGGGGCTGAGCACACAGTATCCGGATTACACCCGTTGTTATCGCCACCGCCACCAGAATAGCCTGCTTGCCCATTGATGACTTCATTGTCACAGCTTGTAATTGAACCAGGCATATTGCCAGCACTGTCGTTGGTACCACAAAATCCATTCATAATGCTTGCTCCATCTTGTTGATCACAAACGTTACCTGAACTTGCTTCGGCTAAACCCATAATATGTCCGATTTCATGCATAGCCGCTTTTTTCATCGCGGATTCAAACGTCGATAAGTTGGGATCGAAATATTTGTTGGTCGAATTTGGAAGATTAGCACCCAAGTCAAACTTTATCGTTGCGCTTGTTGTTTTCCCATTAGTTGTCTGAACGGATGCTCGAGAACCGCTGTTTCCTATTGCCTCGTTCTTAAAAGTAAGTTTACAGGGAGTACTGTCGTCAGAGGGTTTGAAATTAACACGTGAATTATTACTTTGGTTTGTAGTATTCCACGCAGCGATAGCATCTTAAATCGCCGTTTTTTGTGTTTGACTCAAGTTATTATCAAGGCAGTAACCGACTGTTGAGCCTTGCGCCCATCCCTCCCAGGATTCTCGTGGAGGCTTTTGGCAATCAGTCTGCGTATGGCCAGTCAATACACTATCAAAAAGAAGGCACAGGAAAGAAACTAGGATTATTAACTGATGTTACGCAGTCAGAATCGAAGAAAAGAACTTGACTCCGTCACGGCCCCGTTAGGGGCAGTTGAGAGTAGCCCAGCGATTGATCGCTGGGAACAAGAGAGCAACCATCGGTCAGTGCCCG
>Ga0209172_10003630_pt1 | contig 23005 bp, 19 predicted proteins | sample LarsenN4metaG_FD_184113 | JGI IMG/M metagenome (GOLD analysis project Ga0209172, IMG submission 184113) | Hot spring sediment bacterial and archeal communities from British Columbia, Canada, to study Microbial Dark Matter (Phase II) - Larsen... ... | reverse complement strand
CGCGCGACGCGCGGCGCATTATCGGTTGGTGGTTGTGGCGATGAGCTTTAATCATTTTTCCATAATCAACAGATTACTACAGAATATATCAGGAGTCAATAACTAGTTTATAATGCGTAGTCTGTGATGATTCGTGTGAGTAGTCTGTAGCTTTCATGATCTGCTTCTTACGCATTGCGCATCACTTCATTCAGCCGCTTTGCCTTTTCTGGGTAGAGGCGCGCTTTCACTCTCAACAGCCACTGGCTCCTGGATCTTGGGCGGCATGCCTAACGCCTGACGCAGCTCATTTTCAATCTGGTTGGCCAGATTGGGGTTTGCTTTCAGAGCAGTCCGTACATTTTCGCGCCCCTGCCCCAGCCGCTCGCCTTTGTAAGAGAGCCAGGCTCCACTCTTGTCGATGAGCTTATTAGCCACGCCCAGGTCAATGATGTCCCCCTCGCGCGAGATGCCTTCGCCATACATTATGTCAAATTCTGCTTCCTTGAATGGAGGGGCCACCTTGTTCTTGGCGACTTTGACTTTGGTGCGGCTGCCGATGACATTCTCGCCCTCTTTGATTGCGCCGGTGCGGCGAATATCAAGGCGCAAGCTGGCATAGAATTTCAGCGCGCGGCCACCGGTGGTAGTCTCAGGGTTCCCGAACACCATTCCTATCTTCTCGCGGATCTGGTTAATGAAGATCAAACAGGTGTTTGAGCGCGAAACAACAGCAGTCAGTTTGCGCAGCGCCTGTGACATCAAGCGCGCCTGCACGCCCATGTGGCTATCGCCCATATCTCCATCAAGCTCGGCTCGGGGGACGAGAGCGGCAACAGAATCGACAACGATTACGTCAAAGGCCCCCGATCGCACCAGCGTTTCAGCTATCTCAAGCGCCTGCTCTCCATTGTCAGGCTGCGAGACGAGCAGATCATTTATCCTCACGCCGAGCTTCTCGGCGTAGGTAGCGTCGAGCGCATGCTCGGCGTCTATGTAAGCTGCTTCGCCTCCCAGGCGCTGCGCTTCGGCAACTACGTGCAGCGCCAGAGTTGTCTTGCCCGAGGCTTCGGGGCCAAATATCTCGATGATGCGCCCGCGCGGCAATCCACCTATTCCTATGGCTGCATCCAGGCTGAGGCTGGTAGTGGAGATGACCGGCACCTCGCCGACCTTTTTATCTCCCAGCCGCATGACCGAGCCTTTGCCAAATTGCTTCTCAATCTGCGCAATGGCGATCTCTATTGCCTGATTGCGCTCTGATCTTCCATTTGCCATGACTATTTATCTCCAATGATTATCTTTTGTGATCCTTACGCGCTTCCGGCTCCTGTAATTGAGCGGCATTCAAGTCATCTTGCAGCAGGTCAATTAGCCGCGCCTTTCCGCCAGTGATGGCTTTTTTGCGAGACGCGCGCAGATGGCTGAAGACAGGCAGAGCAGGCAGTTCTTGCCCGGCGCGCGCGCGCAGAGCTGTGCGGTAGCGCGCTTCTTGAGGATTGATCTCGCAAGCGGCGCGGAAATTCTCGCGCGCTTTTCCAACAAGATTGCGCTTCAGATAGATGAGGCCCAGGTGATAGAAGGCGGCGTCGAGCTGGGGGTCCATCTCAACTGCTTTCCGTAGATGGCGAAGCGCGCTCTCGACCCGGCCCTGCTCAAAATAGGCTCGCCCAACCAGGAAGTGCATCTCAGGAGTGGGCTTGAGCATAAGCGCGCGTTTGAGATGGGGTATCGCCTCTTGCAACCGCCCTTCGCAGGCAAGCAATCGGCCGAGGCCATAGTGGGCAGCGAAGGAATCATCCCGTATATCAATGGCAGCAGTCAGGTAATTCTTCGCCTCTTCTATTTCGCCCTCTTCGCCTGAGATGATGCCCACCATCAGCATAGCAGGATAGTTGCCCGGATCATGACTGAGGGCCTGTTTCAAATAATCCTTAGCCAGAGCCAGTTTGCTATGCTTGAAGAAATACTCGCCAAGATATGAACTCAATTTGAAGTTGCCAGGATCAAGTAGCAGCGCCTTCTCCAGCAGCCTTACACCTTTTCTATGCTCGTTGCGCAGGATCAGATCGGCGCCTTGCTCGACCAGGCGCGCGAAGTCATCGAACTTCTCTCCTTGAAAGCTCGACAGAACACTCTGCTTGCATTCCAGGAAGCGCTCCCGCTCGCTGAGCTCTTCAATACGCTTTTCAATTCGCTTCTTCCACTGTGCATCGAGGTCCTGGGACTTTATCACACCCTTGTCGGCCAGAATGCTGGCTATGGTATCAAGCATTGCCCGATCATAAATAGCCCCTGTGGCCTGATGCTGTATCAGCTCAAGGATCCTTTCAAACTGCTCGTTGGTGCGCATCAACACATATTCGAGCGCGCTGATGCGCTCCAGCAGATGCTCTTCAAGCGACTGAGGCAAGAGACTTGCGCTTGGGCCGATGCCCTTCGAGCTGGTGGTGATCAGGAACCTGGCGCCACAATGTGAGCAGGTCTCCTGACCGAATGGATTTGCTGCTTTACAACGTTGACAGTAGATCATGCTTGCAACCATAGACTTAAAAACTCAATACTGAAAGTAGCATCTTCTCTAGTTCTGTGTCTAGAGGCCCTGATAACAATAGAACCCGCGCCCCGTCTTTCGCCCCAGCCAGCCGGCGTCAACATATTTCTTCAACAACGGACAGGGACGATATTTTGGATCGTTGAAACCTTCATATAACACATTCATTATCGCAAGGCAAACATCCAGGCCGATAAAATCGGCGAGCTGTAGTGGTCCCATAGGATGATTCATCCCCAGCTTCATCACATTGTCAATCGCTTCGGCTGTGCCAACCCCTTCATAGAGAGCAAAGATGGCTTCGTTGATCATCGGCATCAACACGCGATTGGAGACAAATCCCGGCGCATCATTCACCTCGACGGGGACCTTGCCCAGTCTCTCGGCCATCTCTTTGACCGTCGCGCAAGTCTCATCCGATGTAGCAATGCCGCGAATGATCTCGACCAGCTTCATCACCGGCGCCGGATTCATAAAGTGCATGCCGATGACCCGCTCCGGCCTGCCGGTCGCAGCAGCAATCTTTGTGATTGAGATCGAAGAAGTGTTGGTCGCCAGGATCACATCGGGGCGGGTGATCTGATCCAGCGACTTAAAAAGGTCGGTCTTAATTGCTGCATCTTCAGTCACAGCCTCAACAACAAAATCGGCTTCTGATAAGGCTTCCAGCTCGATGACCGGCCTGATGCGGTTGATAATCTCCCGCTTGTCTTCGGCTGTGAGCCGTTGCTTGTCTACATCGCGCTGCAAGTTCTTATCAATTGTAGACAGAGCGCGCTGCAAGAATCTCTCTTCCACATCGCGCATTAGGACGCTCAAACCGGCGCGCGCCGCCACCTGCGCGATGCCGTTTCCCATTGTCCCTGCGCCGACTACTGCAAATGTTCTGATCATATCAACTCGGCAAAGTTCTTCAGCAGTCGCAGGCCGTTATCCTGGCTCTTCTCCGGGTGGAACTGCACACCAAAGATTCGCCCTCTGGCGCAAACGCTCGCGTAGCGAATCCCGTATTCTGTAATACCTAAAATGTCTTCCTCCGCATCTGCCTGGGTGTAGTAAGAGTGAACGAAATAGAAGAATGATCGGTCTTCAATTCCATTGAAGAGAGGAGAAGGCCGTTGAAGCTCCACCTGATTCCATCCCACTTGAGGGATGCGAATGCCGTTCTCAGGAAACCTCACTACGCGGCCCCTGAGCAACCCCAGGCCCTGGTGACGACCGAATTCGAACCCCTCGTCAAAGAAGAGCTGGAGCCCAACGCAGATGCCCAGTATCGGCTTGCCTTCCTGAGCCGCCCTCTGCACCAGTTTGTCCAGGCCGGCAGCGCGCAATTTTTCCATAGCATCTCCAAAGGCCCCCACGCCGGGCAGCACAAGCTTTTCTGCTTCGCTCAGCAATCCCGCATCGCTGCTCACCTGCACAGCAACGCCGACCGCTTGAAATGCCTTTTCAACGCTTCTCAAATTTCCCGCTCCGTAATCAATGATTGCGATCATAGTACTCCTTTGGTAGACAGCACGCCGCTGATGCGCTCATCCTTCCGCGTGGCCTGAGAAAGGGCGCGGGCAGTGGCTTTGAAGACTCCTTCCAGTATGTGGTGCTGATTGGAGCCGTAGAGCAATTCGATATGCAGATTGCACGCAGCGTGCAGCATGAATGAACGCCAGAAATGCTCTGCCAGTTCTACAGGAAACTCTCCTATTCTCTCTCTCATTGCAGGGACCTTGTAGACGAAGAAAGCGCGCCCTGAAAGATCGCAGACCGAGCGAACCAGCGTCTCATCCATAGGCACATAAGCTGCTCCGTAGCGCGCTATTCCTGCCTTATCGCCCACTGCTTTGGCGAATGCTTCGCCCAGAGCGATTGCAATATCTTCGGTCGAATGATGCTCGTCTATCTCCAGGTCCCCCTTGCAGTCTATCTCCAGATCGAATAGACCGTGCCTGGCAAACAGGTTCAGCATGTGATCAAGAAAGCCGATACCGGTAGATATGCGGCTCTTGCCGCTGCCGTCCAGATTTATAGAGACCCTCACATCCGTCTCGTTGGTCTTTCGCTGAACTTCAGCCGCGCGTGACATGAACAACCTCCTGGGAAAGTATACAGCAATCTGTTAGGTTGCTGGTGGTGTGCGCTATCAGCAACCTGACCGCCTTGCCGTACATTCACTGATTGAATCCAGTGCGATCAATAAGCTGCCTGATAAGGCTATGCCTGGCGTTCTCGTCAAGAAACTCTTCAATCTGTCTGATGAAGAGCTTGACCATGCGCGCATCTGCCGGCGGAAGCGGCTCCTGAGTAGCAGCAGACCGTTTATGCTTGCGCTCTCCGGCTGCCACGTCCCCCAGCGCAGCCATATCATCCTCGATAATCTCATTGCATATATCTATGCACTCATTGCAGATGTAGACGCCCGGCCCTGCTATAAGCTTCTTGACCTCGCTTTGCGATTTTCTACAGAAGCTGCAACGGAATGCGTCGTCTTTAACTTGTGACACAACCACCTCACTTGGTAACGCAAGCCAATCGCTCGCGCTCCGTCAATCTCCAGGCAGCTCTAGAAACCATTCATCTTGAGCCTCCGCATAGCTCAGGCGAAAGATTATTCCTCCATCGGTCCTGACCTTGAACTTTCTCTTCTGCCTCCGATTCAGATCCTGCTCAACTTCCGCGCTCAGTATCTCGACAATATTCTGTCGCACTCCGCCGGCTTCAAATGCTTGCGGTCTCTCTTCGGCTCTAAACCCGGAGTATGCCATTACTGAGATTGGCAGCAATCTCATCTTTCCATCACCTCTCTGAGTGCCCCCAACAATCTGTCGTTCTCTTCCGGCGTCCCGATGCTGACGCGAAAACATTCGCCGAGCATCGGATATGCGCTCACGTCTCTAATAAGAATACCGCGCGCCAGCAGTTGATCAAACACCTCCTGCGGCGCGACTGCGCTCCTGACCAGAATGAAATTCGCCTGCGAAGGCACAGGCTGCAACGCGCGAATCCGGCCAAGCTCGCCGAAGACGCGCTCCCGCTCTTCAATCAACTTGTCTATGCTTGGCCGCAGCAGATCGAACATGTCAATAGCCGTCTCGGCAACCGTCTGAGAGAAGAAATTGAGATTGTAAGGCAGCTTCGCTTTGTGGACCTCAAGCGCGATTTCCGGCGATGAAAGCATATAACCTATGCGCAGCCCCGCCGCTGCCATCGCCTTCGAGAATGTCCGCAGCAAGATCAGGTTAGGATGCTGCGCAAGCAACGGCGCAAATGACTGGCCGGCGAACTCGTGGTATGCCTCATCAACTATCACAATGCCGTTGAACGCAGTGAGCAGCGAAGCGAGATCGCGCTCTTCAATCACGCAGCCGGTAGGATTATTAGGCGAGCAGATAATCACAATATCCGCCTTGTTGGCTACAGCGCGGCTGGCAATCTTGGGTATATTGAATTGCAGCCGCTCGGTCAGGGGGACAGGGATGACCTCGCCTCCGAAGATGCGAACAAGCAATTGATAGAGCGTGAACGTGGGCTCAGGAATTACAACTCGTGTACCCTCTCCTACAGTCACGGCCAGGACGGCTTGAATCAGCTCGTTCGAGCCGTTTCCCGCCAGCACCCCATCCTCGCGCCAGCCGGAGAATTTCGCCAGTTTAGCCAGAAGACTACCAGGCACAAAATCGGGATAGCGAGACCAGGGCCGGCGGTGAATCCGGCGAAGGACCTCATCTTTGATTGCCGAAGGCATGTCATAGGGATTTTCGTTCTGATTTAATTTGATCTCGACCTGGCGCGCTTTCAGCGTATACGCCTTAGCCTGGCGCACACAGGATTTAATCTTGTTCAGTGTACTATCGACTTTCTTCATCGAACTATTTCAGATCATCAGCATTGAGCAATTTCGTTTTTGCTTCATTATAGAAGCGAGGCAGTCTGAGCAACACCGACCGCGCATGAGCATCGAGCCCCTCTGCCTGCGCCAGCGCAGCAATCGCTTCTGCATTCATACGAAGTTTCTGCTCGGTGTAGCGGATGATATTTGTGCGCTTGAGGAAATCATAGACTCCGAGAGGCGACGAAAAACGCGCGCTGCCGGTAGTGGGCAGCACATGATTTGGTCCGGCGAAGTAGTCCCCTACGGCTTCCGGCGAGTACTTGCCCACGAAGATCGCGCCAACATTCTTGATCTCCTCAAGAAGCGCATCTGCTGCGTTGCCAAGGAGCAGCTCGAGATGTTCGGGCGCAATCTTGTTGACCAGAGCAGGAGCGTCCTCGATGCGCTCGATGATAATTATCGCTCCCCAGTTATCTAAAGACTTTTTGACAATCTCCTGGCGCGATAGCGTCTCTATTTGCTTGGCGATCTCGGCGCGCAGTTGCTCGGCGAATGCGCGACTGGTGGTGATGCACACAGCCGATGCATCCTCATCGTGCTCGGCCTGCGAGAGCATATCTGCGGCGGTGAGCCTGGCATCGGCAGTCTCATCGGCGACAACTACAACCTCAGTGGGCCCCGCGAGAGAGTCGATGCCGACTGCGCCAAATACCAACTTCTTGGCGATGGTAACATAGATACTGCCCGGCCCAACTATCTTATCAACTCTGGGAACCGTTTCCGTTCCATAGGCCAGCGCAGCTATGGCTTGCGCGCCGCTCAGCGTATAAACCTCTTTCAGTCCCAGCTCCTTGAGCGCAGCGGCAAGCGCTGGCGAAGACATAAATCTTTTGGCCGGAGTGACGACCACTATTCGCCCTACGCCGGCCACTTGAGCCGGCACTGCATTCATTATCAGAGACGAGGGATAGGCTGCTTTGCCTCCGGGCACATAGAGCCCAACGCTCTCAAGCGGCAGAATGCGCTGCCCCAGAGTTACTTCATCATCATCGGTGAACTCCCAGGAGTGTTCTATCTGATACTCATGAAAAGCGCGCACATTGGCTATTGCCTGGCGCAGCGCGCTGAGAGTCTCTTTATCGACCTGTGAAGCAAGCTGGTCGATCAACTCAACTTCCACGCGAAGGTTCTGCGGCTTGATCTCTATCCCTTCAAATGACTCTATGTAGCGGCACACTGCTTCATCGCCGCCATTGCGCACATCATCAATTATCTTCGCTACCAGGTCAACAACCTCTTTATCAAAATCCAGCGAACGGTTAAGAATGCGGACCAGCTTCGGGCTTATATCGAATTCAGCAAGATTGATTATCTCTATCATTTCCTCACTCTCCCAATCTTATCAATTGCCAGTTGCCTCGCTTCAGATTTAATGCCGCGCCGCGCGAACTTTTCTGCTATCAGCTCGCCAATATTACCAAGATTATGAGTAGCAAGTGCCAGGACGGTTGGCCCGGCGCCGCTCAACGCTACTGCTAGAAGTCCGTCAACTCCTGAGAGGTTCAATATCTCTTCAAGCCCGGGCACAAGCGCCTGACGCGCAGGTTGATGCAATCGATCTTTCATCGCTTCGCTTAAATAGTCAAACCTCTTTGCTCGCAGCGCAGCGCCAAACAGGGCCACTCGTTGAATGTTGTAGATAACATCCTGGCGCGAGAGGCTGGTCGGGAGCGCCGCTCGCGCTTCGGCTGTCGATAGCTGAAAATCCGGTATAACAACGACTGCTTTGATCTCTTCCGGCCAATCCTGTTTGACGGCAAGGACGCGCTTACAGGGCAGCAAACAGGTAGTAACGAGTCCCCCCATCAATGCCGGGGCGATGTTATCCGCATGGCCTTCGATCTGCGCTCCATACTTCAAGAGCTTTTCCTGCCCAAGCTCCATCCCTGATAGAGCCTCAAAGAGGCTCAGACCGGCGATAATAGCGGCAGAGCTGCTGCCGAGCCCGCGCGCAATCGGGATCTCGTTTTCGACGTAGAGCCGCGCAGGCGGCAGCAGGACGCCTTCTTGCTCAGCAGCAAATAGCGCAGAGCGATAGATCAGATTGTCTTTTGTCCGGGGAAGCTCAGATGCCCCCTCGCCGCTCAACACTATGCATTGGTCAACAGGAGAATCTAGCTGTTCTATTTTCACCTTCAAATAGAGCTGTAGGGCGAGGCCCTGAGTGTCAAATCCGGGGCCGAGATTGGCGGTTGATGCTGGAACGGTTATCTCGATCATCTGCATGTAAGACGCGCTCTCCGTGATGCGCAATATATGGCAGCTCCTCTCTCTTCTTTCTCCCTCCTCAGAAAATACTCTGGGAGCGCAGGCATCTTGCCTGCTTGTTTGCGATACAGCGCATGAGCAGGCAAGGATGCCTGCGCCCCCAGGCTTTTCATCATTTCAGGGCGTCGCTCAAGGCGACATGAAAAACTCCTCAGAAAACAGTAGGCAGTAGGCAGGCGCTCCTTCTTCCAACTGCGCTGTTCTCATTGTTTCCGGGTGTTGTCGCCGACCGTCTGAAAAACTCCTTAGATCTAAGATATAGGTCTTCGGGAAAAATCCTTCTTCAGTTCGGGCGCCAAGCGCCCTCAAAACAATTCTAAAAATAAACTTGTTTTGAGGGCGCCCGACGCCCGAAGTATTTGGCCCTCAAAACCGCCCGAGCCTGCGGCAATCTTTCTCTTAAGGTCTATAGTACTACCTTTTCCTATTCTCAGCTATCTCCATCTTGAGTTTCAACTGCCTCCATCTCCGTCTCAACTTCGGGGAGTTCCGCTTCCTGCTCTAAGTCGGAAGGAGCAACGCCGCTGAGAAAATAGCTGTTGTGAGCCTTGTTATGTCCTTCCAATCAAGCTCTACCGGTTGACTACCATAGGCAACAAAGGTTGTTGAACAGGACGCGCAGGCGCGCAATTGATCCAAAGAATCTGCTGGCTGGCTTCTCCTAACCATGTGCCTACGTCTTGCCGTATTATTTCCACATAATCCGGGTTGATCTCGAAAAGCACAAAACGACGACTCAACTTTGCTGCGGCAGCGCCAACTGTGCCAGACCCGGCAAAAGGATCCAGCACCACATCATTTTTGAACGAATAGTAGCTGATCACTTTTTCAGCAAGCTCCAACGGAAAAGCCGCTGGATGTTTGGAGTTAGTATTAGGCTGAATATGCCATACATTCGTGCGCTCATAGTCATCTCCAATTTTTGAATCAGCTACTGCTTTTTTATCAGGGTGATTACGAATATGCCAATCAATCAACAGATCGGTCCGCTTTCGATAAACAAGCACATACTCTGTTACTGGAACGGCCTTATATTGGAGAGGATTGCGGTCAGCAGCAAAGCGGCGGCCTCGCCCGGTTGCCCATCCTGCGCCTTCCGGCTTCACCCAGATTATGTCGTCAATAAAATCATAGCCCTCTTCAATAAAGATCCGATGCAGATCGAAAGGCACAGCAATTCGCTTTGATGACTCGCTTCGGCTTGTGCGGCGCAGCAGAACCGGGGCCACGTTTATTACGAAGAAGCGGCCCTCATTCAAGACTCTATAAATGCGGCTGATGACCTGTCGCATCTTAAGCAGATATTGCTCGTACTCCTCATATTCGCTATATTCAGGGCGAGCATTGAAATAAGGTGGGGAAGTAAAAACAAGATCAACTGACGCAGCAGGCATATCATCAATAAGCTCGACGCAATCACCCAGGCCGACTGTGTTGCGGAGGTTAGGAATCGGATAAGCAACCGTCGGCCGCCGCCTCGCCGCAGCGCGTTGTTCATCCTTTTTTAGAAGACGCGCCTCTAAGATTTCGGGCCTGGTCGTCTTTTCAGGCAATATTTCAGTGGTGTAAGCATCGATTACTAATTCCCCTACTCTTGCCCCTGACTGCTTATTCCGTAGCGGCACACGCCATATATGATAGCGATCATCCACTTCAGGTAGCCCAAGCCGTATCGCATTGCAAAGGTCAAGCTCTTTCAGCCAGGAGAGTGTGATCTCTTTGGCCTGGGCGACGGTAGTCACCAGATAGTTTCTCGACTCAGAAACAAGCGGCTTATTCCTTGTCATCTGTTATGATCCTCAACTGACCGTCCTCGCAGTTTCGGTCCGAAATATTCGCTCGCCACCCTTTCCGCTTTGCTTGGGTTGCGCGCATAGGGTTTTACTCCCCCCTCCCTGCTCTTTCAGACCGAAAACAAGCGCACGGACAGCACGAATATGTTTAACGAGTCGCAAGCAACAAGGCTTCTTCTACTTCATGCGGCACTTCAATCAGCACGAAGAGGTTTGCAGGGTACAGGTAATCTTCACCTGTTTCGTCAATAACCCGCAAGTAATTACTTCTGGCTGCTGATTCATCAGGCAAAACCTGATAAACGGTTCTTACCTTAAGATCATCAACGTAACCGCCATTGTTGATACAGATTGCAAATCGTATCTCTGAGCTTTGACCTTTCATACCTTCAATCCAAATTCGGTATTTTCTGTCGCCCTTTCAGGGCTTGAGGGGCAAACACCACGTCTACCCAGGGCTTGCGCCCTAGGCTACTTTCCCGCCGCCCGCTTCGCGGGCTCTACTAAGGAGATTCTTTTTCTTAATCTCTATATATCTGCAATCTCGCCAATGGCCTGAAAATCTTTTTCCCTGATCGTGAATATGATCCGGCGTAAAAACGCAGCCCTCCGGGGGGCCTGTTCCTTATATCGTTTAGCGGCTAGACGGCTGCTTGCGGCCCACGCTAAACACATACTCCATAGCTCTTCCAACCACCCCCGGATTCGTTTTACTTCTGAACTGTTTCACTCAACATAACATTCACATCCGGCCTGACGCCCAGCCACAATTCAAACTGCCGCGCAGCCTGCTCGACAAGCATCTGCATTCCATCAACAACACGACAGCCAGCACGCTTAGCATACTTGATGAGAGTCGTCTCCGGTGGATTGTAGACCAGATCGAAAACAACTTTCCCGGCTCGCAGGAGGTCAGGGCTGACCGGGCTCTCTTCACTGTGGCCGCGCATGCCAACCGGCGTGGCGTTGACGAGCAGATCATAATCAAAACCTGATAGATTGTCCAAGCTATCTAAAACGATTTCAGCTTCGCTCGCCAGCTTCTCCGCTTTGCTCACGTCGCGAGCGTAGAGCCTCACCTGGGCCCCCTGCTGTTTCAGGCCGAAAACAAGCGCGCGGGCAGCGCCGCCTGCTCCCAGAACCGCCGCCCGCGCCCCCGGCAAATCCATTACCCGCTTGAGCGGCTCAATCGCTCCATCAACATCTGTGTTATAACCATATAGTCGGCCATCCCTTATGACAACGGTGTTGACTGCGCCAACTCGCTCGGCCTGCCGGTCGAGTTGGTCAAGATATTTTATAATCTCCACCTTATGCGGGATGGTCACGCTGAAGCCACGCAGTTTCCAATCTACCTTGCGGGTCGAAGGCTGCACAAAGTTGAAGATGAACTCCCGCAGATCATCCACCTCATAAGGGATATAGACTCCATCGAGCCCTAACTTGCGCAAAGCGGCGTTATGCATTTGCGGAGAGAGCGAGTGCCCCAGGGGATTTCCTATTATGCCCAGAATCTCGGTCTCCTCGCTTATCTGATCGATGCGATATAGATTGCGCAGATCGGCTGCTGATACTTGCCCCGGCGCGCTCTCCGCGCCTGCTTCGAGCGAGCCGTAGGTGAGAAGGCTGCCCCACGAGGGCCCCAGTATGCGCGTCATCACGCCGCGCATTCCCATAGCGATGCCTATAACCGGCCTGCCCTCGCCGCGCGCTCGCCGCACCAGTTCCCGGATGCGCAAACAGTCCGTGATGCTGTTTGCCTGCGTGGCCAATTTGATTATTCGCGCCGGCGTCCCGGCCAATCGTTCGTAGATTCGATCCAGATCGCCCGGTGTGCAAGCGAAATTGTGATATGAAGCGATGACCTGCTCCCACTTTTGCGCCGAAGTAAATCGCTCATCTGCGCTCAAATCTTCCAGCAGGTCTAATTCAATATCGCGGTAATCGCCAGCTTTGACCTTGCTCCAGAATTTTACTCTTACTGCCTTACTCAACTGTCTGGCTCCGCCTTGCTCCTGCGGGCGCAAAGTCAAGATGACGGGGCGCGAGCAAGCTTCCAGCAATTTAGTCAGGCCATTATCCGGATTGTTCAGATCGAAGTCCTCAAGGTAATCGAGGCGCAGTTCTATCAGATCGCCAATTTGACTTGCTCTTCTGGCAGCCGTCTGGGCTGCATCCAGTTTGCTGCTGGTGATAGGGACGCAAATATGCGCTTTGCTCTCAACGGTCATAGAAGAAAATAGGCAGCCATCTTGATCGATTGCTGCCCATCATGGATTTGCCGACGTGCCGTGATGAGAATTACTCTTTAGCAAGATCGGCATAGAGTTCATTAGATAGATAACGCTCGCCCAGGTCCGGCAAGACAGCGACTACGCGCTTGCCCCGGCCCAGTTCCTTTGCTACCTGCAAAGCGGCCCAGACGACCGCGCCCGAAGAGATGCCGGCAAATATCCCCTCTTCTCGCGCCAACCGCCGGGCAGTGTCGCGTGCGCTCACATACTCGATCTTCATAATTCTATCTATAATCTCGGTATTGAGCACTTCAGGCACAAAGCCTGCTCCAATGCCCTGGATCTTATGGGGCCCCGGTCTGCCCCCCGAAAGCACTGCTGAGTCGGCAGGCTCAACAGCGACGATCAAGACGTTCTTCAATCTATCTTTGAAAACCTCTCCGCAGCCGGTGATAGTGCCGCCGGTGCCAACGCCGGCAACGAATGCGTCAAACTTTGCTTCCGTATCTTCGATGATCTCGATCGCTGTGGTTCGGCGATGAATCTCAGGATTGGCCGGATTGTTGAATTGCTGGAGCATGTAGCTATTGGGAATCTTCTGCAATATCTCGTTTGCCTTATTGATGGCCCCCTTCATCCCTTCCGCTCCCGGAGTCAAAACCAGTTCGGCGCCAAGCGCAACCAGGACTCGGCGGCGCTCTACGGTCAGATTATCGGGCATCGTCAGAATCAGCCGGTAGCCTTTGACGGCGGCAGCCATAGCCAGTCCTATCCCGGTGTTCCCGCTCGTCGGCTCAACCAGAACGCTCTTGCCGGGCGTGATCTTCCCTTCTCGCTCTGCGGCTATGATCATTGCCGCGCCGATTCGATCTTTGACCGACCACAGAGGATTAAAAGATTCCAGCTTGACGAGAACTTCGGCCGAGCCGTTCTCAGGAAGGCGATTGAGCCTCACCAGCGGCGTATAACCGATAGTCTCAAGGATGTTATTTGCTATCTTCGGCCTTTGCGGCATCTCTTTTCCTCTCTCCAAATTCAACAACCGGTAAGCCCCCAATAGGCTGCGCCGAAGGACTTAGAAGATTAACACAAAAACAGGGAAAGGAAAATAAGGGATGGCCGACTGAGACCATCCCGTTCTTAAACCCTTGGTTTCGCTGCCACACGCCCTATCTCCTGTTGCTGCCTTCAGCAAACTTCCACTGAGGTGCTAATTTCCCAGCAGCAACTGGATCAATCGAATCAGGTCTTGCACATTGACACTGCTGCTGCAATCCACATCTGCTCCCGGCGTTGCGCCGGAATTCCCCAGGAGAATCTGAATGAGCAATATCAAGTCCTGAACATTAGCCGAGTCATTGCCGTCCACATCGCCGGTAATGCCCTGCCTTATAGTGAATATCTTGCCAGCAATCGTCAGCGTTGCAGTGCGCGGGCTGCGACCGGTATTAGCCGCGACTGTGTAGGTCACCGTTCCATTGCCGCTGCCGCTGGCGCTTGAAGTGATGGTGACGAAGCTTGCGCTGTCATTCTTCACCACTGTCCAATTGCAACCGCTCGCCGCCGTCACATTCACGCTCCCGGTTCCCCCGCAGGCGCCAAGCGATTGGCTATCAGACGAGATAGCGAATGTGCAAGTGACACTAGCATTAATGGTGAAATCTGCATCCGAGATGTCAAAGAAGATGTTGCCTACAGCCTCCACCTTGATACGTGCCCTGTTAGCGACGACCGGGATGGAAGGGGCTACTACAGTAGCGACACCATTATTAGGTACATTTTCCGCTAACACGCTGAAGGTCTGCCCCCCATCGGTAGAGAACGATATTTTGACATTGCTGGCATTGATTGGCCCAGCATCTGTGTTTGCCACATTCCATCTCACCGTCTGCTGCGAGCCACCTTCCCAGGTCATCGATGAGTTCGGTTCCGTTATGACGAATGGCCCTGCGTCCTGCCTTACGGTCACTGTCATCTCAGCATTATTAACTCCGCCTCCGCCAGCGCGATTGTCTCGCGCAGTAACGCGGAATTTCATAACTCGGTTCTTAACAGGCAGCAACTCCCCAGTTAAGAAGGTATTGCCGTCTTGTTGGAAAGTGAGAGGCGGTTGGTTAGCGTTATTCAAGATAAATTTCAACTGCGGGAATGTTCGAGACGGGCTGGTTGTGGGGCGCAGAGATCGAAAGATAGGTCTGGTTCCATCGTCCTCTTCAGGCGGTGAAGCAGCACCAGTATCATACTGTTCCCAGGTAAATGTAAGTGCGTCGTTGTCAGGGTCACTTGCACTGGCCGTCAAAGTAAAAGGGGTACCCTTCGGTATTATGTGATTCGGCCCGGCGTTTACTACTGGCGGCCTGTTCCCGGTCTGAATCTGTCTGCCACAATTTGCCCTTTCTCCAGATGTAACGTAAGCAATGACCTCCTCGAATGACCCTATGTGAAAATAATCATCGCTGTTTCTCTGCAAATTGGCGACGTTATTACCGTCATCCTGGCAAACTCCGGCGTAAGAGGCAGCAGTTGATCCGGACCCTGGCTCGAATGCAGTCTTTTGCTCTCTATTCTGCGCACCGCAGAGATTGCTGTTAAAGGTATGATTTCCATTAAACTGGTGAATAACCTCGTGAGCCACAAAATCAACATCGAACTTATCTCCTACTGGCTGGGGGTTCCCCGTCGCCCCTATCGCTTTACCGCCCGTCAGACATAATCCCGCTGCGCCAACGCCGCCTTTGCTAGAGGTGCTGAAGATATGGCCGATATCATAATTAGCATCTCCAATCTCCCGATCCAGGACTGCCTGATTCTTGCCAGCGTCATCGCTAACATTCTCATTATCGTAAGGGTCAGTTGCCGGATCGGTGAAGATGATCTTGTCTTGATCTGCAATCAACTCGAAGCGTATTGAGAAATCACGCTCATAGATGCCATTGACACGGTTTATTGTCTTAATAATAGCGCTGCGCGCCTTCTCTTTGCCTGGCTCTTCACCCTGATGGAATCTGGTATACTCACCGGTCGCCGCCACCGCCAGGCGATATACTCTAAGCGTTTCTCCAGCGCTCAGATTCTCTCTTTTGGCTGCAGGAGTGGGAACGGAGCCAGGAAAGAAGCACTGCCAGCCTTTTATATCTTTACGGTGATCCTTCGTGTAATAACTGATATATATACTCACGTCGCCCTTACTATAAGAGTCGATGTAGACGGTATCTTTAGCAGAGAGAATAGAAGCATGAAATCCTTCAGCGGTCCAACCAAATCGCACCGTTGCTGTCGGGTCGTCGATTCCCTGACCACTGTAGGTTTTAATTTCCGGTAATTGAGCCGCAAGACTGGGGGCGATAATTGGCGACTGCTGAATGCGGAATCTAGCGAATGTGCCATCAGGCATTGGCAAGGTCATTATAACATTGCCGTTTCTGGCTTCTTCGGTAAATTCCATCGGCGCATGGTCAACGATCTGCCTCAGCGCCTCCCGGTTCAATCGCAGTACCCTATAGGCTCTGGGCACGATTCGCCTCTCAGCCTGGATCGCTGCAATTCCTTTCAAAGGGGCCTCATCTATATCTTGCCAGATGCCATCTTCAGATATGCTGGCGCCCTGAGTAGCCTGTGCCAGCGCTCTGGCTAAAGTTAGGGATATTGTCTCGACATCTCCACTAATAAACCAAATAGAACTCAAAACAGTTGCTAATACAATTAAGATCGTACGTCGAAAGTGGTTCCTCATAAAAAGATCCTCCTCTTATTCAAGTATCTAAGAATTTCTTCACAAGAATTTTGTAGCTGGCGTCCACACAAATTACCTGCTGTGAGGACTGCGTTGTTATGGGCAAATTGCCCTCAGAAGGTCACATTAATTTAATCAATGTCACACCATTTCTCGATCAACCTTCTTCTTCCATGTGCACACACATTTACAAAACGGGACTTCTGTTCAAGCCGCGGATTGTTGGCCGAATTAGCCAGCCCTCGTGGAGGGTACTAATTTCACTGAATCAAGTGGACAGCCAAAAGGAAAGAGTCTAGTAAAACCATTTCCAACCCTCTCGGCGGCTGCCGGAAATGGATACAGCAAAATTAAAAGAGGCAAAGTATAAGCAACTTCGCTCACAGATTCAAATGGGAAATTGCGATTTCTCTGCGGTAATCAACAAAATATGAAGGTTGTGTCTTTTTCAGAGCACAGATGACCTCAATTGAAGAATGCGGAGGCGCCCTCCGGATCGTGTCGAGAGCAGGCGCCCTCCGGGCATGACGAGAATAGCTCATCATGCCCCGGAGGGCCCCCAAAGTCCATTGCCTGTCAGTTCTTGCCTGCCAGTTTCTTATAGTATTCTTCAACCAATTTACGGTAGCTGGGAGGGACCGCCGACTCGTCCATCAGTTGCGGCCCGCTCCTTCCCAGCTTCTCCTGGAGGCGGCGCGCAAGCTCAAGCTCCAGATGGCGCAGCGGATCTATGAGCTGCTTCTTGAGCAGCGCCACCCGCTGTGGATCATCCAACAGGCTGTTCTGATTAAGCTCTCTCAATCGCCGGATGACCTGATCGAACTCATCTGCCAGGTCGCTATTCCTCCCCAACTGCCTGCGGATCTCTTCAGCTTCGGCAAGTCGCTCTCTCAGCTCGCGCTGCAATTGTCTGGGATCTTCTTGCTGCGATCCGCCGCGCTGAGGCGAGAAGGCGCGGCCTCCGAAAGCATAATTATCGTATCTCCTGCTGCCGGAGGGACCCCCTTGATCATTAGCGTTATTCTGCTGGCCACCTTGCTGCTGGCCTCGTTGTTGGCCCTGCTGACCTTGTTGACCCTGTTGCCCTTGCTGGCCCTGCTGCTCACCTTGCTGGCCCTGTTGTTGACCTTGTTGCTGGCCCTGCTGCTCACCTTGCCGGCCCTGCTGACGATCCTGTTGTTGACCTTGCTGGCCGCGCCGATTCTGGTTCTGCGCTTGCTGGCGGCCATCTTGCGCCGATTGCCCTTGCTGGCGAGGATTAGCAGCCTGATCATTCAGCCTCCGCTGAAGCGATTCGAGGTTATCGGCAAGCGCCTTTGTTCTGTTAAGGGTCTCTTCCAGATTGCCTGCGTTGTTGCCCCGGTTGATGTTATTTTCCGCTGCTTGCAAGTTGTTGAGGACTTCTCCCATGTTCTGCTGAATCATCCGCTCTCGTTGCTGAGCGTAGTCATACCAGTTGCCTTGCAGCAAGCGATTGTTTTCGCGGATTCGATCAGGTATGCGATTGCGGCGAATTGCATTAGCCGCCTCTCTCAGTTTATCGGAAGCGGCTTGCCTGTCCTGTGCGGCGCGGCGCGCCGCTGAATCGATATCTCTCTCAAGGTCCTTCATCTCTTCAGCCAGCATCTCTTTACGCTCTTGCAGCCGCTCTTTGCGCTCTTCGGCTCCGGCATTGTTCCCTGCGCGGGAAGAGCGGGCCAGGTCTTCAACTGCATCTGCGACCTCTTTCTGCTTCTCCAGCGCATTCTGCGCTCGCTGGCGCAGTTGCTTGACATCTTCATCAAGCTTCCCTTGCTGATTCGATTGCAGCAGGCGGCGCGCTTCTTCCAGCTTCTCCTGCGCTCTCAGGCCGCGGGCCGTCGATTCCAGAGAGTTACTTCCCTGCGATTGCGCGCGCTGCATCTCTTCGGCAGCCTGTTTGAGCTGCTGGCTGATGTCATTCAAGCGCGGATCATTGCGCTCGCGCGAGAGTTTCTCTAGCTGTCGAGCCAATTGCCTGGTCTCTTCAATTAAATCTTGCTGGGAGCGAGAGCCCCCTCCCTGTCCGCCGTTTGCCGGCTGGCCCTGCTGCTGGCGGCGGCGGTTCTGTTCGTTCTGCTGTTGCTGGCGGCGGGCAAGCTCTTGCAGTTTGCGGGCCATCTCGTCCATCTGCCGATCCTGTTGCTGCTGGCGGTTGCGCTGCAGGGTCTCGTACTGATTCTTCATCTTGTCAAGTTCCAGCTCGAACAGGTCTGCCAGCTCTTGAGCATTGGGGTTATCGCTGCTCCCCTGCGAGCTATTTCCGAACGCGACCTGTATTTCGCGGAATATAGCCTCTGCCCGCATCAACTGCTGGAGCGATTTCTGCTCATGCGGCAGCGCCTCTTTGGGTTTGCGCGCCTGAAGCTCTTTGTAGGCATCGCCCATAGCAACCAGCGCTTCGCCCAAATACTGAGCCAGCTTCTTGAAGTTCTCGTCCGTATCGAGAGAGTCCCCCAATCGCCTCTGTATGCGATCTCTCAACGATTGAGTTGAATCCCTCAGCTTATCCTGGCTGAGGGCTATAGCATTCATATTCTCAGCGAACTCTTTATCGGAGTAGGTCTCTTTTTCCCGCATGACGCGGAACGTGGCGGCGATTATCTCTTTCTGGCGCTGGCTGAGACCGTTATTGCGCTCGCCCTGCTGACCCTGCTGGCCGCCTTGCTGCTGCGCCTGGCGAAACTCGCGGTCGAATGGCCTGACTTCAAGGAAGTAGATGTCGCTGGTAGCAGAAGACGGCCCGCTCACAGTGTTATTGTCATTGGCTCTGGCATAGTAGCTGATAAAATCGCCCGGCTGAAGATTGAACTCTTCGAGGAAGAATGTATGAGTGCCCGAGATCGTCTTCGGCGATTCGCTCTTAGATTGATAGAGGGTGACCTTTTGTTCAGGGCCCCCATTGACCGAGTAGTAGATTTCAAGCGAGCCTACGCCGGTATCATCTTCTGCGCGGGCTTGAGTGAAGACCTCCTGAATGCTGGTGACTTTAGTATCCCGGCCGGGCTTTTCCAGCACCACTGTCGGAGGCTGATCGCTCACAGCCAGAATCTCATACTCATTCGATCCGTTATAGTTCTCGCCATCTATGCTGGTCAGCTCGATGCGATAGGATGAATCTTTTTTGACAACGATCTCTCCTGAGAATTGATTATCCCCTATCGGGGTCATCTGCTGCGTCGAACCATCTTGAAAGATCAATTTCGCAGCCTTGGCCGGGTGGGTTAGCCGCGCGACGAGCTTGACCACCGTGCCTTTCAGCGCCTGAATATCTCCGCCATCTTCTTCTGTCCTGGGCGCCAGGCGCGTGTAAGCAGGAAAGTGGTAGGTCAGCAATAGCTGATTAACCAGAGGCAAGTCGGCAACCGTGATCTTGAACTCATCCGACCTGATGCCATTCGATTCGATGAAGTAGCTGGTATCTTCCTGCATATTGAAGAGGAGATAGATGAAACCCGGCCCCTTCCTCGCCGGCTCCATCGAGTGGCGCTCCCAATCAGGTTTTGCAGCAGTCCTGGTGTAAATGTTCACCACTTCGGAATCGAATCCATTGAGCGCAGCGGTGATCTTCTGATCCGAGCCTCTGGGGACCTTCACGTTGCCCGGCGCGACGGAGATGGAGAAGAGAGTTCTCGAAGCTGCTTCTGCCCAGGGCGCATAAAGTTTAGTCACGCCTACGGGGAAGAAGTTGGGGCCCCACAATAGCAGCGAAGCCACTACCAGAAGAGAAGCCAGCGCCGCGCCGCCAAAGATCCAGAATCGCTTTTTGCTTATGATCGAATCCAGGTCTATGCTTGAGGCTACGGCAAGCGCGTCGCGAACCAGAAGTTCTATCAAGGTCTTCGAGTGGGCCCCTTTGTCCGCCTGATTGCCGAATTCAACCGCGCTCACGATGCGTTCGCCAACGCCGGGGGTCTTCTCCTCCATATAGCGCGCAATCTGAACATCGGTCGCTTTAGCAAGCAGCGGCCGGACCGAAAAGTAAGCGAATGTCAGAAGAAAGACGAGTATCGAAATGATGCGAATAGCTACGATCGAGCCGCTGGTGTAATGGTAATAGTTGGCAAGCAGCACGGACCCTATAAAGATTCCCGCGCCGAGAGCCAGAGCAATTGCCAATCCGCGCAGCAAGCTGGCAAGCTTCCATCTGCGCTTCACCATCCTGATGATTGCCAGTAGGTTCTCATATTGTGGATTCATAGTCTTTCTCCTCCGAAAGTGTACAGCAACCTGTCAGGTTGCTGATGATGTGCGCTATAGACCTTGAGAAAAAGATTGCAGTCGCTTCCGCAAATACTTACACAAATACTTCGGGCGCTGCGGCGCCCTCAAAACAGTTCTAAAAATAAATTGTTTTGAGGGCGCCGCAGCGCCCGAACCGGAAAATGTTTTTTCTTAAAGACCATAGTAGCAAGGCGACCGCTTTGCTGTATATCACGCGCTTTCATTTTTTCTGAGCGTCGCGCGAGCGACATGAAGAACTCCCTGTAAAATACTTCGATCTGTGTGAATGTCATCCCTCAGCCATTGAGCCTGGTTTGATTACAGCGCAAGCTGCGCTCGGACGCGGCAACTCGATCCAGCCACTGGCTGCAACCAGAAAATTATTGTGCAGAAATATTTTGCTTAAGCCAGTTGGTAAGATCATGCTCGCTTTTGAACTCTATCAGAGCTTCACCCAACGCTTCCAACTGTTCCAGTCCAAGTCCTTCTATCTGCTCGCGTGTCGTTGCCGGGAGTTTGCCCAATAGCCGTTCTAGCTGCCGCAGCACCAGACTCTTCTCACCTTGCTCGCGGCCTTGCTGCACGCCCTGCTGCAATCCTTGCTGCAAACCCTGCTGCACACCTTTCTGCAATATGTCTTGATAGACTACCGACTCTTCCAGCATATCTCCCTCCTTCAATATCCGATAGATCATCTCCTTATCATACCTCAACCCTGCCACTACTCGCGATAGACTTATTGCCTCTCGACGCCGCTCGGACGACTCTATCTTACTGATCCTGGCGGCTACCTTCTCTAACAACTCCTCGCCTGACTCGGCTCGACATAGCGTAGCCATCGGCAACAGCCCCTCGTGCTCCAGCAACTCATCAGGATCGATCTCCCATATCTTGATGACTCTATAGACGTGATAAGTTAATTCATCCACATATCTATCGGGGATCTCCTCGCCGGTGTATTTCAACACGATCAACACCTGTCGGACTCGTCTGCTCATGTTCTGGCGCTTGAATCCGACATAGTAATCGAGCATCCGCAGAGGCACGGGAACTGTGCTCCTGATTGTAGTTTGAAACTCGATGTGAAAGATATCATCAGACTCAGCCAGGAGGATGACCGAATCGGCGCGGATAGGCTCGCGGCTGAGTTCGGTCTTGAGGAGCTTGACTCGGCCCACCTGGGGGCCGAAGAGCCAGCGAGCGAACTGTTCAGGATACAGCTCAACCAGCAGTTTGCAGAGATTGTCGCTGGTTGTGCGCTCTCGCTGACCTGGTTGTTTGGTTAGATCGGATTCTGTGTCTCTCATACAGTGTCCCTATCGTAGTTGCAAGCTTATCTCACTTGCTATCTCCTTTTGCGTTCCAATCTCAGCCGACGACGCATCTCCTCACTAGAAGATCCCACCCTCAGCTTTTTGCCGCGCTCGTGACCTCCTCAAGGGCCTTCATAACTCGATTTCCTCTTTACCTATAAAAACTCGCTTGACCCCAACAGCCAAGATGTTAACTATGTCCTTATCACCTTACTACTATACACCCTATTAGCCAGCACTGCCTCCAGCCCGAACAGAACGAGAGACAGAATCAGCAACGACCACCATATATTCTGCCCCGCTTCTATCTCTTCGTCTGTCTTCTTCTCCATCTTTTCTGTGCCTTCAGCAACTGTCGTATCGCTTCTGGTGGTTACCGCCGCGACGAAATCATCCAGATTGAGTTTACTCAGATCAGACTCCTTGAAATCCAGATTGACGGCAGCAAACTGCGCGCGGCCGGGATAGCGGATGCGATAGAACCCATTCTCTTGCGCAGTAAACAAACTCCCATCTTGCGCAACACCTTCATCGCTTGTGGTCAGACGCTTCTCGGCGGGACTATCGATAGCGATGAAGTCATCTTCGCCCGGTTTCTTGATCTTGATAGCCTCGCCGACGCGATAATAAGCGCGCCCTTCTTGAGGCAGCAGATATTTTGCTGCCTGGTGAATGAGCGGCAGGTAGACAGGGGTCAGAGGCATATCATTCCAGCTTGTATCGAGCGATGAGGTGAAGAGCAGCACTTTGCCATTGCCCAGTTGCCATTCAACAAATGCCGGACTGCCATCGTCAAAGCGGCCAAGCACAGCAGCGCGCGGAGATGGCTCGCAATTGAAATAGCTGTAAAAACGCAAGGCGGCGACATTGACGCTGCGGGCATCGGCAAAAGGGCTGAAGATGGGATGATCGGTCTTCAAGCTCGTTAACAAGAAATAGTCTTTCCCGCGCGCCGTCTCTACAGTTGTGAGTCTGGCGGGCGCAACCCCTTCAAATGCCTTAT
>Ga0209172_10003629_pt1 | contig 23007 bp, 8 predicted proteins | sample LarsenN4metaG_FD_184113 | JGI IMG/M metagenome (GOLD analysis project Ga0209172, IMG submission 184113) | Hot spring sediment bacterial and archeal communities from British Columbia, Canada, to study Microbial Dark Matter (Phase II) - Larsen... ... | reverse complement strand
CCTTGAATTAAATCCCAACAACTTTAGCCGGTCTATTTTTTTGGTAAAGAGCGGGGCACCCTTTCGACCCGCTGGTGCACAGCGGCCGTAAATCAGTGGTGTACTGTTGCCGTAATCAGGTGGGGTACTGTTGCTGTTATTAGCCGGTGCAGTGTCGTCCGTAATTTGACAAATGGCCCACCAGTTCTCGCTTTCGCCGGTCAGCACTTCCCAGACAAACTCAAGCGGAGTGGAGCCGCCCATCACCTGGTTCAATATTTCCATCACCCCCGGCGGCAGGAGGGGCGGGGCGGTCTGGAAAAACATTTCAGCCTGGTTGTTGTCGGGATCGGGATCAGTTCCGCCCTGGAACCACAGGGGATAGGCCAGCCCCTTAATTCGTTCCTGGGCCTGAGTTTCGGCTATGGTCACTGCTTCCGGCTTCAACGCCGGTTCGTAATCGGCCAGCAAAGCCGGGTTGTAGTCGCCCATCGCCAGGGCCGGTTCCCACCACAGCGGGGGTGCGGCGTGGCGATAACCCTGGCTACCGGGTTGGCTATCGCCTAACAACGTGGCTAAAAAATCGGCCAGCGGATCAACTTCATTTTTGGCGTATTGAGCGTCTCCAGCCAGGGCAGCCAGGGCGGTGCAGTGGATCTGTAGCGCCACCAGCAGATCTACAATTAACCCCACATTGTGGGTCTCTAAAATCAGGGCATCCAAGCGTTCAACCACACGTAGACTGTAGCGTTCAACAAACAACCACTGCCCTTCACCTACATTGGGGTCAGGATTGCCCAGGCTGTCCAGGTAGCCGATATGGATGAGCAGCCGTAGTTGGTCTTTGATAATCTCGTCTACTTCCGCCGGGGTCAATTCTCGTTCCATCTGCCCGGCCAGTTGGCGCACAAAGACTTGCTTGGTCAGCAGTTGTAGATAGACCACCAGGCTCTCGGTACGAACGAGACTCATCTCCTCCTGACTGGCGCGGAATTGGGCCAGGCGGTCGGCCAGGGTATTATCTGCCAGACCGTAATCGGTCAGAGTAGCTTCTATCTGGTCAATCTCGGCCTGGCTCAGCCCGGCCTCTTGCAGCAGGGTCACTGTCTCGGCGGGCAGGGCGCTGCTGCGCACGTTGAAGTTGGCCGCCGCCTCATCTTCCAGTTCGCCAATCTGGCCAGAGGTCAGCCCCATATCGGCCAGGGCAGTTTCCAACTCGGCATCGAAGCCGCTGCTCTCCAGGTTGGCTACTTCCGTGCTCATATTGGCCGCAGCCTGTACCTGGTAGTTCAACTCGTCCAGGCCGTTAGCGATAGCCCCGACCGCCCCTTGAGCCGTGGCCGCTTGTTCGGCGGTGGCCAGGGCGTCCTGGCGCGCCTCGATCAGGGTTGTTTCGCTCAAGTCGGCCAGCTTGACCTGGCTGATGTAATCCAGGCGTTGAGCCAGTTGTAGGGCGCGGCCCAACGCCTGGGGGGCGGTATCCATAAAGCGCTCCCCGCCCGCAACGACCGAGGCTACGGCAGGCGGCACAGCTTGAGGCTGCGCCTGGGCTGAACCGGGCAGCAACAGCATGTTGCCTAATAGGGTAGTAATCAGAAGGACGGAGATTAAGTTGAGAAGCTTATTTATTTTCATATGCTTTTGCTATTGTGGCTATTCGACCCGCTGAGATTGGCTCTGCTCAGATTGGCTCCCCGCAAATTTACTCCACTCAGTCCGACCGGGTTTTGCTTCAGATCAATCCCAGCCAGGTCCACCCCGGCGCACTCCGGGCGACACTGCTCCAGCCGCTGCAGCAGCGCCGCGTTATCCACCGGGACTGAACTCACCTCTTCGCTAACGCCTGGCTCAGCCGGAACATTCACCTCGGCGGTCTGCGGTCCGTGGTCGGCGGTCGCTAATAGCCCCAGCCGCCAGCTGATCAGCAGCGTCCCCATGCAAATGACCAGCAGCAGCGTCCCGCCGATGAGAACGTAGGCCTGGGTTTTAGATACGGTGTTGGATGATGATTTCATAGTGATTATACTGGGTACCTCTATTGAACTCGACCAATGTTTAATCTTCCTCCGGGTCAAGCCCCGGTAGAACGGGCGTAAAAACGTCAGGGTAGGAGAATTGCAAATCGAAAATCACGCCATAGCCAAGCCTACTGTACGTAATATTCTCTTTTTTGTAAGCCATTAATGCTTTCTGCGCTTCTTGTTGACCGGCTGAAGTTGGGTTAAGTTTAAAGTTAGCCAGGGCTACTAAAATATCAGCCAAACCATACTCCCGCGTGTTTCTGTGAGGGGAAGGGAAAATACCCTTCCCCTTAGATATTCCTTCAAATCCCAACTGAGCAGGTTCGGCGACTTCGACATATCTTTCCAATTTTGCCAGCCCATACGCCTCATAAATCCAATAGTGTGCTTTCTTTAGCGTTAAAATTCTATCTTCTTGTAATCCACGTCGTTTTTCAACTAAATCTTGCCACAATTTCTGAGCCTCCGAATTTTTTTGAGCTAAACTACGGTACAGTGCGGCCTGAAACAGATCATATAATACCTCGTATTCGTCTCGCTTTGCTGCTTCTTGCTCACAGTACACACTATAGGCATAACTCACCTCTCTCGCTTTTTCAAGATCCCCCATATAGAAGAACCAGTTTACAACATCACTCGTATCTACGGGCTGGTGTAGTACTGCTGTCTCGCCTCTAGCATACGGTCCGAAATCAGGATCGATGGAAAGATTGTATTTGATAATTTCTATATAAGGGGGTCGTTTTTTAGCCATCTCAGTCTCCTCGTATAAAAAATACTCTACAGAATTTTAGAAATTGTCAATAATTAAGCGAATTTTAATGGGATTGGTGGTGCTAAGAGGGTTAATCAATTGCATTATATTATTCAGTGTACTTGTAAACGGATCTGGACGACCTCCAGCAAAAACAATGATTTCTAGTTGCCCATTTCCAGCAGCTTGACGAATTTGACTTTCCAGTGGACGACCAATGATGCCATTATCAGCTAGTTCTCCAAGCCTATCTAAAAAGTATTGTCTATTAAATTGGTAGCCATTTGTACCCTTTATCATGTAATTTTGCAACTCGTTGGGGGAAAGGCGATCTCCCGATTTTGACCCATTCGCAATCGTACCTACACCTAAACCTCTGTCTTTAATCTCCGTCAAGAAAAAAGTATTCCCTTTTCTGGCCAATCCATCAAGACCAGCTTCATTAACAGGACCGGAATGATTAAATAAAGACATGATCCCATTTTCATTAGCGTATTCCGCAAATTGCTTCTCTCTGAACTCTCCTACCAAGTTAGCTATATGTCCTCTAACAGCATCAACCTGCCCTTGTGCAGCCAAATCATTGATTTTGGTTAGATTTTTACTCAAGTAACTCTCAGTGTCAGCTGCACTCTCTATCAAAAATTCGGAAAATCCTGGATATAGTGTCTCATCAAGCGAATTTAGTGGCACATGTTTGAGCGCATTAGCAGTCAATCCGCCTGAATTTTTAATGAGGCGACCTAATACCTCTGTTTGAGCAGAGTTCCAGTTAATATGCTGGGAGTCAACTACCACCCTCAAAAGGCTATTTAGAGTGTCTCGGTCATCAGCATGAACGATTAGAAGTTCGGCTAATTCGTTATCGGTAAAATGAGCTTGAGTAGCTAACTTTTTAAAACCATCCAGCCCTGCCTCATCCAGATTGACGACGTTCTCTAAAATCTTCTGGAAGTTGATATTACAAACCTCTTGCCGCAAGGGGCTGGCGAGTCCTCGTACCCGGTAGTTAACAATTTGCGTCACTCCGCCGGGGCAGAGGTTTTTCACAATCCCTTGCAGGTGGCCTTCCGGCAACGAATTGGCTAACTTGCCCAAGCCGCCTACAGCATTGTCGCTCAACTCAACACCGGCTTTGCCCAGGTCATCCCCAATTTTGACCAGGGTGTTAATCGCCTCGTCGGAGAGTGCCGCCCCCTGCTTCAATACTCGCCCGGCCAGAAAGCTACCTTCACCAAAACCTAGGGTGAACAGCTTGCCTAAGTCGGTCGCACCGTAGTGCTTCACCAAAGCTGTAAACGGCTCCCAAACCGAACCGAGCACATTTTGAATGAGGCTGAAGACCTCATCAATAGACCCCGGCCAGTTGTTCACCCCTCCAACTGCGGCCACAGCCCGTTTAGCCAACTGGCCCAATACGTCCCCGCCCAATTGGAGCGCTTCATCAAAGGGGATGTTTTTGATGATGCCAAAGACATCGGCGCTGACCAGCCGCCGGACATTCTTGAGGATGGCCGCGCCTACATCAACCGCTTCCGCACCCACCGCCGCCGGTAAGGCGGCCAGCGCCGGGGGCACCACTATCCCCACTGCTGTTAAAATCTCGGCCCCATCGGAAAGCAGGCTGGCGACCAGGCCAATCAAGGACATAGCCTTGCCCCAAATGGTCGGGTCGGTGAAGAGGGTGAGCAAATCCAAAAGCTCTCCGGCAATGGGCACAAAACTCAATACAATGTTGCCGCCAATGGCCCACCAATTCTCGCTTTCGCCGGTCAGCACTTCCCAGACAAACTCAAGCGGGGTGGAACCGCCCATTACCTGGTTCAATATTTCCATCACCCCCGGCGGCAGGAGGGGCGGGGCGGTGTGGAAGATCATCTCGGCCTGGTTGTTGCTCGGATCAGGATCACCACTGCCCTGGAACCACAGGGGATAGGCCAGCCCCTTGATCCGTTCCTGGGCCTGCTCTTGGGCTACGGCGACGGCTTCCGGCGCGACCTCAGGCTCATAGCCGCTCAGGACAGCCGGGTTGTAGTCGCCCATCGCCAGGGCCGAACCCCACCAGAAGGGCGGCGCAGCGTGGCGATAGCCCTGGCTGCCGGGCAGGTTGTCGCCCAACATCGTTTCCAGAAAGTCGGCCAGGGGTTCAACCTCGGCTTGGGCGTAGTCCGCATCGCCGGCCAGGGCGGCCAGAGCCGTGCTGTGGATTTGTAAGGCCACCAGCAAATCTACAATCAAGCCGAGGTTCTGCGTGTCCAAAATCAAGGCATCCAGCCGCTCGGCCACTCGCAGGCTGTAACGCTCGACAAAGAGCCACTGACCCTCACCCACATTAGGGTCGGGGTTGCCATTCCACAGGTTGTCCAGGTAGCCCAGGTGAATGAGCAGCCGCAATTGGTCTTTGACCACCTCATCTACCTCAGCCGCAGTCAACTCACGGCTGGTCTCCCCGGCCAGTTGGCGGACAAAAACCTGCTTGGTCAACAGTTGCAGGTAGGCCACCAGAGCTTGGGTGCGAACGAGGCTTAACTCCTCCTGGCTGGCGCGGAATTGGGCCAGGCGGTCGGCCAGGGTATTGTTAGCCAAGCCGTAGTCGGTCAGAGTAGCTTCTATCTCATCAATCTCGGCCTGGTTCAGCCCGGCCTCTTGGAGCAGGGTCACGGTCTCGGCGGGCAGGGGACTGCCCCGCACGGTAAAATTAGCCGCCGCCTCATCTTCCAGTGCGCCAATCTGGCCGGAGGTTAAGCCCAGGTCGGCCAGGGCAGTTTCCAACTCGGCGTCGAAGCCGCTGCTCTCCAAATCGGCCACTTCTGTGCTCATATTGGCCGCAGCTTGCACCTGGTAATCCAGTTCGGTCAGGCCGTTGGCGATAGCCCCAACGGAACCCTGAGCCGTAGCTGCTTGTTCGGCAGTGGCCAGGGCGTCCTGACGAGCTTGGATCAACGTGGTTTCGCTCAAGTCAGCCAGCTCGACCTGGCTGATGTAATCCAGGCGTTGAGCCAGTTGCAAAGCGCGGCCCAATGCCTGGGGCGCAGCATCCATAAAGCGCTCCCCACCCGCAACGACCGAGGCCACGGCAGGCGGCACAGCTTGAGGCTGAGCCTGGGCTGTACCGGGCAGCAACAGCATATTGCCTAATAGGGTAGTAATCAGGAGGACGGAGATTAAGTTGAGAAGCTTGTTTGTTTTCATAGGTTTGTGTGATGGTGGTCATTCGACCGATTTTGAACTAAAGGTAGTGGGCCGAGGGAGTGTGCCCCTCCCGGAGTTGTCTTATTCCTAAACTTTACCTCTAGTCATTAATCTCACCCTGGCATGAATCTCCATTGAACTCGATCCAAATTGAGTGAACTAAAATGAAATTTAACCTGTTCCTCTATTCTTTCTGCTTCTTGCCAAGGCACCGTTTCAAATTCTTCGTGCAGTTGATACCAGATACCATCTGCCATATGTTTAACGATTCCGACTGGAGCATTGAGAAACAGCGATTCTGCCTCTGGGGTCAGGTAGCTAGGCTCAAAATAATTGATCCAGAAAATGGTCTCCAAACGTCGTGCCAGAATATCTCTGCCATATAAAAAATCCAGTGGTGCATCAAAATCATCTTCAGCCATCCAAAGATAATCCGGTGCAAGCAATTCAATTAGCCTCTGCCCAATAACTGAGTAGAGTTGCATTACTTTTTCGCCATAGATTAGAGTGGAGTTTGGGTAAATTGTTTGATCTACAGCAAAATAATCGGTTCTTCTATCTAACCTAATATAAATTTCGATAAAGTTATAAGCGTCCCCATATTTCCTGGCATGCATATTTAGGTGTAACTTTTTAGTTTGGGACGCCGTCGATTCAAAAAATGATGGTCTGAAGGCAATGTATAATTCTCCTTGGGGGGACAGCGGATCAAAATTCTGATTATCCCAGTCTGCATTCAAGTTATAGTTAGCCTCACAATAGGTGGCTAAATCTTGAGGAGCTATGATTGGTCCTATTTCACTCGGTCCTCGCTGTAAGGTAATCAAATTGAAATCATTTTGTATATATTCCAGAGCCATGATCAAATCGGGCAAAGTCAGCCATTTTTGACAATGGTGGATTTCTAGCCTGAAATAACCTCCTGGACTTATGATTGGCATTTTAGGATACCTTTTGACCTTGATTATCCTCCCTGATAGAACTTCCCAACCCCCAAAATTTCTGTGGCTTTCTGATAGTTCGAGGTGTACGGCTTCCAATCAGCAATGGGATTAGGAGACATTTCTAGAAGAATGCCGCCATCATCAAATTGTATGGTTCGCCAAGTGGGTATTGACAATACTTTTTCTCGACCAATCTTGTGTACTAATCTGGGACCTAAGAAGTTGTAGTCATATATTGCCTGAATAGTAACTTCACCTTCCTCAGGATCAGTTATAGGATGGATATTCGGGCTAATTAGACCAAATCCGTATTCAGGATGTAAAACTGAATACACTATTTCACATACTTGAACTAATTGTCGCACATTTTCGTAATTGGATGGCATCAAGTCAGATATGTTTCCACTGTTTACCATAACATCAAATTGGCGATAATGTACAAAATTGACTCCAACTGACAATGCGAACTCCTTCGAATTCCAAAGACCTAAACTTGCACCGTAATGTCCCTTTGCTACTGCTTCATCCCAAGCTCGGCTAAGTTCTTCCGGGGTATTCTCCACGAAGTGTTGTGGTGGGTATTCATCATTAAAAAGTGCCTCAACTCTAAATTCGCTCTCTTCAACAATTCGGGTTATAAGCCGCAAAATATTTGATTTGTCTTTCAAAACTTTATCAGAAGCAAAATTAAAAAACACATATTCCATATTGCCACTCATAAATAGCTCATCCTTTCTTCTTAGGGAAATTCCTTAACAATAACGCCTACCGCTTTCAGTCCATCCTTGATAAGATCAGGTACAGGACCAAACCGGCTATCAAATATATATTCAATCTGAGCACCAGGGTAAAGATTCTTAAATCTTTGGACTTGCTTTAATAACCCCTCAGGCCCATTTAACTCTCTCTCCAAAGTAAAGGGTTTATATTTAGACCAAACATATCTCTTGGTATCAATTAACTTCGAAGAATTATCCAACAAGATATCTGCTGCCTCTTTACCATTTACTATATCACTTACTTTACTAATTCTAGCGGATGGGATAGAGGCAGCATACTCCAGTTGAAAGAGTGCTCCTAGTTCTTTGTCACTACCTTGTGGAGCACCAACATCAAATACCAATCTATCAATCCCATCCACATCCTTGAGATTGTCAATTCTTTGCACGACTGCATCACTAACCCCATGACGTTGAATTACTTCAATTAAGCGGAGAAAACCTTCTTGGTTTCCCCAACCAGCACGAGACCCGCCAAATATCTCAAAGGTTTTCTTTACCGCATCGTCTGTGTAACCTGAATTGGCGATAGTCTCGGCAACTTCAATGCCAAACTCATCTTCCGCTTTAAAAATACCTTCAACGGCACTTCTTGTCCAAGTTGCGTTTGATTGACCAATTATAGCGAAAGCTCTTCTTAAAACATCATTGGGATTAGCAGCATAATCTATCAGTAGTTGCGCCAATTGCTGGTCATCAGTAATTGCCTCAGACACCTTTTTGAAACCATCTCCTGCAACCGAGTCCCAGTTCTCAGCTTTCTCTAAAACACTTCTCAGTAAATTGAGATCACAAGTCTGAACCTGTAAGGGGCTAGCTAACCCCTGCACTCGATGGTTACTGATATGGGCCACACCACCCACACAGAGCTGGTTGACCAGATTTCTGGCCCGGCCTTCCGGCATACGTTTGGCTAGTTTACCCACCCCTGCTGTAGCTTCATTGCTCAAGCCGTGGACTACATCTCCCCCCAATTCATTGCCAATTTTGGCCATGCTCTGGACGACATCATCCCCATAAGTGACGGCTTCGTCGCTGTAGGTCAAGGCCATGCCGGCCAGGAAGCCACCCTCGCCAAAGCCTCGCTTGAAAAGACCTCCCAGGCCTCCATACTGGGGGTTGTTACCAAAGTGACGTAACAAAGCTTCAAAAGGCTGCCACACTTTCTCAAGCTGGCCTTTCATCAGGTTGTAAACCGCCACTGCCAGCTCGTCGCCTGAACCTGTCGGCCAGGAACCAACCGCCGCGAAGGTCTTGCGGGCCAATTTGTCTATAATCTCTACGCCTAGCTTCAACGCGGCTTTGAAATCCTCTATCTTGACAATCAGGCCAAAGACGTGGGGGTCAACAAAGGTTTTGACATTCCTTAACAGGGCGGCTCCCGCGTCCAGCGACTCAGCCCCAATGTTGACGGTTAGCATAAACAGTCCTGCCGGTGAGATGGCTAGACCCAGCGCCCCCAGAGCTTCGCCGCCATCGGTCAGGATGCTGGCGGTCAGGCCAATCAGGGCCATGGCTCTGCCCCAGGTGGTGGGGTCGGTGCGCAGGGCAATAAAATCGAGCAGGATGCCGGTAATCGGGTAGAAGCTGAGGGTAACATTAGCGGCCACTTCCTCGGGGTTATCCGGTTGGCCGACCAGGATGCGCCAAATGGCCACGGTGTCGGGGTCGCTCTGTAATTGATACAGCAGTTGATCCAGCAAATCGGGCGGTATATCGGCAAAGGTCGTGGCGAAAATAACCTCGTGCTGGTTGTTGGTTTCGTCTGTTTCATCCACCGCGCCAGCCTGGGCCGCCGGGAACCGCAGCGGGGCGGCCAACCCTTTGACCCGAGTCATGGCCTGGGCCTGGGCAGTGCTCACGGCAGCGGGATCGGGGGTGATTTCGGTGAGGCTAGCGGGGGTGTAGCTGCCCAGGGCCAGGGCCTCGGCCCACCAGAAGGGCGGGGTGGCGTGGCGGTAACCCAGGCCGGAGGTTCCGTTGTCGCCCAGCAGGGCGGCTAAAAAGTCGGCCAGGGGGTCCATTTCAGCCTGGGCATACGCGGCGTCGCCGGCCAGGGCGGCCAGGGCGGTGCTGTGAAGCTGCAAAGCGACCAGCAGATCCACCAACAAGCCCAGGTTGTGGGTTTCCAAAATCAGGGCATCTAGCCGCTCGGCCACTCGCAGGCTGTAACGCTCGACAAAGAGCCATTGGCCTTCACCTACATTGGGGTCAGCCGTCCCCAGGTTCTCCAGGTAAGCGGTGTGGATCAGCAGCCGCAGTTGGTCGTTGACCACTTCCTCAACTTCGGCGGTGCTCATCGGGCGCGGCTGCTCGCCGACCTGTTGGCGCACAAAAACCTGTTGGGTCAGTAGTTGCAGGTAAATGACCAGGGCCTCGGTGCGGACGCCGCTCATCTCTTGCTGGGTGGCCTGTAGTTGGGCCAGTTTGGTGGATAGGCCGGCGTTGGCCAGGCCATAGTCGGCCAGGGCCTGTTCAAGCTGGTCAATTTCGGCGGTGGTCAGGCCCATATCGGCCAGAAAGGTGCGGGTGTCGGGGGGCAAGGGGCTGCGGCGGGCGTTGAAGTTTCCGGCGGCGGCGCCGGCCAGGGCGTCAATTTGGGTCGAGGTCAACCCAAAGTCGGCCAAGGCAGTTTCCACTTCGGTCTCAAAGCCGGTGGTATTTAAATCGGCCATCTCGGCGTCCATATCCACAGCCGGTTGGCTCTGGTAGCCCAGGTTGTTGATGCCGTTCACCATAGCGCCGACGGCGCCTTGCACCCGCGCGGCTTGCTGCGCGGTTTCCAGAGCGTTTTGCCGGGTCTGGATTAGGATGCTTTCGGTTACATTTTCGAGGCCGATTTGCTGAATGTAGGCCATTCGTTGGGCCAGTTCCAACGCGTTGCCGGTAGCCTGTGGGGCGGCCGTCATCAGGAGCTCACCGCTTTCCACAATGGCGGCAGCGGCTGGGCTTACCGCTAACTGCGGAGCGGCCTGCGCGCCGAGGGGCAGCAGCACCATATTACCCAAGATGGTCAGGATCAGAGTCAGGGAAAGGAGCTTAAGCCGATTGATTTTCATTGTCGTGAGACCTCGTTGTTTTTTCATTTATGGATCTGCCTTAGCCACAACTTTGTAGTTGCCGGAGCGGGGAATGGTAAAGGGTTGGGCCATGACGGTTGTTTTTTCACCGCTGGCCAGTTGGAGTAAGGGGGTGGCTTCGTAAGGTAAGCCTTCTAAAACCCACGCAGTGCTGATAGTAGTATAGCCATTGCCTACATCATGCACCTCAAATTCCAGAAAATAGTATTCAAAGCGAATGGGCACGTACTGATTAATATCGCCGCCCAGGTTGGTCACTTCCGCTTGAATTTGAATGACATCGCCTGCGTTGGGCTTATCAGGCGGATTCAAAATCTTTATGACTAAATCGGCCGGTTCGGGATTGATGCTCACGTCAATGGTGGTGGAGTTACTGATGGTGACGGCATCCACAATGGCCGTGATGGAGACGTCGCCGGTATAAGTCGGGGTCCAGGTGGCCTGGTAAGTGTCCCACTGCGTGCCCACCGGGGCAACCTGGTAAGGCAGCACGATTTGTTCCTGGACTGGAGCGCCGCCGCTGATGATGTCACGGTAGGTAATCAGCGCTTCGACCGGGTAGGGGATCTGCTGGGTAAGGGCGTCATCCACCTGGGCGGTGAGATCAACCGGCTGGTTAAGCGACAGGTTAGTCCCACTGACCGGTTCGGTGATTTGAATTTGCAGGTTGGTGGGATTGGGCAGCACCCCCTGGCAGCCCAGGGCGCGGGCCTCATTGGCGTCGGCGGCACAAACGTAGCAGGTGTAATGATCCAGCACCAGGTCCAGGCGAGCGCCGCTGGTCACCTGGTAGTGGCCGCCGTTGCTGTGTTGGGTGCGAATGCCTATGGTCTGGTTAACCACGCTGACGGGGCTGGCCGCTGGTCGAAGGTCAGCCGGATTGACGTCAAAGAGATAATCGCCAAAGGGGATGGTGTTGTTAAAGCTGCCCACCAGGGTGGGGTTGAAATAGAGCTGCATACTGTGCGGCTTAACCTCGCCGCTCATGGGCCGAAAACTGTTGGCCAGCGTCGCGCCCAGGACGTCAGCCGGGTTGATGGCCCCCGGCGTGGACAGGTTCAGGTTAACATTGGGCCGGTTGGTACAGTACCAATCGGCGCTATAGTATTGCAGCCGGACATTACGCTGGGTGATGGCGTAAAGCTGGTCTCCGATTTCGCATTGGTGAGCTTGGGTCACCTGTTGATTGTTTCCGCCGGCGCTGGCAACGACCTGAACCTCAATGCCGTTTCCCTGTTGGGCGAGCGGGCTGGCCAATCCTTCGCTCCGACCCATGCGGGCGAATGCCTGCAAGCCAATGGCATCGTCGGGCGAAAAGAGCGGGATAACCTTAAATTCAAGACTCTCCGCAATACCCAGGCGGGCGTGATTGAGCGTCGGCTGGATGAGCGCCCGGGCCGGCAGGCCGGTCTGAGGATCAATCGCCTGGATGTTCAAATCGGTGATGGGCAGGCCGGTGTTGGTAATCACGTAGGTTTTCACCAGGGTGTCGGGGTCGGTACCGCGCAGGGCCAGTTCAAACTGGTCGGCTTTCAAAATTTCTACCTCAAGATGAGCATAGTCCACAATCTCATCATTAGTGCCTTCATTGGCAATTACCTTAGCCGTTAAGTGGTAAAATTTCTGTTCAGCATCCTGGGCGTGGATGGCTAAGGTTACATTTCGACTTTGGCCGGGTTCTAAGACAATATAATTCTGCGCGTCATCAATACTACCCTCTCCCACAAAGTTAGCAATCAAATCATCGTAGGGGTTGTCCAGCAGAACTCGTAAGGTGTGAGAGCGAGATAAATCTTCATTCTTTACGGTCAAAGCAATGGTCTGATTGTAATCGTGTTGGCGATAAGTGGATATATCATGCTCAGTAAATACAATACCATTACTTACCGTGAAGGTACGGGGTGAACTGGAAACCTGGCCGCAGGCGGAGACACTTTGGACCTGCCAGGTGTAGTTAGTATTGCGCGAGAGATTTTCCACTATTACTGTATGAACCGTGCTCAACGCCGTCGTTTGGGTGATGGTCTGGGTAGTGCTGCCGCTGGGCTGCAAGGTCAGTGTGCCGGTGGTTGGCGCATCGGTGCGCCAGCTAAAGAGTACGGAACGGGAGCCAATTTTGCTGCCATCAGCCGGAACCAGGTCAAGCTGCTGCGGTGCGGTAAACAAGTTGAGTTCGCCCGGAGCCTGGGCCACCAGGCCGCCCTCCTGGGAATACGCGCCCACGGTGAAGGGGACCGTGCCGCTGATGGCGCAGTCGGCCACGCGCAGTTGCAGGTCGGTCGTGGCCGAGCCGCCGGGGTTGAGCGGGAAGTTGTCGGTAATGGGTGTGTACCAGGCCGGATTCAGACCGGTGACCGTCACGGTGTAAACATCGGCCAGGGGGCCGGTGTTGTTGATTTGCAAGCGAACCGTTTCCGTCGCGCCCAGGCGAGCGGTAAGAGGGTTGGGGTCCAGGGTCAGGGTATGACTGTAAGGCGCAATCACGGTGGCAGTAACCGTTTGGGTATTGTTGCTGCTGTTGTTATCGCTGGTGAGGGAAGTGACCCGGACTGTATTCGAAAGCTGCTGGCCGGCGGCGACAGTTTCGGTCACCTGGCCGATCAAGGCGAAACTCTGGCTTGATTGAGTAGCCAATGTGCCAAAATCCCAAACGATTTGCGAGCCACTCACGGTTGGCGTGATCGAGGCCGAGTGGGTGGTGTAGCTAATGGCCGAAGGCAGAGTATCGGTGACAATGACACCCGTAGCCGGAATCAATCCGTTGTTCTCGACGGTCAGGTTGTAGAGAATCGGCTGGCCGGGGACGGCCTGGGCTGGGCCAGTTTTGCGGATGGCGATGTCGGCCCCGCCAAAGGTGGCGGTGATGGTTTGGCTAGCACTAATGCCATTAATAACCGCCTGAATTGGAGCTACTCCGGCCCAGGTGCTGGTGATCGTGCCGGTGGTTTGGCCGCTGGCATCCGTAGCGGGCGGCTGGGTGAAACTGACCGGTGCGGTCGAGGTTAAGACCACTGGCAGGCCCGCAATGGGGTTGTCAAAGGCATCACGGGCGGTAACCCGGACGGCCACGCTATCCACCCCATCGGCGGCCGCGGTGCCGTCATCAACGAATTCAACCAGAGAGCGGCTAGGGTCCAACGCCCCATGATTAAAGGTAATAGTAACGGTCTGAGAGATGGTCACGCCGTTGATGGTTTGGGCAGCCACTTGCTTGACTCCGCTCACCGTCGAGGTGATCTGGGCGGTGGTCACGCCATTGGCATTGGTGGGAGCTAAAGTGACCCCTTCTGTAGTGGCCGGTTGGCCGTTGATAAACGTACCGCTCAGCGGCGAAACCACCAATTTTACCGGGCGATCGGGAACTGGCGCATCTGTACTGGTTTTGAGGGTAACGGTTGCCAGGGCAGTAGCCAGGCCATTGGCAGCCAAGGTCGTAGGTGAAATGACCATGCTGGAGCGGTTCAGGTCAACAAAACTCAGGTAAGGAGTGCTTCGTCCGGCCACTTCGTGGCCAGACCCACCATCGGCTTGCAGGCTACCAGTGAAGTTGTAAGCATCAGCGTAAATGGCAATTCGGCCGCCACCGCCGCTATTGCCCAGTTCCCCCCAGCCACCGTTGACCGATATCCAGCCGTTCCCACTGAACTTTGAGGCTTCAATCAAGATGCTACCACCAGAACCTGCCCCAGCACCATAGCCATAGCCATAGCCACCCTCAGCCGTGATTCCACCTGTTAGCACTAAAGTATCGCTGACCACCAGATGGATCGCTCCTCCACCCTTGCCAGGTGTATCATAAGGGAAACCGTCGCCGCCATTGCTTCCCTGGTCGGTTGGATATCCTTCACTTCCATAGGTTTCTCCACCTCGATTACTGGGGCCTTGTCCGGGGCCTCCGTAGCCTCCCCCTCCAGCGCTATCACTAACGTTGTAAAAAGGCGTATAAACACCATCATCCCCTGCTCCCGGCCCTGAGCCACTTTGGTCTCGCGCCTCATCTGCCGAAATAGCGCCGTAACTTTGAATAGTAATATTGTCAGCAGTAATAAGCGTAGAACCTTTTAGATACAAGGTACGCCCATTATTAATAATTAGATCGCCCACACTCACCTCAGACTCGTCCCAGATGGTATAATCATCAATGATGACCAAGCTGTCATCCACGGTCATTGAGGCTGTAACTACCAGCGTACCATTGGTCGCGGTGATGATCTGCTGGCCGACAGGCTTGAATTTTAAGCGATAAAAGGTTGTCTCCCCCTGATCAGGGGCAGCGATGGCCTGTTGAATAGGAGCTATTTCTTCAGAATAATTATTCCATTTTAACTGGCCGGTACCGGTCAAAGTGATGGTGCCGGTATAACCTGTGGCAACATTTCCGGCAACGTCCCTGGCGGTTACAGTCGCGGAAAAAGGAGCTAGCAGGCCAACCGTTTGAGGAACCACAAGCGCCAGGTGATGGACGGAACCCGGCTGTACTGTCGAGGTAAAGGAGAGGGTATTATTGGCCAGATTGGTTTCAGCCAGATTGGAGGTTACGGTGGCGGTAGTCCGTAAAGTAGAACCGACCGGGGCGGAAAGAAGCACCGTGCCGGTGATGATCAGGGTGGTCAAACTCGATCCGGCTAATGAGGATAAATTCCACACCAGGCGCTGGCCGGCGTCGGTGGGGGGTAATACCGAGGTGGGTGAGATTGAAGCTGCGGTGTAAGAGATGACCGCCGGTAAGGTTTGGGTCAGGACTAAATTAGCGGCTGTTGTTTCGCTGTCATTACCAACTGTTACTTGATATTGTATCGGTTGCCCTACCCGGGCTGTGGTTTCGGAACCATTAAAGTTCAAGGTCAGGTCGCTGGGCCAGACGATACGGGAAATAAAGGCATCTTGGTGGCTGAAGGAAATCGTAGAATCACCAGGGTTAAGTTGTGTAGCAGAGGGAGTTATGGGAAAATCATGCTGTGTTTCCCCGGTTACATAAACCTGCAAGCCGTCATTGGTGATGGCTATATCTTGCCCAGTGTCATAAGAAGTACCACCCAGGTAGGTTGAGTAACCATAGGTATAAACCCCACTGGCGCTGATGATTTTGGTCACAAAAACATCCTCTTGGCGATGAGTGTAGGTCAGCGCGTTCAGGGTTGTCGGGAAATTACTCGAATATGTTCCACCAGTAATATAAGCATCGCCGGCGTTATCTACAGCGATACTGTAACCATAATCATAAGATTCGCCGCCAAGGTAGGTGGAGTAACCGTAGGTGTAAACGCCACTGGCGCTGATGATTTTGGTCACAAAGGTATCAAAACTCTCCTGATACCCCTGGATCTCATTTTTGGTTGGGAAATACTGGGAGGAGAGAGTGTAACCAGTAATATAGGCATTGCCGTTGCTATCTACGGCGATCCCTCGACCATAATCATCAGACTCACCTCCCAGATAGGTGGAGTAACCGTAGGTGTAAACCCCACTAGCACTGATGATTTTGGTCACAAAAGCGTCAACACTCCCCTGATATGCTTGGAGTTCATTTGTGGTTGAGAAAGCGGTTGAGCTAGTTTGACCGGTAACATAGGCATTGCCGCTGTTATCTACGGCGATACCATACCCATAATCACTACTTTCCCCTCCTAGGTAGGTTGAGTAACCGTAGGTGTAAACCCCGCTGGCGCTGATGATTTTGGTCACAAAAGCGTCAGCATCTCCCCCCCAGGTAGGCTGTACCGCGTTGACAGTGGGAAAGCCCAGGGTCGTCAGCGGTGAGTCAGGGTTGCTTGCATCAGGCCAGGTTTCACCGGTAATATAAATATTTTTTTGATTATCTAAGGCAATATCCCGTCCTTTGTCATGTTTACTACCACCCAAATAGGTACCATAAAGCAGAGCGCTTCCACTGGGATTTAATTGTATTAAAAAGGCGTCCTCACACATTGTAGAATTATATTGCATCTCAGGTTTTATAGCAGGCTCGGAGTTGAATCCCTCGTGAGAGGGGAAGGATCGAACACGCCCAATGGGTGCCCTAAATTTAACTATATTTTTGGGACTAACGAAGGCCATTGAGTTGGTCTGGGATGGGATGCTTTGTTGAGACGCAAATACTAAACAATCTTCAGAACTTAATGATTTGAGCGCCCCGGTGGTAGTAGGAAAGTTACTCCACGACAAGGTACTACCGGTCACATAGATATTCCCTTGATTGTCTACAGCAATACCACTGCCGGAATCCTCCTGGTTTCCACCCAAGTAAGTGGAGAAAACATAGCTACCTGTAGGGCTAATTTTAGTTACAAAGACATTAGAATTATCTCCAGTTTTAGGGTATGAACCGCTCACATATGGAAAATTTGAAGAAGTGGTTCTTCCGGTCACATAAATGTTACCAGCGCTATCCACAGCAATACTGGCCCCCTCATCATCACCGGTATTCCCCAGGTAAGTGCTAAAATCCAGGGTGGGATCAATGATTAAGGGCAAACCGGGGTCATAGTTACCCAAAACCAGGCTGATTACCCCCTGACCGGTAATCGTGTAATGACTGCGGACAGTAATACGTTGACCATCAACCTCCTGCCAGGTAACAGGGGCATGTTCGGTGATAGGAGATTGAGAATGGGATTTCAGCGTAATGAGCAAATTACCAGTAGTCTTGTCGAGACTTACACTTTCAGCCCCCTCATAGCGCCAGCGAATCTGGCTGGGGTCCGCACCAGGGGCAACAACATATGTGCCTTTCAAGGCCCCTTCTGTGCCATTGTAATGAAGATCAATGCCTGGATAAAGGTTACGGTAGACAATCTCGCCGTAAGTCGGCAGGTTGGTCTGCCATTGAGTGGGATCGTTGCCGATAAAATAGCTGACTACCCCTGGCAGGCGTTCGCCTCCACTTATCTGCGGGGAAGGTGTTGCCCCTTCAAAGCGCAAGCGTAAAGTGGTGGGAAGTTGAGCAGGAGGTTCGTTAGTTGAAGCTGGGTCAGCGGCGTTTCTCGGCAAAGCCAGAATTACTTCATTTGGGGCGAAAAAGAGATTGCTGCCTAACATGCCATGCGCCTGGAACTGCACCGAGAGATCGAGTTGCCCGGCATTCGGCACAAAGGAGAGAGGTAATTGACTGAAGTCCGAGGTCATCGGGACCGGGCTATTTGAGCTAACGATTCCGGCGGCTTTAGCCCTGCTCAATTCAGAAGAGGAGGTGGTTGCCTGACCGAAGTCGAAGGGTAGAGCCAGCGTTCGTGGAACAGAATCGCTAGCCAGAGTTTCCTTATTCTGAACGGGGACGATAACCGATTGGCTGGCCCTCTCGTGGGTCTTAAGGGAGGAAATACTCCTGGTATCCAGTTGAGGCCAACGGAGTGATTGAGGTTCAAGCGGCAGAGAAGCTTGTGGTTCTGGCATGGAAGCCATTGCCAGCGGCGCGGGTGGCAGCAAGCTCAGGAGCAAGGTAACAATCAGTCCAAGATGAAGCCAGCGAGTCAGTTGCCGGGAGAGAATGCGCATGGTGGATACTCCTGAAAGAAAGGATGAAGGATGAGGGATGAAGGATGAAAGTGGCTTACTCATACCGCCAGACCTCCCCCTTGGAGAACAGAATGATGGCGTTGCTACCGTAGACAGCCTGGTGATAGGCCGGCTGCGCTGGCGCTGGACTCGGCGTTACCTCCATCCAACCATTCTGGTTATAGTGCCAGGTATCGTTCAGCACAATATCACCATCGCCACTCAACCCACCGACCAACACTACATTGCCTGTAGCCGGATCATAGGTCAAGGAGTGAGCCATGCGGGCGGGTGGTCCTCCCCCACCGTCATCTAACTCTGTCCAGATTTCAGCGACCGGATCAAAGGCCCATAGATCGGCCAATAAGGTGCCGGTAACGGTACGTCCACCGAAGAGTAACAACCTGTTGTTGTCCGTGTCATAGGTGATTGCAGCCAGGGTACGGCTAACTGGGCGAGCGCCGCTAATTGTGATGTTGGTCCAATCGCCATTCTCATATTTCCACAGGTCGCTGAAGTACGTCTCACCATCATTGCCGCCAAAGAGGTAGATTGTGCCGCTGATCGGGTTGGTAGCCAGGCTGTGATAGGTCCGGCTCAGCGGTGAGGTCGTGGGGAAGACCTGCACCCAGTCGGTACCGGTATATTCCCAGGTCTGGTTGAGCGCGGTATCATCCTCATCGCTGCCGCCAAAGAGGACGGTGACTTCATTCAGCGGGTCATAGGCCAGTCCTGTCCCATAACGAGCGTTCGGGCGGGTCGAGGTAGTAACGGTCAGCCAGTCGGTTCCGTCAAACTCCCAGGTGGCGTCTGCATACGGCCAGCCGTCGGCGTTGCCGCCGTAGAGGATCACCCGGTTACGGGCGCTGTTATAGGCCAGACTGTGTTCACCCAAAACCGGGGGTGAGGTGGTGGTCGTAATCTGCTGCCACTCGCGACTGATGGGGAGCGTCACGGTGATGTAATTCGAGCGGGTCAGGGTATCGGTCATCGTCCCATCATCAGCGATGAGAGTGACGGTGTAGACTCCGGCCTGGGTGTAGGTATGGGTTGGGCTGATAACCGTGCTGGTAATACTGTTGCCAAACTCCCACACGAAGGCTGACGCGCCAGTGGAACTGTTGGCAAACGTCACGGTCAAGGGGGCTGTACCGCTCAAGGGTGTCGCCCCAAAGTTAGCGGCCAGCGGCTCGGAGACGGTAATGTAGTTGGTCCGGGTCAGGGGCACTGTGTTGACCCCATCACTGGCGGTTAAGGTCACGGTGTAGACCCCGGCGGCGGTATAGGTATGGGTGGGGCTGGGCAGGGTCGAGGTAATGCCATCGCCAAATTGCCAGGCATAACTGCTGGCGTTGGTCGTGTTGTTCAGGAACTGGACCAGCAGCGGCAGCGGGCCGCTCAAAGGGAAGGCGGCAAAATCCACGACGATGCCGGGAGTGGAGACGGTGATATAACTGCTTTTGGTCAGGACATCGCTGCCCCCCGCTCCGGTCGCGGCCAGGGTAACAGTGTAGACCCTGGCCTGGCTGTAGGTGTGGGTCGGGTGGACCAGGGTCGAGGTCAGGCCATCGCCAAAGTTCCAGAGATAGGTCGCTGTGCCGCTGGTGGTATTGGTAAAGACAACGGTCAGGGGAGCCGTACCGCTGAGGGGTGCGGCGTTGAAGGTGATGGTCGGTGGGGTGGTCGCTCGCAGGGTCTGAATTTCACTCTGGCTGAGGGGGCGGGCATAGACCCGCCACTCGTCCAGCAGGCCGTCAAAGAACTGCACGGCGCTGCCGTTGTTCAGGTTCGTCCCCAGGAAGAAGGGCGCAGTCGAGGGGTAGATGGTGTTAAAGGTGATCGAGCGGGTGGCTGCCAGGACGCCATCCTGGTAGAGAGCCATCGTCTGGGCCTGACTGTCGAAAACGGCGGCCAGGTGGTACCAGGTGTTGGGGGTCAAGGGGGTGGTAGCGACCAGGTTATAATTACTGCTGGTGCTGCCATCGGGCGAGACAATGAAGGCCGGTATGCCATCTGGGCGAATATCCAGACGATAGGCCCGGTTGTTGACCCCGTATTCATACTTGCTGGCTACAATCATGGCATCATTGGGGTTGATACTCTCCAGGCGAACCCAGCCGGCCAGGGTCAGGCTGCCGGTAATGGCCAGACCGCTTTGCAGGCTGTGGCTGATCGAGAGGTACTCGCTGTTGTCGCGCTCGAAATCTGCGGCCTGGCCCACCTGGCCCACCGTGTAGCTCACCGTGTTGGTCTCGGTCAGGTGGTTGCCATAGCCAGAACTATCCAGCGCAGGCCGCCGTTTTCATCCAGTTTCCAATAGCCGCGTAGGTCGGTGGTCAAGTTGGTGGCAGCAACGGCGTTGGGCCGGGTCAGGGTATCGCTGCCGGTTGCGTTTTGTACGGTCAGGCTGACAGTGTAGCTGCCTACCTCGGCATAGGTATGGCTGGCGGTGGGGGTGCTGCTGCTGAACAAGGGGCGAGCCGTCGCCAAAATTCCAGGTGTAGGTTAACACCTGGCCCAGCGGGGTCGCGATCAAGGTCGTGGTCAAGGGGGCCAACCCGGTCAGGGGCGCGGCGCTGAAATCGGCTTGCACGGCCAGCGGGGTGACCAGCAAATCGTCAAAATATTTGCTGCCCGGACCCCAGGTGCGCACCCCGACCGCCCCGGCAATACTCCGGCTGCTGCTCGTGTCGTAAGCCTCGGCTTGCCACAGGACTGGTTCGGCCTGGCCCGACGGCCAGACTTTGGCCCGGAGCACGACCCGGTCGGGGTAAGTGGCGGCCTGCACCCGGAAGCGATACCAGGTGTTGCTTTGCGGGACGACGCCGGTATCGAGCTGGCCGCTGAGGGTGGTGTTGGTCGCGTTTAACTCAAACGTACCCCCGGGGTTATGCAGCGAGTATCGCTTTTGATCCGATAACGGGTTGCGCGAGTAAAAATTCAGCCCTACCTCTCCTGCGGCATCGCTAATCAGCATCCGCCCGCTGTAGTCGTAATTCTGCCACTGCTGCCAGCCGGGAATGGCGTAGGTCGAGTGACGGCTGCTCGTGGCGGTTTGCAGCGTACCCAGCGCCCGGCTGTCGGGGCTGAGCAGGATTTCAAAATCATCGTTGCTGCCCGTGCTGCCGGTCTGGTCCAACCAGAAGGTTGGGTCAACTCCCAAATCCAAACCCTCGAAATCGGCGCTCAGGCTGGGGGTGATCTGCTCGGTCACGGTCATGAGCCGGCTGGCCGAGGCCGAGCCGCCGGGGTTGGTCACGGTTAGCACGGCGGTGAAGCTCCCGGTGGCCAGGTAGGTGTGGGTCAGGGGGGCGCTGCTGGTCATCGTGATCGGGCTGGTCCCATCGCCAAAATTCCAGATCCGCGTGGCAATGGTCCCGCTGGAGGTGTCGGTAAAGGTCACGGTCAGGGGGACAACGCCGCTGCCGGGCGATGCGGTAAAGCTGGCCGTGCCGGTCAGCGGAACGGTGGGGCTATAACGTTGAGTGTAGGCGCTGCCGTTAGTGCGGTTATTCCAGGCGGCCAGGTACACCCCGGCAGCGCTGCTATAGGTCAGCGCCGGGCGCTCGGTGTAGTCGCTGCTGGTCTCAATTGGGAAGTTGTTGGCCGGGTTGGTCTCATCGGTGGTCGTATCGGTCTCGTCCAGCAGCACGCCGGCTGCACTGACCCGCTGGCCGTACAGGTCGCGGGAACTGGTGTTGTTGCGCCGGTCCTGCCACAACACCAGAAACTCGCTGCCAGACCGCACGGCGATGGCCGGCAACTCCTGGTCGTTGTTGGTTCCACTGGGGGTGGCGATGGCAAAGTTGCTGCCGCTCAAGACCCCGGTCGTGCTGATAACCTGGCCGTAGATGTCGTAGGTGCCGCTGCGTTTGTCCCACCAGGTCACCAGGTAGGTCCGGCTGGCGGTGTCGTAAGCCACGACCGGATCGTATTGATTGCTGCTGGCGCTGGCAATGGCAAAACTACTGCCCACCAGCGAACCATCGCCGCTAATGACCTGGCCGTAAATATCCTCTGAGCTACTGGCCCGGTTATCTTCCCAGACCACCAGATAGCTATTTTGGTCAGGGTTGTAAGCCACCTCCGGATATTCCTGATTGTTGGTTACACTCAGGTTGAAACTATTGCCCAGGCTGCCATTGCTGTTGACTACCTGGCCGTAGATGTCGTAGTTGCCGGCCCGGTTATCGTCCCAGACCACCAGGTAATTGTCTTGCTGGCTGTTGTAGGCGATGGCCGGGTTGGATTGGGTATTAGCAGCCGTGCTGAGGGCAATCAGCGAGCCGGTGGGGACGCCGCTGGGGGTCAGCAGGTGGCCGTAAATGTCCAGACCGGAGGTGGCTTCATTACGGGCATCCCGCCAGGCGGCCAGGTAGCCGTTTTGGCCGGTCGCCAACGCTACTCGCGCCTGGGCCGCCGCGTGGTTGGTCAGATTCGTCGGCGTGCCCAGGGCCAACCCCTGGTTGTCCAACGGCTGGATAAAAATATCGGCTTGGGGGGCCGCGGCGGCCTGCTCCCAGGCCAATAGGAAACCGGAACTGCTGGCCGGAGCTTGGGCGACATCCACATATTCCCGCCGGGCGTAGTAGGGCGAGACAAAAATCTCGCTGCCCTGCGGGGTCGCGTCAGCAGCCACCCGCCGCCCGGTCAGCATGGCCTGGCTTGAGCCGCCCTGGCCGGTATCCGTCCAGACGGCCAGGGCCTGCCCGCCGCCATAGGCCACTGCCGGTAAGCTCTGGCTACCGCTGGTCGTGCTGTTGA
>Ga0209172_10003626_pt1 | contig 23033 bp, 19 predicted proteins | sample LarsenN4metaG_FD_184113 | JGI IMG/M metagenome (GOLD analysis project Ga0209172, IMG submission 184113) | Hot spring sediment bacterial and archeal communities from British Columbia, Canada, to study Microbial Dark Matter (Phase II) - Larsen... ... | reverse complement strand
ACGCGCGGCAGATGGGACGGTAGGGGTTGTCGTTGATCTCGCAACCGGCGATCGTTGGAATTTCCTCGTCGAGGAAATTCTGAAGCGAACGGAGGATGCGGCTCTTGGCTTGCCCGCGCAACCCCAACAGGATGAAGTTGTGCCGCGCCAAAATAGCGTTGACGATCTGCGGGACAACCGAGTCCTCGTAGCCATGGATTCCCGGAAACAGCGTCTCGCCCCGAGCGATCTTCGCCAGCAGGTTGTCCCGGAGTTCCTGCTTGACGGTACGCTGCCCGGTTTTTTCTTCGCTCCATGGGCTGCGACGGAGTACACCGAGCGTTGCCGGCCGTTGACTCATGAGGTTAAAGGTTCCTGGCTCCTGAGCGCCCTACATGACCCATTATAGACGATGCCTAGGGAGTGTAGAAGCTGAGTCGCGTCGTAGACACCCTTCTTTGGCACTCCCTATCCGCCCCATTGTTGTCTCAAGGAACCTGATGGCCTCTGGGCCTGTCGGAGACCCGGGTCCGATAGGCCTATTGGATTTCGCGCAGAGCAGCTTCCATCTGATCCCGCGCGTGGAAGTCTGCTGCTTTCTCTGCAGCAGCAATGCCGCGCGTAAGGATTTCTCTTGCTTCCTCCCTCCGATCCATTTGCGCCAGGAGTTGGCCGTAGTGAAGGTATGCAGGGACGTAGTTGGGCCAAGCCGAGAGCAACTGCTGGAAATTCTGTACCGCCGCCTCGTAATCTCCGGCGTTCTTGCACTCCATAGCGAGTCCGTAGCGGGCGAACGCGTCCGCGGGGTTGGCGGCGACGAATTCCTCGAGTTTCTGGCGCCTTGATTTCAGCGTTGGGGACATTCGCAGGATGCGGGTATTATATCGGACAGCTCGCAGGCGGCCAATGCACACCGCAGGCAAAGGCATGGGGAGAATGAGAAAGAGCCGTTCGGAGCGTAAGCCCTCCACCGCGCAGAAAGGCAAGCCGGTGAGCGCGTCTCGCGTGGAGATGGTTGAAGTTGTGCTGCCCAACCATGCGAATCCGCTCGGAAACATTCTGGGCGGTCGAGTCATGCATCTCATTGACATAGCCGCAGCCGTCGCCGCCCATCGGCACTGCAACAGCTACGTGGTCACTGCGTCCGTGGATCACGTTGATTTTCGCAACCCGATTCGCGTTGGCGACCTCATCATCCTCAAGTCCAGTGTCAATCGTGTGTTCCACACTTCCATGGAGGTCGGAGTCAAGGTCTTTTCTGAAAACATCCTTACCGGAGAGCGCAAACACACCAGCAGCGCCTACGTAACCTTTGTGGCCCTAGACGAAAAGGGGCAGACAAAGGCCATCCCCCCGCTGGTTCTGGAAACAGCCGAGGATCGCCGGCGCTTCGCCGAGGCGGCGGAGCGGCGGCGCATTCGCCTAGCCCATAGGTACAAGGAGCGCTCGCACCCCGCCTAGTGCCGTTCCAACTTGTTGCGGCTGCAAACATTCTGATTTACGGGGCAGGCTTTTCTACGAATCTTGGAGCGATGCAGCCGAGCGAATACAGTGGGAACGGCGCTAGTTGTCCGCTGGTTTGAGCACGACGCGCCCGCCGACAATCGTGTACAGGACTTTCGCTTCCAGAAGTTCGCGCGGCGGGCGTGCGAAAATGTCGCGATCGAGCACGACAAGGTCGGCCAGCTTGCCCTCGCGCAGGGAGCCCTTGGAGTCTTCCTCAAAGGTGGCGTAGGCGTTGTTGACCGTGAAACAGTGCACTGCCTCCTCGATGGTAAGTCTCTGTTCCGGAAACCATCCCTGGGGTGGCTGGCCCTCCAGCGTTTGACGCGTGACAGCGGCGTAGATCCCGAGCAACGGGTTCACCGGATAGTAGGAGGCATTTGTCCCGGGCCAATCGGAGCCGCAGGACAAAACGGCTCCGGCCTCGGCCAGCGAGCGAAAGGGATAGGCCCAGCGGGCACGCTGGCCGATACGCTCTTCCATCCAGCGCATGTCGTCAATGGCGTGGTAAGGCTGAACCTCGGCGACGAGTTTCAGTTTGCCGAAGCGAGGTAGGTCAGCCGGGTGAACCACCTGCGCGTGAACCACACGAAACCGCCGGTCCCGAGACGGGTTTTCGGCAAACACGCGCTCATAGGTGTCGAGCAAGATGCGGTTGGCGGCGTCACCGATGGCGTGTACGGTCACAGTCAGACCAGCCGCATCAGCGTCCTTGGTTAGCCGGTAGAGGTTGTCCTCAGGGAACATCACATCCCGCAAGCGGCCCCTGTTGCCGGGGTCATGATTGTACGGCTCGAAGAACAACGCTGTGGAGTTTCCCATGATGCCGTCCACCCAGGCTTTCAAGCCTCCCAGGCGGATCATGTCGTCCCCCCAGCCTCCTGGAAGTGCTTTGAGGCCTTGCGAACGGACGTATTCGACCACGCGCTTCCAGTCGGACAGCCACATTCGCGCCCAGATCCTCGAGGTCAATTCGCCCGAGCGTTGCAGGTCGCGGAGGAGTTCCAGTTGCTCGGAATTGACTACGTTGTCGTGCATGGAAGTAACACCCCACTGGCGCGCTTCAGCGAGGGCCCGGAGCGCCTCGGCCCGGCGTTGCGCATAGGACGGCGGAGGAATGACCTTGCGAACCAGCTGAACCGCAGTGCCGCGCAATAACCCGTTGGGCTGACCCCGAGCGTCCTTCAAGATTTCTCCACCCTCCGGATTTGGGGTGGTAGAAATTATCCCCGCAGCTTTCAGGGCCAGCGTGTTGGCGAGGAAAAGCTTTTGGTCGAAGCGACTGATGAGCGTCGGGTGATCGCCCGTGACGGCGTCAATCAGTTCCTTGGTTGGAAGAAACTCCACTGGCGAGCTGACCTGTGTGGACGGGGAGGGCTTACCGGAGGAGCCCAGTTTCCACTGGGCATAGGCACCCCAGTCGCCGCCTACCAACCAAGCTCCTGGTGGCAGTCGCTTCGCAGCTTCGGCGACGCGCTGCCGCAGCTTGCTTGCGTCGTTCACATCCAGCAGGTTCAGCCCCAGCAGGAGCCGTCCGGCCCACGCAAGGTGCACGTGGTTGTCAATGAAACCGGGAAGAACCAGTGCACGCTTCAAGTCGAGGACGTGCGTCGAACCGTGCCGGATAAGTGTGCGTATCTCCGCATTGCTTCCAACCCTGAGGATCCGGTTACCGCGGATGGCGATTGCCTCAGCCCAGGGTCCAGCCTTTTCTCCAGTCCAAGCCTTGGCGTTTAGCAATGCCAAATCGGCGATCTCAGCGGAGCGGGTCTGCGGGTCTTGCGCGAAAGCAGCGGCAGCCAGCAAAACGCAGCATGTGCGGGCCAGGAATCGCTCGATCATGTGTTGTAACGTCGTCCGGGGGCTTTGCCGGAGAGCATTATACGCATGTCCTCGGTCCGATTCGCTGTCTGGCGGAAGAGCCGCCCTAGCGGTTGCGAGTCGGAAAAAGCAGGGCTAGAATCACGCGCTTTGTAACGCGCTTTCAGCACGATAGCAGCGTATACGATTTCACCGGCGACGTGGCCGGATCTCAGGAGGCAGGTATGCATCGGGGACGACAATTTGCGGCTGGCATCGTATTGCTTCTCGTTCTGGTCGTTGGTGTGAACTCCGCCTTCGCCCAGAGTGAGCCGACCGGGTCTGAGGTACGCAAGCTGACCCTGGAGATGTACTGGGAGGTTGAAACGGTCTCTGATCCGCAGCTTTCTCCTGACGGAACGCAGATCGTGTACACGCGAGGCTGGATCGACAAGATCAACGACCGGCGCCGGTCAGCTATCTGGATCATGAACGCAGATGGCGGGAGAAACCGGTTTCTCGTGGAAGGCTCATCGCCACGCTGGTCGCCGGACGGGACGCGCATCGCCTACTTGGCAGAAGGCCAGCCTAAGGGCACGCAGATCTTTGTCCGCTGGATGGACGCAGAGGGGGCCATCACCCAGGTCACAAGGGTGGACAAGGCGCCTACCAACATCCAGTGGTCTCCAGACAGCCAGACCATTGCCTTCACTATGTTGGTTCCCGCCCGGGAAACCTGGAACATCCGGATGCCCGCGCGACCGGAAGGCGCGCGGTGGACGGAAGCTCCACGCATCATCGAGCGTGCAGTGTACCGGCGCGACGGCATCGGCTTCCTGGAAGAGGGATTCCGGCACCTCTTTTTGGTTCCGGCCGGGGGAGGAACGCCGCGGCAGGTCACCTCCGGAGATTACGACCACGGCAGCGCATTCTCCTGGACACCGGATGGTCGCGAGATCTGCTTCTCGGCTTTGCGCGTCGAAGATTGGGAATACCAGTGGCGGGAATCCGAGATCTACGCCGTGAATGTCGCCACGCGCGCGGTTCGCCAGCTGACCAAACGCAAGGGACCAGATTCCAATCCGGTCGTATCGCCCGACGGGCGCTGGGTAGCGTACACAGGTTACGACTGGACTGACGACACATATATTAATTCCAAGCTCTACGCGATGGGCATTGATGGTTCGAATCCGCGTGTACTGACGGCCCCCCTGGATCGCACGCCGACCGGTCTGCAATGGGCAGCCGACGGAAACGGTGTCTACTTCAATGTGGACGACAGCGGCTCGCGTAATCTTTGGTTCGCGTCCCTCCGGGGTGAAGTGCGTCAGGTAACTAAGGGCACGCACATTCTGACGGTCACGGGCTTGAACCGCAGTGGCCTAGCTGTGGGAACCCTGACGAGCTTTCACAAGCCGGGTGACATCGTGGCCTTCAACTTGGCGCGCCCCGAGATCAAGCAATTGACAGCCGTCAATGAAGATATCCTGAGCGACGTCAAGCTGGGTGAGGTCGAGGAGATCTGGTACACCTCGGCGGACAATTTTCGCATCCAGGGCTGGATCATCAAACCGCCAGACTTCCAGCCCGGGAAGAAATACCCTCTCATCCTGACCATCCATGGCGGACCGCATGCCATGTACGGTGTGGGATTCAATTTCGGATGGCAGCTGCACGCGGCGGAGGGGCACGTCGTTCTGTATACGAATCCGCGTGGCTCTTCCGGCTACGGCAGCGCGTTCGGTAACGCGATCAAGAACGCTTACCCGGGCGAGGACTTCGACGACTTGATGAAGGGCGTTGACGAAACAATTGCTAAAGGCTACGTGGACGAGCAGAACATGTTTGTTTACGGCTGCAGCGGCGGGGGAGTCCTGACGGCGTGGATCGTCGGCCACACGGATCGCTTTGCTGCGGCGTCCTCGAACTGTCCGGTGATCAACTGGATGTCGTTCGTCGGTACGACAGACGGCATCAGTTGGTACCGCAATTTTCAACGGATGCCCTGGGAGGACCCAAGCGAGCATTTGCGGCGCTCGCCGCTGATGTACGTGGGCAACGTGAAGACTCCCACGATGCTGATGACCGGCGTTAACGACCTCCGCACGCCGATTTCCCAGACGGAGGAGTTCTACCAGGCGCTGAGAATACGCAAAGTGCCCACGGCGATGGTGCGCTTCAACGACGAGTTTCATGGCACTACGTCGAAACCGTCGAACTTCCTGCGCACGCACCTCTATCTGCATCATTGGTTTAACAAGCATAGTCGCAACAAGGCGCCCGCTAGGGCAGGGTCTCGGACCGACAGCAGAAGCGAAGCTGTTCAGCCAGAGTAACTTGCTCGCTGCCGGGCGCGTCCAAACGACTGCGCCCAAGGAAGCTGGGTTCAGAAGGGGGGATGGGGAGAGCCTTTGCGAACTCATCTGACAGCGAGATCTTCAAAACCTCGGCGGAATCTCTGCCGAGCCGCGGGTTGGTGTTTGCTCGTCGTTTCTTCGTTGTCTGGATTGGTTGGGTGCGGTAGGTCTCAGCAGGCCACGGCACGGGGCGCAGGCACAGCCATCCCCATTCGGGTTTACACGGTTCAGGAAGAGGTGCTGCGTCGGAACGTGCAAGCGGTGGGGTCCCTCCACGCCCTGGAGGAGAGCACGGTCAGCGCCGAAGTCGAAGGGCGCGTGGAGCAGATTCTGGCCGACGTGGGGGATGCGGTGGCCAAGGGCCAAGTACTCGTCATGCTTTCCCCCGTTGAATTGCAGTACGAATTGGAACGCCAGCGTGCGGCCGTGCGCCAAGTGCGCGCCCGGTTGGGCATTGGGCTCGACGACCCGCTGCCGGGCGACCCCTCGCAGGTAGCCTTTGTTCAGCGCGCCGCGGCTGAATTGTTTGATGCCGAGCAGCGCCATGGTCGCGCTCAGCAACTCTTCCGGGATCAGCTCATTTCCCAGCAACAGCTCGACGAGGCGGCGGCGCGTTACAAGGCGGCGCGCGCTGCGCATGACCTGGCCCTGCAGGAAGTGGAGCAGTTGAAAGCGCAACTCCAGTCGAGCGAAGCGGCTCGCAAGCTGGCCGAGAAGAAGCTGGCTGATACTTCCATCCGAGCGCCTTTCCCCGGCGCAGTGAAGGAACGTCGCGTCAGTCCGGGGGAGTACGTCCGGGTTCAAACGCCGGTTGCCGTGATCGTGCGGACGGATCAACTCCGCGCGCGCTTGGCCGTGCCGGAGAAATGGGCCGGAGTCGTCAAGAACGGCGCGGTTGCGGAAGCGCGCGTGGAGGCCTACCCGGGGGAGGTCTTTCGCGGCCGCTTGGTGCGCATCAATCCCACCGTGGCTCAAGACAGCAGGACGTTCGAGGTGGAAGCCGTGCTGCCGAACCAGAGCGGGAGGCTAAAGCCCGGATTCTTTATCCAGGCCTCCCTACCGAGCCAGATCGAGGAAAAAGCATTGCTGGTGCCGGAACAGGCTGTGTCCTATCGCTACGGCGTTTACAGGGTTTTTTGCGTGGAGGGCACCCAGGTGGTCGAGCGCGAGATCAAGACTGGCGCGCAGTATGATTCGAAGATCGAAGTAACCGAGGGGTTGAAGGCTGGCCAGCGCCTGGCAGTGGCCGTGGAAGGAGAATTGCGCAACGGCGCAACCGTGCGCGAAGTCTCCGCTGAGGAGGCCGGAAAGCACTGAGCCATGAAGATCGCGGAAGTCTGCGTCCGGCGGCCGGTTTTTGCCGTGATGTTGATCGGCTTCCTGGTGACACTGGGCGTTTTTTCCTATCGCGACCTTGGCGTGGATCTATTTCCCCGAGCCGACCCCGCCACAGTCTACGTCCAGGTTTCCCTTCCCGGGGCCAGTCCCGAAGAAATGGTCACGAGCGTGGTTCTTCCGCTTGAGGATGCCATTTCATCGGTCAGCGGGCTTGACGAACTCAGCGTGTTTGCCTTCGAAGGCTCGGCGCGGATCATCTGCACATTTGTTCTGGAACGAGACATCGAGGGCGCCGCACAGGACGTCCGTGAAAAGGTTGCGGGGGCCATCCACCGGCTCCCGCCGGGCGTCTTGCCCCCTGTCATCCGCAAGGCCGATCCCGACGCCGACCCCATTTTGACCTTGCTCGTTTCCGGACCGATGAGCCGCCGGGAGCTGACCGAGATAGCAGACAAGCAGGTTCGCCGGGCCATCCAGACCGTGGACGGGGTGGGTGAGGTCAGCCTGTCGGGAATGCAGGGCCGGCAGATCCGCATTCTGCTGGACGCCGAACGATTGACCGCGCAGAACCTGACGGTCCTTGACGTGCGGAACGCCATCCGCACTGAGAATGTGGAGGCCCCCGGCGGCTGGCTGGTTCATGGCCCGCAGGAGCTGGGATTGAGGACCCTGGGCCGGGTGAGTACCGTCTCCCAGTTCGGCGACGTCATCATCACCAACCGCGGCGGCACGCCGATCCGTGTCCGCGATGTCGCGCGCGTGGAAGACGGTGCGGAGGAGTTGCGGAGCTGGTCCGCGCTGAAGGGCCAGGACGTGGTTACCGTCGAGGTCCGGCGGCAGGCGGGCACAAACACGGTGCGGGTCGCGGACGCCGTCAAGGCCCGGCTGACACGCCTAGAGCGCGAGCTCGCTTCCCATGTGGCCCTGCAAATCATCCGCGACACGTCCGTGTTCATTCGCGCCTCGGTGCACTCGTTGCTGGAACATCTGATCCTGGGCAGCGTCTTGGCGAGTCTGGTTGTCTTGCTGTTTATTTGTAACTGGCGGGCCGTGTTGACCGCTTCCCTGGCCATCCCCACTTCGGTCATCGCCACGTTCCCGCTGATGCGCTACATGGATTTCACGCTCAACAACATGTCGCTCCTCGCGCTCACGCTGGCCGTCGGGATCGTCATCGACGACGCGATCATCGTGCTGGAAAATATCTTCCGGTACATGGAGGAAAAACAGGTCGAGCCGAAACGGGCGGCCGTGGAGGCGACGCGAGAAATTGGTCTCGCGGTCATGGCCACGACGCTCTCCTTGGTCATCATTTTTCTCCCCATTGCCTTTATGACCGGTTATGCGCGTCGCTATGTGAACGAATTTGGCTGGACGATGGCCATGGCCATCATGGTCTCGTTGCTGGTCAGCTTTACGCTCACGCCGATGATGAGTTCGCGGTTTTTGAAGGTGCGCGCGGAAGGCGGACACGTGCGCTCCCGCGAGTCGAAATTCGCTCAGGGCGTGGAACGCACTTACTTGCGACTGCTGGATTGGGCGCTTGCGCACAGGCGCGCCGTGCTTTTGACCTGTGCGGTCGCGTTTGCCTCCACATTTCTTTTTTATCGCTTGGTGGGAAGAGACTGGATTCCCACGGACGATCAGAGCGAGCTCAACGCCAACATCAATCTGCCCGAAGGCACTTCCCTGGCGCGCGCCATAGTGACCGCCAGGGGCATTGCCCAGCGGGTGGAATCGTTGCCCGAGGTGGCATTCGTGCATGTTTCCGCCCAAACCAACCCGAGTCGCGTGCGCCTGTACATCCGGCTTGTGGATCCAGGAAAACGCGAGCGCAACCATGAGCAGGTGGCAGAGGCCGTGCGCGCGGTTCTGGGCGGCTATCGCAACGTCACGTTCAACGTGCGTTTGCCTTCCGTACTGGGCGGTGAAATGTGGTTTCCCGTGCGGGCAATCCTGCGCGGTCCCGACGTGCTGAAGCTGGCCGACTTGTCCAAGCGGGTGGCCGATGAAATGCGCAAGTTTCCCGGCTTGGTGGACGTGAACCCGACCCTCAGCCTGAACACGCCGGAGCTGCAGGTCAAGGTGGACCGGCAGCGGGCCGCGGATCTCGGCGTACGCATGGCGGATATCAGCTCCACCGTTCGCTTGATGTTCTCGGGGCAGGACGAGATCTCTGCTTATAAAGAGGGCTCGGAGCAATATCCCGTCACGATGCAGCTCCTCCCTGAACAGCGCGATAATCCCGCGGTTCTCGCCCGCCTCATGGTTCCTTCCAGCAAGCTCGGGAATGTTCGGCTGGAGAGCGTGGCAGACATTCGCCGCGGCACGGGCCCGGCGGTCTTGCAACGCTACAACCGCGAGTTCCAGGTGACGGTGGGCGGCAACCTCGCTCCGGGGTTTCCGCTGGATGCCGCTGCCGCGCACACGGTTCGCTCGATTCAGGCCGTGGGCCTGCCCCCGGGCTATTCCTATCGTTTCGCGGGTCAGGTGAGGCTGCTGGAAGAAACGACCCTGAACCTTCTTCTAGCTGTTCTGCTCGCTTCCATCTTCATGTACATGGTCCTGGCCGCGCAGTTCGAAAGCTTCTCCCATCCGTTCATCATCATGTTGACTCTCCCGCTGAGCATTCCCTTTGCGTTGTTCTCGTTGTGGATCACGGGGCGCTCACTGAGCTTGTGGAGTGCGCTCGGGGTATTCCTGCTGCTCGGGATTGTGAAAAAGAACGGGATCCTTCAGGTGGACTACACGAACCGGCTGCGCGCCGAAAATGTGCCTCTGCGCGATGCCATCCTGGAGGCCAATCGCGTAAGGTTGCGTCCGATTTTGATGACGACGTTTTCGATCGTCGCTGGGTTGGTACCCGTGGCGATCGGTATCGGGGCGGGCTCCGAGCAACGTGCTTCCATTGCTGTGACCATTATCGGCGGACAGACGTTGTGCCTGTTGTTGACGTTGCTGGTGGTGCCGTTGGCCTACTCATATCTTGCGGAGTGGCAGCAAGCCTTGCAGGCTGTGGGCTGGGGACGCGTCTGGGGACGCCTTCGGGGCAGCATGGCCCGGCTGTTTGGGTCTTTCTGAACACACCAGGAACGGTACCGCTGGAGCTACTTGCCTGCGCCACCTGTCGCGGCTGGCTCGTACAGAACGTCAGTTTTTGCGGCCAGAATGAAATCGCTTTCCGTCAGCCCGTTGATTTTGTGAGTCCAAATCTGAATCCGCACTTGGCCCCACGTCAGGTAAATGTCCGGGTGATGGCCCTGTTCCTCGGCCAATTCACCGACACGGTTCACGAAATCCAAGGCCGTGCGAAAGTCTGGAAACGTGAAGCCACGCTCGAGATGGTGCTCGTCCACAACGTCCCAGGTCGGAAGCTGCTCCCGGAAGCTGGCCAGGTCCGCTCCTTTGAGCGGTGGTACCCCGCCCCGGCAAGGGACACACGTTTTTGCGGCCAAGTCCGTCACGGTCAGCCCTCCTCGCAATCTGGATTATTGGATACGTGTCCCGGCGAAAGGTTTCAAGAGGATTCTCGGGTCGGGTGCTGCGATAGAGCGACCCAATTCACGTGCCTCTTGCGGTGACCTAGCTGGGTGGCCGCCGTGAGAAATGCCGGTACAGCATCCAGGTGAGCCCCAATGAGATTGCGAAGATCAGCGCGGGGATCAACGCGCCCAGCAGGGGTCCGCCAAGCCGCTCGGGAACTTGGATCAGGTGTGTCATTCCGGACGGTCTTCCGGGCCTTTTCCCCTTTTACGGCGCGAACGACGGCGGGACGCCAAGTAGGCAAAGATCAGGCCAGCGAAGCACAACGCATAGGATAGGGTCATGGCCAGAACGAGGGCCCGCGGCGCGGGACCCTCCAGCCACCAAAGGGCCAGCAGGTCAGTTGGGGCGCTCATTCGGCCTTCTCCCAACGCGTCAGCTTCTCAACCCGCCTCAGGTATTCCTTCTGCTTTCTTTCGTAATCACTAGAGATGGCCCGCAGTTTCGGGTCAATGACATAGTACATGAGCCAGGTTGATGCGATCCCGCCCAGCAAGAGGACAAAGCCGACCTGCATCGCCAGCAGCGAGAGCGCAGCGCCCATCGCGATGAGCAGGTATGCGAGCACAGACAAACACGCAGCAATCCAGTCCTCACGGCTCCAATTGTCTGCTTCTTCAGGTGTCCACCCGCGCTGAATCCAGCTCATGCTGTCTCCCGACTCAGGTTGCTTTCAGCAGTCCGCGCCGTTCCGCTTCGCGCTGCACGGGTCCCCACCAGCCGATCGGTCGTACCATGACGTAGTACTTCACCAGGTGGTCCATGTCTTCTGGCTTTGTCAGCCACGTGACAGGTAAGAAGACCAGAACGCCGAGACCCAGCAGCACCCAGAACTGCAAGTAGTCAGGAAGCTCGGGAATCACCTGGTAAGCGGGAAGGATCCACACCACAAGCCAACTGAAGCCTAGGTTGGCAATCCACGCCGACAAGTATCCCCAGGCATTGAACCGCCACCAGACTGCCTGCAACACATTGGGCAACCACATTCCGGCCACCATGATCCACAAGGCAAATATGAGCCAGCGGGTGATTTCTTCCATCATCAGGCCCAGCAAGAAGGAGCCCAGCAGCACGGCACACGAGCTGACCCGCCCGATCCACACCAGGCGGCTCTCGCTTGCTGCCGGGTTGATGTAGTGTTTGTAAAGGTCGCGGCTGGCGTACAGTGCGCCTAGATTCAGGTGCGTCGCAATGGTCGAAAAATGAATGGCCAGAATGGTCGCGAAGAAAAAGCCGGCCATGCCCATGGGGAAAAACTCAAACCCCAGGCGGAACCAACCCATCTCGTACTGCTTCGCGTCCTGCAAACCAGGGTAAAGGACAAAGAAGGCCAAGCCGGCCACCGTCCAAAGGGAGTTGCGGACCAGCACCATGGCGCTGCCTGCCCAGATCGAGTAGCTCGCGTCCCGAACCGTCCGAGCAGACTGGATGCGCTGTGCCTCAGCGTACCAGTCAATCGTCGTGCCCATGCCCAGGCCACCGGCCAACGCGAAGAACAGCATGGTCAGAAACCAGGCCACGGGGAAATCTCCGCTGAAAAATCCGCTGAAATGGAACGGGTCCAGTCGCCAGCCTTCTCCCATGGTTTCCAGGCGAGACACAATCGCCCGGGGGCCTCCCGCCGCAGCGATTCCCCAGGCAGAGGCCAGCACGATAGCCGCGAACGCTATCACGCCCTGCTGGAAGTCCGTGATCACCACACCCCAGTAGCCCGCAGCCATGACGTAGATGGCGCAGAGCGAGGAAAACAGAACGAGCCCCAGCCAGTTCGGCCAACCGAACACGAAGTTGCACACCTTGCCCATGGCCATCCCCACCCAACCCAGGATGAACATGTTCAGGAAGATGCCCCATCCCGCCATCCAGCCGCGCATCAGTTCGCTTCCCAAGCCGTTGTAGCGCAGGCTCTGCCATTCGGCCTGCGTATAGGCCAGCGAGCGGCGAAACACGCGCGTCGTAATCATGGCGCTGATGGCGCACCACGCCGGGAACAGCGACGCGTACCAGATGCCCCGCAGGCCATGCTGATAGACCACACCAGTGATCCACATCGGCGTGTCAGTAGCCGTATGGGTTGCAAAAATGGAGGCGGCTGGGAGCCACCACGGCAGCCCCCGCCCGGCGAGAAAGAAGTCCGCTTCCGAGCGCCTTGCCAGCCGGTGAAACAGCACGCCGCAGGCAATCATCAGGGCCAGAAAAGCCACGATCCAGAACCAGTCGAGTGCTGTCAATTGAACCATGAGCTGCGCCAGACACAGCGCCGGTCACTTGCCAAGTCGGTGGCGGATGCTACGGCAGTTCAGCAATGGTGTAAAGCCGGATCAGTTTCCGGGAAAGCAATGTTAATGAGCACCGCTGCCAAGACTGGGAGGTGGAGTCCGGAGGGCCATTTGACACCTGTTTGGTCTGGCGCATAGTATGAAGCGTTTTGCAAAGGGAAATCGTGCAAGAGATGCTGGCGCGGGCTGTCGAATGGCTTTTTCGCGCCGGGACTGTTGTCGCGCTTACCGGAGCAGGGGTCTCGGCCGAAAGCGGCGTGCCGACGTTCCGCGGGGCCGAGGGCCTGTGGCGCAGCTTCCGCCCAGAAGAACTGGCGACTCCAGGCGCGTTTGCGCGCGACCCGAAGCTTGTGTGGGAGTGGTACGACTGGCGGCGGTCGTTGATTGCCCGGTCCAGCCCGAACGCCGGTCATTACGCCCTCGTGGACATGGAACGCCGGTTCTCAGACTTCACGTTGCTCACTCAGAATGTGGATGGCCTGCACGATCGCGCTGGCAGCCGGCGCATTGTCAGGCTCCACGGCGATATCTGGACACTGCGATGCACAGGGTGCGGCAGGGAAGAGCACAACGAGCAGGTGCCTCTGGACGAGCTTCCGCCGCGCTGCCTTTGTGGCGCTCTTTTTCGGCCTGGAGTTGTCTGGTTTGGCGAACCGCTTCCCCACAAGGCGTTGGCCGCTGCTTTTGCCGCGGCTGAGCGCGCCGACGTATTCCTCGTGCTGGGCACATCATCAGTCGTTTACCCGGCGGCGGCTTTGCCGCGTGTGGCATTGGAGCGCGGCGCGCGCGTCGTGGAGATCAACCTGGAGCCGACGGAGTTGAGTTCCCTGGCTCACCTTTCGTTGAGGGGCAAGACGGGCGAGCTCCTTCCCGAACTGTTGAGACAAGCAGCATGAGAATCGCGTACCTCGATTGTTTCTCTGGCATCAGCGGCGACATGATGCTGGGAGCGCTGGTAGATGCCGGCGCGGACCTGGATCATGTCCGGGCGCAGCTTCGGCGTCTGCCCGTAGCGGGGTTTACTATCCGAGCGGAGAAGGTTCGCAAAGACATCGTGGCCGCCACGCAGATCCGCGTCGAGATCGAAGAGCACCATCATCACCGTGGCTTGGCAGAGATTCTACGGATCATTGCATCGGCCGAGCTGGGGCCAGCGGTCGAGCGCAATGCGTCGGCCATTTTCCGCCGCCTGGGTGAGGCTGAAGCGCGCGTCCACCATGTTCCGGTTGAACAAGTCCACTTCCACGAAGTCGGTGCCGTGGACGCCATCGTGGACATCGCCGGGACGTGCGTCGCCCTGGATCTGCTCAAGGTCCAGGCGGTCTATTGTTCGTCTGTGAACGTTGGGAGCGGAGAAGTCAAAAGCTCCCATGGCATTCTGCCCGTTCCCGCTCCGGCCACCGCCGAGCTGCTGAAGGGTGCGCCCAGCTATTCCACCCGGGTTGGCCGGGAGCTCACAACGCCCACCGGCGCTGCGATTGCCACGACGCTTGCCGTGGGCTTTGGCCCGATGCCCCCGATGACGGTTTCTGCCATAGGTTACGGAGCAGGCCGCGCGGAGATGAAGGAGCGGCCCAATGTCCTGCGTATTTTTATAGGCGAATCAGCGGCTCAGGTCGTGACGCAAGAAGAGACGGTTACCGTCATCGAAGCCAATCTGGACGACATGAACCCGCAACTCTACGGCTGGTTCGTCGAGCAGGCGCTGGCCGCCGGCGCACTGGACGTGTACTCTGCGCCAGTGCAGATGAAAAAAAATCGCCCCGGGCAGCTCGTGACCGTTCTGTGCCATCCTTATGCCGTTGATCGCATGGTGGAACTGCTCTTTCGCGAAACGACCACGATTGGAGTCCGTTTCTCCGAGATGCACCGCCGTGTGCTCGAGCGGGAAACGCATTCGCTGGACACGCCCTACGGGTCGGTGCGGGTCAAAGTTGCGCGGTACAACGGCCAAGTGCTGAACGTTGCGCCTGAGTACGAAGACTGCCGCCGCATCGCCGCTGAGCGTGGCATCCCGCTGAAGCAGGTGCTGACCGAAGTGACCCAGTATTTCTACAAGCAGCGCGGAGCTGCCGGGTAATCCATGCCCAAGTTCTACCTGACCACTCCAATCTATTACGTCAACGCGCGGCCGCACGTCGGTCACACCTACACGACCATCGTGGCCGACGTGATTGCGCGGTATAAGCGCATGCGCGGCTTCGACGTCGTCTTCCTGACCGGGACGGATGAGCACGGCCAGAAAGTGGAACGGTCGGCGCGCCAAGCCGGACTGGAACCGCAGGCATTTGTGGATGTTATTGCCGGCGAGTATCGGAAACTGTGGGCCGACCTGGACCTGCCTTATGACCGGTTCATACGCACCACCGAGTCCCGGCACGAGCGTGCCGTGCACCGTCTGTTCCACCTCATGCAGGACGCGGGCTACATCTACAAGGGCTTCTACGAAGGCCAATACTGCGTCTTCGACGAGCTGTACGTGGATGATCCAGGCCAGGGCGCGCTCTGCCCGGATTGCGGGCGCCCGACGGAGCGCATCAAGGAGGAAAACTACTTTTTCAGGCTGTCGGCGTTTCAGGAGCGCCTGCTCGAGCATTACGAGAAGAACCCGGAATTCATCCGGCCCGAAACCCGGCGCAATGAAGTGGTCAGCTTTGTGCGCGGCGGCTTGCGGGACCTGTCCATCAGCCGCACCTCGCTGCGTTGGGGCATCCCCGTGCCCGGGGATGAGCAGCATGTGTTCTATGTTTGGCTGGACGCCTTGACCAGCTACATGAGCGGGATTGGCTACGGCGACGACGAATTGCAATGGGAAAAATATTGGCCTGCCGATTTGCATCTGATCGGCAAAGAAATCCTGCGCTTTCACGCCGTCTACTGGCCTGCGTTTCTGATGGCCGCGGGCGAGCCGCTGCCTAGGCAGATCTTTGCCCATGGCTGGTGGCTGTTTGACGAGGAAAAAATGTCAAAGACGCGCGGAAATATCCGCCTGCCCCAGCCGTTCGCCCGCGTTCTGGGGATCGATGCGCTACGGTATTTTCTCCTCAGGGAGATGGTCTTCGGCCAGGACGGCAATTTCAGCTCGGAAGCCTTCGTCCACCGTTACAACAGCGACCTGGCCAACGATCTTGGCAACCTGGTCAGCCGCACGTTGACGATGATCCGCAACTGCTGCGAGAGCGTAATCCCTGAACCAGCGGGAGCCGGTTCCCAGGAAGAGGCCGTTGCCCGGTTAGCCCAGCGGATCATCGGGGTTGTCCTTGAGCAATACGACCGCTGTGAGTTCTCTCGGGCTTTGGAATCCGTGTGGACGTTGATTGCGGCCGCGAACAAGTATCTGGTGGAGACTCAACCGTGGACGCTCGCCGACCAGCCGCAGCAAAAAGCCCGTCTGGGCGCTATTCTGTTCACTGCGGCCGAAGTCCTACGCGTCAGCGCGGCCCTGTCTTACCCGGTGATTCCGCACGCCAGTGAGAAGATCTGGACGCAGCTCGGCCAAGTTGGTCCGTTGGCTCGTGTGCAGTTGGATCAGCTTGTGTGGGGCGGGCTGCGCCCCGGCACGCTTGTCGGGGAGTTTGCCCCGCTTTTCCCGCGGGTCAAGGCTGACGATGCCATTGAGCAGATCGAGGCCAGCGAAGAGCAGCTTCGCCGGGAAGCTGCGGTTCAGTTGGCTCGGGCGACGGCGGGCCCGGCCAAGGAGGCCAAGTCGGATATGATCACCATCGAGGATTTCGCGAGGATCGAGATGCGCGTGGGAGAAGTGAAGGCCGCCGAGCGCGTCCCTGGCACGGATAAGCTGCTCAAAGTGCTCGTGGATATCGGCACTGAAGTGCGCCAGGTAGTGGCAGGCATCGCGGAGGCCTATCAGCCGGAGCGGCTGGTCGGCCGCAAGGTGGTTGTGGTGACGAATCTCCAGCCCCGCAAGCTGCGCGGCGTGGAATCCAATGGCATGATTGTTGCCGCGGCTGTCGAACCGGATGGCCGCCCCGTGCTCTGCACCTTTACGGAAGATGTTCCAATCGGGGCGAGGCTTAAGTAGAAGACCCAGGAAAAGCTCCCTGGCTCGATGCCGCACTTGTTCCGTACCAGGTTAGCGAACGCGGCCTAGCCAACCACTGATGGAACTCGTTGACTCTCACGCTCACCTGGAGTTTCCCGCCTACGACCAGGATCGTGGCGAGGTCCTCCTCCGCGCGCGGCAGGCAGGCCTGGTCGGGCTGCTAGCCATCGGCAGCGCGGCCGGGCCGGACAGGCTGGACGTCGCCCTCCCCTTCGCAGAACAGCATAGCTGGATCCATGCCACGATTGGCGTGCATCCGCACGAATCGGCCAAGGTGTGCGACGAGCATTACGGCCAGATGGACCGGTTGGCGCACCACCCCCGTGTCATTGCTTGGGGCGAGATCGGGCTCGACTACTTCCGCAACTACGCTCCGCGCGATGTCCAGCAGCGCGTCTTCCGCCGCCAACTCGAGCAGGCACGAGCGGCGGGCCTGCCAGTAGTCATCCATTGTCGCGACGCTTGGGACGATTGCTTGCGCATCCTGGACGAGGACTGGCGCTCGACGGGCCTGGGTGGGATCTTTCATTGCTTCAGCGGCACGCTCGAAGTGGCCCAGCGGGGCAGGGGAATGGGCTTCATGATTTCTTTCGCCGGAAACCTGACCTACAAGAGCGCGGAAGCCCTCCGGGGGGTCGTGAAGCGGTTGCCGCTGGAATCCTTGCTGATTGAGACGGACGCCCCCTTTCTTCCCCCGGAAGGCTTTCGCGGGCAGCGCAATGAGCCGGCTTATGTTGCGGAGGTAGCGCGAACCGTGGCCAATGTGAGAGACTTGCCCGTTGCCGAGGTCGCTGCGGCCACCACGGCCAATTTCCGCCGCCTATTCGGGCTGAGTTAGGGGGAGTGCTTCGAGGGGGGCACGGCCATCGCAATCCTCACCGTTAAGGAAATCTTCGAGCTCGTCCGCGACGACTTGGCCGCCGTCGAGCAGGTGATTGCGTCTCAGAACGGCTCGGCCATTGCTCCCATTGCGGAGATTTCCAGCTATCTGCTCGAAGGGGGAGGGAAGCGCCTTCGGCCGGCTCTGTTATTGCTCTCCGCTGGGCTGGGCGGGGCACGCAGCGAGGCCGCCGTGCGGCTGGGCGCCGTGGTCGAGTTGATCCACAGTGCCACGCTCATCCATGACGACGTGATTGACGCTGCCGACACGCGCCGGGGACGCGCCTCCGCGAACTCCCGCTGGGGCAACCACATGAGCGTGCTGGCTGGCGACTGGCTCTACATGCAGGCGTTTCAACTGGCCTTGCGCGAACGCAACTTCCGCATCCTCGACATCCTGATTGAGCTCACCCAGAACATGGTGGAAGGTGAAATGCTGCAGTTCGCGAAACTCGGGCGCATGGACCTTACGGAAGGCGAGGCGCTCGATCTGGCCTACCGGAAAACCGCCTGCCTGTTCAGTGGCTGTGCCCGGCTCGGCGCGGTGCTAGGGCGGCAGCGATCTAGCGTGGAAGCCGCTTTGGCTGAGTACGGACGGAATGCCGGGATGGCTTTCCAGTTGGTGGATGATCTGCTGGACTTCACGGCCTCGCCGGTTCAGCTCGGCAAGCCTGTGCTCAGTGACCTCAAAGAGGGCAAGGTCACGGTGCCGCTGATTTACGCGCTAGAGAAGGGTTACAGTGAAGGGCGTCGACTCGTGGCCGCCGTGCTTGCCGAACGAGGCTTTCATTCCGTGCAGCCGTGGGAGATTGTCACCTTCGTGAGCGATACGGGCGCGCTCGAGCGCACTCGCCAGCTCGCCTCCGCCTATGCCAGTAAGGCCAAAGCGAGCCTCAACGGCCTGGCGGACAACGACTATGGCCGCGCCCTACTGGCGGTCCCCGACTTCATCCTCGACCGCGACAGCTAACCCCATGGACTTTGGTTCGTCGGCAGCCCTCATCGCACCGGCCCAGTTGTGGCGCCACGGCGCCATCCGGCTTGAGTATCTAGCCATCGCCTGGAATCTGCTGGAAGCCATCGTGGCAATTGTGGCCGGGGCTCTGACTGGCACCATAGCTTTCGCCAGGTTCGGTCTGGCCAGTGCGTTGGAGACGATCTCTGGCGCAACGCTGTTGGGGCGGCTGCGCCAACGGGGGAACTCGGAAGCGCGGGCCGAATCGCTCGCTCTGCGCATCGTCGGAATCACGTTTTTTCTGCTGGCGGGATATATCGTTTATGAGCTCTGGAGCGACCTCCGGGCGGGCAGCACAGCGCAGGAAAGCCGCGTCGGTATTGTCTTGGCTGCCGTGTCGCTGGTCGTAATGTCGCTGCTCGGCCGGGCCAAACGGCGCGTCGCCTGGGCAGCCGTGCCCTTGCCGTCGATGGGATGGAGACCTACCTGCTCCTATCTTTCGCTTGCTTTACTCCTCGGGCTGGGACTGAGCGCTTGGCTGGGTTGCTGGTGGGCGGATCCGCTTGCTGCACTGGCCATGGTTTCCTTGATGCCCTACGAAGGCTGGGAAGCCTTCCGCGGCCAGCGTTGCTGAAAGCGGCTTGCATGTGTCGCGCTGAGGGATTGTGCGTTCGGCAAGAAACCGATGCTTCCGTTCAAGGTGATTTACCACGAGGGTTATGACCTACACCTGGGGGCGCACGTCTTTCCTTCGCAGAAGTATCGGTTGATTCGTGACTTGCTGCTGCGCGAAGGCATTGCTGTGCCCGAGGATTTTCTCGCCCCAGAGCCAGCCAGCGACGAAGATGTGCTGCTGGTGCATTCGCAGGAATGGGTGCGCAAGTTGCGCACGGGTCGGCTGACGCCACTCGAGCAGATGCGCATGGAAATCCCCTATTCGCGTGCGACCATGGAGGCTTTTTGGCTGGCGGCAGGAGGCTCGATCCTCGCCGGCGAACGGGCCCTTGTGGACGGCCTTGCAGCCAACATCGGCGGAGGATTTCATCATGCGTTTCCTGAACACGGCGAAGGTTTCTGCATGATCCATGATGTGGCGATTGCCATCCGGCGGCTGCAGAAGAACAAGGCCATTGAAACAGCTATGGTGGTAGACACCGACGTCCATCACGGCAATGGCACCGCAGCCATCTTTGGGGGGGATGGCAACGTCTTTACCCTGTCCATCCACCAGGAGAGCAACTATCCGATGCCCAAGCCGCCGTCGAGCATGGACATCCACCTGCCGGATCGGATCGGCGACGAGGACTACCTAGCCATTCTCGAGAAGCACTTACTCCAGGCTTTCCATGACTTTCATCCTGGTGTGCTGTTCTACGTGGGGGGCGCCGACCCGTATTGCGAAGATCAGCTCGGCGGACTGGGCCTGACGATCGAGGGGCTTAAACGGCGCGACAAGCTTGTCTTCGAACATGCGCAGCGGCGCGGCGTCCCGGTGGCTATTACCTTGGCCGGGGGTTACGCCCGCCGCCTAGAAGACACCGTGCGCATCCACGCAAACACGATCTTGGCCGCTGCCGAAGTGGCTCGCGCGAAAGCTGCAGCTTCCCTACGCTGAACTCGTCTAGAATCCAACAGCCACGGTATGGCTAGAGAGGACCTTCTCTACATACCTCTCTTGAGGAGGCGGACATGGGTTCCATAGTTGTTTGGCTGTCTTCGCTGGTCTTTTTCCTTTTGCCTTGCGCCCTCTTGGCGCAGGAGCCCCGCACGCGATCCATGGACGAGCTGAACTGGATGGAGTTTCGTCAGCTGGTGCCGTCAAGGGTAAAGACCGTGCTCGTGACCGTGGGAACGCTGGAGCCGCACGGTGTGATCAACAACGGGGCAGACAACACTGCGCCGGTTGCCATTGCGCAGGCCATCGCGGCAGATGCGGATGCTCTGCTTGCGCCGCACATTCCTTACGGCGTTACGGGTTCGATGGCGCCCTACCCCGGCGCGCTGCACATCCCCGAGGAGGCCTTCCGAGGCTATGCGCGGGCCGTGCTCGAGGGCATGGTGAAAAATGGGTTTCGGAACATCGTGATTATCAACGGCCACGGCGGGCCGCAGACCGCGATTCTCGATCAGCTTGCTCGGGACGTCGCCATGGCGCGGAACGTCAACACCCTGGTCATCAACTGGTGGTCGCTGGCCGCCGATGTGACGCTCGAAGTATTCGAGGAAGACGGGGGACACGCGGGCATCAACGAAACGGCGTTTATCCAGGCGATTAACCCGAAGCTAGTGCGTCGGGATTTGTACACGGGCAAGGACATGGCCACGCCCAACCCTGCGCCCGGTGCCTGGTCGGCCACGCCGTTTCCTTCGGCTATCACGCTTTACAAGGAGGGCCAGGGATGGCCGAAGGACTTCAACCAAGCCAAGGCCGACGAGTATCTTCGCAAAGTGATCGCCAGGGTGAAGGCATTCGTCCTGGACGTGCTGAAGAAGTGGGAAGTTGCGGGCTTCAACTAGCGCGATGCGCAGAGGCCGACCGCGCTCACAACCAAGGTCCTGACCGAGTTACGGAGCTGTGGGCGCAGTTGCGGCCAGTGCGCGACGAATGGCAGCGGCCAAATTCTCCATGAACCCTTCAGGAAGGAAACCCTGGCTGCGGTACACAATCTTCCCGCTGCGGTCGAGGACAATCACCGTAGGAATCGAGGATACCTGGAAGAACCTGCCCAGTCCGTCTTCGAAGACCACTGTGGAACGCAGCTTGTGCCGCTCGACATAAGGCTTCACGCGTTCTTCGTCCTCGTCGGCATTGGCCGCAAGGAACATCACCTCGTCGTTTCCGGCGAAGTCCTGCTCAACTTTCTCGATTAAGGGTTCCAGTTCGCGGCAGGGCAAGCACCAGGTGGCCCAGAAGATCAGCACCAGGATCTTGCCTTTCAGTTCTGTCAGTTGCAGGGGAGGGCCATTCAGCCTGCGGACCGTAAATGCAAACAGATCTGTCGCGGCGGAATTTGGGCGGGCGACGCTCCGCGTGTCCTCAGCGGTCAGCCGGTCATAAGCGGCCAGAAGGTGCTCCCCCAGTCCGGCCTCGCTGTTGTGGAGGATGCGCCAAGCATTGCCCAGCTTGCGGCGCACCTCGCGACGATCGATGCCGGTGCTGTACGTGTCCGGCAAGACGAACGCTACGGTGTAATAGTCAATGGCCTTGCCGTAGTCTTTTTGGACTTCGGCGATTTCCCCGAGTCGCAGAGCCGCGGCGGGCGTGGCCAGGAGCGCGTAACTGGCTGCGAGATCCGCGCCGGCGCGCTCGTAGTTCCGGCGCTGCATCTCGAGCCGGCCACGAATCAGGTAGACGGACATCAGCAGCTTCTTCTGTTCCAGCTTCCAATCGTCGTGGGAGATGCGCTCGGGCTTTTCCGTCTCCGGAGATTTCTCGATGCGATCGAGAACCCGGGTGACGTAGCCGGCAGCCCTCAGCAAGTGCTGCTCGCCGCCCATCTGTTCGAGCAGGTCCACCGCATACAGGAGCATCGAAGAATCATCCGGGCGCAGAGCAATGATGCGCTCGGCGTAGTCGAGGGCCTTGGTTACGTCGCGAAGCTGCATGGCGGCTTCGACGAGTGCACGGTAGATGGCCACTTTGCGGGGAGTGTCAGGAAAACGCTGAAGATACTCCTCCAGGTTGCGCACCAGGGCGGCCCGGTCGTTTCCCGCCTCCTCGATGGCGCGCTGCAGGGCCAGCTCAGCATCCTTGCGTACCTGCTCGTCTTGGGACAGTTGCTGCTGGGCTGGCAGGGCGAGGCTACAAAGAGTGAGGAAAGAGCAAACCAGGGAAGAGACGAATGCATTCACGCCTTGATTCTAACCCTCGCTCCGAGGCGAGGCCAGTGTCAGTGGATACGAATGGTGCCAGAAGAAGTGCGCACCTCCACGCGCCCCTCGCCCTGGCCGATACGCGCCCGCAATTCCCTGCGCGACTCTTCTTCGATGACCATGGGGAGCCCCGTATCAATCTCGCGGCTGCGGGCGCGCGCATAAAGCCGGAAGCTCGCGTTCGGGGGCACTTCCAGCTCAATGTCGCCGGAACCCGTATCCAGCTCCCAGAACGTGGAGCGAGCCGGGTTGCCGCGCACCGTCAGGGAACCCGACCCCGCGGTCATTCTCAGGTCGGCGCCGATCCCGTCCACTTCGATATCGCCGCTGCCGGTCTCTGCAGTTAGCCGCCCGCCGACATCCTCCACGCGCACGTTCCCGGAGCCCGTCGAGGCGCGCACATCGCCCTTGGCCTGCTGGATGTGAATGTCGCCGGAGCGCGTGGAGGTTTCGACCCGGCCCTGGAC
>Ga0209172_10003625_pt1 | contig 23034 bp, 25 predicted proteins | sample LarsenN4metaG_FD_184113 | JGI IMG/M metagenome (GOLD analysis project Ga0209172, IMG submission 184113) | Hot spring sediment bacterial and archeal communities from British Columbia, Canada, to study Microbial Dark Matter (Phase II) - Larsen... ... | reverse complement strand
CGCGGCTCAGGACGAAACATTACTCCATCCGCACGGAAGATCAATATGTCTTTTGGATAAGGCGCTTCATCCGTTTCCACGGCCTGCGCCATCCGCGCGAGCTGGGGGCGCGGGAGGTGGAGGCGTTTCTGACCTACCTGTGCTGTCGAGGGCAATGTCGCCGCCGCGACGCAGAATCTGGCCCTGTCGGCGATTTTGTTTCTGTTGGAGTAGCCGCTGCCGTGGCTGAAGGGCAGCGAACGCGCGAAGGAGCCGGCGCGCCTGCCGACGGTGCTGATGCAGGCCGAGGTGTCGGCGGTGCTCGTCGAGCCGCTGCGTGCGCAGCTCGCGGCGGCGATGGCGCTGCACGAGGCGGATCTGGCGCAAGGGCTGGGCGTGGTGTGGCTGCCGGATGCACTGGCGCGCAAGTATCCCGATGCTCAGAAGTCCTGGGGCTGGCAATACGTATTTCCGGCGCGCGGGATTTCGATCGACCCGCATAGCGGCGAGCGGTGCCGGCATCACATCGACGAAAAGCTCCTGCAGCGGGCGATGAAGAAGGCGGTGGCAGTGGCGCGGCTCGCCAAGCCCGCCACGCCGCATACGCTGCGGCATTCTTTCGCGACGCATTTGCTGGAAGCTGGCCACGACATCCGCACGGTGCAGGAATTGCTCGGTCACGCCGATGTGCGCACGACGATGATCTACACGCACGTGCTGAACAAGGGCGGGCGCGGCGTGACGAGCCCGCTGGATCGGTTATAAATAACCTTGCAAAATTAATCATCTGCAGTAAAAATGCAAGGATGAATGCCTTGTTTCCCCGTTTGGCGATCGAGCGGTTGCGTGCGCTGGCGGCGCAGTTTCCAGCAGTATTGATTCTGGGGGCTCGCCAGGTGGGCAAAACCACGCTGGCGCGTATGACGTTTCCCGATCATGTCTATCTCGATCTGGAAACGCCGCGTTTGCGCGAGCTGTTTGCCGCCGATCCGGCCTTCCAGATCGAGTCGCGTGCCGGGGATGGGCTGATTCTCGACGAGGCGCAGGTCGTGCCGCAGGTGTTTGCCGCGTTGCGCGGTGCGATCGATGCGGCGGGACGGCGGCCAGGCGCTTTCGTGTTGTTGGGGTCGGCTCAGCCCGCGCTGGTGCGGGGTGTGTCCGAATCATTGGCTGGCCGGGTGGGAATTCTGGAATTGGAGCCTCTGACGGCTGCGGAGGCGGGCGCCGGATCGGATCCTTTGCCATGGCAGCGGCTGTGGCTCGCGGGGGGATTCCCCGCAGCGTTGCGCGGTGATTTCCGTGAGTGGCACGAGGCGTATTTGCGCACCTACATCGAGCGCGATCTGCCGCAGTTGGGCCTTCCAGCCGATCCGCTGTTCTTGCGGCGTCTGCTGACCATGCTGGCCCACCAGCAGGGCGGACTGCTGAATGTGTCCGCGCTGGCAGGGGCGCTGGGCGTCAGCCATGGCCGGGTGGCGCGGGCGCTGGACGTTTTCGAGCAGACCTTCCTGCTGCGCAGGCTGCCACCGTTCTTCCGCAATGTCGGCAAGCGTCTGACCAAGTCGCCGAAGGCCTATCTGCGCGATACCGGGCTTTTGCATCATCTGCTCAATATTGGCTCGTTGGAGGAACTCGATGCGCATCCGATTCGCGGCGCCAGCTGGGAAACCTTCGTCATCGAGGACTTGTTGCGTCGCGAGCGCCTCGTGCGACCCTTCAGCCAGCCGTTCTTTTGGCGCACGGCGGCGGGCGCGGAGGTCGATCTGCTATTACAGCGCGGCGATGTGGTGAGCGCGATCGAGATCAAGGCTGGCGTGGGAACGTTGCGCCAGGCGCGCTCCTTGACTGGGGCGCTGGCCGATCTGGGGGCGTCGAGGGGCTGGATCGTCGATCAGGGCGGCGAGGAGGAAGCGCTCAATGCCCACGTGCGCCGGCGCGGCTTTGCTGTCGATGTTCAATGGCTGCCCTGATCCAACGTGCCGTCCTGCCAGCGCCGACTTTGCGATGAGTGAATCCGGGTTTGACAGCAAGTCCTTTCTCGCCGCGCTGACCGAGGCGCCGGGCGTCTATCGCATGCTGGCGGCCGACGGCGCGGTGCTCTACGTCGGCAAGGCGAAGAATCTGAGGAAGCGTGTTTCCTCGTATTTCCAGAAGAGCGATCACAGTCCGCGCATCCGGCTGATGCTGCAGCAGGTGGCGAATGTCGAGACGACGGCGACGCGCTCCGAGGCCGAGGCGCTGATTCTCGAGAACACGCTGATCAAGAAGCTCAAGCCCAAATACAACATCCTGTTCCGCGACGACAAGTCGTATGCCTACATCGGGCTGTCCGGCGGCGAGTTTCCGCGGCTTTTCTATCATCGCGGCGCGTTCGAGAAGAAGTCGCGCTACTTCGGCCCGTTTCCGAGCGGGCTGGCGGTGCGCGAGGCGATCCAGTTGATCCAGAAGACCTTCCTGCTGCGCACCTGCGAGGAAGGCGTCTTCGCGCACCGCTCGCGGCCTTGTTTATTGCATCAAATCCACCGCTGCAAGGCGCCCTGCGTGGGCCTGGTCTCGCGCGAGGAATATGCCGCGGACGTGCGCCTGGCGGAGGCCTTCCTGAAGGGCCGTCACGGCGAAGTGATCGAAAAGCTCACCCAGCGGATGGAGGCGGAATCGGCCGCATTGCGCTTCGAGCAGGCGGCGGTGTTGCGCGACCAGATCCGCGCCTTGCAGGCGGTGCTGCACCGGCAGTATGTCAGCTCGACGAAGGACGCGGATGTCGACATCGTCGTCGCGGTGGCCGGGCATGGCGAGCTGTGCGTGAATCTGGCGATGGTGCGCGGCGGGCTGCATCTGGGCGACCGGGCGCATTTTCCGCAATTGGACGGCGAGGCGACGGCGGCGGAGGGGCTGGCCGCCTTCCTCGATCAGCACTATGCATCACATGAAGCACCCGCGCGGTTGATCCTCGATCCCTGGCCGCTGGAGGAGCTGCCGGAAAAGCTGCACGCCGGACCGGCACGTAACGAGATGGAGCGCGCCTGGCTGGAAATGGCGCGCAAGAACGCGCAACTGGCGCTGGCGGCGCGGCGCCAGAGCCGGACGCGTGCGAGCGGGCGGCTCGAAGCGCTGCGGCAGGCGCTCGACCTGCCGGAGGTGCCGCGCCGCATCGAGTGCTTCGACATCAGCCACACGATGGGCGAGGGCACGGTGGCCTCGTGCGTCGTCTGCGTCGATGGCGCGATGAAGAAGGGCGAATATCGCCGCTTCAACATCGCCGGCGTCACGCCGGGCGACGACTACGCGGCGATGCGGCAGGCGTTGATGCGGCGTTACGAGAAAGTCGGCGCTGCCGAGACGGCACGCCCCGATCTGGTGCTGATCGACGGCGGCAAAGGGCAGCACGCAGTGGCGCGCGAGGTGTTCGCCGAGCTGGGGCTCTCCGATCTGCAAAGCGTCGGCGTGGCCAAGGGCGAGGGACGCAAGCCCGGCCTCGAAACCTTGTTCGTGCATGGCCGGGACGAGCCGCTAGAATTGGCCATGGACAACGCCGGCTTCCACCTGATCCAGGAAATCCGCGACGAGGCGCACCGCTTCGCAATCGTCGGCCATCGGGCGCGGCGGGCGAAGGCGCGCGGCCACTCGGCGCTGGAGGGGGTTGCCGGCATCGGCCCGGCCCGGCGCCGTGCGCTGCTCGCCCATTTCGGCGGTCTGGAAGGCGTGAAGGCCGCCACGGTCGAGGATCTGTGCCGGGTGCCCGGCATCAGCCGTACGCTGGCCGAGGCGATTCACAAACAACTGCACTGATGGTTTTCAACCTGCCTAACTCGCTCACTTGGACGCGGATCGTGCTGATTCCGCTGGTGGTCGGTGTCTTTTATCTGCCGCTGCCGCTCCACGAGCAGAACTTCATCGCCACCGTGGCCTTCGTCGTCGCCGCGGTCACCGACTGGTTCGACGGCTGGCTGGCCCGCAGGCTCGGCCAGACCTCGGCCTTCGGCGCCTTCCTCGATCCGGTGGCCGACAAGCTGATGGTCGCCGCGGCGCTGGTGATCCTCATCCAGCTCGAACGCATCGATGCCGTCGTCGCGATCATCATCATCGGCCGCGAGATCACGATCTCCGCGCTGCGCGAGTGGATGGCGCACATCGGCGCGGCCAAGAGCGTCGCGGTGTCCTTCATCGGCAAGCTCAAGACCACGGCGCAGATGATCGCGATCCCGATGCTGCTGTATTACGACCCGCTGGCCGGCCTGCCGATCGCTGCCATGGGCGAGGCGCTGATCTGGCTCGCCGCAGCACTGACCCTGTGGTCGATGGGCTATTACCTCGGCAAGGCCTGGCCGGAAATCCGCAGCCGCGGGTTTTGAAGGTATCATTCGCCTTTCCCGTTACGGCTTGCACCATGACCAAATACGTCTTCGTCACGGGGGGTGTCGTGTCCAGCCTGGGCAAAGGCATCGCCGCCGCGTCCCTGGGCGCGATCCTCGAATCGCGCGGCATCAAAGTTACCCATCTCAAGCTCGATCCCTACATCAACGTCGATCCCGGCACGATGTCGCCGTTCCAGCATGGCGAGGTGTTCGTCACCGAGGACGGCGCCGAGACCGACCTCGATCTCGGCCACTACGAGCGCTTCACCAGCGCCAAGATGGGCAAGCGCAACAACTTCACCACCGGCCAGATCTACGAATCCGTCATCAAGAAGGAGCGGCGCGGCGAATACCTCGGCAAGACGGTGCAGGTAATCCCGCACATCACCGACGAGATCAAGCGTTACATCAAGCGCGGCGCCGAGGGCGCGGAGGTCGCGATCGTCGAGATCGGCGGCACGGTCGGCGACATCGAGTCGCTGCCCTTTCTCGAAGCGATCCGCCAGATGGGCATCGAGGAGGGCAAGAACAACGCCTGCTACATCCACTTGACGCTCCTGCCCTACATCCCGACCGCCGGGGAGCTCAAGACCAAGCCGACGCAGCACTCGGTGAAGGAGCTGCGCGAGATCGGCATCCAGCCGGACATTCTGCTCTGCCGCGCCGACCGGCCGATTCCCGATGAGGAACGCAGGAAGATCGCGCTGTTTACCAACGTCCAGCCCGAGGCGGTGATCGCCGCACTCGACGCCGACTCGATCTATAAGATCCCGGGTATGTTGCACGACCAGATGCTCGACGAGATCGTCTGCCACAAGCTCGGCATCCTCGCGCGCGCAGCGAATCTCACCGTCTGGAAGACGCTCGTCGATGCGCTCGAACATCCAGAGCACGAGGTCGACATCGCCTTCGTCGGCAAATATGTCGATCTGACCGAGTCGTACAAATCGCTGACCGAGGCGCTGGTGCATGCCGGCATCCATACCCGGGCCAAGGTCAACATCCACTATCTCGATTCCGAGGAGATCGAGAAGCACGGCCCGGCCTCGCTGAAGGGCATGGATGCGGTGCTGGTGCCCGGCGGCTTCGGCAAGCGCGGCACCGAGGGCAAGATCGTCGCGATCCGCTATGCCCGCGAGCACAAGATTCCCTACCTGGGCATCTGTCTGGGCATGCAGCTCGCCACGATCGAGTTCGCGCGGCACGTCGCCGGTCTCGAAGGCGCCAACAGCACCGAATTCGACCCCGACACACCGCACCCCGTGGTGGCCCTCATCACCGAATGGGCCGACCGCGAAGGCCGAATCGAAAAGCGCGACGCGAATTCGAACCTGGGCGGCACGATGCGGCTCGGCGCGCAGCGTTGCCCGGTCAAGGAAGGCACGCTGGCCTATTCGATTTACGGCAAGGAGGTCAACGAGCGCCACCGTCACCGCTACGAGGTCAACAACGCCTACGTGCCGAAGCTCGAAGCGGCCGGGCTGGTGATCGCCGCGCGCACGCCGACCGAAAACCTGCCGGAAATCATGGAGCTGCCGCAGAGCATGCACCCGTGGTTCATGGGCGTGCAGTTTCACCCGGAATTCACCTCGAACCCGCGCACGGGGCACCCGCTCTTCATCGCCTTCGTAAAGTCGGCGCTGGCGAGACGGCAGGGAAAGAATGCTTGATTTCCAGACGCTCAGATCGGTCGCGCAACGTGTGGTCGCTGCGGCGAGCAGCCCGGCAAGGGTGATCGTCTTTGGTTCTTATGCCCGTGGGGATGCGCGGGATGATTCGGACCTGGATTTGATCGTCGTCGAAAAGGAGGTTGCAGACCATACCCGGGAATATCTGCGCCTGCGCGATGCCATCGGCAATCTGGGTATTGGTGTCGATCTCCTTCTTTATCCTGAAGCCGAATTCGAAAAGCGGAAAGAGTGGTGGACGACGCCAGTCTATTGGGCAATGCGGGAAGGCAAGGTGCTGCATGAATCCGCATGAAGAGCAGGCATGGGCCTTGATCGATGCCGCGGAAAGAGATGGCAAGACTTTCCGCATCTTGGTGCGCGATCCCGAGTCTCCCATCGAAACGACTCTTTTCCATGCACAACAGGCGCTCGAAAAAAGTTTGAAAGCTGCCTTGGTCTCAAAGGGTGTAATTTTCCCTCGCACCCATGACTTGCTGGAATTATTCGATCTGGCTGCGGGAAACGGTTTGCTGGCGCCGGCAACACGCGACATCATGGCACGACTTGGACCTTATGCGGTCGAATTCCGCTATCTCGGGGTGATCGCTCCCGAAGTCTCGCGTGACGAAGCAGCCGCTGCCGTCGAAGCCTGTCTGGACTGGGTAAAGGGATTCCTGAAATGAAACTTTGTGGATTCGAGGTCGGCCTCGACCAACCCTTCTTTCTGATCGCCGGCCCCTGCACTGCGGAGTCGGAGCAGCTTTGTCTCGACGTTGCCGGCCATATGAAGGAAGTCACCGGCAAACTGGGCATTCCCTACCTCTTCAAGGCCTCCTATGACAAGGCCAATCGCAGCTCGGGCAAGTCGCCGCGCGGCCCGGGCATGGAAAAGGGTCTGGAGTGGCTCGCCCGCGTGCGCCGCGAGATCGATGTTCCGGTGCTCACCGACGTCCATACCGAGGCGGAGATCGCGCCGGTGGCGGCGGTCGTCGACGTACTGCAGACGCCGGCCTTCCTGTGCCGCCAGACCGATTTCATCCAGGCAGTCGCCGCTACCGGCAAGCCGGTGAACATCAAGAAAGGCCAGTTCTTGGCGCCCGGCGACATGAAGCAGGTGGTCGCCAAGGCGAAGGAGGCCAATGGCGGGGCGGATACGATCCTGGTCTGCGAGCGCGGCGCGAGCTTCGGTTACAACAACCTCGTCGCCGACATGCGCAGTCTCGCGATCATGCGCGAGACCGGCTGCCCGGTGGTGTTCGACGCGACCCACTCGGTGCAACTGCCGGGCGGACAGGGGACGAGCTCGGGTGGCCAGCGCGAATTCGTGCCGGTATTGGCGCGCGCGGCGGTGGGCGTTGGCATCGCCGGGCTGTTCATGGAAACCCATCCGCGGCCCGAGGAAGCATTGTCCGATGGCCCGAACAGCTGGCCGCTTGCGCAGATGGCGGCCTTGCTCGCCGAGCTCGTCGAGCTCGATGCCGTCGTCAAGCGGTATGGCTTCCGGGACTGGGCATGATCACCCACCTCGTGCTGTTCAAGCTCAAGCCCGGCATCGCGCCCGACGATCCGCGCTTCATCGCGGTGCAGGCGGCGATGGCCGCGTTGCCTGACGAGATCCCGCTGATCCGCTCCTGGCAGCATGGCAGGAACCTGACGCCCGACGGCGATGCCTGGGATTACGGCCTCGTTGCCACCTTCGACAACGAAGCCGATCTTTACGCGTATTTCGAACATCCGGCGCATCTGCCGGTGGTCGCCCAATGGAACGAGATCGCGACCCTCGCCTATGCCGATCTCGCCTCTTGAACATTGACTCTGCAAAGGAAGAAAAATGAGTGCCATCGTTGATGTCGTCGCCCGCGAGATTCTCGATTCGCGCGGCAATCCCACCATCGAAGCCGACGTGCTGCTGGAAAGCGGCGTGATGGGTCGCGCCGCCGTGCCCTCGGGCGCCTCGACCGGCTCGCGCGAAGCCATCGAACTGCGCGACGGCGACAAGAGCCGCTATCTCGGCAAGGGCGTCTTGAAGGCCGTCGAGAACGTCAATACCGAGATTTCCGAAGCGATCATCGGGCTCGATGCCGAGGAGCAGGCCTTCATCGACAAGACCCTGATCGAGCTCGACGACACCGACAACAAGTCGCGCCTCGGCGCCAATGCGATCCTCGCCGTCTCGATGGCAGTCGCCAAGGCGGCGGCCGAGGAAGCCGGCCTGCCGCTCTACCGCTACTTCGGCGGTTCGGGGCCGATGAGCATGCCGGTGCCGATGATGAACGTCATCAACGGCGGCGCGCATGCCAACAACAACCTCGACATCCAGGAATTCATGATCCTGCCGGTAGGCAGCGGGTCGTTCCGTGAGGCGCTGCGCTGCGGCGCCGAGGTGTTCCACAACCTGAAGAAGCTCGTCGACAAGAAGGGCTATCCGACCACGGTCGGCGACGAGGGCGGCTTCGCGCCGAACGTTTCCGGCAACGACGAGGCGATCGAGCTGATCCTGCGCGCCATCGAGGCGGCCGGCTACACGCCGGGGCAGGACGTCGTGCTCGGCCTCGACTGCGCCGCCTCGGAATTCTTCAAGGACGGCAAATACGTGCTGGCTTCGGAGAGGCTGGAACTCGATTCCGCCGGCATGGCCGATTACCTCGCCACGCTGGTCGACAAGTATCCGATCATCAGCATCGAGGATGGCATGGCCGAAGGCGACTGGGACGGCTGGAAGCTGCTCAACGGCAGGCTCGGCGGCCGGATCCAGATCGTCGGCGACGACATCTTCGTCACCAATCCGAAAATCCTCAAGGAAGGCATCGCGCGCGGCATCGCCAATTCGATCCTCATCAAGGTCAACCAGATCGGCACGCTGACCGAGACCTTCGCCACCGTCGAGATGGCCAAGCGCGCCGGCTGGACCAACGTGATCTCGCACCGTTCGGGCGAGACCGAGGATTCGACCATCGCCGACATCGCCGTGGGTCTGAATGCCGGCCAGATCAAGACCGGGTCGCTGTCCCGCTCCGACCGCATCGCCAAGTACAACCAGCTCCTGCGCATCGAGGAAGACCTCGGCGACACGGTCGTCTATCCCGGCCTCGATACTTACTACAACATCCGCAAGTAACGGCTTAGCGTGAAGCGTCGCAGCTTTTCCGCAGGGCCGCCCCAAGGAAAAGCGGCACGCGCCGGCAGGCGCAATCCGCACGAACGCCAATACGGCCTGACCCACGCGCGCAGCGCGCTGCAAGTCTCCCCTCCCACGAGGGAGGGGCTGGGGGAGGGCGGGCTATGAAATGGCCGACCTGGGTGCTGGTCGCTCTGCTGATCCTGCTGCAGTATCCGCTGTGGCTCGGCAAGGGCGGCCTGCTCCGGGTCTGGGACCTCGAGCGGCAGGTCGCCGCCCAGCGCGAGATCAATCAACAGCTCGAGGCGCGCAACGCGGCGCTGGATGCCGAAGTGCGTGACCTGAAGTCGGGCCTCGAAGCGATCGAGGAGCGCGCCCGCTTTGAGCTGGGCCTCGTCAAGGAAGGCGAGGTGTTCGTGCAGACGCCGCAGAAGAAGCCCTGAGAAAACGCTGAATAAATGGCTGCGCGGGCGCATCGCCGCGTTGCGCGGTACCCGGATGCTCGCCAGACTCCAAGTTATGTCTCGGTTCCTGCGCTCCGGGCGCCTAGCAACGCATCCCGCTCGCTGCTTTCTTCAGCGTTTCCCTGACGGGTGCCGTCCCGCCAGCGCCGATTTTCAGCTTGAAATCTCCTCCAGGAAGCGCCGGTAGTTGTCGGCATTGACGACATAGTGCTCGGCCGAATGCGCGATGCGCGCGAGGTGCTTTTCGGTCAGTTCATGCACGACGCGGCCGGGCGAGCCGACGACCAGCGAGTTGTCGGGGATCGTCTTGCCCTCGGGGATCAAGGCGCCGGCGCCGATCAGGCAGTTCCTGCCGATCGTCACGCTGTTCAACACGATCGCGCCCATGCCGACGAGCGTGCCGTCGCCGATCGTGCAGCCATGCAGCATCACCCTGTGGCCGACCGTGACATTGCGGCCGATGGTGAGCGGAATGCCCTCGTCGGTATGCAGGATCGAGCCGTCCTGGATGTTGCTGTTTTCGCCGACGATGATCGGGTCGTTGTCGCCGCGCAGCACGCAGGCCCACCAGATGCTGCTGTGGGCGGCGAGCCGCACGTCGCCGATGATCGTCGCATTCGGCGCGATCCATGCCGAGGCGTCGATGTGCGGCGTCTTCGCGCCGATGCGGTAGATCGGCATCAGAGGGTTTCTCCCAGCGTGATGTCGACCATCAGGTCGTCAGAGAGCTTTTCCAGGTCGCGCTTGAGCGCACGGACATCGAAATCCGGTGCGGCGGTGAGTTCCGCCTCGGCATGGAACAGCACTTCGGCCGACATCGGCGCGCTGGTGGTGAAGGTCGCCAGTTCCTCGACGTTGACCGCGTGACGCGCCAGCACCTGTGCGACTTCCTTGACGATGCCGATGCGGTCGTGGCCGACGAGAGTGAGCGTGAGGTGCCGTCCCGCCACGACCGACTTTTGCTCGCTCGCGGTTTCAACGCTCACTTTGAGGCCCTTGAGTTGCGCCAAAGCGGCGTTGAGCGCCTCGACCCGTTCGGTCGGAACCGAGACATGGACGATGCCGGCGAACTTGCCGGCGAGCTGCGCCATCGAGGCCTCGCACCAGTTGCCGCCGTGCGCGGCGATGGTCGCGGCGAGTTCCTCGACGAGGCCGGGGCGGTCGTCGCCGATCGCAGTGAGGACGAGGTTCTGATCAGACATGGGGGGTGTCCTCCATCGGCACGCAGGCGCAGAACAGGTTGCGGTCGCCATAGACGTCGTCGATGCGATTCACCGACGGCCAGAACTTGTGGGCGGCGACCCAGGGCAGCGGGAACACCGCGGTCTCGCGCGAGTAGGGGTGGTTCCACTCGCCGACGACGTCGGCCTGCGTGTGCGGCGCGTTTTTCAGCGGGTTGTCCTCGCGCGGCCAAACGCCCTCTTCGATCTTGCGGATCTCATTGCGGATCGCAATCATCGCCTCGCAGAAGCGGTCGAGCTCGGCTTTGTTTTCGGATTCGGTCGGCTCGACCATCAGCGTGCCGGCGACCGGGAAGCTCACCGTCGGCGCGTGGAAGCCATAGTCCATCAGCCGCTTGGCGATGTCGATCTCGGCAATGCCTGTCGCCGCCTTGATCGCGCGGATGTCGAGGATGCATTCGTGGGCGACGCGGCCGTGCTTGCCGGTGTAGAGCACCGGATAGTGATCCTTGAGCCGCGCGGCGACATAGTTGGCGTTGAGGATCGCCACCTCGGTGGCCTGCCTGAGCCCCGTGCCGCCCATCATCGCGATGTACATCCAGGAGATCGGCAGGATCGAGGCCGAGCCGAAGGGCGCTGCGCTGACAGCACCCTGACTGCCGACGCGGTCGGCAGCGAAGACATGGCCCGGTGCATAGGGAGCGAGATGCGCCTTGAGGCCGATCGGCCCCATGCCGGGGCCGCCGCCGCCGTGCGGGATCGCGAAGGTCTTGTGCAGGTTGATGTGCGAGACGTCGGCGCCGATGTGGCCGGGCGAGGTGAGCCCGACCTGGGCGTTGAGGTTCGCGCCGTCCATATACACCTGGCCGCCGTGGGCGTGGATGACCTCGCAGATTTCCTTGACCGCTTCCTCGAACACGCCGTGCGTCGAGGGGTAGGTGATCATCAGGCAGCAAAGCCGCTCGGCATGTTGCGCCGCCTTGGCCTTGAGATCGGCGAGATCGACGTTGCCCTGCTCGTCGCAGTCGACGACGACGACCGCGAGGCCGCACATCTGCGCCGTCGCCGGATTGGTGCCATGCGCGGATTTCGGGATCAGGCAGACGTCGCGGTGGCCTTCGCCCTGGGCGGCCTGATAGCGACGGATCGAGACGAGACCCGCATATTCGCCCTGCGCGCCGGAATTCGGCTGCACGCACAAGGCATCGAAACCGGTGATCGTGACGAGCCATTGCGCGAGTTCATCGATCATCTGCGCATAGCCCTGGGCCTGCTCGGCGGGCGCGAAGGGGTGCAGTTGCGCGAAGGCGGGCCAGGAGACCGGCATCATCTCGGCGGCGGCGTTCAACTTCATCGTGCAGGAACCCAGCGGGATCATCGCATGGTCGAGCGCGAGATCCTTGTTCTGCAGCGACTTGAGATAGCGCAGCATCGCATGCTCGGTGTGGTGGGTGTTGAACACCGGATGCGTGAGGAAGGGGGAGCTGCGGCGCAGGATCTCCGGAATCGCATCGGGCACCTCGGCGGAAAAATCGACCGTGACGCCCAGGAGCTGCGCCAGCGCGGCGACGTCCTCGCGCGTGGTGGTCTCGTCACAGCTGATGCCGATGGTTTCATCGTCGATATGGCGGACGTTGAAGGGCGAAGCCTTCAAGCGTGCCGTCTTGTCAGCGCCGACTTTGACGACGATCGTGTCGAAGAAGCTGCCGGTCACCCCCAAGGACTTTGCCAGCAGGCAGGTGAAGCGATGGATGCGCCGGGCGATGCGTTTCAGTCCCTCGGGCCCGTGCCAGACGGCATACATGCCGGCCATGTTGGCGAGCAGCACCTGCGAGGTGCAGATGTTCGAATTGGCCTTCTCGCGGCGGATGTGCTGCTCGCGCGTCTGCAGCGCCATCCTGAGCGCGGTCTTGCCGCGCGCGTCCTTCGAGACGCCGATGATGCGTCCCGGCACCTGGCGCTTGTGCTCGTCCTGGCAGGCGAAGAAAGCGGCATGCGGGCCGCCGTAGCCCATCGGCACGCCGAAGCGCTGCGAGGAGCCAAGCGCGATGTCGGCGCCCATCTCGCCGGGCGATTTGGTGAGCACCAGCGCCATCAGATCACAGGCCACCGCACTGATCGCGCCCTTGGCCTTCAACACGGCGATGACGGCGGTGAAGTCCTTCAACTCGCCATTGGCATTGGGCGTCTGCAACAGCGCGCCGAAGACGTCGTGCTCGGCGGCGCTTTCCGCCGGGCCGAAGATCAGCTCGAAGCCATAGAACGCCGCGCGCGTCTTGACGACGTCGATCGTCTGCGGGAAGGCGTCCCGATCGACGAAGAAAGCACTGGATTTCGCCTTGCTCGCGCGGCGCGCCATTGCCATCGCCTCGGCGGCGGCGGTTGCCTCGTCGAGCAGCGAGGCGTTGGCGATCGGCAGGCCCGTGAGGTCGATCACCATCTGCTGGTAGTTGAGCAGCGCTTCGAGGCGGCCTTGCGCGATCTCGGCCTGATACGGCGTGTAGGCGGTGTACCAGCCGGGATTCTCGAACAGGTTGCGCTGGATCACCGGCGGTGTGTGGGTGCCGTAGTAGCCCAGCCCGATGAAGGACTTGCGCATCTGATTCCGATCCGCGCGCGCCTTGAGCTTCGCCAGCGCCGCAGGCTCGTTCATCGGCGCATCGAGCGGCAGGTCAAAGGGCAGGCGGATGCCGGCCGGCACGGTCTGGTCGATCAGTTCGGCGCGATCCCTGACGCCGATCGCGGCGCACATCGCCGCCTGTTCGGCCGCATTCGGCCCGATGTGGCGCGCGACGAACTCGTCGCGCCCTTCGAGTTCGTCGAGCGTCATGTTCAGGACTCCGCTTCGACTTTCGCGTAGGCGGCCGCGTCGAGCAGGCCGTCGAGATCGGCCGGGTTGGCGGGCTTGAGTTTGAACAGCCAGGTGGCGTAGCAGTCCTGATTGACGCGCTCGGGCGCGGCGCTGGCCTCTTCGTTCTTCGCCACGACCTCGCCCGCGACCGGCGCATAGATGTCGGAGGCGGCCTTGACGGATTCGACGACCGCGCATTCCTCGCCGGCCTTGACGCTGCGGCCGGGCTCGGGCAGTTCGAGGAAGACGATGTCGCCGAGCGCCTGCTGGGCATGGTCGGTGATGCCGACGCTGACCGTGCCGTCGGCCTCGGGCTTGATCCATTCGTGGGTTTTCGTGTACTTGAGATCGGCGGGGATGGACATGGAGGTCTCCGAAGTTAGATGAGAGGTTTGCCGTTGCGGGCGAAGGGCGGCTTGACGACTTTCGCCCTGAGCAATTTGTCGCGGATCGCCACCTGCACTTCGTCGCCGGGCTGAACGCCGGCGGGCAGGCGCGCGAAGGCGATCGACTGGTTCAGCGTCGGCGCGAACGAACCGCTGGTGGTCTCGCCCTCGCCCAGCGGGGTGACGACTTTCTGATGGGCGCGCAGGATGCCGCGGTCGATGAGCACGAGACCGAGCAGCTGGCGCAGATGGCCTTGCTGCTGCCGTGCCACCAGCGCCGACTTGCCGATGAAGTCGCGGTTCGTGTCCTTGAAATCGACGGTCCAGGCCAGACCCGATTCGAGCGGGTTCTGGGTTTCGTCCATGTCCTGGCCGTAGAGATTCATGCCGGCCTCCAGCCGCAGCGTGTCGCGTGCGCCCAAGCCCGCGGGCTTGACGCCGGCATCGAGCAGCTTCTGCCAGACGCCGATGGCTTGTGTCGCCGGCACGCTGATCTCGAAGCCGTCTTCGCCGGTGTAGCCGGTGCGGGCGATCAGCCAGTCGTTCCACTCGGTCGCCTGAAACACGCCGAGCGGCTCGCTGACGGCGCGGCTGTCCGGAAAGGCCAGCCAGAACTTTTCACGCGCCCGCGGGCCCTGGATCGCGATCATCGCCAGATCGCGGCGCGGCGTGAGGCCGACGTTGGCATTCGCCGCCTGCGCCTGCATCCAGGCGACATCTTTCGTCGCCGTGCCGGCATTGACGACGATGCGGTAACGCGTCGGGCTGAAGAAATAGACGATCAGGTCGTCGATGACACCGCCATCCTCCTTCAGCATGCAGGAATAGAGTGCCTTGCCCGGCTGGGTGAGCTTGGCGACGTCGTTGGCGAGCAGGCGGCGCAGATAGCCTTGCGCATCGCAGCCGGCGAGGTCGATCGCCAGCATGTGCGAGACGTCGAACATGCCGGCGTCGCGGCGCACCTGGTGATGCTCTTCGAGCTGCGAGCCGTAGTGGATGGGCATTTCCCAGCCGGCGAAATCGACGATCTTCGCGCCGGCGGCGAGGTGGGCGTCATACAGCGGCGTGCGTTGCGGCATGATGTGGCGGGCTCCCGGATTATCCGCGTCTGGTGGTGATCCACGCGCCCCATGCGCGCTGGATACCCCCTCTGTCCGGTACCTGAGAGATTCACGGAACGCGGGTTTCCGTTTGCTCCTTCGGTGCGCCGGACGACGTGATCCGGCGGCTCTTCAGAGATCATGCGCGACATCGGTCCTTTTGCCTGAGAGTTTCCGGGGCGGTTGCTCCTTCGGCGCCGCCTCCGACCGGGGTCGGGGCGAACTCTCCCGATGTCGCGTCGGCCTGCGCCGACCCAAATTGAGCGGGCAAAATACCATTTCCCGGAAAATACCGTCAAGGCATCCGCGACGTCAGCCAAAAAGGCGAGGCAGGATCTCCGGGCCGTAGCAATAGCGCTGCCGGCAAATCTCGTCCTCGATGGTGACGCTGCCTTCGGCGGCGAGGGTGGCTTCGAGCTCCTTCCGTCCCAGGCTTTTGAGCATCGCGAGCACTTTGTCCTCGTCGCGGGGGCAGTGGTAATGGACCGGCCGCGGATCGAAGAGACGGATGTTCTCTTCTGGAAATACGTGCATCAGCAGGCTCGCCACCGGGCCGGCGAGTTCGGCTGCGGCGAGCGTCGAGGCGAGATGGAGGAGGCGGTTCCAACCGTCCGGGTCGCGGCGGTCGGCCTCCGGCAGTTTCTGCAAGAACAGTCCGGTGGCGACATTTTCGTCGGCGCCAAGCATCAGCCACGTCGGCTGCTGCTCCGACTGGGCGAGATAATGCGCGAAGACTTCGCCGAGGCTGGCGCCGGCGAGCGGCACGATGCTCTGGTAGGGAGTTCCCGTTCCGGTGTCGAGCGTCAGGACCAGTTGGCCATCGCCAAGCAATTCGTTGAAAGTCGGCGCTGGCGGGACGGCACTTTCCTTCAGGCGCGCCGTGCCGCGCAGGCGCAGCCGTTCGTCGCAATCGACGAACAGCAGTGGGACGAGACCGTGACCTTGCAGCTGGAAGCGGATGCGGCCGGGCGTTTTGAGGTTGCCGGCGATCAGCGCGGTGACCGCTGCGAGCTCCCCCAGCAGCGCATTCACCGCCTTCGGCAGATCGCGGTCGGCCTGCAGCTCGTGCCAGACATTGCCCAAGGCGACATGCGCGCCGCGGATGTCGAGGTCCGCGAAGAGGAAGCGGCGAACGGCATCCATTACCTGATGAAGCTCTCGAACATGGTCGGATCGAAACCGACCAGCAGATGTCCGCTCTCCGTTTCGACGACGGGACGGCGGATCACGCTCGGATGCTCCATCATGATCGCGACGGCCTGGCTTTGCGTGCCGATCGCCTGCTGTTCGGGTGTGAGCTTGCGCCAGGTGGGACCCTTGGTATTGAGCAGGGTCTTCCAGCCCAATGCCTTGCACCAGGCGACGAGCCGCTCGCGCGGCACGCCGGCCTTCTTGTAATCGTGGAACTCGTAGGGAACACCGCGCTCTTCGAGCCACTTGAAGGCTTTTTTCATCGAGTCGCAATTCTTGATGCCGTAGAGCCTGACCATGTTGCCTCCGTCGTCAATGCGTGTCAGAGGTGCAGTTTACCGCCGGCGCAACGTCGGGCCTGTTCGAGGCGGTTGAGGGTCGGCAGGAGGTTCAGATCGGTTTGCACTTTCAGCTCGCGCGCCAGGGCCTTGAGTTCGCCCAGGGAGTGATCGACCGGTGCGCCGGTCGCGGCAAAGGCGATCACATTGCCGCTGGCGCAGGAGGGAAAGGCCAGCGCTCGGCCGTCGAAGGCTGCTTCGAGGCGTTCCAGCGACGGGCGCACGCCGCGGCGCTTGGTGAGCAGATTCGTCACCAGCAGCCCGTTTGCCGACATGCAGGCCTTGCAGTTCAGATAAAAAGGCAAGGTGTCGAGCATGCCGGTGCGCGCGTTCTCGTCGAAGCCGTCGACCATGATCAGGTCGAACTGCTGGCGGGCCCTGGCGACGAAGTCGGCGCCATCGTCGAGCTGGATGGCCAGGCGCTCGTCTTCGGGCGGCAGCTTGAAAAAGAGGCGCGCGGCAGTGACGACTTCCGGGTCGATCTCGACGACGGTCAGCCGCGCCTGAGGTCGATGGCGATAGAGGAACTTGGTCAGCGAGCCGGCGCCCAGGCCGATCAGCAGCGCCGTGCGTGGCCAGTCCGGATCGGGACGCAGCAGCAGCGCGGCCATCATCTCGCGGGTGTAGTCGAGCTCCAGCGCCCAAGGGCGGGCGATGCGCATCGCGCCTTGGATCCAGTGTGAGCCGAAGTGCAGATAGCGCACACCGGCGGATTCGCTGATCTGGATGTCCATGCGGGGCCGTTATTTATGCCGATACGGCATTCTACTTTCCCTCCCCCACTTTTCCTGACGATGATATTGGGATAAGATGGCTCCGGTTTCCATGACGCTACGAAATGCATATGACCGAAATCCAAGAGTTGTTGCACCAGATGCTCGAACGGGGAGCCTCCGACCTGTTCATCTCCGCGGAGATTCCGCCTCACCTCAAGGTGCAGGGGCGGACCCGTCCGGCGCAGCGGGGAAGCGAGCCATGGCCGGCGTTGGCGCCCGGGGAGTCGCGCCGCTTCGCCTATGCCTTGATGAACGACGCGCAACGCGCCGAGTTCGAAAAGAACAAGGAATGCAATTTTGCGCTGGCCACACGTGAGGGTGGACGTTACCGCGTGAATGTCTATTACCAGCGCGGCGAGGTGTCGATGGTGATCCGTCTGATCAAGACGAACGTCCCGTCATTCGAAGTGCTGGGTGTGCCGTCGCAGGTGGGGCAGCTCGCCTTGCTGCGCCGCGGGCTGGTGCTGATCGTCGGCGCCGCGGGCATGGGCAAGAGCACGACGCTGGCAGCGCTGGTCGCGCATCGGGCACGGTCGCTCGATGGGCATATCCTCTCGGTCGAAGACCCGATCGAGTACATCTATCCGCATGGCAAATCGGTCGTCGAGCAGCGCGAAGTGGGCATCGACACGCTGAGCTTCGCCGACGCGCTCAAGAACATGATGCGCCAGGCGCCTGACGTGATCGTCATCGGCGAGATCCGCGACCGCGAGACGGCGAAGAATGCCATCATGTATGCGGAAGCCGGCGCGCTGTGTCTATCGACGCTGCACTCGAACAACGCCAACCAGGCAATCGAGCGCATCGTCAATTTCTTTCCCGAGGAACTGCACCGTCAGGTGCTCCTGGATCTGTCGCTCAACCTCAAGGGCGTCGTCTCGCAACGGCTGCTGACGGGGTTGCATGGCGGCCAAGTGTTGGCGACCGAGGTGCTGCTGCAGTCGGCCTACTCGTCAGCTCTGATCCAGAAAGGCGAGATCGATCAGCTCAAGGATGCCATCCGCAAGGGAAGCGCCAGCGGCATGCAGTTGCTCGACGACTGCCTGCTGGAGCTGTGCCGGGCCAAGCGCATCGCGCCGGAAGAGGCGCTTAATCACGCCGATTCAAAAACCGATCTCGCGCTCAAATTGCGGCTGGCTGTCACGCCTGAAAGGCTGTAGCCCACTGGTTCAGGAATATGACTACATCGTGGCGATCCGGATCGGGATGCGTCGCGCCCCGAAGGCTTGCGTGAAATGGCCGAACCGCCCGGCGATGGAAGTGCCGCAATGCTTGCAATGGCCCGTGTCATCGAGTGAATAGCTGAGGATCTCGTACCAGTCGCGCTCGATGACCGCCTTGCCGCATCCCGGACAATAAGTGCTGTCGCCCGCGCGGTCGTGCACGTTGCCCGTATAGACGTAGCGCAGGCCGGCATCGAGCGCGATGCGGCGGGCACGCTGCAGGGTCGAGGGGGGCGTCGGCGGCTTGTCGAGCAGCTTGAAATCGGGATGGAAGGCCGAGAAATGCAAGGGCACGTCAGGCCCCAATTCCTTGAAGCACCAGTCGGCGAGCTGGCGGATTTCGCCGTCGCTGTCGTTCTCGCCCGGGATCAGCAGCGTGGTCAGCTCGATCCAGCAGTTGGTTTCGTGATGCACCATCGCGATCAGGTCGAGCACCGGCTGCAGGTGGCCGCCGCACAGCTTGAAATAGAACTCGTCCGTGAAGGCCTTGAGGTCGATGTTGGCGGCATCCATCTTGGCATAGAACTCGCGTGCCGGGCCGAGGTGCATGAAGCCCGCGGTGACGGCGACGGTCTTGATGCCGAGCGCATGGCAGGCGTCGGCGGTGTCCATCGCATATTCGGCGAAGATCACCGGATCGTTGTAGGTGAAGGCGACGCTCTGGGCGCCATGGCGCTTGGCCGCCTGGGCGATCGCCTGAGGGCTGGCCTGGTCCATCAGCGTGTCCATTTCGCGCGATTTGGAGATGTCCCAGTTCTGGCAGAACTTACAGGCGAGGTTGCAACCGGCCGTGCCGAAGGACAGCACGCTGGAACCCGGATAAAAATGGTTGAGCGGCTTTTTCTCGATCGGGTCGATGCAAAAGCCGCTGCTGCGGCCATAGGTGGTCAGGATCATCTGGCCGCCCTGATTCGCGCGCACGAAACAGGCGGCGCGCTGGCCGTCGTGCAGCTTGCAGTCGCGCGGGCAGAGATCGCACTGGATGCGCCCGTCGGGCAGGGCATGCCACCAGCGCGCAGGCGCGCCACTCAGGACTTCTCGGCTTCCTTCCATTTTTGCACCTCGTAGCGGTAGAGCCGGACATCGGGCGACCAGAAGTTCGCGGGAAAACCGGCCTTCTGTTTCAAATGGGCAAAAAATTGCCGCGGCTCGGGCAGGCTTTCCCAGACTTGCGGCAGAAAGGTCCCGCGCCGCCCGTGGTATTCGAAGATCATGCCGTCGATGCCGGGGCGCATCTGGCGGATGGCGTCCGCCTCGTCGGAGAAGGTAAGCGGCACCGGCGGCGTCAGCAGCGAGACCTCAATGCGCGTGTGCGCGAATTCGTTTTTCGACAGGGGCGGAAAGCGTGGGTCGCCGAACGCGGCGGCCCGGGCATTGTCCCTGACGTCTTCGTCGAGCGTCCGCCAGGCTTCCAGCGAGCCGATACAGCCGCGTAACTGACCTTGCTGCGTCAGGGTGACGAAGGTGGCACCCGGTCGGTGCAAGTCGGGGTGGTCGGGCTCGGGCTGCAGTGCAATGCCGAATTCGGCGGCGATCGCATTGCGGGCGCGGATCAGCAGTGCCCGGCCGAGGGCGGGATCAGGCATGTTCCGGCTCCGTGAAGGCGAAGCTTGCATAGCCGACGACCTGCGATTTGTCTCCAGCGGTGTCGCCGGAATTGCGCAGGTCGAGCAGGTGCGGCACGAGGCCGCGCCGCCGCGCCACTTCGATGAGGCCGTTGATCGGCGTCGCGCCACAAGCCTGCTCGTGGTCGTGCAGCAGGTGCAGATGCAGGATTTCGTTGACGGTGTGTCCATCGAGCCGCTGCGCTGCGGCGTAGGGGTGATAGTGCGACAGGTCGGAGCTGATGACGATCAGGGTTTCCGGCCCGTCCCAGAGCAGTTCGAGCACCTCGGCGACTTCCACGCCCGTGGCATAGCCGACGGCGAAGGGTACGAGCGTGAAATCTTCCAGCGTGGCCTGCAGGAAGGGTAGATGCACCTCGAGCGAATGTTCTTGCGCATGGGCGCCGTTGTGAGCGATCACCTGTGGCAGTTCGAGCGCGGCGGCAATCGCCGACTGGTCGAGCGGGATGCTGCCGAGCGGGGTGCTGAACGACTGGGCATGCGGCACCGCGAGGCCGCGCACGGCGACGCGATGGCACGGCCCCAGCAGGACCACCCGCCGGATCACCTGCGCATAGGGAACGAGACACGCATAGGCACTCGCCGCGACCGGGCCGGAGTAAATGTAGCCGGCGTGCGGCGCAATCAGCGCCTTCGGCTGTCCGAAAGTCGGCGCTGGCGAGGCGGCACGTGCTTGGGCGAGCAATGCCTCGACTTCTCCTGCCAGCGTGCGCGGCTCAGCGGGATAGAACATGCCGGCAACGGCTGGGGGACGGCTGATCTGCATTTCCATCGGCGCTCTCCTCATTCGCTTTCTAGCCACTATCCCCATCCTAGACCGAATGTGCATTCGCGCAAGCCGTAAAATCGCCGCATGAAAAATCATGCGCTGATTCCCGCAGCCGGCGGCGGAACGAGGATGGGCGGCAGCACGCCGAAGCAGTATCTGCCGCTCGCCGGCCGTCCCCTGATCTGGCATACGCTGAAGACGCTGACCGGCATCGCGGCGATCGAACACGTCCATGTCGTGCTCGCGCCGGACGATCTGATATGGGACACGCACGACTGGTCGGCGTTCGCGGGCCGGCTGACCGTGCTGCGCTGTGGCGGGGCGACACGCGCGGAGAGCGTGATCCAGGGGCTGCATGCGATGCGGAGCGCCGTCGCGGACGACGACTGGGTGCTCGTGCATGATGCGGCCCGCTGCTGCCTGACGATTGATCATGTCGCAAAGCTGCTCGACGAAGTCGGTGACGATCCGGTCGGAGGGCTGCTGGCCGTGCCGGTGGCCGATACGCTGAAGCGCGCACAGACGGATGGGCGGGTAGCCGAAACGGTGGCGCGCGAAGGTCTCTGGCAGGCGCAGACGCCCCAGATGTTCCGATACCGGATGCTGCTCGACGCCCTGCAGCGCATGCCCGACGTGACCGACGAGGCCAGCGCGATCGAGGCTCTGGGCTTGCATCCCAAGCTCGTTGCTGCCGATGTGACCAATCTCAAGGTGACCTGGCCGATTGATCTGCAACTGGCCGGGTGGATTCTGGCCAATCGGAGGAAATGATGGAATTCAGGGTAGGGCAGGGGTTCGACGTGCATGCGCTGGTGCCGGACCGCAAGCTGATTCTTGGCGGCGTGTCGATTCCATATCACCTGGGACTGCTCGGCCATTCCGATGCCGATGCGCTACTGCACGCGATCACCGACGCCTTGCTCGGCGCAGCCGGGCTGGGCGACATCGGTCAGCTGTTTCCGGACAATGACGAACGCTGGAAGGACGCCGACAGCCGGGCTCTGCTGCGTGCAGCACTGGCAGCCGTACAAGCCGCTGGCTGGCGGGTGAACAACGTCGATGGCACGGTGATCGCCCAGGCGCCGCGCATCGCGCCGCATGTCGCGGCGATGCGTGAGAACATCGCCCGCGACCTCGGCATTGCCATCGACCGTGTCAGCGTCAAGGGCAAGACGACCGAGCGGCTGGGATTTACCGGCCGTGGCGAAGGCATCGCCGCCGAAGCGGTGGCATCGTTGGTTCGTGACTGAGCTGGCACCGTCTCGGGCGCGGCGGGTTTTCTTTGCGCTCTGGCCGCCACCCGAAGCATTGGAAACGCTCGATGATTTGGCAGGCGGGATCGCCAGACTCTGCAATGGCCGGCGCACGCCGCGTGAGAGCCTGCACATGACGCTCGCTTTCATCGGCGCGGTCTCCCGCGAACAGCTCGACCGGCTCCATGCCATCGCAGACCGGGTTCGCAGCGAAGCTTTCGAGATGCACATCGATCGGCTGGGCTACTGGCCACACAACCGGATCGTCTGGGCCGGATGTACCGAAGTGCCGTTTTACCAGCGCCGACTTTACGACTCCCTGGTTGAAAGCCTGCTCGTCGAAGGGTTCCAGATCGACAGACGGCCCTTCGTGCCTCACGTCACCTTGGTGCGTAAAGCCCATCGTGGCGAGTTGCCGGAGCTGAAACGGCCGATTCCTTGGGCGGTTACGGAGTTCGCGTTGGTCGAGTCGCTACCGCAACCAGCTGAAAGACAATATGTTTCATTGTGCCGCTGGTCATTGCCCCCTCTCGGTCGATAAAAAAATCTGCAAAGAGTGTTGACGCTGTTTTTCTTCTGGCTATAATGGCGGTCTTTCCTCGATGCACATTGAGATTCATCGAGACGATCTTTAACAACCGAACAGCCGATAGGTGTAGGTGCTTGCTGAGTTTGAGGCGAGCGCGGGCGGTGGGGGCGAGAATCGAAGCTTTCGCTGTGGGGGGAATCCCCGATCTTGGATCACGTGCGCGCCT
>Ga0209172_10003624_pt1 | contig 23035 bp, 23 predicted proteins | sample LarsenN4metaG_FD_184113 | JGI IMG/M metagenome (GOLD analysis project Ga0209172, IMG submission 184113) | Hot spring sediment bacterial and archeal communities from British Columbia, Canada, to study Microbial Dark Matter (Phase II) - Larsen... ... | reverse complement strand
CTCCTTCGACGGTACGACCCTGACGCTCTCCGGTCCGGATTTCACGCCGGGGGCGGCTCGTTCGCAGAAAATCGTTTGGCGCCGACCGCCGGCTGCGACTTAGTCGGATCACAGTTTGAAGCGGTGCAGCGCCGTCCGATTGCGTTCGATGTAGGCCCAATCGTAGGTGACGCCGAGGCCGGGCCCCGTCGGCACGGGCATGCAGCCGTCCTTACCGATTGCCTCGAGGGCGTCCGAATAGCCGCACGCGTAGACCGGCGGCATGGCGTTCGGGCAGTCGGGCCCGACAAGGGCAACCTCGTAGTAATTGGTGTTCCGCATCGCGCCCATGCAGTGGCGGTGGGCCGGACCGCTCGCGTGGATCTCGCAATCGAGGCCGAGAGCTTCGGCAAGGTGGGCGATCTTCATGCAGCCGGTGATACCCATGTCGTACTCGGGGTCGGCCCGGACGAAATCGGTCCCGCCGGCGATAATGAAGTCCGCCTTCGGTTCGACGCCGCGTACGTGCTCGGTCTGCAGGATCGGCGTCTTCAGCATCTCGCGCAGCTTGCGATGTCCGAACGCCGAGACGCCGCTGTCGCGATAGGGATCCTCGTACCAGAAGTAATTGTAGTCGTCGCATGCGCGGCCGACATAGAGGGCATCGGCGAAGGTGCGGAGTTCACAGGCGGGGTCCAGCATCAGCGTCATGCGGTCGCCGACCTTCTGCCCGACGTAGCGCACATTCTCGGCTTCTTCGCGCGGGTCGCCCTCGTTCCAGCCGTGCAGCTTATAGGCGCGGTAGCCGAGGTCGTAGCATTGCTCCGCGAACGCCGCGAACTTCTCCTTGCTGTCGAGGCCGCCGCTACGATCGCCGTGGTAGGTCGAGGCATAGGCCTTGAGACGCGACCGGTAGCCGCCGAGCAGTTGGCTGACGGATGCGCCGAACTTCTTGCCCGCGAGATCCCACAGCGCGATGTCGAGCGGGCCATGACCGTAATGATCGTATTGGCGCAGCTCACGCTTCAGGTCGTCGTAGATCTGCTCACGGTGGTCGGCATTGCGGCCGAGCAGCAGGGGCGCCAGCGTGATCGTCTGGGCGAGAGCGGGCCGCGTGCCGCCCCACAGCGCCACGTACTCGCCGCGGGCGCCGTCCTTGCAGGAAATGACGACGGCGTACTTGGTCAGCGTGATCGACGCGCCTTTGCGATAGCCGATGCTGGCGTGGGCCCCGCCGCCGGCGAGGTGCAAGTTTTTGGCTTCGAACGTGAACTCGTGGACCTCGACCAGATCGATGATGCTCATCGCCTCGTTCCTCCTCCCGCCGGCGGCGCTTTTCTGGTGCCCGGCGATCGGGCTTGCCGCTCGTGGCCGAAGATGCACCAAATCGTGCCTCGGCAATACGGTCGGTAGGCGAGGCGGATATGCGGCTGGCGGCATTCGGAGCGGGCTTCTTCAGCGGCTACCACTACGAGAGCTGGGCGCGCATCCCCGGTGTCTCACTCGTCGGCATTTGCGTGGCCGGAAACCGGGCGCGGGCCGAAGAGGTGGCCGCGCGGTACGGCGGGTGCCCGGTGTTCACGGACCCGGCAACGATGCTCGACGCGGTCAGGCCGGATCTGGTCGACATCATCACGACGCCCGAAAGCCACCTCGAACTCGTCCGCCTCGCCGCCGCACGGGGCATCCCGGCGATCTGTCAAAAGCCACTGGCGCCTTCGCTCGTGGACGCCGAAGAGATGGCGGCAAGGGCCGAGCGGGCCGGTACGCTGCTCGTCGCGCACGAGAACTGGCGGTTCCGGCCTTGGTTTCGCGAGATCGGCCGGCTGGTTCGCGACGGCGCGATCGGCGAACCTTACAACGTCACTTTCCGCATGCGGCCCGGCGATGGACAGGGGCCGCGCGCTTATCTCGACCGCCAGCCTTACTTCCAGAAGATGCCGCGCTTTCTCATTCACGAGACCGGCATCCACATGATCGATGTTTTCCGCTTCCTGCTCGGCGACATCGCCGGGGTCGGCGCGCATCTTCGGCGGCTCAATCCGGTCATCGCCGGGGAGGACGCGGGGCTCGTCACGTTCTCCTTCGCCTCTGGGGCGGCCGGTATTCTCGACGGCAATCGGCTGGCCGATCATGAAGCAGAGAACACGCGGCTGACGATGGGAGAACTGTTGATCGAGGGCTCAGAGGGGGCGGTCCGGCTCGACGGCTTCGCCCGCATCTTCCGCCGCCGGCGGGGAGGTCGGGAGCAGGAGCACGCCTATGCTTGGGAACATCGCGGGTACGCGGGGGATTCCGTGCACGCGCTGCAGAGCCACGTCGTTGCGCATTTGAGGGACGGATCGCCGGTCGAGAACACCGCGAGCGAGTATCTCCGCGCGATGGACGTCGAGGCCGCCGCTTATCGCGCGCACGAGGAGCGGCGCTGGGTCGAGGTGCCGGTCCGGCCGGCCGCCCGCTGATCATGCAACCTTCGCGCCTCGGCCGGCCCGGGCTTGCATCCCAATGAAACTGCGGTAGACCTTGTGCCAGCCGGCGGGGCAACCGCCGGGAAAAGAAGGCGACCGGCACTAAAGCCGGGGCTTCGTTTGGGAGAACGCTCATGCGACTTTTCAAGGGCGCCGCAGCCGCGGTGCTTGCAGCCTCGTGCCTGTCCTTCGGGACGACCGAGGGTCGGGCTCAGGACCCGGTCAAGCTCGGCATCGTCTCTTTCCTGACCGGCCCGGCCGCCGGTCCGTTCGGGATCCCCGGCCGCAACGCCGCTGAAATCATCATCGAGAACCTGAACGCCGGCAAAGTTCCGGCGCCCTACGCGACCGTCGGGTTCGCCGGCGCGAAGATCGAGCCGAAGATCATCGACGAAGCGGGCTCCACCGCCAACCAGGTGACCGAGTTCCGCAACCTTGTGCAGCGCGATGGCATGCATGCGGTGGTCGGCTACATTTCGTCCGGCAACTGCCTCGCCGTTGCGCCGGTGGCGGAAGAACTGAAGGCGCTGACTGTCTTCTTCGATTGCGGTACGCCACGCATCTTCGAAGAAAAGCCGCTAAAGTATGTGTTCCGTGCGACGCCCCACGCGACCATGGACAACGTGGCAGCCGCCCGCTACGTGCTGACCAAGATCAAGGATCTGAAGGCCTTCTCGGGCATCAACCAGAACTACGCCTGGGGCCAGGATTCCTGGCGCGATTTCGTCCTGGCGCTGAAGACGCTCGCGCCGCAGGCGAAGGTTGATAAGGAACTCTTCCCGAAGCTGTTCGCCGGTGAGTACGGCGCGGAAGTGTCGGCGCTGCTGACCTCGAACTCGCAGATTGTCCACTCGAGCTTCTGGGACGGCGACCTCGAGAGCTTCATCTTCCAGAGTTCGGCCCGCGGTCTCCCGCAGAAGTCGACGCTCGTGTTCACTGCCGGTGAGACGGCGATGTTCCGGCTCGGCTCGAAGATGCCGGACGGTACGATCATCGGCGCTCGCGGCCCGCACGGCGTGATGGCGCCCGACACGCCGCTCAATCGGTGGTTCCGCCAAGTCTACGAGGACCGCTTCGGCACGCCGCCGACCTACCCGTCGTACCACATGGCGCAGTCGATCCTGGGCCTTAAGGCGGCTTGGGAGAAGGCGGCTCAGGCGAAGGGCGGTCAGCGTCCGACGACGGACGAAGTGGTGGCTGCGTTCGAAGGTCTCGAGTTCGAAGGTCCGAGCGCCAAGATCCGCATGGCAATCGGCAACGGCCACCAGGGCGTTTCCGACATCGCTTACGGCACCTACAAGTGGAACAAGGCGGAAGGCAAGCCTGAACTCGTCGATGTCATCCGCTACCCGGCGGAGTGTGTGAACCCGCCGGCCAACATGACGTCCGTCGAGTGGCTGGAGAAGGGTATGCCCGGCGCCAAGTGCTGAGGCCGCCGGTCACCACATCCACACCTTGATACGCGGCGGTCCATCGGGACCGCCGCGTCCGTCCATGTCTGGGGGGTTCCTTGATCACCGCTCTCGCGATCCTGACCGACGGCCTCGTCTACGCGGCGTGGCTGTTCGTGGTGGCCATTGGTCTGTCGCTGATCTTCGGCGTGATGCGCATTCTGAACGTCTCGCACGGCGCATTTTATGCGTTCGGCGCCTATGCGGCGGCGACGGCGATCGGCATCTGGGCCGAGCGCGATCTGCCAACGGCCGGCATGTATTTCGCGATGGCGGTGGCCGCGATCGCCATGGGCCTGCTCATGGGCTATCTGCTCGAGCGGCTGCTGCTGAGACGGGTCTACGGTAAGGACGAGGTCGTCGTCGTTCTCGTCACGTACGCGCTCTTCCTCATCCTTGAAGACGTTCTCATCATCATCTGGGGCACGGACGGCAAACTCGCCTATCAGCCTTACATCGCTGCTGGGAACGTGATCGTGGGCGGTCTGCCGCTGTCGATCTACGACATCGGTCTCGTCGTGGTCGCTGGGTTGCTCGCCTACTTCGCCTCCTTCGCCATTCGTAAGACCACGTTCGGCCGGCTGCTGACGGCCGTCATCTACGACCGCGAGACGGCGGCGGCGTTCGGCGTGAACGTTTCACGCGTCTTCGTGCTGACCTTCCTGGTTGGGGCCGTACTCGGTGCGCTCGGCGGTGCCCTGACCGCGCCGAAGATCTCCGTCGTTCCCGGTATCGGCGTGGAAGTGATCGTTCTCGCCTTTGCCGTCGTCGCGATCGGTGGCATGGGGTCTATCGAGGGCGCCCTCGTCGGCGCGCTCATCGTCGGGCTCTTCCGCGCTGCGGCCGTGCATCTCGCGCCGGCGCTCGAACTCTTCGTCATCTACGCGGTGATGGCGCTCGTGCTGGTCATTCGGCCATACGGGCTCTTCACACGTGCCCAACCGAGGAAGATCTGACATGGGCGCCGCCCTCTCACTGGCCGCCGTCGCGCTGGCCGCGATCGCTGCGCCCTTCCTGCCGCTGTGGATCGTCTCGCTCGTCACGATTTCGATCGCCACGGGCCTCGTCGTCGTCGGCCTCATCATCCTCTGGCGGGCGGGTCTGGTGCCGTTCGGGCAGGCGCTGTTCTTCGCGACAGGCGCGTATGCGGTGGCGCTGTCGAGCCGCTACCTCGGCCTCAAGGACGCATTCCTGCTCGTGATCATCGCCGCCATCGCCGCCGGGTTCGTTGCCTGGGTGGTCGGCTTCCTGCTCGCGCGTTACCGCGAGATCTTCTTCGCGATGCTGAGCCTCGCGCTGTCGATGATCCTCTACGGCGTGCTGGTGAAATCGGAGACGCTCGGGTCGACGGACGGCATCAACGTGTCGTCGGCGACGTTCCTTGGCTTTGCGCCGCGGGGTCAGGCCTACACGCTGGCGGTGTTCTGGCTGGCGCTCGGGCTCGCTGTCGCGGCTGCAGTCTTCGTCTCGCGCTACCTGTCGTCCGTCGCCGGATCGCTGGCGATCCCGATCCGCGACAACGAGATCCGCGTCGAGTATCTCGGCATCTCGGTGACACGGCTCGTGCACCTGAAGCTCGTTATTGCCGGCACGCTCGCCGGTGTCGGCGGAGCGGTCGCGGCGCTGACCATCGCGCACGTCGACCCGGCGATGGCGTATTGGACGACGTCGGGCGGCTTCGTGTTCGTCACCATCCTCGCAGGTGCTGCGTCTGTGCCGGCTGCGTTCGTCGGTGCGCTCGTCTTCGAGATCATCCGTACTGCTTCTGTTGCAATCCTTCCCGGTGGTTGGCAGTTGATCCTCGGGTCCGTCCTGCTGCTGACGATCCTGTTCGTTCCGGAAGGGCTCGGCTCGCTGGTCGTCCGCAAGCGGGGAGCGGACAAGGCCAAGGGAGAGACCGCATGAGCGACATCCTGACGGTCAGCGGGCTCGAAAAGACGTTCGGCAGCGTCGTCGCCGCACGCGACATCAACGTCGCCGTGCCGGTTGGCCAGACGATCGGTATCATCGGCGCGAATGGCGCCGGAAAGACGACGTTCGTCAACATGATCACCGGGCACCTGACGCCCTCCAAGGGGAAGATCAAGTTCGAGGGGCAGGACATCACCGGGCGGACGTCGCGAGACATCACGCGCCTCGGCATCGCCCGTTCGTTCCAGGTCGCACAGGTCTTCCCGTCTCTGACGGTGTTCGAGAATATGTGCGCTGCGGCGGCGATCGCGCGCGACGGCGGCGGTTTGATCCGGGCTGCGGCGGCAAGCCTGCGCTCCGCGCGGACCCTCGAGGAGACCGAGGCCGCGCTCACCCAGTTCGGCATCGCGCGCTTCCGTGACATGCGGGCGAGCACGCTGCCCCAGGGCGTGCGCAAGCTGCTTGACATAGCCATGGCTACCGCCGGCGGGCCGCGCGTTCTCCTCCTCGACGAGCCGACGAGCGGCATCAGCCTCGAAGAGAAGTTCGGCATCATGGACGTGATCATGGGGGCCCTGAAAGGCCGCGGCACGACGGTGCTGTTCGTTGAGCACGACATGGACGTCGTGCAGCGGTTCGCGGACCGGGTGCTCGCCTTCTATGACGGCACGGTGATTGCCGACGGTCCACCGGCCGAAGCCCTTGCCGACGAGCGCGTTCGCGAGTTCATCACCGGCGCCGTCCTCCACCGCACGAAGCCGACCGCCAACGGAGGGACCGGCCATGCTCAAGGTTGAGGGGCTCAAGGTTTCGATCGGCGCGGTCGAGATCCTGCGCGACGTGCACCTCGATCTCGTCGAGGGCGAGTTCTGCGGGCTGATCGGCCGCAACGGCGCCGGCAAGACGACCTTCATGCGCTCGCTGATGGGTGCATTGCCGGCGACCGGCAACGTCGTGCTGGACGGCCAGGATCTTCTGAAGATGCCGGGACACGCCCGCGTCCTCGCCGGGGTTGGCTACATGCCGGAGGACCGCCGGCTCGTGCCGGAATTCACGGTCGAGGAGAACGTGCAGCTGCCGGCCCTCGCGGCCAATCTTCCCGATGCGGCCCAACGGCTCGACCGCATCTACAAGCTGATGCCGGAGGTCGCAGGGTTCCGCGGCCGCCGCGCGCTCGAGCTGTCCGGCGGACAGCAGAAAATGGTGGCGCTCGCGCGCGCGCTGATGGCGGGCCGACGGCTTCTCATTCTGGACGAGCCGTTCGAGGGTCTGGCGCCGGCACTCGCGCGCCGGCTCGGCGAGGTGCTGGCCAGCCTCAAGAGCGAACGGATCTCGGTATTGATTTCCGAGTCAAACGAGAGCCACGTCATCGACCTGCTTGACCGCACGTTCCGGATCGAACGGGGTGTGGTTGCGCGGGGCTGAGCGCAGGGCGCGACCGACCCGCCTGATGGAGAACGCATGCTGCTGTCCACCGCCACGCGGGAAAAACTGAAAACCGTGTCGACGGCGACGATCGCCACGGCGCTGTTCAAGCGCGGCTTCCGCACGCAGATGATCCAAGGCGTACGGCCGCTAGATCCGTCGAAGCCGACGATGGTGGGGGAGGCCTTCACGCTGCGTTACATCCCTGCGCGGGAAGATCTCAATCCCATCACCGTCTTCCAGGATCGCGGGCACCCGCAGCGCAAGGCCGTCGAGGAGTGCCCCCCCGGAGCGGTGTTCGTGATCGACAGCCGCAAGGATGCGCGGGCGGCTTCCGCAGGTTCGATCCTCGTGACCCGGCTGCAGGTGCGCGGCGTGGCCGGCATCGTGACCGACGGCGGTTTTCGAGATGCCGCCGAGATCGCGAAACTCGACATTGCTTCCTTCCACGCGCGACCGTCGGCGCCGACGAACCTGACCATCCATCAAGCGATTGACATCAATGTGCCGATCGGTTGCGGCGATGCCCCCGTCTTTCCCGGCGACGTGATCGTCGGTGATGGTGACGGCTGCATCGTGATCCCCTCGCACCTCGCCGACGAGATCGCGGACGAGACGGTCGAGATGACGCTGTTCGAAGACTTCGTGACCGAGCGCGTGCGCCAGGGCCAGTCCATCCTCGGGCTTTATCCGGCGACGGATGAGGCGACCAGGACGGCGTTCGCTGCCTGGCGGGCCGGACGCAAGGGGGCCTGACCAATGGCCCTCGCCGCGTCGGCCCGCGTCGATCTCGATCGGTTCTGGCGGACGATCGAACGGTCGGCCGAGATCGGACCCGGGCGGCCGGGCGGGCTGTCGCGCCTCGCGCTCTCGGACGCCGACAAGCAAGTGCGGGATGAGTTCGTCGCGTGGTGCCGGGACGCGGGCTTGGCCGTGCGCGTGGATGCCATGGGCAGCATCTTCGCGCGCCGCACCGGGTTGGATGACAGCTTGCCGCCCGTGGTCATGGGCAGCCACCTCGATACACAGATCAACGGCGGACGCTTCGACGGCATCGTTGGCGTGCTTGGTGCCCTAGAGGTGTGCCGCACGCTCGACCGCCTCGGCCATCGCACGCGTCGTCCGCTCGAGATCGTGAACTGGACCAACGAAGAGGGTGCGCGGTTCTCGCCGCCGATGGTCGCCTCGGGGTGGTTCGCGGGCGCCTACGACCTCGATTGGGCACAGGGCCGCACGGACGAGGCGGGCTGCACCATCGGCGATGAACTCGGCCGGATCGGATATCGCGGCACGGTGACCGAGCGGCACGCTTTCGACAGCTATTTCGAGCTACACATCGAGCAGGGTCCGATCCTTGATGCCGAGGGGCAGCAGGTCGGCATCGTGACCGGCGGCTTTCCGAGCACCGGCATGCTCGTCGAATTCACCGGCGAGACGGCTCACACCGGGCCTTGGCCCATGGAGCGCCGCAAAAACGCGCTGGTCGCTGCGGCCCGCCTTCTCGTCGCCGTCGACGATCTGGGCTGGGCGTTCGCAGGTTCGGGCGGCAAGGCGACGGCGGCGCGGCTCGTCGCGCAGCCGAACAAGCCGGGCATCCTGTCGGACTGGGCGCAGACCGTGACGGACGTGCGCCACCCTGACCCCGAGACTGCCGCGGTGATGGCCGAGCGGATGCGGCGCGCGGTCTTCGAAGCCGCGGCGCGCGCCGACTGTACGGCGCGCATCCTCGATACCTGGCGCTGGGGCGGCCAGATCTTTGCTGCGGACTTGATCGAGGCCACGCCAGCGACCTCCGAGCGGCTCGGCTATCGGACCCGCGGCATCCTGAGCCAAGCGGGGCATGACGCCTACTTCATCGCTCGACACGCCCCGACCGCGATGATCTTCACGCCGTGCCGAGGCGGCATCACGCACAACAACAACGAGCTCTGCACGCCGGAGGACCTGGAACCCGGCCTCAACGTGCTGCTGCACGCGGTCGTCGCGCGGGCGGATCGCCCCTGACCAGCGGCATCGGATGCTTCTCCGCGGCCCGCGTTTCGCGGTATGGGACGATCATCATCCGAAGGGGGTGTCGTCTTGCCGACCCTGGAATTCGACCAGCCATCGAGCCTCGCCGAGGCCGTCGCCGCACTGGCGCGTGACGGCGCGCGACCGCTCGCCGGCGGGACCGATCTCGTCCCGCAGTTGCGTGAGGGACGGCGCACGCCGCGCCTGATCGTCGATCTCAAGCGCATCACCGAATTGACGGCCATTCGCGAGACGAGCGACGGCGGCCTGTTGATTGGCGCCGCTGCGAGCCTCTCTTCCATCGCAAACCATCCGCTCGTCGTAGCGCGCTATCCGGCAGTCGTTCGCGCCGCGCGCATGGTCGGCAGCCTGCAAATCCAGAACCGAGCGAGCCTCGGGGGAAACATCTGCAATGCCGCGCCGTCCGCGGACGGGGTGCCGCCGCTCATTTGCCTCGGCGCCGAGGGCTTGGTCGTCGGCCCCGGTGGGGAGCGAACGGTTCCCGTCGAAGCGATCGCTACGGGTCCGGGGCGCACGGCGCTCGGCCCTGCGGACGTTCTCGTCGCAATTCGTCTTCCGCCCCCGGCAGAGCGGTCAGCCGCGACGTACCTGCGCTTCACACCACGCCGCGAGATGGACATCGCGATCGCCGGCGCCGGCACCTGGATTGCGCTCGACGCGGCCGGCCGGGTGACGGCCGCGCGGATCGTGCTCGCCGCCGTCGCGCCGGTGCCGCTCAGGGCGCGTGGCGCCGAGGCGCTGCTGATCGGTGCGGTCGGCGACGCAGGCGCGTTTGAGACCGCCGCCGATAAGGCTGCCGCAGAAGCGCAGCCGATCTCGGATACGCGGGGCTCGGCTGACTACCGTCGCTCGCTGGTCCGCGTCCTGACGAAACGCGCGCTCCTCGCATGCCGGGAACAGATCCTCGGTCCAGGAGCCGCCGCATGAGCACGCCCGTGACGTTCAAGGTCAACGGCATAACCTATCGGCGAGACGTCGCGGTCGGCGATACGTTGCTCGATGTCCTGAGGGATGGGCTCGCGCTCACCGGCACCAAGGAAGGCTGCGGCAACGGCAATTGCGGTACGTGCACCGTCTTGATCGACGGAGCGCCCGTGAACGCCTGCCTCGTTCTAGCGCCGGAGATCGCCGGTGCGGATATCGTGACGATCGAGGGGCTATCGGATGGGCGCACGCTCCATCCGATCCAGCAGGCGCTCGTCGAGACCGGCGGGACGCAGTGCGGTTTCTGCACGCCGGGGATCGTTCTTTCCGCCAAGGCGCTTCTCGATGCCAATCCAGCGCCGTCGGACCACGAGATCCGACAGGCGATCGCCGGCAATCTTTGCCGGTGCACAGGGTACGGTAAGATTGTCGAGGCGATCGCCGTCGCCGCAGAGCGGATGCGGGGAGGTGGGGCATGAGCGCGGAGGGCGCGACGTCGCTCAGCGTCATCGGTCGGCGTGTTCCACGTGTCGATGCGCGCGAGCGTGTGACGGGCACGGCCGTCTATGCGGCCGATCTCGCATTGCCCGGCATGGTCGTGGCGCGGCAGCTGCGGTCTCCGCATGCCCACGCCATCATTTGCAGCATCGACACGACGAGAGCGCGCGCGCTGCCGGGCGTTCTGGCCGTTTTGACCGCTGAAGATTTTCCGCCGCTGCCGACCGACGCGACCGTGCCGATGGGCGAGACCGGCTACGACATGTGGATGGTCGCAGAACTCAACATGGCGCGCGGCAAGGTGCATTGGGTGGGGCAACCGGTGGCCGCCGTCGCGGCCGTCGACCGGGAAACCGCCGACGCCGCGCTCGCGCTCATCGCCGTCGATTACGAGCCACTGCCGTCCGTCGTGCGGATCGCGGACGCCATGAAGCCCGGTGCGCCGGTACTGCACGACCGCGTTTTCACGAAAGGTGTCGAGCCACGCCCTCAGAATCCGAGCAACGTCTGTTCGCGCGTCGTCATCTCCCGCGGCGAGACAGCGCGGGCGCTCGCCGACGCGGCAGCCACCGCGACGATCTCGGCCGAGGTCGACACGGCCCATCAGGGCTATCTCGAACCGCAGGCGATGGTCGCGCAGGTCGACGCCAACGGCTTCGCGACGGTCTGGACATCGACGCAGGGCCAATTCACGACGGAGTTGATGATCGCGCGGATGCTCGGCCTACCGCAGTCGAAGCTCAAGGTCGTGCCGCTCGAAGTCGGTGGAGCGTTCGGCGGCAAGATCGCGATCCACGGTGAAGCCGTCGCGGTCAAGCTCGCGGAGAGATGCCGGCGGCCGGTCAAGCTCGTTTTCACGCGCGAAGACGTGCTGCAGGGCGGCAGCGGCCCGGCGATCGGAGCGCTGTTCGACATCACCGTCGGCGCCGACCGCGACGGGAAGGTCGTCGCAATCGAGGGTACCTATGTGCTCGACGCCGGTGGACTTCCTGGCCTCAGCCCATCGCTGCTGATGCAGGCGTCTGCTGCGCTTTACCAGACGCCGAACCTCAAGCTGACCGGCAGCGACGTCGTCACCAACAAGCCGCGGACAGAGGCTTATCGCGCGCCAGGCGGTATCCAAGCGGCCTTCGCCTTCGAGCAGGCGATGGACGCACTCTGCCAGAAGCTCGATCTCGATCCGCTCGAATTCCGCAAGCGGAACGCTTCAGTCACGGGCAGCCTGATGCCGATCGGCACGCCGTTTCCGTCGCTCGGGCTGACGACGATCCTCGATCGCGTCGGCGAGCACCCGTGCTGGCGTGATCCGCTGTCGGCTGGTCGGCTTCCGCGCGGGCGTGGCCTGGCACTCGGCTACTGGCGCGGCACCTCGATGACCTCGGCGGCCCACATCACCGTCGCGGGCGACGGCCGGCCGATGGTGACGATGGGCCCGGTCGACATCTCCGGAACGCGGACGACGATGGCGCAGGTCGTGGCGGAAGAGTTCGGCCTCTCGGTCGACGACGTGCACGTGCAGACGGGGGATACGAAGTCGGTCGGTTACAGCGACGGCGCCGCCGGGAGTCGCGTCGCGCGAACGACGACGGCGGCGCTCGTCGAAGCCGCGCGGGATGCTCTCGGCCAACTGCGCCGCCGCGCGGGCGAGAAGCTGCAGTCCGGGATCGACGACGTGAGCTACGCGGCCGGGGTCTTCCGCACCTCTCGCGGGGGGCGATCTCCCTCGCGGAACTCATGCAGGCGACGCTGACGGAAGGCGCGATCGTTGGCCGCGGTGTGTCGAGCAAGTTGCCGCTCGGGGTCGAGATTGGCGCACACGTGGCGGATGTCGAGGTCGATCCGGAAACCGGGCAGGTCACCGTGCTGCGCTACACGGCGTTCCAGGACGTCGGCCTTGCGCTCAACCCAACGGCGGTCGAGGGCCAGATGGAAGGCAGCGTCGTGCAGGGCCTCGGCTGGGCGCTGACCGAGGGCTTCGATTATGCCGACAACGGTCGATTGCGGAACGCCAGTCTGCTCGATTACCGCATGCCGACGGCGCTCGATGTTCCGCGGATCGATTGTGTCATCGTCGAGTGTCCGGTCCCGGGGGTGCCTTACGGCGTGCGCGGCGTCGGCGAGGTGCCGATCGTGCCGGTGGCGGCAGCGCTTGCAAACGCGATCGCCCGCGCCACGGGTGTGCGCGTGACCAAGATGCCGATGACGCCAGAGCGGGTGCTTGCCGCGCTCGAAGCTGCCCGGCAGTGACGCGGCTCACCTCGTCCGGCGTCGGATGACGGGGAAGGCGGCGAACGCAATTTGCGCGACGAGTCCGGCGGCCACAATCGGCTGCCGGTAGCTTGCGACATGCTCGGTCAGCGTTCGTCCGAACGCCAGGACGGCGAGGGCGGCTTCGGCTGCCATCAGAAGCGCGAAGGCGATCAGGCCGATCAGCGCTCGCGGCGTGACTTGGTCGGACACAGCGAAGGCGGCGAGCATCCACCCGCAGGCTCGCCACGAGATCCACAGCATGGCTGGAAGTTCGGCGAAGGCGAATGCGGTCCCGAGCGTGGCGTGCCATTGGAGCAGAAAAACGCGGACGGTGCCGAGCACGAACCCCGCTGCGAACACGACGGCGAAGTAGGCGACGGCCGGGGTCAAGATGCGAACCATGGCTTGATCTTATCGTGCGATTGTGTGTTGCACGTCGCCGAAAACGACGCGAGGGAGATGCCGATGATGACCGGTGGCTGCCACTGTGGTGCGGTCCATTACGAGATCAGCGGTGCGCCGAAGTCTCACGCGCTCTGTCACTGTTCCGATTGCCGCCGGCACGCCGGCGCCCCGCTGGTCGGCTGGATGATGTTCGCGGAAGAGGCCGTTCGCGTGACCAAGGGTGCCCCCAAGATCTATGCCTCGTCCGAGAACGGTCGGCGGGGCTTCTGCGCCGACTGCGGCACAGGCCTCTTCTACACGAATAGCGTGATGCTGCCGGGCATCGTCGATGTCCAAAGCGCGACGCTCGACAATCCGGAGGCGGTGCCCGCGCGGGCACACATCCAGGTCGCCGAGCGCATCCCTTGGATGGCCAGTGCTCACGATCTGCCGACGTTCGATCGTTATCCGCCGCCGAAATAGGCGCCTCCTGCTCGCCCGTTCGGCAAGCGAGCGGCCGTGTTGCAGTCCGGCGCCTGTTCGTTCGCGGCCTCGCGCGTGGCACGCGGTCTGCATAGCGCTCGCGTTCGGCCGTCCGCCGTCTGCACGCTTCATTCGACCTCGTTCCGCAGGCGCCCCTTGAAAGGCTGCTTCCGGTCCCCAGGGCTCGCGTGCTTAAGTGGGCGTTCCGCTCGCGACCCGAGGCACTGAATGAGCTTCGTCAATCCGAATCCCTTCACGACCCGTCCAGAAATCGACGGGACTTTCGGCGTCGTCACGACGACACACTGGATCGCCACGGCGGTCGGGATGTCGATTTTGGAGCGGGGCGGCAACGCCTTCGATGCCGGCGTGGCGGCGGCATTCACGCTGCAGGTCGTGGAGCCGCATTTGAACGGCCCCGGTGGCGACGTGCCGGTGATGCTCTACGACGTCAAGAAAGGGGCGCCCGAGGTCGTGTGCGGGCAGGGGCCGGCGCCGGCTGGTGCGACCATCGCCCATTATCGCGGTCATCTCGGCCTCGACATCGTGCCGGGCACGGGTCTGCTCGCGGCCTGTATTCCGGGCACGTTCGAAAGCTACATGCTGATCCTGCGGGACTACGGCACCCTGCGGGTCAGGGATGTGCTGGAGGCCGCGATCGGTTATGCCCGTGGCGGACATCCGCTCGTCGAGCGAGCGGTCGCCACGATCGATACCGTCAAGGACCTGTTCCGGGAGCACTGGCCCACGTCGGCGGCTGTCTATCTCCCGGGTGGCGCTGTACCGGAGGTCGGCTCCCTCTTCACCAATGTCCGCCACGCCGAAACCTATGAGCGCATCCTGCGCGAGGCGGAAGCGGGAGGAGGAGGGCGGGAAGCGGAGATCGAACGGGCGCGGCGGGCGTGGAGCCACGGCTTCGTCGCGGAAGAGATCGAGCGCTTCTGCCGCCATACCGAGGTGATGGACGTCAGCGGCCGGCGCCATCGTGGTGTCCTGTCGGCGCAGGATCTCGCGACGTGGAAGCCGACGATCGAAGCGCCCGTTCATCTCGATTACGGGCGCTATCGGATCTACAAGCCGGGGCCGTGGACGCAGGGGCCCGTGCTCCTGCAGATGCTCGCTCTCCTCAAGGGCTACGATCTCGATCGGCTGAGCCCGACGGATCCGGACTTCATGCATCTCTGGATCGAATGCGCGAAGCTCGCTTATGCCGATCGGGAAGCGTTCTACGGCGATCCGGCGTTCGTGCCGGTGCCCATGGAGACGTTGCTGTCTGAGGCTTACAACGTTGACCGTCGCCGGCTCGTCGATCCGCGTCTGGCGTCGCTTGAGCAGCGGCCGGGCACAGTGCCGGGTTACGGCGGCGCGGTTGTCGTTAAGGGGATTTCGGACGGCCGGATCGCCGTCTCGTCCGCCGGTGCCGGCGAGCCGACCGTCGGGCGCATCGCGTCGCTGGCGACCGAAACAACGGGTTCGGACGGTCATGTGCGTGGCGATACCGTGCATATCGACATCATCGACAAGGCCGGCAACATGTTCTCGGCGACGCCGTCGGGCGGCTGGCTGCAATCATCACCGGTCATTCCCGCGCTCGGCTTTCCGCTCGGCTCGCGGGCGCAGATGTTCTGGCTCGAAGAAGGCCTGCCGGCCTCGCTTGCGCCCGGCAAGCGGCCACGCTCGACGCTGTCGGTCGGGCTCGCGACACGCGATGGCGAGCCGTACTTGATCTGGGGCACGCCCGGTGGCGATCAGCAGGACCAGTGGAGTTGCCAGCTGTTTCTGCGCCACGTGCACGCCGGCATGAATCTGCAAGAAGCGATCGACGCGCCGGCCTGGCACATCGAGCATTTCCCCGCCTCGTTCTGGCCGCGCGCTGCGCGTCCTGGCGTCGTCGTTGTGGAAGATCGTGTGCCGTGGGCAACCGTCGCGGAGTTGCGCCGGCGTGGTCATACCGTCGAAGCGGGGCCGTCGTGGAGCGAGGGGCGTCTGACGGCCGCGGCCAAGGATGGCGTGCGTCGAAAGGCGGCCGCCAATCCGCGCGGTATGCAGGGGTACGCCGCGGGGCGCTGAGGCCGTGATGCGAGGGGAGGCCATCCCATGACATGGTCGATCATTGCCCGGGAGCCAGCGACGGGACGTGTCGGTATCGCTGTCGCGACCCGGTTCTTTGCGGTCGGCTCGCGTGTGCCGCACATCCGTACGGGAGTCGGTGCCGTCGCCACGCAGGCGACGGTCAATCAGAGTTATGGCCCCCTCGGTCTCGACTTGCTCGCCGACGGTCTGAATGCAGAGGAGACGATCGTGCGGCTGACCGCAGCCGAAGCCGGGCGGGATCATCGGCAAGTCCATGCGATGGATCGCCAAGGCCAGTTCGCAGCCTTTACCGGCAGCGCCTGCATCGATTGGTGCGGTCACGTGATCGGGGAGGACTTCTCGATTGCCGGCAACATGCTCGCTGGTCCAGACGTGATCGCGGCAACGGCCGAGACGTTCCGCAGGCGGTCCGACCTGCCGCTCGCACGTCGGCTGATCGCGGCCTTGCATGCTGGAGAATCGGCCGGAGGTGACAAACGGGGCAAGCAGTCGGCCGCGCTGCTGGTTCACGATGGAGAGGAGTTTCCGATCTACGACATCCGCGTCGACGATCACGCCGATCCGCTCGCGGAGCTCGAGCGTCTCCACAGTGTCGCGCGCGAGCGCTTCGTCCATTTCCGCCGCCGGATGCCGAGCCGTGAGAATCCGGCCGGCGTGACCGACCGCAGCGATCTTGAAGACTTCATCGCGCGGTCGATTGCCGAGGGGTACGAATGAGCGCTCCGCTGCTCAGCGTCGAGGATCTCCATGTCGCGTTCGATGGCGGCGGCGGGCGAACGACGCAGGCGGTCAGCGGCGTCTCCTTTGCGGTCGAAGGCGGTCGGACCCTCGGGATCGTCGGCGAATCCGGATGCGGGAAGAGCGTGACGTCACTCGCGGTGATGCGCTTGCTGCCGCGCGATACGGCCCGCGTGTCTGGGCGGGTGATTTTCGAGGGTCGTGATCTTTTGGCCCTGCCGGAGCGGGCCATGCGCGACCTTCGGGGTAATCGGCTCGCCATGATCTTCCAAGAGCCGATGACCTCGCTCAATCCGAGCTACACCGTCGGCGACCAGGTGGGCGAGGCGCTCGTCCGCCACCGAGGTCTGTCGGCCCGTGAAGTCAGGAATGCGGCCATCGATTTGCTCAGTAAGGTGCGCATCCCGTCGCCCGAGACGCGGGTCGACGAGTATCCGCACAAGCTTTCGGGCGGGATGCGGCAGCGGGTGATGATCGCCATGGCGCTGGCGTGTCGGCCGGCCCTGCTCGTCGCGGACGAACCGACGACCGCGCTCGATGTCACGATCCAGGCCCAAATGCTCGAGCTGCTCCGCCAGCTGCAGGTCGAGACAGGGACGGCAATCGTTCTCATTACCCATGATCTCGGTGTCGTCGCGGAGACCTGCGACGAGGTGGCCGTGATGTACGCGGGCCAGATCGTAGAGAGGGCGCCGGTGGCGGAGTTGTTTTCTCGGCCGCAGCACCCTTACACGGTCGGCCTCATCGGTTCGCTGCCGCGCCTGGGTGAGCGGCGTGAGAGACTGGCGGCGATCCGCGGCAGCGTGCCTGTCCTCTCGGGCCGGACCATCGGTTGCCGTTTCGCGCCGCGCTGCCCGTTCGCGCAAGCGGCCTGCACGGCGACGTCGCCGGATCTCGTCGACCAGGGTGGGGGACATCTTTCCCGTTGCCTCAGGGCGCCGCTCGAAAGGCTGGTCGCATGAGCCTGCCGCTGCTTCAGGTCGAGAACCTCTCGCGGCACTTTGTCGTTCGCCGGTCGCTGCTCGGCACACCGCTCTCGACCGTGAAGGCTGTCGACGGCGTGAGCTTCGAGATCGGCGAAGGCGAGACGCTTGCGCTCGTCGGCGAGAGCGGCTGCGGGAAGTCGACCGTCGGGCGGCTCGTGCTTCGTTTGATCGAGCCGACGGACGGGCGTGTGCTGTTCGAAGGTCGCGACCTCGCCGGCCTCGACGCGGGCGCATTGCAGGCGTTCCGCGCGCGTGCCCAGCTCATTTTTCAGGATCCCTACGCTTCTCTCAATCCCCGCATGACGGTCGGGTCGACGCTCACCGAACCGCTGTTGCTGCATACCGATTTGTCGGCCGCCGACCGTCGTGGCCGGATCGGGGAGTTGCTCGAGACGGTCGGGCTCAGGCGCGACCATGGTGACCGCTATCCGCACGAATTCTCCGGCGGGCAGCGCCAACGCATCGCGATCGCGCGGGCCCTGGCGGTCGAACCCAAACTGATCGTCTGCGACGAGCCGGTGTCGGCGCTCGACGTGTCGATCCGCAGTCAGGTGCTCAACTTGCTGAAGGACCTTCAGCAGCGGATGGGGCTCTCGTATCTGTTCGTGAGCCACGACCTCGCGGTCGTCAAACACATCGCCGACCGCGTCGCCGTGATGTACCTCGGCCGGATCGTCGAGACGGCGGCGGCGGACGACCTGTTCCGCGAACCGCGGCACCCTTATGCGGAGGCGCTACTCTCGGCCATCCCGGTGCCGCAGCCGGGTGCACGCGGCCGCCGCCGCCTGCTCGCTGGAGACCCGCCGAGCCCCATCGCGCCACCGCCCGGATGCCATTTGCACCCAAGGTGCCCGCATGCCGCGGCACCCTGTTCGACGCAGGTTCCCCGTCTCGTTTCCGATCCGGCAGGGCATGCGACCGCTTGCCATCTCTGGCAGGAGATTCCGCGCGTCGGCGCCACCGCACGCGAGGATGCTCTGCCGGCGCACCTGACGCGCCTGATCGGCGCCTTCGAGACGACCGACTCGTGAGTTCCCGACTTGTCCGTTCGAGGAGAATGACGATGAAAAGACTGATCGTTTCTGCTCTGGCCCTGGTCGCCGCCAGTTCATCGGCGTTGGCGCAATCGACGTTGAGGATCGGCCTCGCGGAAGACCCGGACATCCTCGATCCGACGCTGGCCCGCACCTACGTCGGCCGCATCGTCTTCGCGTCGCTCTGCGACAAGCTGTTCGACATCGACGACAAGGCGAACATCGTGCCGCAGCTGGCGACGGGCTACGAGACGTCGGCCGACGGAAAGACAGTGACGATCAAGCTGCGCTCCGGCGTCAAGTTTCACGACGGGGCGGCTATGGACGCCGCTACGGTGAAGTACAGTCTCGAACGCCACATCAATCTGGCCGGATCGTTCCGCAAGCCGGAGCTCGCCGTCGTCGACAAGGTGGAGGCGCCCGATCCGACGACGGTCACGATCCACCTGAAGCAGCCGTTCTCGCCGCTGGTTGCCCAGCTGGCGGATCGCGCGGGTATGGTCGTCTCTCCGAAGGCGGCCGAAGAGGCGGGTGACAAGTTCGGCCTGAAGCCCGTCTGTGCGGGTCCCTTCAAGTTCGTCGAGCGCATCCAGCAGGATCGCATCGTGCTCGAGAAGTTCGCCGACTACTGGGACGCGAAGAACGTCCACATCGATCGCGTCGTGTTCCGCCCGGTGACCGAGTCGACCGTGCGACTCGCCAACCTCAAGTCCGGGAGCCTCGACCTCATCGAGCGTGCGCTCGCCACCGACTTGAAGGAGATCAAGGCTGATCCGAAGCTCCGTGTCGCGACGGTGCCGGAGCTCGGCTACCAGGGCATCACGCTCAACGTCGCCAAGAGCGATGCGGCGAAGACGTCGTTCGCCGATCCGCGGGTACGCCAGGCGTTCGATCTCGCGATCGACCGCAAGGCGATCACGGAGGTCGTGTTCAACGGCGAATTCCTGCCCGGCAATCAGTGGGTCAGCCCGCTCAATCCCTACTATCAAGAGCGGCAGCCGGTGCCGAAGCGCGACGTGGCAAAGGCCAAGGCGCTGCTCGCCGAGGCGGGGATGAAGACGCCGGTCACGATCGACTTCATGGTGCCGAACAATCCGGAGACACGGCAGGTCGCAGAGGTCGTGCAAGCGATGGCGGCGGAAGCCGGCTTCGACATGAAGATCCGCGTCACCGAATTCGCCACTTCGCTGAAGGAGGCCGAGCAGGGCCGCTATCAGGCCTACATGCTGGCGTGGTCGGGTCGCGTCGATCCCGATGGCAACGCTTACATCTTCCACAAGACGAACGCCCCGCAGAATTACGGCGGCTTTTCCGATCCAGAAGTGGATGCCTGGCTTGACGAGGCGCGGACGAAGAGTGCGCTCGCGGACCGCAAAGCCATTTACGGCAAGGTCGCGGACAAGGTGATCGGCAAAGGGGCGATCGTCTACCTCTATCACCGGCTGATGATCATTGCGCATACGGACAAGGTGGAGGGCTACCGGCAGCTGCCGGATGGCCTCGTTCGCCTGCAAGGGGTCAAGCTGAAGTGAGACCGGCGCCTCTCTTGCCGCCAGGGCCCAACGCATGATCGCTTTTCTCGGTAAACGGCTGCTGCAGTTGATCCCGACACTCTTCTTCGTGTCGGTGCTCATCTTCGGGCTGCAGCAGTTGCTGCCGGGCGACCCGGCGCTGGCGATGGCGGGTGAGGAGCGCGATCCGGCGGTGCTCGAGCAGATCCGCCGGCAGTACCGGCTCGATCAGCCGATCTACGTGCAGTACGTCTATTGGGTCGGGGGCGTGCTGCAAGGCGATCTCGGGGAGAGCATGCGGCTCAAGGAGCCCGTGCTCACCCTCATCGCGCAGAAGTTTCCGGTCACGCTGCAGCTTGCGCTGATGGCCATCGTGATCTCGCTCGCCATCGGCGTGACGGCCGGCATCGTCTCGGCGGTGAAGAAGAACACGGCGCTCGATTATGTCGTCAACGTGATCGCGCTCGCCGGCATCTCGACGCCGAACTTCTGGCTCGGGATCATGCTGATCTTCTTGTTCGCGGTGCACCTCGGATGGCTGCCGGCGTCCGGTTACGTCAGCCCATTCGAAGATTTCTGGCTGAGCCTCAAGACGACGATCCTGCCGGCTTTCGTGCTCGGCAATTCCTTTGCTGCGGTCCTGATGCGCCACACACGTTCGGCGATGCTGCAGGCGTTGGCGAGCGACTATGTCCGCACGGCCCGCGCCAAGGGCCTCGCCGAACGTGTGGTGATCCTGAAGCATGCCATGCGCAACGCGCTGACGCCGGTCATCACGCTCGGCGCATTGGAACTCGGGACGCTCCTCTCGGGTGCGGTGCTGACGGAGCAGGTGTTCTCAGTGCCGGGTTTCGGCAAGCTGATCGTCGACAGCGTCTTCAACCGCGACTATGCCGTCGTGCAGGGCGTCGTACTGATCACCGCGACGACGTACATCCTTCTCAATCTGCTCGCGGACATTCTCTATGTCCTCGTCAACCCGCGGCTGAGGGGGTGACATGACCGCCGCCGAGCCGACCGCCGATCAAGCCGCTGCCGTGCCGGTAAGCGCCACATACGAGAGCCCCGCCGCGCGAGCCTGGATGCGTCTCCGGCGCCGCAAGAGCGCGCTTTTCGGCCTCGCCGTCATCGTGCTGCTGGTCCTCATGGCGGTGTTCGCGCCGCTCATCGCGCCGTTCGATCCCGCGCAGCAGAGCTGGACATCGGTGCGCAAGCCGCCGTCCGCGCTGCACTGGTTCGGTACGGACGAGTCCGGCCGCGACCTCTTCTCACGCGTCGTTTACGGAGCGCGTGCCTCGCTGCTCGCCGGTGTCGTTTCGGTCTCCATCGCGCTCGGGCTCGGTGTGCCGATCGGCTTGCTCGCGGGCTATCGCGGTGGCTGGCCGGACGCCCTGATCAGCCGCATCACGGACGCCATGCTGGCGTGCCCGTTCCTCATCCTGGCGATCGCGCTCGCGGCGTTCCTCGGCCCGTCCCTGACAAACGCGATGATTGCCATCGGCATCACCACGACACCGATCTTCGTCCGGCTTACCCGGGGGCAGGTGCTGGCGGTCAAGGTCGAGGACTATGTCGAAGCGGCGCGTGCGGTCGGCAATCCAGCCTGGCGGATCGCCGTCCGACACATCCTGCCGAACATCCTGCCGGCCCTGCTGGTCCAGGCGACGCTGTCGATCGCGGCGGCGATCATCGCGGAGGCAAGCCTGTCGTTCCTCGGCCTCGGCCAGCAGCCGCCCGCGCCGTCTTGGGGGTCGATGCTGAATGTCGCGCAGCGCTTCCTGACCAATGCGCCGTGGATGGCGATTTACCCTGGTATCGCGATCTTCCTGACGGTGCTGTCCTTCAATCTCCTGGGTGACGGTCTCAGGGATGCGCTCGACCCGAAGGAACGTTGACGCCGCCCCTGTGCCGGCGGGAACAGCGATCAACGGGCGTCGCCGGCAGGATCCCTTGGTAACCAGGGGCGCCGCGTCCATCTCTCGCTTGCGCAACGACCACGCTATGATGAACGCCAGCTTCGTAATGCCAGGAGGATGTCCGTGCTCTCGACATGGGTGAAGGCTCTCGCTGCGGTCGCCGCGGCGGTCATCGCTGCGGTCGGTCCGACGCTGGCGCAGTCCGGCGCCGCAAACAATCCGCCCGATCCGGCGAAGCTTATCGAGGCGCTACGTGAGAAAGGGGCGACGCGCGGATTGAAGTCCACGCCGCCACCACCTGCGACCCAGCAAACGGCGCCGCAGACGCCTAAGTCAGGAAGTGCGGCGACGGATCGATCGAAGCTGATCGCGGATCTCAGGTCCAAGGCGACGCGCGGCCTCTCGGTCGGGGAGCGCGAGCAGTTGGCGGAGGTCCTCGCCGAGCGGCCGGCGATCGATCTCGAAGTCTACTTCGATCTCGATTCCGCCCTTGTCGGGCCCAAGGCCGAGCCGACGTTGAAGGCGCTCGGCACGGCACTGCGCGATGCGGAACTCCGCGGCAAGACGATCCTGCTCGCCGGCCATACCGATGCGTCGGGACCGCGCGCCTACAACCAAGCCCTTTCGGAGCGGCGTGCACGGGCCGTGCGCGACTATCTCGTCCGGCAGTTCGGCCTAAACGAGTCTATGCTGATGGCGGTCGGTTATGGTCCCGAGCGCTTGAAGCTTCCGAAATCGCCCTACGCGGGCGAAAACCGGCGGGTGGAAGTCGTCAACCTCGGCGAATAACAGAACTTACGGCGTGGCACCGAGGCGGCGCAGCCCATCGCGGCTCGATGCCGTCGATGGATCGAGTGCGATGGCCTGACGATAGTCGCGGATTGCTTCGGCCTTGTTGCCGAGCGCCTCGTGAATATGAGCCCGCGTGTCCCAAACGTAGCCCTCGGTCGAG
>Ga0209172_10003617_pt1 | contig 23079 bp, 13 predicted proteins | sample LarsenN4metaG_FD_184113 | JGI IMG/M metagenome (GOLD analysis project Ga0209172, IMG submission 184113) | Hot spring sediment bacterial and archeal communities from British Columbia, Canada, to study Microbial Dark Matter (Phase II) - Larsen... ... | reverse complement strand
AGAGGACGAAGGCCGCGCCGGCTTCGAGCGCCGCCCGGCCGAGCGCCGCCTGCCGTTCCGGCGACAGGGCGCGGCCGGTGGGGTTGTCGGGGCTGGTGATGACGACCCCGGCGATCCGGCGCCCGAGGCGTGCGGCGGCCTCGGCGCAGGCGTGCAGGGCATCTTCGGAATAGGCCCACCCTTCCGAGGGGTCACCGGGCGCGAGCAAGACGTTGGCTCCAACGCCGTAGGGCCCCCAGTTGTACGAGATCCAAGGGACACGGGTCACGACGATCAGGTCGCCGGTGCGCCCGTGACCGAGCGCCAGCATGGCGTCGTAGGCGCGGACGAGAGCATCCCGCCCGCCGACCGTCGCAAGCACATTCTCGGGTCCGAGGCCACTCGCCGGGTCGAGTTTCCAGTAGTCCTCGACCACAGCCTTGCGAAACATCTCGGTCCCGAAGGGCATGTCGTAGGCGGAGCCGTGTTCCCGCTGTAGGGCCGCCGCCTGGTCGAGAATCTCACCCGGGACACCCGGTAGGCTGGCGCCACCGTCGCCCTGCGAGGCGTCGAAGGTCTCGTCGTCCGGATGCGTCTGGCGATACACCGCCAGTCGCTTGTTGATCAGGAACATACGCGAAGGCGGAATCGGCGTCAGGTGCGACAGGTGATCACTGACCGGGATGAGGTTCTCGGCCGGCACGACGGTCTGCGGCTGGCCTTCAAGGACGGGCATATCGGCCTCCGTAGGCGCAAACAAAAACCCCAGCCGCCGGCTGGGGCTCGATGCGCAAGAAGATGCTGGTCAGCGCAGGTTCAGCCCGATCCACCGGCGGCGGAATTGCCGTCGGCGTTGACGTTGACGTCGCGGGTGACCGGCGTGAGCATGCGGTTATTCTATCGCGTCCAGGGGGGCCGTCAAGGGATCGACCGCCGAGGGCGAACTCGCCGCCGCCCGACGTAGAGACGGCGCGTCGAATGGGAGGATCCGTTCGGAGCTGATTCACCTCGATGGAAACGCCTGACCTGCCGCCGGCCTGTAACCGGGCCGGCATCAAGGGAAGACGGGCCTATTCCATCCGGCCGTCCAGCCCCTTAAGATGGGGGAGTGCTCACCGACGAGGGCGATACCCGACCTACACCAACCCGCCGGTCGCGGCGCGCCGCAAGGAAGGCGGGACGCAGCCGTCTGCCGCGGTCGATCCTCTGGGGCCTGAGCCTCGTTCTTGCCTGCGGCCTGGGAACCGTGGCGGGTGCGGCGGCGATCGCGGCCGCCGGACCGGATTTCGCCTCCGGGCAGATCAGCCTCGCCTTCGTGAACGATCTGGCCGATTCCTACGGTCTGGCGGGTCCCTCCCCGACACCGACCTCTCGGATCGCGGCCGCCGGCTTCACGTTCGCCGCACAACCGCCCCAGGATCCGACCGCGACGCCTTTCCAGCCGGGTTCCCACTTCACGGAAACCCCGACCGCCTCGAGTACCGCGACCCCGTCCGAGACCCCGACCGAGACCGGGACACCGACCCAGACCCCCACGACGTCGGGCACAACGACGGCCTCTCCGTCTCCGACGGGCACGGCTTCCCGAACGGCGAGCGCGATTCCCACACGGGGTGTGGTCGCGCAGCGCACCGCGACGCCTTCGCGGACCCCGTCGCGTACCCCGACCCGGACGGGAACCCAGCCTCCGACCGCCACCCCCTCTCCGGCGCCGCCCTCGCCAACCCCGACCGCCTCCTTCACCCCCGGACCTCCGACCGACACCCCCGGGCCGGGGACGGTCTTCCCGACGGATACGCCGACCCTCACGTCGGTTCCGACGTCGACTGCGGTTCCGCCCACGGCCACTTCCATTCCGCCGACGGCGACTCCCGAGGCGTGCAACCTTTCCGGGAGTTCGGGATTCGAGAACACGATGCTGGACCTGATCAACGCCGAACGGCAGAACCAAGGGCTTCGGGCGTACAGCATGCAGGGTCAGCTCCAGGCCGCGGCGCGCGTCCACAGCGCCGATATGGCGTGCAACAGTTTCATCTCGCATACGGGCTCGGATGGGTCCGGCGTGCGCGATCGAGTCGCGCGCCAGGGCTACTCATGGTCGTGGATCGGCGAGAACATCATGTCGACGAGCAACACCTCGTCGGCGCCGCAAGTGGCGTTCGACTGGTGGATGAACAGTGCGCCCCATCGGGCGAATCTCATGAGCCCCAACTACACCGAGATCGGCATCGGCTACCGTTTCAATCCGGCCACCGGACGGGGATACTTCACGGCCGTCTTCGCCCGACCGGGGTAGAACCGCACCTCTCCCATCCGCGGCGGCTCGCGCACGCCAGGTGACCGAGGAGTCCACGCCCTCGTGTGCGCTCAGGCCTCGGAATGACAGGGAGTGGGAGAGGGCCGCCTCCCTCTGTCATTCCGAGGGAGGGCCATCGTGACCCCGTGGAGGAGGGAGGATCCTGCCCGACCGAGGAATCCCCGGTGCGCGCAGGAGCCAGGCGAGCCGCAGCTTCGAGCCCGCGGGTTGAGGCGTCGTTGTTGCGCCCCAGGGATTCCTCGGCCTTCGCGTGCGCTCAGGCCTCGGAATGAGAGGGAGTGGCGGTCAACCTTCTCGCAGGCCGCTTGCCAGCCTCGCGAACCTGTGGTAGCATGGCCGTCTAACGAACAGGATCGGCCTCCATCACCGCTCCGCAGTCCGGAGCGGTGATTTCATATGGAGCGATCCAGAAGGATATCGATCGCGAATGGATTTCGAAGAACTGCATCTCGACTCACGACTGCTCCGCGCCCTGCACCGCGAAAGCATCCTGACCCCCACCCCCATCCAGGCCGGAGCGATCCCGCCGGCCCTGGAGGGTCGCGACGTCCTGGGCGTCGCCCAGACCGGGACCGGAAAGACCGCGGCTTTCGTCCTGCCGGCCGTCCACCGGCTCCTGGCCGTGGCCGAGCCGCGCCAACCGAAGCGGCCGCGGATGATCGTCCTGGCCCCGACGCGCGAGCTGGCGCTCCAGATCGCCGATCACGCGCGTGCCTTGGCCCAATTCGCGGACATTCGGATCGGGGTGGTGTACGGCGGAGCGCCTCTGGGGAAGCAGGCGGAAGACCTGCGCCGCGGGCTGGATATCGTCGTCGCGACCCCCGGTCGGCTGCTCGATCACCTCCAGCGCCGCAACCTCGATTTCAGCGATCTGCGCATCCTCGTCCTGGACGAAGCCGATCGGATGCTCGATATGGGGTTCCTGCCCGATATCGAGAGGATCGTCGAGCGCATGCCCGAGGCGCGGCAAACGATGCTCTTCTCGGCCACGATGCCCGGCCCGATCCAGGGGCTGACCTACCGCTTCATGCGCAAGCCGGAGCGGATCGAGATCGGCAACTCCCGGCCGCCGCAGATCCTGCAGCAGGAGCTCTACCCGGTGCCCAAGCACCTTAAGCTCGCCTTGCTGACGGCGCTGCTGCGCCGGACGTCGGTCGAAAGCACACTGGTCTTCACCCGCACCAAGCAGGATGCCGACGTCGTTGCCCGCAAGCTCCGCGAGGCCGGCCTGTCGGTCGGCGTGATGCACGGGGACTTCGCGCAGAAGGAGCGCGTCCGCGCCCTCGACCAGTTCCGTGACGGCCACGTGCGCATCCTCGTGGCGACGAACATCGCCGCCCGCGGCCTCGACATCGAAGGGATCTCGCACGTCATCAACTACGACGTCCCCGAGGAGGCCGAGGACTACGTCCATCGAATCGGCCGTACGGCGCGGGTGACCGCAGAGGGGATGGCGTGGACCCTGGTGACCGACGAGGACGAAGGCCTGATCTCGGCCATCGAGTACCTCCTGGGCGAGAAGATCGAGCGCCTGCGTCTGGAAGGCTTCGACTACGACGTCCCGGTTCCGGATTGGGCCAAGCCCTCGCCCCAGGCCGTGCGGCGTTCGGTGACCAACCGCCGCGGCGCGATCGGGCGCTGGAAGTCGCTCACGCGTTAGGGGAAAGATCGCGAACCGGAGGCGGTCGACGGAAACCCCGCACCGCTCGCCCGGATCGGCGCCTCCGGTCACCAACCAGCCTAGATCCTTTGATCCGATCGGAACGGCGGCCGCGTTGAATCGCGCCTGCCGCCCGCCGATCTGCCGGACGTCAAGGCACCCGACGATGCGGAACGGGGCCTCCCTGTGCGACGGAGGCCGTCGGCAAACTGCGCCTGTCGACGTCGAGGTGGTGTTCGGGGGCGGGAGGCAGCGGCAGGTCTCGGACGGAGGGGCTGACTCGGTCGTGCCGGCGTCCAACCCGCATCGAGGTTAAAGGTTGGTCTTCTTCTCCGCTCCGAGCCCCGCGGCGCGGGCCCGGGCGACGGCCTCGGTCCGGTCGGCCACCTGGAGTCGGCCCAGGATGTTGGAGACGTGGTTGCGGGCGGTCTTGAGACTGATTCCCATGTGAGCCGCGACCTCTTGATTGCTCAGGCCTTGCGCAAGCAGCGAAAGGACCTCGCGTTCGCGGTCGGTAAGCTCCGGGAAGGCGGCCCTCCCGGCGGGCGGGGTGGCCTCGGCCAGGTAGCGCCTCAGACGCTCGCCGACGGCCGGACCGAACAACGCCTCGCCGCTGGCAACCGCCCGCACGGAGCGGAGCAAGGCCTCCTCGTCCGTGTCCTTGAGGATGTACCCTCGGGCGCCGGCCCGCATCGCCGCCACGACGGTGTCCGTGTCCTCGAACATCGTGAGGACGAGGACGCTGACGCTCGGCAGCGTGCGCAGGATGCGGCGTGTGGCCTCCACCCCGTTGAGTCCGGGCAGTTGCAGATCCATCAGGATGACGTCCGGCCGCAGGGCGGCAGCCCTGGCCACGACCTCCTCACCGTCGCCGGCTTCCCCGACGACCTCCAGGTCGGGCATCGAGTTGAGCAGCGCGCGCACACCGTCGCGGAACAGGCGGTGATCGTCGGCCACCAAGACACGGATCGGTGTGGGGGGCATCGGGTATCAGCCGGCGTCGTCCAAGGAAAGATCGGCCTCGGCGTCGATCGCCCTTGCGTCCATCCGGGAAGCGGCGGGGAGGAAGGCGAGCACCCGCGTCCCCCCTCCGGCCGCGGACTTAATCGTCCACGATCCGCCCAGCTCGGCGGCTCGCTCGCGCATCGAAGCGATCCCGACGCCGGCGCGATGGTCTTCCGGAAGACCGACCCCATCGTCCACCACCTCGATGCTCACCTGATCGTTGACGCTCAAGTGAACGCTGCACAACCGCGCGTGAGCATGACGGGATACATTCATGACGGCTTCCATCACAATGCGATAGGCGGCGACTTCGACCGCCGCCGGGAGCGCCGGCATCTGGTCGGGTGCGTCCACGACGATCTGGAGTCCCCCGGTGGAGAACTGCCTGGCTCGCTCCCGGATGGCGGGGACGATTCCCAATTCGTCCAGCGCCGGAGGGCGCAGGTCGTAGGCGACACGCCGGATGTCGGTAATGACGCTGTGAATCTGATCCCGAAGCTCGATCATCTGCTCTTGTGCTGCGTCGGGGTCCTGTTCGATGAGATTGCGGAGCGCGCTGGCCTTCAGGCTGAGTGCCGCCAGGGTCGGGCCGATGGTGTCATGCAGGTTGCGCCGGAGGCGACGCCGCTCTTCCTCACGCGCCAGGACCAGGCGTTCCCGCGCCCGCATCAAGTCATGCGCCTGACGAACGACTTGGGCGGCCGGGCCGGCCCGCCGGGCGATGGTCTCCAGCAACTCGAGATCGCGGCCCGATGGTGGCGCATCTTCGCGAGGGACGACGACGAGCTGCCCGATGACTTCGGATTGATGGAGCAGGGGGAAGACGAAGGACCGTGAAGGGCGCGGCCCACGCTCCAGGGTCTCCAGCGGGTCCGTCGGATCTTCGCTCTCGACGCCCCCGGTCCGGTGCGTGGCGGCCAGGACCAGGTCTTCGGCGTCCAGTCGCTTGAGATACACAGCCGCAACGCGCGCCGGCAAAGCCTCGGCCACGACCCTGGCCACGATGGAGGGGACGCCATGCGGGTCGAGGCTATCCTCCAGTCGCTGGACAAGCCCCGTCAGCCCGATCCCCGGCAAGGCAGAGGGTGCGTCGGGGCGAGGCACCCCCGGGGTGGGGCGGGTAGGTGGGGAAACATCGGGATGGGAATTCACCCCGATTTGCGTTCGAGGTTTCACAATGGGCGGCCGGCTCCCGACGATCGACGCGCACCATTATAGGCGCCGAGGGAGAGAAGACCAGGGAATGGCCGAACCCGAATCTGCTCCGATGCCAGGCCGCCCGAGAGGCCAGCCGGCACTTCTCGGGAGCGGGCATCGGAGACCGGGCCAACCCGTTGAAGCCGCCCTCCTGGATGCCAGGACACTGACAGGCAGGCGGCAAGGCGTTTGCCCCCGCGCCATGCAGCGGATGATCTCCGTCGGCGCCGCCCGGCAGCGGGGCCCGATTGAGGGATCGGTCCCAATTCGAAGGTCGCCTTCCCGCCGGTGCGGGAAAGATTTCCCTGCCCGTCGGGACTGCAGCCCCTTTCGGACGGGACACACCCCGTGCTATAGAAGTGAGGCTGAAGAATGCAAGCCGCGAAAGGAGGAAGGGTAGCGCGCGGACTCAAGACACTCGGCAACCCAAGCCATGAATCGCGCAAAGGCCAGCGCCCAGGCCGCCTCCACGAGCTGCATTGGGGAGAGCGGCGAGACCAAGGAGGTTTGCATATGGCCATCGTGATCATCATCCGGTCGGACTACGATCAACTCAAGAACATCAGCAGCGGGTGGCGGCAGCAGGAGCAGGCCACGAAAGACACGATTGGCAAGCTCAAGAGCATCATCGAGCAACTCAATGGAGGCGGCGACTGGATCGGTTGGGGCGCCTCGGCCTTCTATCAGGAGATGGAAAGCGAAGTCATGCCGGCCTTGAACAGGCTTCAGAACGCCATGGCAGAGGCCGGGAACGTCACGAGCGAGATCTCGCAGATCTACCGGGAGGCCGAGGAAGGGATGGCCAGCATGTGGAAGGTCGTTCCGGGCCTGGAGATCGGCATTGGCTGAGACGGACATTCGGTTAAGAATCCTACATAGAGGAGGCAACCATGCCTAAGGGCGGAATCGATGTACGGATGAACTACGACACCATGGAGAAGATGGCGAAAGCCTTCGATGCCGCGGCCCGTCAGATGGAAGAGACCCAAAAAGCAGCCGATGGCCTCGGCAAGGAAATGGAAGGCGGCGCACTCCAGGGTGAGGGCGGCACGGCATTCAAGGCTGCCATTGATGGCCCCCTGACGAAGTCCCTGAACAAGCTCCGGGACAAGATGCTTGAGTTGTCGAAGGACATCAACGGCGCCGTCAAGGCGACCCGCGACGGCGTGAGCACGGCCGAAAGCCGATTCAAGTAGCCAGGAGGAGATGATCCATGTTTCAATTCCAGCCCGGCATTGTGATGGACCTCGCCAAGAAGGTCATGTCGCAGAAGACCACGACGGACAACGACCAGGCCACGGTCAAGAGCTACGTCCCGAAGGTCCAAGCCGCGTGGATTGGCGGTGACGAGGCAGCGTTCTCCCAGGAGGTCCTGAACCGCCTGGTTCCAAAGTACATTGAACTGGCCGCGGCGTTCGCCGGCATCGAGCTCAACTTGACCAAGTCGAGCGAGAACGTCCAGAGCGCGGACCAGAAGGCGGCCAAGGCGGCCAACCGTCTTGGCGAAGTGTTCTCGCAGATCTTCTGAGCCCCCCTTGCGGGCGTCCTGCTAACGAAGGAGCATCGACTATGGCCGGATCAGTCGTTCAGATGGATTATGAAGTGATCGGGGATGTCTCGAAGGGCTTCACCGAACGGTCGCAGCAGTCGAAGATCATCGGCCAGGTGACCAACACCATCATCACCGCTCTGCTGGCGAACCCCCTCGTTTCGATGACGATCGGTCCCCTGCTGAGGCAGATCAACCAGGCCGTGCAGAAGAAAACCAAGGAGCTTTCGCAGCTGTGCGATGAATTCGCCAAGGACCTGAAGGAAGCCATCAAGGACCACAAGAATGGCGACTTCGAAGGCAAGAGCTACTTCGGCAATCGCTAGACGTCGGTGAGGCTGGCGCAGGTCCGTTGGACGGCGGCGAAGACGCCGGGCGACGGACGGAAGGACCATCCCGACGCCGAGATCGTGGGGCGGGCCGCCAGGCCCGCCCCCGGCTTTTCACCGGTTCAGTGCGACCTGCAGGATGAGATAGGCGACAAACAACACGGTGCAGAGCAGCGAAACCACGGCGACGGCGAGCAGCACTCGGGTGCCCAGCGGGAGGGGACGGCTTTCCGGCGGGGAGCCGTACACGGACGTCAGGGCCTTGGCCAGTTGCTGCACGTTCGGGTAGCGGTCGCTCGGCGCAATGGCCTTGGCCACCATCTTGACGACCCCCGAGGCTTCCAGTTCGGGTCGGTCGATGGGCGGAGGCGCGGGGGTCTGGGCAACGACGCGGCGCACTTGATCATCGCGCTTCAGATAGGGGTCATACGCCGGCCGACCGGCCAACATCTCGTACAGAATCATGCCCAGGGAGTAGGTGTCTGAGGCCGGACCGAGGGACGCCGGCCGTCCGGCCAAGACTTCGGGGGCCGTGTAGGCGGGCGTGCAGTGGGGGATCAGTCCTGCCAGGTACGTGCCGTCGGAGCTGCCGTCCCACAGCCATCCAAAGTCCAGCAGGGTCGGATGCCAGTGGCCTTCCGTGTCCACGTCCACCATCACCATGTTGGGGGTGAGGGAGAGATGGGCCAGATTGCGCGAGGCCAGGGGCCGAAGTCCCCGCGCCAGAGTCGCGGTGACCCACGCCGCCTCGTAGTGCCAGACCTGTGGCGTCTCCAGCAGGCGGTCGCTCAGCAGCGATCCGTGGACCGGCTGGAGGACGGTGAAGACCTTTGGCTCACCCCGAATCGAGATCTCGCCGTGGAGCCGCTTGGACGGTGTGGGGTAGGGCGGAAGGAGCCTCAGGTGGACGGGATAGGGGTCGGGACGGAGGGATTTCAGGAGGGACGGCTTCCCGGCCACGCCCCCGACGGACTGGAGAAAGGCCGCCTCGCGCTTCAGCCGGTCTTCGCTCTCCGGGTCGGAGTGGGACACCTTGAGCCAGACCGTTTGCCGGCCGCGCAGGGACTCGTAGAGGGCCGCCGTGCGCCATACGGTGATCAGCCGGGTGATCTTGAGGTCCCCGAAATAGTCGCCGTAAGCGAACACCGGGTAACCCTGCTCGGCCGGGCAGTCCCGATCCTGGCACCACAGGTTCCCGTCCATCGTCAAACGTTTGCATCGTTCACAATACCGGGCGACACTCATACCGCATCCGGCTCCTGAAAGGCGATCAATCCGGGCCTACGCGTTCGTTGGGTTTGACTCATGCGTTCGGCGGGCTATAATCCTGAGATTGTAGGTGAGGACAATCTGCTTGTCAAACCAGGTGACGTGATTCGGTCCGCAACGCGAGGGCCGAGTCCGAGCCTGCCGCCAGCCCCGGGCGGCAAAGGTGTCTTCCATGCCCCTTGAGTACATCGATCGCCCGCCGCGCGTCCAACCGGAACTCATCGTCGACGAGGTGAAGATCCCCAAACCGCCCGAGCCGCTCAAGGGAGGCTGGCAGGCCCTTTTCACGCTGCTCATCCCCCTCATCACCATCCTGGGGTTCGTCTTTGCCAGTGGCACGGGCAACCTGGCGCTCATTCTTCCGATGGGCCTGGCCATGGGCGCCTCGGTCGTGTTCGGGATCTACACCCTGCGCAGCGAAGCCAAGGAAGCCGCCGATAAGGAGAAGGCCTACCAGGCGCTGCTCAAGCAGATGCGGCAGGAGATGCTGGGCGCCCACAACACCCAGCGGATGTTCTTCCACTACAACTATCCGGAAGTGCCGGCCCTGCTGGAGATCGCCGCTCGCAAAGAGACGAGCCGTTTCGGCTCCCGGATCTGGGAGCGCCGCCCAAGCGACCGCGATTTCGGGATCGTCCGCCTGGGCATCGGCAGCCGGCCGTCGACGGTGGTGTACAAGTTGGACGAGGGCGGGGATTCCCTCAACGGGGCCCCGTCGTGGAAGGACGCCCGACGGCTGGCGACCGACTCGCAGGTCCTCACCGAAGTCCCGATCACGATCCCGCTGCGTCCCGTCGCCGAACCTCGCGACGACGACGACGACAAGAAACCGCGTGATCGGGAAAAGGACGAAGCGATCTCCGGACTCTTCGAGCCGGCCCGGCATTCGCTGGGCGTCTTCGGCAAGAACCCCACGCAGACCGCCGATTTCGCCCGCGCCGTCATCGCCCACTTCTGCACATTCCACTCCTCCCAGGACTCCCGGCTGTACGTCATCGGCCATCCCAGCTCGCATACCAGCTGGGAATGGGCCGAATGGCTGCCCCACTGTATCGTCCGCGGTTTCGGAGACGACGACGACGGGGCGGCGCCGTCATCGGATCAACTGTGTTTCTCCGCCCGGCCCGGGGACGTCCGGGCCTTCTGGAAGCGCATCAAGCGCGAGTTGGATCAACGCCAGATCCGCCTCAACGAAACGAAGGAGCAGAGCGAGGGCCAGCAAGCGGCTGAGATCACCCTGCCTTTTCTGCTCATCGTCGTGGACCTACTGGGAGAGGCGCCCGAGAACAATCCGTTGAAGGATGTGGCCTCCGAAGACATCGTCGCCACGCTGAACCGCGACGGCCCGACTCTGGGCGCCGCCATCCTCTTCCTCGTCGACGAACCGTCGAAGGTCCCGAGCGACTGTCAGGCGATGGTGGAAGTCGCAGCCGTCGGCGAGCAGGTGGTCTTCCGCTATATCGAGGTCGGCCTGAACACGCCGCGCTACCTGGGCGTGGCCGATCTGCTCAAGCCGGCCGAGGCGCGCCAGCAGCTTGCCTCCCGATTGCGACGGCTCGAGCTGGTGCGGCCGGCCGGCTCCGATTTGCCGCCGGCGGTGGAGCTGCTCCAGATGATGTCCCTGGTCGAAGGGCGTCGCCTCGCCACGGTGGACAAGATTCCGATTCAGGAGAACTGGGCGCGCAGCCTGATCCCGGAGAACCAGGAGTGGTTGAGCGTGCCGATCGGGCTCATCAGCAGCCGCGAGGCGCGCCACCTGACCTTCTCGGCCAAGGAAGACGGGGTGCACGGCATGATCGCCGGCACCACCGGGTCTGGCAAGTCGGAGCTGCTGATGACGCTCGTCGCCGGACTCGCCGTGCGTTACGACCCGCGCATCGTCAACTTCGTGCTGGTCGATTTCAAGGGCGGCGCGGCGTTTGAGCCCTTCCGCAAGCTCCCGCACGTGGTGGACATCCTGACCAACGTCCAGGGCAGCGCCGTCGAGCGAATGTTCGTCGCCATCCAGGCCGTGATGGAGGAGCGGGCGGCGCTGCTGGCGCGCAGCGGGGCGAAGGACCTGGTCGAATACCGCCGCAAGGTCGCCCCGCGTCTGGGGCCCGACGATCCCCTCCCCAAGACGTTCCCGCACCTGTTCATCATCGTCGACGAGTTCGCCGAGATGATCGTGGCCAATCCGGACTACCGGGCGCAGTTCGAGAGCATCACCCGCCTGGGCCGCGCCTTCGGCGTCTCGCTCCTGCTCGCCACCCAGCGCCCCGCCGGCGTGGTCTCGGATCAGATGCGGGCCAACATGAAGCTGCGCGCCTGCCTGCGGGTCGAGACTCCGGACGACTCGCGCGAGCTCCTGGGCCGCCCCGACGCCTCCTTCCTGCCCAACAAGGCCGGGAGGGGCTACGTCCAGGTCGGCAACGATCTGTTGCAGCCGATCCAGGTGGCCTGGGCCGGCGCGCCGTACAACGATGAGCGCATCGTTCTGCTGCGCGACGTGATCTGGCTGGATGAGGAGGCCCTTCCGGCTGCGAGCGCGTCGGCCGACGCACCCGCCTACTCGGCGCTGGAAATCTCCGAAGCGTTGGGGATGCGGCCGGGCGAGACGCCGAGCAACGTGCTCGATTGGCTGGTCGGCACCGCCGCCGTGCGCGCCCAGCGCGATGGAGTTCCCGTCCAGACCAAGCCATGGCCCGATCCGTTGCCGGAGCATCTGTCGCTTACCGACCCCCACGACGCCCGTTACCTGAATACCGACCGCGCGCTGGGGCCGGATCGCACGATCGTCGTCAACCCGGTCATTGGCGCCTGGCTCAATAACACCGCCGACAAGAACCTGTGGCCGCCTTTCAATTGGAAGGAGCCGCCGCCCTTGCGGGTGGACATCGGCCTGGTGGACAACCCCTATCGGGCCGAGCAGCGCCTGTTGACCATCGATCTCTCCACCGACCCGCTGGTCATCTTCGGCGCCTCGGGGCGCGGCAAGACCACCTTCGTCAAGACGCTGCTGACGGCCCTGGCGGTCACCCGCTCACCGAACGAGCTGCATATCTACGCCCTCGACTTCGGTCGGGGCGGCCTGAAGTCGATGAAGGCCCTGCCGCACCTGGGCGCCTCGATCGACGCCTCCGAGACGGCGCGCGTCGAGCAGATGATCCGCATGCTGCGCAATTTCATCAACGAGCGACAGGACCGTCTGGCCAAGTATCTCTCCCTGGCCGATCACAATGTGAAGAACCCGAAGGACATCCTGTCCGAGATCGTCGTCGTCATCGACAACTTCGCCGAGTTCAAGGAGAGTTTCGAGCATCTCATCCCGGAGCTGATGGCGCTCGTGCGCGATGGGCGCGCCTTCGGCGTCTTCTTCGTCATCACCGCCGGCACCCCCAACGACCTCGGCAGCAAGCTCTACAACCTCCTCACCCAGCGGCTGACCTTCAGCCAGGCCGAGCGGGACGTCTACCTCGACATCGTCGGCCGCGGGGCGCGCGCCTTTGAGAACGTCCCGGGTCGTGGGTTGGTCGCCGTACCGGTCAAGGACGATATCCTGCCGCTGGAGTTCCAGGTGGGCGTGCCCGGCCAGCCGGACATGATGCAGGACGTCGATCAGTTCGACGTCTACCAGGATATCGCCCAACGCATGGACCGGGTGTGGACCGCTCTCGGTGGGACCCGTCCGGCCGCCGAACTGCCACGCTCGATGACCCTGTTCGATCTCTTCCGGATGCTCGACCGACGCGACATCGAAGTGCTGGGCGATCTGCAAGTGCAAGAGCGATGGAAGCACTCGATGCAGCCCGAGAACCAGGAGTGGTTGCGCGGGCCGATCGGATTGATCAGCAGCCGCGACATCCGGACGATGGTCTTCCAGGCGCAGGCCGACGGCGTCCACGGCATGGTCGCCGGCACGACCGGCTCCGGCAAGTCCGAGATGCTGCAGACCCTGATCGCCGGTCTGGCCATCCGTTACGACCCGCGCATCATCAACTTCGTCCTGGTCGATTACAAGGGCGGGGCGACGATCGAACCCTTCCGCAAACTGCCCCATGTGGTGGACGTGGCCACCAATCTGGAATACAACGCCGTCGAGCGGATCTTCGTCGCCATCAAGGCCGAGATGGATCGCCGGGCGGCGATCCTGGCCAAGGCCGGCGCCTCCGATTTGGTCGAGTATCGCAAGAAGGTCATCCCGACGCTGAAACCGGGCTCGCCCTTCCCCGATACCTTCCCCCACCTGTTTGTCGTCGTCGATGAGTTCGCCGAGATGATCCAGGCGAATCCGGACTACCGATTGCAGTTCGAGCAGATCACCCGGCTGGGGCGGGCGTTTGGGGTGACCCTCATCCTGGCCACCCAGCGGCCGTCGGGCGTCGTCAGCGATCAGATGAAAGCCAACATGAAGTTCCGGATCTGCCTGCGGATGGAGACTCCGGATGACAGCAAGGAGCTGCTGAACAGGCCGGACGCGGCGCGGCTGCCGCAGATCGCCGGGCGCGGCTACCTCCAGGCCGGCACCGAGACGCTCACCGAGGTACAGGTGGCGTGGTCGGGGGCGCCGTATGCTGACGATCGGCCCGATCCGCAGTACCCCACCGAGATCATCCTGGAGGCGCTGGGGACGAGCGAGAAACCGCGCTCGACGCTCACCTGGCTGGTCGGAGCGCTGGGGGCCGATGCCAAACGATTGAATATCCCCAAGCAGCGCAAACCGTGGCCAGACCCGCTCCCCGCCGAGTTGCCCCTCAACCGCCCGGTGGACGCCAGCTACCTGCCGGATGTGCCCGAAGACAAGACGGTGCTCGCGCCGGCGATCGCGGCATGGATCGAAGCGGCCCCCAAGAAACCGGAACAGGCAGCGTCGCTGTGGAAACCCTTCGACTGGAAGACGCCCCTGCCGCTCAAGGCCGCCATCGGGGTGATGGACGATCCCTATCATTCGATTCAGCGACTGTTCGTCGTCGATGTGGCCAGCGACCCGATCGCCGTGTTCGGCGCCAGTGGCCGCGGCAAGTCCACCTTCATCAAATCCCTGGTGCTGGCCCTGGCGGCGCAACACAGCCCGCGCGATCTTCATTTCTACGCCGTCGACTTCGGCCGAGGCGGCCTGCGGTCCCTGCGCAACCTGCCGCACTGCGGCGCGGTCATCGATACGGTCACACCGGACCGCATCGAGGCCCTCTTCCGCATGATCCGGGGGATGATGAACGAGCGCCAGGAACGGCTGGCCAACTACCCTTCGCGCGAGGACTACAACGCCCAGAAGCTCGACAACCCCGATTCCCTGCTGCCCTCGGCCGTGGTCGCCATCGACAACTTCTCCGAGTTCAGGGAGAACTTCGAATACCTGATCCCCGACCTGATCAGCCTGGTGCGCGACGGCCGGCAGTTCGGGATCCACTTTGTCATCACGGCCACCGTCCCGAGTGAGCTGCCGGCCAAGCTGTACAACGTCCTGGGCCAGCGCATCACCTTCACCCTGCCGGATCCTTCGGTCTATCTCGACGTCGTCGGGCGCACCTCCATCAGTTTGCCCAACCTGCCGGGACGCGGCCTGGCGGCGCTGGAGGGCCAGCCGCTGGAGTTCCACCTGGGGATGCCCCTGATGGAAGGGGAGAAGGATGCCTACGCGCGCCTTTCCGAGAAGATGCTGGCCGCGTGGGAGGCCGTCGGAGGCAAGCGGCCGAGCGCCGAGATCCCGCGCGCCATCACCCTGCTGGAGATGTACCAGCGCCAGGAAGGCCGCCGGATCGACGTCATCGGCGACCTGGCCATTACCGACCGCTGGACGCATTCGATGAAGCCGGAGAACCAGGAATGGCTGTCCGGGGCCCTGGCCATGGTCAGCAGCAAAGAAGTGCGAAGCCTGATCTTCTCCGCCAAACCCGGCGGCGACGGCGTCCACGGCATGGTCGCCGGCACCACCGGTTCGGGCAAGTCCGAACTGCTGCAGACGCTCATCGCCGGCCTGGCGATCAAGTACGACCCGCGCATCGTCAACTTCGTCCTGGTCGACTACAAGGGCGGGGCGACGATCGAGCCCTTCCGCGGCCTGCCGCACGTGGTCGACATGGCCACCAACCTCGAAGGCAACGCCGTCGATCGGATCTTCGTCGCCATCAAGGCCGAAATGGACCGCCGATCGTCGATCCTGGCTAAGGCGGGCGTGGCGGACCTGGTGGATTACCGCAAGAAAGTGATCCCGACCCTCAAGCCCGACTCGCCCTTCCCGAACACGTTCCCTCATCTGTTTGTGATCGTCGACGAGTTCGCCGAAATGATCCAGGCGAACCCGGATTACAAACTTCAGTTCGAGCAGATCACCCGCCTGGGGCGGGCGTTCGGCGTGACGTTGATCCTGGCGACCCAGCGCCCCTCGGGCGCCGTCACCGATCAGATGAAGGCCAACATGAAGTTCCGCCTGTGCCTGCGGGTGGAGACGACGGACGACAGCCGCGAAATGCTCGGGCGGAACGACGCCGCCACCTTGCCGGGTATCCCGGGGCGCGGCTACCTGCAGGTGGGCGGCGGGCCGGTGAGCGAGTTCCAGGCGGCCTATTCAGGCGCCTCCTACGACATCAGCCGCCCGGATCCGACGTACACCGCCGACGAGATCCTTGAGGTGACCGGAAAGCAGAACGATCCGCCGCGCTCGTTCCTCGGCTGGCTGGTCGGCGCCCTGGCGGCCGAGTCCAAGCGGAAAGGCATCCCGCCTCAGTTCAAGCCGTGGCCCGCTCCGCTGCCGACCGAACTTCCACTGAACGGGCCGATTGACGCCACCTACATCTTCAAGGACGACGCCATCCCCAGCGTTGTCCTTTCCCCGACTGTCCAGAAATGGATGGAAGCCGCCGACGCCAAGTCTCTGTGGGAGCCGTTCGACTGGAAGAAGGGGCCGATGCCGGTCGAGGCGACGATGGGGTTGATCGACAACCCCTACCTGGCGCAGCAGCGCCTGCTCACGGTCGATGTTGCCGGCGATCCGCTCCTGGTGCTCGGCGCTTCGGGCCGCGGCAAGACGACCTTCCTCAAGTCGCTCGTTATCTGCCTGGCGGCGCAGCACTCACCCGCCGAGCTGCATATCTTCGGCCTGGATTTCGGCCGCGGCGGCCTCAAGGCGCTCCGAACCCTGCCGCATGTGGCCGGCATCGTCGAAGGCAACGAGCCCGAACGCGTCGAGCGGCTGTTTCGCATGATCCGCAACACGATCGACGACCGTCAGCGGAAGCTTCAGGCCTTCGACTCGCTCGCCGACTACAACGCCGCCAATCCGCAGAACGCCTTCCCGGCTGTCCTCGTGGTCGTCGACAACGTCGCCGAGTTCAAGGAAACCTATGAGCACTACCTGCCCGAACTGGTCACGCTCGTTCGCGACGGCCGCACCTTCGGCGTCTACTTCGTCATGGCGGCCTCGTTGCTGAACGACGTGCCGAACAAGCTGTTCAGCCTGCTGGCCCAGCGCATCACCTTCACCCAGGCCGACCCGTCGGATTACACCATGATCGTCGGCCGCGGCTGGACGCGGATCAACGACGTCCCCGGCCGGGGCCTGGTTGTGGAGATGCTCGACGGACAACCGGTGCCGCTCGAGTTCCAGACCGGCGTGCCGACCACGTCCGAGGCGGTCGATCCCTTCCGCGCGCTCGTGCAGCGCATGGCGCAGGCCTGGGAGGCACTGGAGAAGAAGACGCCCGCGCTCCGGGTGCGGCGGCCCAAGCCGGTGGAACCGCTCGCCCTGATGATGGATCTTGCCGAGGTGCTGCCGCCGATGGGGGAGGGGGCGGATCTGCTGGCGGCGCCGATCGGGATCAACGACCTGGACCGCGAACCGACGCTGGTCGAGTTCGGCGCCAAGGGCCCGAACTGGATGGTCGTCGGGCCTCCGGTGTCCGGCAAGACGACCACCATGCGATCCCTGGTGCTCTCCCTGGCGCACGCCTATCCGCCGGAGCGGGTCGCCATGATCCTGGTGGATCCCTCGGACGCGGCCCGACGCTTCTTCAACTTCGGCGCCGCCGGCGACAACACCCTCGACCGGCTGCCGCACGTTCTGGCGACGGTGACGAACGCCGACGAACTGGACGCCGTCGTCCGGCGTCTGAGCGCCGAGTACGACGATGAAGTGATCAAGGCGCTGAAAGGCAAGCCGGGCTTCAAGCCGGTGGACAACACGCGCCGCTCGATCTTCGTCATCATCGACCACTACGACGACCGCGATGTCTTGAACCGCAGCGGAGTCGGGCTGACCGGCCTGAGCGTTGTCGGCAAGGGGAAGAACCTCCACCTCGTCCTCGCCGGGACCCTCGACATCATGCGCGGCAGCGGCGACGACCTGCGCCGCCGGGTGGAGGGCTCGCGCTACACGCTCGTGCTGCAGGACGTCGAGCACGTGCGCTACATGGGAATCCGAGGCGACTTCTCGGCCTACAAGGATTTGCCCCCCGGGCGCGGCTTCCTGATCAAGGCCGTGCAGGCGCCCCTGGTGCAGATCGCCTTACCGTTTGTCGAGGGCAAGGGGGGCCTGTCCGGCGAGGAGCAGTTGGCGCAGATGATCGGCGCCATCCGTTCAAAGTACAAGGCGCGCGCCGTCTGGAGCTACACGGCCGGGGACCTGACGTCCTTGGGCGGGGCGGCCGTGAGCGTTCCGGAGGGCGCAGCCGCCGTGCCACAGACCGAGAGCCTGGCCGAACTGGAGGAGATCCTGGCGATGCAACAGCAGTTGATGAGTCAGGCCACGGAGATCCGGGAGCCCAGCCACCTCGTGGCGGGCGTGTCGCGCAAGAAGAAGGACACCAAGTCCAAGAAGAAGGGCTGAGGCATGGACCGCCGAAATCTCACCCTGGATATCAAGGCCGCCAACATCGGCGCCAAGCGTGTGAACGTACGAAGCAGCCTGACGGTGGAGAACCTGGTCGCCACGGTCAAGGACAAGTTCAACCTGGACGGCGAGTTCCGACTGACCCTTCCCGGGGCCTCCCAACCGCTGGCGCCGGAGGCGACGCTCGACCAGGCCGGCGTCGCGGACGACAGCACCCTGGTGTGCGTGCGCGTGACCGAGGCGACGGGGACGCTGGATGCCATTCGAAGCGGCGAGCGCCACGGATTCAGCAAAGCCTTCAAGCGTGTGTGGCTGGTGGAGGGCAGCACCCTGGCCGAGTATGATCTCACCTGGCAGCCGGCGGTCATCGGTCGCAAAGACCATCGCAACCCGATGAACAACCGTTTGCTGGCGGTCGATCTGGAGCCCGTCGAGGAACTTCCGACGGTTTCCCGCCACCACGCTTGCATCACCGAGAAGCGCGGCCAGTTCTTCATCGAGGACATCCAGGGCCGCAACCCGGTGTACCTGGACGGCACCCGGCTGCGCGAGGGATCTCAGCAGCCGCTGACCGCCGGGCATACGATTCAGGTCGGGCGCGTGCGGTTAACCTTCAATCTAATGGGTTAAGGCCTCGCGGGCGAGCCGCCGGCTCGCCCGCGAGGCATCCGATGGTGTAGGGGCGAAGCATCCTGAGCGTAGCGAGGGATGCTTCGCCCCTTGTGTCTGTGCGTGCGTCGCAGCGGACGTTGGTGCTTGGCTAGCTCCAGGTTGTTGGCGTGTGATAACTACGGAGTTATCGCAGGGGTAACAGGCGTTTCCGAGGGGGGCACTGGTGTATTCGACGGCGCTACCGTGGGGGGCACGGGCGTGTTCGACGGGGCTACTGTGGGGGGCACAGGTGTATTCGACGGCGGTACCGTGGGGGCCAGCGGCGTGTTCGTCGCGGGGGCCGGCTCGGGCCCGCCGCCGCCGGGCTTCGTCGTGGGGGTGGGACGCACGGGAGGAGGCGGCACGTCGCATTGGAGCGCGTCGGCCTGGCCGGCAGCGGTGTGTTGGAGCAGATCCCAGTACGGGCGCGCGTCTGCGGAGAGGATGGATCGCGCCGGGCCGGCGGTCAGCCGGCTCACGTCCATCGTGACCGATTGACCGACGCCGATCGACTCGGACGTCACCCCGAAATCGGTGCTCAGGCTGCAGTCGCCCTGGAAGCACAGCAACGTCAACGTGGCCTGCTCGGTGTATTCCGTCCCCAGGCAGCCGCGCACCTTCGTGACCACCGGCAGTCCGGCAAGCTCGATCTCGGCGCCATTCGGGTACGGGCCGCTGTGCACGAAGATCCGGCCGCCTTCCAGCAGGCGGAGCTGCAGGCGCGCATCCGTCACGCCCTCCAACTGAAGCTGAGTGGTGCTGTCGAGATGGACGTTGGCGTTGGCGCCGAAGCCGCGGTGGTTCACGGCGATGAACCGTGCCGCTGCAGGAGGAACCTGCAGCAGCCGGCTGTCGTCCAGTAGAACGCTCAGAAAGAGCGGGCCGTCGAACAGTTTGCCGATCTCGCCGGGGACGAGGGTCGGCGCCGGGGTCGCGGGGGGCAGGGTTGGGGTGGGGGTCCAGGCCTCCACGGTCTGAGTCTGCATCAACGCCTGCGCCGTGTTTCGCGCCAGGTGGGTGGCGGTCGTGTTCGCGTTGCGTCGGGTGAAGGCGAAGAAACCGGCAAACGCCCCGACGGATACGAGCAGCAGGAGTCCGAGGGGCACGGCGACGGCCAGAGCCACCAGGGCCATGCGCGACCACTGCCGGCGCTGCTGGGCGGCCAGCTGCCTCTGGCGGGCGACGACGCGCGAGGGATCTTCGGTCTGCAGGACGGCAGCCGTGAAGTTGTCCATCGGATCGCCGACGGGGATGCGACCGAGCGCCGTGCTGATCAGGGCGAGGGCAGCCGCCTGGCCTTCGTAGGTCTGCAGGGCGCGAGCGATTTCGCCGGTGGTGATCAGCGGTTGCCCGGTCGAGGGGGCTTCCTTCATCAGTCCGTCGGTGCACAAGAGGATGGAATCGCCGGTTCGCAGCGGAATGCCGGCGCGCCCGAGGCGGTTCGCCTCGCCATAGTCCGTTGTGTCCAGATAGATCCCCTGGTCCACCTGGAGCGCGGCGTGGACTCCGAGGGCCCGCATCACCTTGCCGGCGTCGGGGTTGGCGGCCGCCGCCTCCGGGGTGAGCTTGCCCAGCCACACCATCACATTGGCGAAGACGTGGTCCCGGGTGAGTTGTAGGAGGCTGCCCTCGCGACAGAGGTAGATGCGGCTGTCGCCGACATTGGCGATGTGCAGCGTCTTGCCGTCGGCGATGAGGGCCAGCACCATGGTGCAGGCCATGGTCTGGTTGCCCTGCAGGCGTTGGGTCTCGGCGAAGACGGCATCGTTGGCGGCGCGGACGGCGGCGGTGATCAGCCGGGGGATCTCGGTCTCCTGGCTGGTACGCAAATAGGCGAGGACGGTGTCGACCGCGAGCTGGGCGGCGCGCTCCCCGCGCTCCTCCCCGCCCACGCCGTCGCACACCACGGCCGTATCCAACGCCAGGCCCGAGCGGGTGACGAAGTGGTCCACCGCACAACGGTCCTCGTTGTACTTCCGGCCGCCCGGATTGCTGTCGCTGCCAAGGAAGAATTTGGCCATGGCGGATGTGCGCTGCCCTCCGGCCCTTGGCGAGATGGCCGGGGCCCCTGGCAGCAAGAGATACCTCAGTCCCTGTACTTGGAGAACTGATCCTCGTCGGGCGGGGGCTCATCCATGATCCGGGTGCGGTCGTCAGCGACCCCGCTGTACCTGACGTCGCCCGCCTCGGACAAACGGTTGAAGCGCATCTTCACCCCTCGACGGCCCAGATCCCCGAGGACGATCTCGTCGTTGTCGGCCAGCACCACCGGGTCGTTGGCCGGGAGGGCCCGGCCGTTCAGCCTCGTACCGGCGCTGGACCCGTTGTCGGTGAGCTTGTAGGTCTCCCCGTCCTTCTGGATCGTGCAATGCAGGCGGCTGACCGAGCTCTCCACGTCGGCGAAGAAGTGAATGTCCGTGGTCTGGGGGTTTCGGCCGATGGTCGTCGTCGGCTTGACGATGTTGATCGCTTCCCCGATCAGACCGGTCGGCCCTTCCAGGATCGTGAGCGTCGCCAGCGCCTGATCCTTCAAGGCGCGTCCGGCGAGCAGGGTGTGCACGGGCTCGGAGCTCAGAGGGCGAGCGGCGGGAGCGGCTTGCTGGGACGGGCGCCGGCGCATGAAGTAGATGACACCACCCAGGACGGCCACCACACCAAGACCCAGGCAGAAGAAGCCGAGGATTCCGGCCGCGCCGAGGGCGATGGTCCCGGCGCCGGGCGGAGGCGGCGCGTTGTCGATAAGCACAGATATCTGCGCGGAAGACTCGAGACCGAGCGAGTCGACGATCCTGACCTCGAAGGTGACGGGATTCTCGCCCGCCTCGACGATCCCCGAGAGATCGGCCACGAATTCCACTTCCCCCGCGCCCGGCGGTGGAGAGGTGGTGCCCTGGGAATCCCCGTTAACGATCAGTTCTGCGGAACGCAGGTTGCGCGGGTACCCGTCGGGGAAGGAGACCTGGGCGACGACATTCAGCGAAGCCGGGCTGTAGACGGGGTTGCCTTCCGAATCGAGGCTCCCCTGGCGATCGATGACGGCGCCGGGAGCGGGTTCGACCAGGTCGATATCCGGGGCTTGCGGAGCGACCTCGTAATCGCCGGCAATCCCCACCGTCGGCACGTCCGGGGTGTTCACGGTGATCACCCGCGCGCCGGAATCGGGCAGAGCGCTCTGGTAGCTGACCGTGTAGCACAGCCGCTGGGTGTTGATGTCCCGGTAGACATCGGAGGCCAGCGCCGCGGCGGTGGCGCGCTGCAGGGCGGTGTAGCGGCCGTTGGAGATCTCGGCCAGCACCTGGAGCGGCTCCTGGTTGGACTGGCTCAGGTCGGTCGAGAAGACGTAGATCGGGGTGAAGGCGGCCTTGGCCCGATTGGCCTGGTTCTGCGCCGCGGCGACGGCCACCGAGCGAGCCGGGTCTTCGATGTACCGCGAGAGCATCACGATGACGGACGCCTGGCTGCCGGGCACGGGAACGAGCTTCTCCATTTCGGTGAGCGCATCGCCCACGCCCTCGAGCCCCTTGGTGGAGTTTTGGCTGCGGCGCACCTCAAACGGATAGTTGGCCAGCCAGGTCGTCAGATCCCCGCCCTGCTGCGTGGGGCCCAGGCGAGGTTCGGTGCGATCGGAGTTGATGTTCTCCCGCACCAGGACCTCGAGCGTGTCGCGACCGTCCACGAAGACCCCGCTTTCGAGCAGGGCGCTGAACACCTGGCGTACGTTCTGCGTTCCGAACTCCCGGAAGTTGGCCAGGCGGCCGTGGTCGATCAGGAAGAGGAAGGTGATCGGGCAATCGTCATGCGGCGTGACCTGGACCGCGCCGTCCGTCAGGGGCTCGCCGTTTTCATAAACGGTCAGGTTCGTGTTGCTCAACCCGGCGACGACCCGGTTGTTGACATCCAGGGCGCGCAGCTCGAAGGTCACGGTCGGGAAGGCGCTGGCGTCGACGGCGGTGATGAAGAAGTTCGTGCCCCCCTGGGCCGAGGCGGGCGCGCCGACGGAGAGCAGGGAGAACACAACCGCGGTCAGGACGATGAGGCGAATGGGCCCGGTCTTCATCAGCTTGCTCCGATGGTGTGAATGAGGTGCGTACGTTTCTTTCCCGGATGGCGCAGGACTTCTCGCCGGCGTGCCATCAGCATCCTGGTTTTCTTGTGCCGCCCGGGTTGCAGGGAGACCGGCGAGCGCAGGCGGTCACCCGCCGCTCCTTCGCCGCCCGGGCCTCGAGCTCGACTTGGGCTGGGCCGGCTGCTCCGGCTTGAACCCGATCTCGCCATCCCACGAACCGCCCCCACCTCCGCCGCCGCCCCCTCCCCCGG
>Ga0209172_10003610_pt1 | contig 23128 bp, 20 predicted proteins | sample LarsenN4metaG_FD_184113 | JGI IMG/M metagenome (GOLD analysis project Ga0209172, IMG submission 184113) | Hot spring sediment bacterial and archeal communities from British Columbia, Canada, to study Microbial Dark Matter (Phase II) - Larsen... ... | reverse complement strand
CTGGTTCGTCGACTACAACGAGCATGCGCCGCACTCGGCGCTGGGCTACCGGAGCCCGGCCGAGTACCGTCGCGAACAGGCGTCAACAGCGGACACCGGGTGTCTCACGAAATAGGGGTCAGAGCAGCCGAGCTGAAGACGCATGTGGGGAAGTTCATCCCGTTCGCGGTGTCGGACCACTTCAACCGGGCGGTCCGGCTCCGCAGCGGCGTGGAGCGGTTCCACGTGCACCAGTGCCGCCACACGTATGCTTGTCGCTGGCTCGAACGGGGTGGTAGTCTCGCCGCCCTTCAACAGATCTTGGGGCACTCGACGATCGTCACGACCCAGCGCTACGGCCGGATCGCCGACGACCTGGTCAAGGCGGAGGCTGCACGGGTCCACGCCGTAGCCATGACCGTAGCCAGAGCGGTCAGGCCCGAGAGAGAAGTCGAGTCAATCCAGTAGCTTGGGCGGCATAGCCAAGTGGTAAGGCGAGGGTCTGCAAAACCCTTATTCCCCGGTTCGAATCCGGGTGCCGCCTCCATCCTCTTCTTAGTAACGGGCGCCATGCCGGCGCTCGCAGCGGCCGCTGCCCTCGGCCGCAGCACCGTGCCCCGCGAGGGCGTCGACACGCGGCTCCGGCGGTCCCCGCCGCGCCCGCGGGCCGCGGAGGACCACGATGCCCGGCATGGACGAGGCCATCCGCTACGCCAACGACCCCGCGACCGGCGAAGCCGAGCTGCGCCGCGCGTGCGAGATCCTCGAGCTGCCGGCGGATGGCGACGCCGCGACCCTGCGCGCGCGGCTGCGCGCGCACCTCGCCTCGCTCGACGCCGCGCGCCCGGTGGTGTGCCTGAACCCGGGCCCTCTCGCCCGCCGCGCGGCCGGCGCCGGACCGCGCCTGCCGCGCCCGGCGGCCGACGAGCACGCCCCGGTCTTCGCCGACGAGATCGCGCTCGTCCCCGACGCCCCCGACTTCGCCGCGCTGCTCGAGGCCCAACTCGACGTCACGCGCGCGCTCGCGACGACCTTCGGCGAGGCGCACGCGGGGCTTCGCTACGCGCCCGACCGCTGGAGCGTGCGCGAGTCGCTCGGCCACCTCGCCGACTGCGAGCGCGTGCTGTCGTACCGCCTGCTGCGCGTCCTGCGCGGCGACGCCACCCCGCTGCCGGGCTTCGACCACGTGGCGTACGTCGCCTCGGGCGGGTTCGAGCGGCGGAGCCTCGCCACCCTCGTCCACGAGTTTGCGGCGGTGCGCGCGGCGACCGTGGCGCTGGTGCGGAGCGCGGCCCCCGCCGACTTCGCGCGGCGCGTGCCGGTCGGGAGCGGCTCCATCACCGGCACGGCGCTCGCGTACGTCATCGCCGGGCACGAGCGCCAGCACCAGCGCCTGATGCGCGAGCGCTACCTGCCGTGCCTGCCTGCGCGCGAGGAGCCCGGCGCGGCGCGCTGAGCGCCGCATGGCCGGCGCCGGCGCCTCGCCGGCGTGCGGTTCAGCGGGGCTTTTCCTTGCCCTCCGGCTTGCCCTTCTGCTTCTCGGCCTGCTTCGCCATGCGATGGCGCTCCTTCGCGGCCGCCTTGAGCCGGTCGGCCGATCCGCGAGCGCCCTTCTTCAGCTCGTGGAACTGGGGAGATCCGGGGCGGATGCCCATCTCGCGGGCGACCACGCCCCATCCCTTGCCCTCGTTCCGCCGGTAGGTCTCGGCGACCGTCAGCACGGGCCTGCCGGTCAGGTGCGCGAGGGCGGACGCCATGAAGACGTCGGCGGGCTCGAGCCGGTGGGTGTCGCGCGCGACCCTCAGATCCGCCTCGGGAATGGCGTGACGAAGGCTGACCGTCTTGACCCAGCCGTCGGGATCGGTCCGGGCCTCCTTCGCGATGGTCTCGAGCGCCGAATCCAGCGCGCGGTCGCCTGTCTTGGCCGGGGTCCCCGTCCACTGCCCGAGCGCCGGCGCGGCGAGCAGTGCGAGAGCGAGGGCGGCCAGCAACGTGCGCTTCATGTCCACCTCCTCGTGGTGCGCGATGCGCCCGGGAGCGGGGGCGGGGCGGCCCGGCGGAGCCTCCCGCCGATGCGCCGCCGCCGGCGCGTCGCGGGCGCAGCATGGGCACGCCGCGAAGCGGCCGTCAAGGACGGACGTCGTGCGCGCCCGGCCGCGCCCTCCGGCGCCGCGCCCGGCCGGCACGCCTCCGGCGCGCCGAACGGGAAACCTCCCGCGCTGGTGTCCGCGCGCGATCCGTGGCCTTGCCCGCCCGCGCGACGCCCGCGATGATGGCGCCCCGTCCCGACCGCGCGGGACGCCCGAGGAGACCGACCCGCACGCCATGGACCCCGGCACCGCCCTTCAGGGCGCCGATTTCAAGGTGCTGTTCCGCAAGCTCGAGCAATCGCTCGCCGAGATCGAGCAGCTCGACGACGTCGCGCGCACGCTCGCCGGCATCCTCGAGACGCTGCTCGCGCGCTTCGAGCACGAGCTCGGCTTCGAGGGCGGGCGCATCTACCGCCGCGAGGGCGAGGACTACGTGCTGTGCTGCGGGTTCGGCGCTTCGCGCGACGCGCCGATGGGGCTGCGCGTGCCGCGCGACTACCCGCCGCACCTCCGGCTCCTCGCCGAGGGCCTGGTCGTCATGGGCCGCGCCGAGCCGGGCTACGATCCCGCCTTCGAGGCCTCGATCGGCGTGACCTCGACCTTCGCCGCCATCGCGGTGGGCGAGGGCAACAGCCACATCATCGGGTTCTCGGTCCGCGGCGCGGGGCACGAGGATCGCCTCGCTTACACGCTCGCCGCGGTGCGGCACGTCATCAACTACAAGCTCCAGCAGCGCCGCATGACGGAGCTCCTCGAGCAGGCGCGCGCGGTGCAGGAGGAGTTGCTGCCGGCCGCGCCGCCGGTCTTCCCGGGCTTCGAGATCGCCGCGCGCTCGCGCGCGGCCGAGGTCGTCGGCGGCGATGTCTACGACTTCCTGCCGCTCGCCGGGGGGCGGCTGGTCGTGGCGCTCGCCGACTCCTCGGGCCACGGGCTGCCCGCCGCGCTGCTCGCGCGCGACGTCATCACCGGCCTGCGCATGGCGGCCGAGGGCCCGTTCGAGGTGACGCGCGTCGTCGAGGGCCTCAACCGCCTCATCCACCGCGCCGCGCTGTCGGGCAAGTTCGTGACGATGTTCCTCGGCGTGCTCGAGCCGGACGGCGGCCTCCTCTACTGCAACGCCGGGCACAACCCGCCGCTGCTCGTGCGCGAGGGCGCGTTCGAGGCGCTGGAGGCGGGCGGCACGGTGCTCGGCCCGCTGCCGGCGGCACGCTTCCAGCGCGCGGAGCGCGTGCTGCGCCCCGGCGACACGCTCGCGCTCTACACCGACGGCGTCGTCGAGCGTGCGGGCCCGGGCGGCACGCTCTACGGCGAGGCGCGGCTGCGTCGCGTCCTGCTCGGCGGACGCGGGGCGGCCGGCACGCTCGAGGCGCTGTTCGCCGATCTCGACGCCTTCGCTGGCCGCGTGCCGCCCGACGACGACGTCACCGCCATCGTCATCCGCCGCCTGTGAGCGGCGCGCCGCGCCCCGCGCGCGGCGCGGGCCGCGTCCCGACCCCGGAGGTCCCGTGAACACCCGCCGCTTCGTTCTCCCGGCCGCCGCGCTCGCGGCGGTCCTCGCGCTCGCCCATCCGCGGCCCGCGCCGGCCGCCGCGCCGGCGCCCGGGGCCGCGCCCGCCCCGGTCCCGCACGGAGCCGCCGCCATGTCCGACGACACGCTGCACGCCGCGCTCGCGGCCATCACCCGCGACGTCCTCGAAGCGATCCGCACCGGCGACCGCGCGCGGCTCGCGCGCCACCTCGCGCCGGACATGCTGCTCATCAACCGCGACGGCCGGGAGTCCTCGCGGCAGGAGTTCCTCGACGCGCTCGTCCCCCCGCGCGAGGGCTACGACCTCGGCTTCGAGATCGTCGAGTCGCGCACCCTCGCGCGCGGCGAGGCCGCGCTCTTCACGTTCCTGCTCGCCGAGCGGCTGGTGATCTTCGGCCACGACGTCTCGACCACGTACCGCAACCACCTGCTCTACCACCGCCTCGATGGGGCGTGGAAGCTCGCCCTCTACACCTACTGGGAGCAGCCCGCCACGCCGCCCGCGGCGCCGGCGGACACGGCGGCGCTCGATGCCCTGACCGGCACCTACGCGCTGGCGCCGGGGAAGTGGGTGACGCGCATCACTCGCGAGGGGACCACGCTCCGCATGCAGCGCGACGGCGGGCCGGTGCGCGAGCTGGTGCCGGTGGCGGGCGGACGCTTCCACGTCCGCGGGGTCGAGGCCGAGTACTTCTTCGAGCCCGGTCCGGACGGTCGCGCCGCGGCGTTCGTGTTCCGCCGCAACTGGAAGGACCTGCGCCACGCGCGCGCGGAGTAGCCCGCGCCGGCGCCGCGCGCGGCCTCAGCCGCCGATGCGCTTCGCGAAGCGCACGCCGTCGTCGGCGTAGCCGAGGCGGCGGTAGAAGTCCCCGGCCGCGGCGTGCGCGCTGGTGATCTCCATGCGGACGCAGCCGAGCGCGGCGAGCCGGCGCTCGCACTCCGCGACGAGCGCCGCGCCCACGCCGCGGCCGCGCGCCTCCGCCTTCACGACGAGCGCGGTCACGCGCGCCACGTCCGCGGCGCGGTGGAGCACGGGGGTCACGTGGGTCACGGCGAGCCCGATGACGCGGCCCCCCTCCTCGGCGACCAGCGCGCGGGTGGCGGGCCCTTCGCGCGCGAGGCGCGCGAGCCGCGCGCGCACGTCGCCGGGCGCGGCCGGGTGGCCGAGTTCGGCGAGCAGCGCCGAGAGGTCCGGCGCGTCGTCTTCATGGGCTTCGCGGAGGGTCGGGGCCATGATCGTCTCCTCGTCGTGCGCGGCGGGAGGCTCCGGGCGCGGGCCGCGCGCCGCCGCGCGGGCGCGCGGGCGCAGGGTAGCCGTCCGCGCCGCGGACGGCACGTCCGTGCCGCACCGCCGCAACTTCCCGGTTGACGTGCGAGCGCACCGGATACAAATTGTGGGCAGGTTCGCCCGCGCGATCGTCTCGCGCGCGGTCCCGGAGGCACGGGCAGCCGGCGGGACCGGGAGGGTTGGGTCCCTCCATGCAGTGGTGGCCCCGAAAAGGAGGTGATCCATTGGACAGTCATTGGCTTCGTTCGGTGGAGGTGGCGTCCTCGTAGGGGACCTCCGGGTGCTGTGACGCGTCCGGGGTTGGCCCCAGGACGGGGTAACCCAGCGTCGCCGAAACCGAAAGTTCCGGGGCTCCGGTCCGAAGTCGGGCCGGAGCCCTCGTCATTCGCGCGCTCGTGCCTCGCGCGCGGGGCGGCCGCCGCCTGCCGCCGGATGCCCGCCGCCCGCGGCCCCGCGCCCCCGCCTGCGGCCCCGCGCCCCCGCCCGCGTCCGCGCGCCCCGCCGCCGGCCGGTCCCGCCGGCCCGCCCCTGCGGCGCGCCTTCCAGCTCCCGGACCCCAGTCCGCCCTCAAGGCCCCCCGGCGGCGCGCCGATACCGCCGCGTGAGACCCCGTCACGGGCCCAGGCTCGCCCGTGCTCCATGCCACCGACGCCACGAGGGCGCCATGTTCGACAAGCCGTCGCCGGCCAAGACCGGCTTCCACAGCACGACCGCCTCCGTCTCCATCGGCCTCCGCGAGCTGCTCGACGCCTCCCCGGACGTGATCTTCTGCTGCGACGAGCGCGGCTGCTTCCAGTGGCTCAACGCGGCGGTCGAGCCGCTGCTGCGGAAGCGCGCCGGCGACCTGCTCGGCAAGCCGTTCACGGCCGTGCTGGCCGAGGGGGAGCGCACGCGCGCCGCGCGCCGCTACACGCGGCAGCTGCGGCGGCGCACGCTCGGTCCGACGACGGAGCGCTGGAACGTGGTGTCGAGCGACGGCTCGTCCATCGCGGTCGAGGCGCGTGTGAGGCTGCTGCAGCGGCCGGACGGCGACGTGCTGTTCGTCGGCACGCTGCACCGCGCCGAGGTGGCGTCGTCCGCGGGCGCCGCGGCGCGCGGCCCGGCGGCGCCCGACTGGGGCGACGGCGCCCGCGCCGACGCGAACCCCTACGCGCCGCCCTCGGACTGGGCGCCGCCCGCGGGCGGCGCGCCGGGGCTGAGCTTCGAGCCCGCTCCCGCCGCTCCGCTGGCGCTCGCCTCGAACGACCCGTCCACCGACCTGCTCGCCGAGCGCGCGGCGCACAGCGCCGACGTCACGCGGCTCACCGGACAGCTCGAGGAGGCGCGGGCCGCGATCCAGCTCAAGGGCGACACGCTCGCGCAGATGAGCCACGAGATCCGCACGCCCATGAACGGCATCATGGGCATGACGCAGCTGCTGCTCGAGTCCGAGCTCGACAACGAGCAGCGCAACCTGGTCGAGGTCGTCCACCAGTCGGCGCGCTCGCTGCTCAACCTCATCAACGACATGCTCGACTTCTCGAAGCTCGAGGCCGGCAAGCTCGAGATCGAGCACATCGACTTCGACCTGCGCGTCACCGTGGACGAGGTGTCCATGCTGCTCGCGCCGATGGCCAACGACAAGCGCGTGCACTTCGAGTCGCGCGTCCACCACGAGGTGCCGTCGCGCCTCAAGGGCGACCCCGGCCGGCTGCGCCAGGTGCTCCTCAACCTCGGCGGCAACGCCGTCAAGTTCACGGACCGCGGCTCGGTCACCGTGGCGATCGAGCGCGTGCGCGAGGACGACGAGCGCGTCGTGCTGCGCTTCACGGTGAGCGACACCGGCATCGGCATCGAGCCGGCCCAGCTCGAGCGGCTGTTCCAGATGTTCGAGCAGGGCGACCCCTCCACGGCGCGCCGCTACGGCGGCACCGGGCTGGGGCTCGCCATCGCGCGCGAGCTGGTGACGCTCATGGGAGGCAGCGTCGGCGTCGAGAGCACGCCGCAGGTCGGCAGCACGTTCTGGTTCGAGGTGCCGTTCGAGAAGCAGCCGGCGATCACCGCGCAGCCCGAGACGCCCAACGTCCAGCTGCGCGGGCTGCGCGTCATGGTCGTGGACCCGTCGCGCGCGGTGCGCGCCTCGCTGCTCGAGATGCTGCGCGCGTGGGGCTGCCGCACGGCCGAGGCGGAGCACGCCGAGGAGGCGCTCGAGGCGCTGCGCGACGCCGCCGGGCGCGGCGAGCCGTGGCAGGTCGTGCTCGCCGAGATGCAGCAGCCGGGCGTGGACGGCGAGGCCCTCGGCGCCGCGATCCGCGGCGAGGACGGGCTGCGCAACACGATCACCATGCTCATGACGAACGTCGGCCGCCGCGGCGACGCGGCGCGCGCGCAGCAGCGCGGCTTCTCCGCCTACCTGCTCAAGCCGATCCAGTGGTCCGAGCTGTACGACGCGCTCGTCGAGGTGGTGCACTGGGGCGTGCCCGGGGAGGGCTCCGAGCACCCGCTCGTGACGCGCCACTGGCTCGCCGAGGCGCGCCGCGGCCGGCTCCGCATGCTGCTCGTCGAGGACAACGCGGTGAACCAGCTCGTCGCCGACTGGGCGCTGCGCCGGCTCGGCTACACGCTCGACGTGGCGCGCACCGCGGGCGAGGCCATCGAGGCGAGCGAGCGCCACGCCTACGACGTGATCCTCATGGACGTGAACCTGCCCGACATGGACGGCCTCAAGGCCGCGGCCGCGATCCGCGTCCGCGAGCGCGGGGCGCGCCGCACGCCGATCGTGGCGATGACGGCGGCGTCCACCGCCGCGGACCGCGAGCGCTGCCTGGCGGCGGGGATGGACGACTTCCTCGCCAAGCCCATCGACCTTGGCCAGCTGTGCGCGACGGTCGAGCGCTGGACGCGCCCGGCGATGCAGAAGGACGCCGTGACCCAGCGCGCGATGGCGGAGCGCGCCGCGCAGGCGGTGGACCACTTCGACGTGCCGGGGCAGCCGCAGACGGTGGACGGCCTCGAGATGGCGTCCATGTCGCCGGACGTCGCCGGCGGGCACGAGGGCGGTTCGCTCACGCTCGAATCGCTCGGCGCGACCGACATCGAGTCGGTCCACCCGGCGGAGGTCGCGCTGCTGTCGGACGGCTTCCCCGTCAGCGGCGACGACACGCCCCAGCCGGTGATCGATTCCGCGCGCCTCGAGGAGTCCTCGATGGGCATCCCGGCGCTGCGCGACGCGCTGCTGCAGACGTTCCTCGCGGACGTCGAGCCGCGCATCGAGCGCCTCGCCGGGGCGGTCGCCGAGAGCGACGCGCGCCGCATCGAGTTCGAGGCGCACGGGCTCAAGGGCATGTCGGCGACCATCGGCGCGAGCGCGTGCGTCGAGACCTTCACCGCGATGGAGCGGCTGGCGGGGGAGGAACGGCTGGAGGCGATGCCGGCCCTCATGGACCGCGCGCGGCAGGAGGTGCAGCGCACGCGCGAGCACGTCGCGCGCCTCGAGGAGATCCTCAACCGGGCGGCGTGACCCGCGGCCGGTTCCGCGCCCACGGACGGGCGGCCGGGACCGGACACGCGCCGCGCGCCGCGCGCACCGGACCGCCGGGGGCCGAAGGGCTCCCGGCGGTCGTCGCGTTGCGGGCCGCGCCGCGTCGCGGCGCGCTGGTGTAAACTGGCGCGCGCCGCCCCGCGCCCGCAGGCGGCGCCGCCCGCCGGCATGCCGCGCCCCGCCCCACGTTCCGGACCCGACGACATGCGCCCTCCAGCCTCGAGCCGCGCCGCGCGGCGCCCCGGCCCGCGCCGCGGCGCCGGGTCCGCCGTCCGCCCGCCGGCCGCGGGGCGCTGAGCCATGCGTCCCGTGCCGGCGCGGCTCGCGCTCGTCACCGCCGGGCACTTCACGATCGACGCCTACTCGTCGTTCTTCACGCCGCTGCTGCCGCTCCTCATGGCGCGCCTCGGCCTCGGGCTCACCGAGGTCGGCGCGCTCGTCGCGATCGCCTCGGTCGGCACGTCGTTCTCGCAGCCGCTCTTCGGGCTGCTCTCCGACCGGCTGCGGCGGCCGTGGTTCGTCGCGGCCGGGCCGCTCGTGGCCGCGCTGTTCATGAGCGCGGTGGGCGCCGCGCCGAGCTACCCCGCGCTCGTCGCGCTGCTGCTCGCGGGCGGCGCGGGGGTGGCGGCGTTCCATCCGCAGGCCGCCGCGCTCGCGCGCGAGGTGAGCCCGCGGCCGCAGATCGGCATGAGCATCTTCGTCACCGGCGGCACGCTCGGCTTCGCGCTCGGCCCGCTGTTCGCGGCCGCCACCGCGGAGCGCTTCGGGCTCGAGCGCACGTGGCTGGCGGCGCTCCCGGGCCTGGTCGTGGGGGGGCTGCTGTTCGCGCGCTTCGTGACGCTCGCCCCGGCCGCGCACGAGGCCGCCCCGCGCGCGCCGCTGCGCGCGCTGCGCCCGGTGATCGTCCCGCTCGCGCTCCTCTACACGGCGGTCGTGTGCCGCTCCGCGGTGTCGTACGGCTTCATGACCTTCCTGCCGATCCACCTGCACGCCGCCGGGTACGGGGTGCAGGCGGGCGGCGCGCTCACCACGCTCTACCTCGCGGCCGGCGCGCTGGGCGGCGTGCTCGGCGGGTGGGCGGCCGAGCGCCACGGCGGGCGCGCGGTGGTGCGGCTGTCGTTCCTCGGCGCCATGCCGCTCTACGCGGCGTTCGTGCTGGTGCCGGGCGCGCCCGGGCTCGCCGGCCTCGTGCTCGGCTCGTTCGTGCTGCAGACCTCGCTGCCGGTCAACGTCGTGCTCGGGCAGGAGCTCTCGCCGCGCCACGCCTCGACCATCGCCAGCCTGCTCATGGGCGCCGCGTGGGGCGTGGGCGCGCTGCTCATCGGCCCGACCGGCGCGCTCGCCGACCGCGCCGGACTGCCCGCGGCGCTGGCGGCGCTCGCCGGGCTGCTCGTGGTCGGGCTCGCCTGCGGGCTCGCGCTGCCCGAGGCGCGCCGTCCGGCGGCCGCGCCCGGCGCCGGGCCGCGCGCGGCGGGGGCGGCGGGGGAGTAGCGCCGCCGGGCGCATCGCGCGGCCCCGCCGCGCGCGGCCGTCTTGCGGCGCGCCGCGCGCTGGGGTTTCATCGCGCGGCCGTCGTCGCCGCGCCACCCTCCACCCCCGCGGAGCCCCTCATGGACATCGGATTCGTCGGACTGGGACGCATGGGATTCAACATGGCGCTGCGCCTGCGCCGCGCGGGACACCGCGTGTCGGGCACGGACCGCGGCGCCGAGGCGCTCGCGCGCGCGGCCGCCGAGGGGATCGCGACCGCGCCCACGCCCGAGGCCCTGATCGCGGCGCTGCCCGCGCCGCGCGTGCTGTGGGCCATGATCCCCGCCGGGGACGCCGTGGACGAGCTGCTCGACCGGCTCCTCCCCGCGCTCGCGCCCGGCGACCTCGTCGTGGACGGCGGCAACTCCAACTTCAAGGACTCGCGGCGCCGCGCGGCCCGCCTCGCGGAGGCGGGGCTCGGCTTCGTGGACTGCGGCACGTCGGGCGGCGTGTGGGGGCTCGCGAACGGCTACTGCATGATGCTCGGCGGCGCGCCCGACCACGTCGCGCGCCTCGCGCCGCTGCTCGACGACCTCGCGCCGCCGGACGGCTGGAAGCACGTCGGCCCGCCGGGCGCCGGGCACTACGTGAAGATGATCCACAACGGCATCGAGTACGGGATGATGCAGGCCTACGCCGAGGGCTTCGAGATCCTCGCCGCGTCGGACTTCGGCTTCGACCTCGCGGGCATCGCCGCGCTGTGGAACCGCGGCAGCGTGGTGCGCTCGTGGCTGCTCGAGCTGGCGGGCCGCGCCTTCGAGAAGGACCCGCGCCTCGAGGGCATCCGCGGCTGGGTGGCCGATTCGGGCGAGGGGCGCTGGACCGTGCTCGAGGCGCTCGAGCGCGACGTGCCGGCCGAGGTGCTCACGCTCGCGCTCCTCAACCGCTTCCGCTCGCGCCAGACGGACTCGTTCCGCGACCGCGTGCTGGCGGCGCTGCGTAACGAGTTCGGCGGCCACGCCGTGAAGGAGCGCTAGGTGGCGCCGCGCGTCGCCGGCGTCGCCCCGGCCCTGTCCGCGCGCCCGGACCGCGTGCCGCCGCCGTGCGCGCTCGTCATCTTCGGCGCGAGCGGGGACCTCACGCGGCGCAAGCTGGTGCCGGCCATCCACCGCCTGTGGGGCCTCGGCGCGCTGCCGGAGCGCTTCGCGCTGCTCGGCGTCGCGCGGCGCGAATGGAGCGACGACGCCTTCCGCGACGCGATGCGCGAGGCGGTCGCCGAGCACGGGCGCGGCGGGGCGCCGGAGGCGGCGGCGTGGGAGGGCTTCGCGCCGGCGCTCGCCTGGCAGTCGGCGTCCTTCGACGATCCCGCGGCGTACGCGCGCCTCGCGGAGCGCCTCGCGGAGCTCGACCGCGCGCGCGGGCTTGCGGGCAACCGCCTCTTCTACCTCGCGACGCCGCCCTCCGAGTTCCGCACCATCCTCCACCGCCTGCACGCGGCCGGGCTCATCCGGCGCCCGGGCGAGCCGGCGTTCTCGCGCGTCGTGGTCGAGAAGCCGTTCGGGCGCGACCTCGAGTCGGCGCGCGTCCTCAACGAGCTCGTCGCGGGGGTGCTCGACGAGTCGCAGACGTTCCGCATCGACCACTACCTCGGCAAGGAAACGGTCCAGAACATCCTCATCTTCCGCTTCGCGAACGCGATGTTCGAGCCGCTGTGGAACCGCCGCCACGTGGACTGGGTCGAGATCTGCGCCGCCGAGACGGTCGGCGTGGGGACGCGCGCGGCGTTCTACGAGCAGACCGGCGTGCTGCGCGACATCGTGCAGAACCACCTGCTCGAGATCCTGAGCCTGGTCGCCATGGAGCCGCCCGTGACCGGCTCGGCCGACGACGTGCGCTCCGAGAAGCTCAAGGTGCTGCGCGCGCTGCGCGAGCCGTGGGGCGACGCGCTCGCGCGCGACCTCGTGCTCGGCCAGTACCGCGGCTACCGCGAGGAGCCCGGCGTGGCCCCCGGCTCGGTGACGCCGACCTTCGCCGCGCTGCGCGTGCACGTGGACAACTGGCGCTGGCAGGGCGTGCCGTTCTACCTGCGCGCGGGCAAGCGCCTGCGGCGGCGCGAGACCGAGATCTCGCTCCACATGAAGCCGATCCCGCTGCAGCTGTTCGGGCGCGACGACGTGTGCGCGGACGTGTCGCCCAACGTGCTCACGCTGCGCATCCAGCCCGACGAGGGCATCGAGCTGCGCTTCATGTCCAAGGTGCCGGGCCACGACCTGGTCGTCGGCCGCGTCACGATGGACATGTCGTACGTCGAGACCTTCGGCGGCGAGCCGCCCGAGGCCTACGAGCGCCTGCTGCTCGACGCGATGCGCGGCGACGCCACGCTGTTCTCGCGGCGCGACGCGGTCGAGGCCTCGTGGGCGTGGATCACGCCCATCCTGCGCCACGTCGAGCGGCATCCGCCGCGCGATTTCCCGAACTACGCGCCCGGCTCGTGGGGCCCGGACGCCGCCGACGAGCTGCTGCGCCGCGACGGGCGCGCGTGGCGGGAGTCCGGGGAGCCGTGACCGTCGCGCGCTTCGCGACGCCCGCGGCCGCGGCCGAGGCCGCCGCCGCCGCGGTCGCCGCGGCGGCGCGCGCGGCGGTCGCGGCGCGCGGCGTGTTCCACCTCGCGCTGTCGGGCGGCCGCAGCGTGGTGCCGCTCCACCGGCGGCTGGCGGCGGGCGGCCTCGGCGTGCCGTGGGCCGCGACCCACGTGTGGTTCGCGGACGAGCGCGCGGTGCCGCCCGGCGACCCGGCGAGCAACCTGCGCGCGGTGCGCGAGACGCTCCTCGATGCGCTCGGCCTCGCGCCGGGCGGCGTGCATCCCATGGACGGCGCGCGCGACGATCTCGCGGCGGCGGCGCGCGATTACGCCGCCGCGCTGCCGGAGCCGCTCGATCTCGTGGTGCTCGGCGTGGGCGAGGACGGGCACGTCGCGTCGCTGTTCCCGGGCTCGGCGCAGGCCGCGGACGACGCGGCGCGCGTCGCGGCCGTGACCGGCGCGCCCAAGCCGCCGGCGCGGCGGCTCACGCTCGGGCCCGCGGCCCTGCGCGCCGCGCGCGGCGTGATCGTGATGGCGTCGGGGGCGGAGAAGGCCGCGGCGGTGGCGGCCGCGCTCGCGCCGCACGGCGATGCGCGCGCCGTGCCGGCGCGCCTCGTGCGCGAGCGGTCGTGGTTCGTGGACGCGGCCGCGGCGGCGCGGCTCGGCCCGGCGCCGCCCTGAGGCGCCGGCGTTCCGGCGGGGACGCGCGGGGCCCGCGACCGCGAGGGTCGCGGGCCCCGTGGGCGGCCGCGTGCGGGATGCGGCTACTTCTTCCTGGCGCGACGGCGCCCGCGGCGCCGCCCGGAGGCTCCGAACAGCCCGTCGAGGTAGGCGCCCACCTCGCCCCGCACGATGTCCGGCAGCAGCGCGCGGACGCGCGCCTGCACCGCGGAGCGCACCTGACGGGTGAGGTCGCCGCCGAACGCGGGCGCGGCGGCGACGGCGGCGGCGGCCGGACGGCGGCCGCGACGGCCGGCGACGCCCGACTTCTTGCGCCACGAGTAGTAGGTCACCGGCGTCACGCCGAACTTCTTCTGCACCTGTCCCGCCGTCAGGCCATCCTTGAGGGCGGTCGCGAGGATCTGCTTTCTCTGCTCGGGGGTGTAGCTCGTGCGCTTCTTGCGCGTCTTGGCCACGGCTCCTCCATCGGGGGCGTTGTGGAACTGCGGTGAACGCAGCCAGTGGGCCACACGCGCGGTCAGGAGTCAATCCGAATCGCGGAAATTAATATTGAGGCAGCTCCCGCCGCATCACGCCACGAATGCGAAATCCCCACCTTCCTGCAGTCCGGCGGATGCGAGATGCCCCCGCCAGCGTTCCCGCGCCGGAGCGGCGCCGAACACGAGGAGCAGCGGCAGCCCCGGCGGGCGCCAGCGCGCGTGCGGGCGCCCCTGGCGCGTGACCGACGCCGGCGGGCCGCCCGCCGCGGCGAGCGCGCGGCGCCACGCCTCGAGGCTGGCGCCGACGCCGACGAGGTGCGGCGCGCGGAAGCGGCGGCCGTGGAGCCGGCGCAGCCCCTCGCGGCGCAGCGCGGCGAAGCGCTCGGGGCCGTAGCGCGGGTCGCGCCGCGTGGCGCTGCCCGGGTGCTGCCGCCATCCGTAGAGCACGCGCGGCAGCTTGGCGAAGCGCGCGCCGCGCGCGAAGAGGCGGATCCACAGGTCCACGTCCTCCGGCCAGCCGCGCTCCGTCCAGCCCCCCGCGCGCTCGATCCACGCGCGCCGCGCGAGCGCCGTGCCGTGGCACAGCGGGCTGTCCACGAGCGCGTCGCGCCGCATGGCGTCGTGGTCGAGGAGCCCGTTGTGCCAGCGCACCCAGCGGCGCATGCCGGCGCCCGCCGCCGCCGCCGGGAACAGCCGCACGCGGCAGCCGACGACCGCCACCTCGGGGTGCCGTGCGAGGAAGGCGGTCTGGAGCGCGAGGCGGTCCCGGTGCGAGAGGTCGTCGGCGTCGTGACGCGCCACGAGCGGCGCGCGCGCCGCGGCGAGCGCGGCGGCGAGCGCGCGCGGCAGCCCGCGGGCCCGGGTGTGCAGGACGCGCAGGCGCGGCTCCTCCCGCGCGATGCGGTCGAGCAGGGCGCCCGAGCCGTCCGTCGAGCCGTCGTCCACGGCCACGACCTCGAACTCCGCGAAGCGCTGGCGCCACAGGGAGGCGAGCGACGCCTCGAGCCAGGGGGCGGCGTCGCGCACCGGCACGAGCACGGAAACCTTTGGCATGGCCGCGAGTCTAACAGGGTGGCCGTCCCCCGCGACGCGGGCGGCCGCGGGCGGGGCGCCCGCGGCGCGTGCGGCGGCCGAGGGGGGGACGCATGGCGGGCCGACGGCTGGTCATCCTCGGCGGCGGGTTCGGCGGGCTCGACGTGGCGCGCGCCATCGGGCGCTCGCGCGCGGCGCGCAACTACTGGGACACGGTCCTCATCGACAAGGAGAACTTCTTCCAGTTCAATCCGCTGCTGCCGGCCGTGGCGGTCGGCGCCGTCGAGACGCGCCACATCGTCTACCCGCTGCGCGTCATGGCGCAGCATCGTCACATCCGCTTCTACAAGAACAAGGCAATCCGCGTGGACCTCGCGCGCCGCGAGGTGCAGCTCCACAACGATCTCGTCGAGCCTTTCGACGTGCTGGTCGTCGCGGTCGGCAGCACGACGAACTGGTACGACGTGCCGGGCGCCGCCGAGCACGCGCGGCCGTTCAAGACGATCGTGGACGCGATGTGGCTGCGCGCGCGCGTCGTGGAGCTGTTCGAGATGGCCGAGCAGGCGGAGACCGACGCGCAGCGCCGCCGGCTGCTGTCGTTCGTCATCGTGGGCGGCGGCGTGACCGGCACCGAGGTCGCCGCCGAGCTGCTCGACATGGCGCGCGACACGCTGCTGCCGAAGTTTCCCAGCCTGCACCGGTCGCACCTGTCGGTGACGATCCTCGAGGGGGGCGACCGCCTCGTCCCGTCCGCGCGCCCCGGGCACTCGGCCTACGTGCGGCGCTTCCTCGAGGGGCGCGGCGTGACGGTGCGCCTCGGCGCGCGCGTGACGCGCGTCACCCCGCGTCGCGTGCACCTCGCCGACGGCGGCGCCGTGGATGGCTTCACGCTCCTGTGGACGGCCGGCGTGCGGCCGCCGGAACTCGTGGACTCGCTGCCCGTGATGCGCGAGCGGGACGGGCGCGTGCGGGTGGACGAGCGGCTGCGCGCGCTCGCGCCGGACGGCGTGCCGATCGAGAACCTGTACGTCATCGGCGACTGCGCGGCGTCGCCGCGCGCCGACGGCACGTTTCAGCCGGCGCTGTCCCAGACCGCCATCGCCATGGGCGCCCACGTCGGCGCCAATCTGATTCGCGAAGCCGAAGGCCGGCCGCCGCGGCCGTTCGCGTTCCGTGATGCCGGTTACATCATTTCGCTCGGCAAGCACAGCTCGGTCCTCGAGCTGTTCGGCGTGCCGATGTCCGGCAAGCTGGCGTGGCTGGCGTGGGCCGGCGCGTACCTCGTCAAGATGGTCGGCCTGCGCAAGCAGATCGAGGTGGGGCTCGACCACCTCACCCACCTGGTGTTCGAGCACGACATCTCGCAGATCCAGAGCCGCCGCCACATCCTGACCGACGAGGAACTCAACCTCTCCCTCGACGCCCCGCGCGCCGCCGGCGCGGACGGCGGGGAGCAGGGCGCTCCGGACCCGGCGCGGCCGCCGCAAGCCGCCGCACCCGCCGCGGCCGGCGCGCCGCGCGGCGTCCCGGCGGCGGACTGATAAAGTGCTCGCGTCACCCCGCGCCGCGCCGTCCCCCCGGCGCGGCCAACCACCCGCGCGGAGCGCGCTCCGGCGGACCCGGGAGCCCATCCACCCCATGACCATGAACGCCACGCTCCAGCTCAAGACCGTCGAGGGCCGCGGCCTGCTCTTCGCGTGCCGTGTCGGCGACGTCGCGTTTCACCTCGACAGCGGCCCCGGCAGCATCGCGCCGAGCCCGGTCCAGGCGGTGCTCGCCGCGATCGGCGGCTGCACCGGCATGGACGTCATCAGCATCCTGCGCAAGAAGCGGCAGACGGTGACCGACTACGCGCTCGAACTGGCGGCCGAGCGCGCCGAGCAGCACCCGCGCGTGCTCACGCGCGTCGTCGTCACGCACCGCCTCACCGGGCGCGGCCTGAGCGCCGCCGCGGTGGAGGAGGCGATCCGGCTGTCGGACACGAAGTACTGCTCGGTGCAGGGCATGCTGCGGCCCACGGTCGAGATCGTGAGCCGCTGGGAGATCGTCGAGGCTCCCGCCGAGCCCGCGCCCGCCGCGTGAGCGCGGTGCGCCGCGCGCGTCGCGGCGCCGCCCGCCTTGCCGGGCGCTCCGGATGGGCTACCATGCGGGGCGCTTCGGCCCTCGAGTCCACGGTTCGCGCACGGAGTGCCGCCATGACCACCCCCGGATTTCGCACCGAAAAGGACAGCCTCGGCGAGATGCAGGTGCCCGCCGACGCCATGTACGGCCCGCAGACGCAGCGCGCCGTCGAGAATTTCCCCGTCAGCGGCCAGCCCATGCCGGCCGAGTTCGTGCGCGCCCTGGGCCTCGTCAAGGCGGCCGCGGCGCGCGTCAACGCCGCGCTCGGCACGCTCGATCCGGCGATGGCGAAGACCATCGAGCGCGCCGCGACCGAGGTCGCGGAGGGGCGCTGGGACGCGCACTTCCCGGTCGACGTGTTCCAGACGGGGAGCGGCACGAGCTCCAACATGAACGCCAACGAGGTCATCGCGCGCCGCGCGAGCGAGCTGCTCGGCGCGAAGGTGCACCCCAACGACCACGTCAACTTCGGGCAGTCCTCGAACGACGTCATCCCGACCGTGCTTCACGTCTCGGCGGTGCTGCAGATCGAGCGCGAGCTGCTGCCCGCGCTCGCGCACCTGTGGAAGCACCTCGACGAGAAGGCGCGCGCGTTTCACGACGTCCTCAAGACCGCGCGCACCCACCTCATGGACGCCACGCCGATCCGCCTCGGCCAGGAGTTTTCGGGCTACGCATCGCAGGTCGAGCACTCCATCGCGCGCGTCAAGGCGACCCTTCCCGACCTGCGCGAGCTCGCCATCGGCGGCACCGCGGTCGGCACCGGTCTCAACACGCACCCTGACTTCGGCCGGCGCATGGCGATGGAGATCGGCGCGCTCGCCGGCACCACGTTCCACGAGGCCCGCAACCACTTCGAGGCGCAGGGCGCGCAGGACGGCGCGCTGTGGGCGAGCGCGGCGCTCAACTCAACGGCCGCCAGCCTCATGAAGATCGCGAACGACGTGCGGCTCATGAACAGCGGGCCGCGCTGCGGCCTCGGCGAGGTCACGCTGCCGGCCATTCAGCCCGGCTCGAGCATCATGCCGGGCAAGGTCAATCCGGTGATCTGCGAGGCCGTCGTGCAGGTCGGCGCGCAGGTCATGGGCAACCACGTGGCGGTCACGGTCGGCGCGCAGTGGGGGCAGCTCGATCTCAATGTCATGCTGCCGCTCATGGCCCGCAACCTGCTCGAGAGCATCCGGCTCCTCGCGCGCGTGTCGCGCGTGTTCGCCGACAAGGCGCTCGCCGGGCTGGTCGCCAACGCCGAGACGTGCCGCGCCTACGTGGAGATCTCGCCCAGCATGGCGACCGCGCTCAATCCGCTCATCGGGTACGATCGCGCCGCCGAGATCGCCAAGCGCTCGTTCAAGGAGCGCCGACCGGTGCGCGAGCTGGCCGGCGAGATGACCGACCTCACGCCCGAGCAGATCAACCACGCGCTCGACCCCGCCCGCCAGACGGTGCCCGGCCTCGAACTCGGCGGCGGCGCCGGCGGCTGATCGGGGGCCGCGTGCGCGAGATCCGCCCCGCCGCCCCCGAGGTCGCGGCGCCCGAGCCGCTCGACGAGACCCTGCTGCGCGACCTTCAGCGCCGCCTCGACGCGGCGCGCGAACGCCTGCGGGGCGTGGCGCACCGCACGCCGGTCGTCACCTCGACGACGCTCAACGAGCGCACCGGAACGCACGTGTTCCTCAAGTGCGAGTCGGTTCAGCGCATGGGCGCCTTCAAGTTCCGCGGCGCCTGGAACTTCGTCGCCGCCCTCGATCCCGCCGCGCGCGCGCGCGGCCTGGTCGCCTACTCGTCCGGCAACCACGCGCAGGCGGTGGCGCTCGTGGCGCGTCTGCACCGGCTGCCCGCGGTGATCGTCATGCCCAGCACCGCGCCGGCGTCCAAGCTCGCCGCGGTGCGCGGCTACGGGGCCGAGGTGCACCACCACGATCTCGCGGGGGAAACGCGCGAGGCGATGGCGGCGCGCATCGCCGCCGAGCGCGGGCTGGTGCTCGTGCCGCCCTTCGACCATCCGGACATCGTCGCCGGACAGGGGACCGCGGCCTTCGAGCTGTTTGAGGACGCCGGCCCCATGGACGCGCTGCTCGTTCCGGTGGGCGGCGGCGGGCTGCTGTCCGGGTCGGCGCTCGCCGCGTGGCGGCTGCTCCACCCGTGCGACGTCACCGGCGTCGAGCCGGCGGGCGCCGACGACGCGGCGCGCTCGTTCCACAGCGGGCGCCTCGAGCGCTGCGAGCGGCCCGACACGATCGCCGACGGCGCGCGGACCCCGTCGCTTGGCGCGCTCACCTTCCGCATCGTGCGCGCGCTGGTGGACGACATCGTCACGGTCACCGATGACGAGATCGTGGCGGCTATGCGTTTCGCGTGGGAGCGCCTCAAGCTGGTCATCGAGCCGACCGGAGCGCTCGGTCTCGCCGCGCTGCTGTGCGGGCGATTCGAGATTCCGTGGCGGCGCGTCGGCGTCATCGTGTCGGGCGGGAACGTGGACGCCGCCGACGCGCTGCGCTGGATGAGTGCGGCGCCGCCGCGCCCGTGACGCCCGCTCGCCGCGGCGCGGCGCCTCAACGCGCCGCCGCCGCCACCGCTTCCGCGAGCCGCGCGAGCGCGGCGTCCGGGTTGTCTCCGAGCCGCACGCGCAGCACGCGGCGCCCGCGCCGCTCGAGCACCTCGTAGTCGCCCGCCGCCTGCGCCCAGCGCAGCGCCTCGAAGCCGTACGGCTCGCCCGGGATCGGCACGTCGGGCCCCTCGTCCCCGACGAGCTGCACGAAGCGCCCGCGAGGCGGCCCGCCCTTGTGGAGCTGGCCGGTCGAGTGCAGGAAGCGCGGGCCGTAGCCGAGCGTGGCCGCCGCGCCCCCGAGGTCGCGCAGCGCGAGCCGCAGGGCCTCGAGGCGCGCGTGGCGCGCGGGCGTGCGGTGCAGATAGGCGAGCACCGCCACGTAGTCGCCGGGCGCCGCCGTGGCGGCGAGCGCAACGACCCACGCCGCGGGATCGCGCGCGTCGCGCACCGCGCCGCGCAGCTCGGCGGCGAGCGCCGCCGGGGCGTCAAGCGCGCCCGCCGCGCCCTCGGCGATCGGCGCCGGCTGCGGGACGCGGCCTTCGGCGACGCGGCGCGCGAGGACGGCCTGCGTCGCCTGCTTGGCCTCGGTCACGTTGGGTTCGTCGAACGGATCCACGCCGAGCGCCGCGCCGGCCACTGCGGTGGCGATCTCCCAGCGCAGGAACTCCCCGCCGAGCGCTTCGACGGCGGGCAGCGTCCAGCGCAGCACCGGGTGGCCGGCGGCGGCGAGCGCGTCGAGCGCTCCTTCGGTGCCGGCCGACAGCGCGCCCACCCCGGTGGCGACGAACACGCGGTCGCGTCCGTAACGCGCCGGATCGGCGAGCGGCTCGTCGGCCACCGGCAGGATGCCGCGCCCGTCCTTGCCGGTGCTTTCGGCGACGAGCTGTTCGATCCACGCGCCGAGCGGCGCCACGTCGCCCTCGAGGACCAGCGTCAGCTTGTCGCGCCCGACCGCCGCCAGCTCGCCGAGCGTCACGCCGAGGAACACCGCCGGGCTGGCCGCGGCCGGCACCTCCGGGCCGCTCGCGGCGGCTTCGGCGGCCGCCGCCGCGACGAGGGCGTCGAGGTCGGCGCCGATGAGCGCCGCCGGCAGCATGCCGAACTCCGTGAGCGCCGAGTAGCGTCCGCCGACGTCGGGCGGCGCGTGGACCACCGCGCGGTAGCCGCGCGCCCGCGCCAGCGCCTCGAGAGGCGTGCCGGGATCGGTGACGGCGACGAAGCCGCGCCCGGCGGCGTCGCCGTGCGCGGCGCGGGCACGCTCGAAAAAGTGCTTCTCGAACGACGCGACCTCGATCGTGCCGCCCGACTTGGACGCCACGACGAACAGCGTGCGTTCCGGGTCGTGCGCCTCCGTGACCGCGCGCACCGCGGCCGGCGAGGTGTTGTCGAGCACCGCGAGGTCGAGCGCCCCGGGGCGCACCCCGAGCGCGAGGCGCAGCACCTCGGGGGCGAGCGACGAGCCGCCCATGCCGAGCAGCACGGCCCGGTCGCGGCCCTCGCGCGCGGCCTCGGCGGCCAGCGCGCGCAGCTCCGGCAGGCGCGCGGCGACGCGCGCCGGGGCGCCCAGCCAGCCGAGGCGGTTGCGCGCCACCGCGCGATGCGCGGGGTCGTCGCCCCACAGGCGGTCGTCGCGCGCCCACAGGCGCGCCGCGAGCCCCGCGGCGTCGGCGCGCTCGAGCGCCGCGCCGACGCGCTCGCGCAGCGCGGGATCGTGCGCGGTGAGGACCGGGGCCCCGGACGCCGCGCCCTTCACCTCGTTCCGCCGGCGAGCGCGGCCCGCTTCTCCTCGAGGGCGGCGAGCAGCGCGTCGAACGATCGGGCGAAGGCCGCCACGCCCTCGGCCTCGAGCTCGTCCAGGAGGCGGTCGAGCGGGACCCCGAGCTGCGGCAGACGCTCGAACAGGCGCCGCGCCCCCGCGAGGTCGTCGCGCACCGTGACGGCCACGCGGCCGTGGTCGTTGAAGGCGGCGAGCGTCGCCGGCGGCATCGTGTTCACGGTGTGCGGGCCGATGAGCTGCTCCACGTAGAGCACGTCGGAGTACGCCGGGTTCTTGGTCCCGGTCGAGGCCCACAGCGGCCGCTGCAGCCGCGCGCCGCGCTGCGCGAGGGCCGCCCAGCGCGGGCCCGCCAGGAACCGCTCGAATTCGGCGTAGGCGAGGCGCGCGTTGGCGACGGCGGCGCGACCGCGCGCCGCCTCGAGCTCGGCGCGCCGCGGGTCGCCCGCGGGCAGCGCCGCGAGCGCCGCCTCGATCGCCCGATCCACCGTGGTGTCCACGCGCGACACGAAGAAGGACGCCACCGAGTGAAGGCCCGCGAGCGGCACGCCGGCCGCCGCCGCGCGCTCAAGGCCCGCGGCCCATGCGTCGAGCACCTCGCGGTAGCGCGCCACGGAGAAGATGAGCGTCACGTTGACGCTGATGCCGGAGGCCAGCACCTCGCTCACCGCGGGCAGCCCCTCGCGCGTCGCGGGGATCTTGATCATGACGTTGTCGCGTCCCACCGCCGCGTGCAGGCGCCGCGCGTCCGCGACGGTGCCGGCGGTGTCGTGCGCGAGCTTCGGGCTGACCTCGATGCTGACGCGTCCGTCCACGCCGCCGGTGCGCGCGGCGACGCCGGCGAGCCGGTCGCACGCGTCACGGATGTCCTCCACCGCGAGGGCGTCGAACAGCGCCGGGCCGGTCAGGCCGCGCGCGATGCCGGCGGCGATGGCCTCGTCGTAGTCGCGGCTGTCGGCGATCGCCTGCTGGAAGATGGTCGGGTTCGAGGTGACGCCGACGACGCCCGCCTCGCGCACCAGGCGCTCGAATTCGCCGGAGGCGAGGTGCCCGCGGCGGATGAAGTCGAGCCACACGCTCTGTCCGAGCGCCTGCAGCTGTTCGGCGCGGCTGCTCATGATGCCTCCGGTTCGGTGCGGGCCGGCGCGGGCCGGCGGTTCGTCGCGAGGCAGACGCGGCGGCCCTCGGGGTCGAGCAGCACCGCCATGCGGTGGCCCCACGGCATGTCGGCCGGCGCCTGCACGAACGACACGCCCTTCGCGGCGAGGTCGGCGTGCGCGCGGTCCACATCCTCGACGAACAGGTAGAGGAAGGGCTCGCCCGGCGGCTGCCACTGGTCGGGGGCCTGGTCCGCGGGCGGCGTCATGAACCACAGGCTGGCCGTCGGGGTGACGAACACGGTGAGGTACGGCATCCCCTCCGGGGCGAGGGCGTTCGTGAAGCCGAGCGTCTCGACGTAGAAGCGGCGCACGGCGTCGAGGTCCTGCGTCGCGTACTGCAACTGAACATGCGTGAGTCCGACGCCGCTTGGCGCCGGACGGCCATTCGGCGCGAGCGCGGTCGCGGCCGGCCGGGCGGGAGCGGGGCGCCGCGTGGCGGGGCGCGCCGGCGGCGCCGCGGAACGGCGCCGGGCCGTGGCGGCGCGCTGCGCCGGCGCGGCGCGCTTCGCGGCCGGCGCGCGTTTCGCCGTGGCGGCCGGGCGCCGCGCCGCGGCGCGCGGCGCGCGCGCAAGGGAAGGCCGCGCGCGGGACGTCGTGCGCGGCCGCGTGGACGTTCGCTGACGCATGGCGCTGGCCTCCGGTTCGTCGGCGGTGCGGGAACGCCGCACAGGATGCCCCCCGTCCCGCGCGACGCGCAAGGCGGACCCGGCGCGCGCGCCGCGCGGGACGGCGCGCCCCGCGCCGCCTAGGTGTGGAGTCTCATAACGTTGTTCCCACCCGGGGGCGCAGCCAACTGAAGGGTGGCAGGCCGCGAAGACTACCGTGCGGGCGGCGCCGATTGTAGTGGCGGAGCCAGCGGGGCAGCACGCGGGCTCTC
>Ga0209172_10003605_pt1 | contig 23171 bp, 22 predicted proteins | sample LarsenN4metaG_FD_184113 | JGI IMG/M metagenome (GOLD analysis project Ga0209172, IMG submission 184113) | Hot spring sediment bacterial and archeal communities from British Columbia, Canada, to study Microbial Dark Matter (Phase II) - Larsen... ... | reverse complement strand
TCGGCCCTTGAAGATTCGCTATGAGCGAAGGGCGGACATCCATCTGGCTTTCCTGTACATCGGCTGTGCGTTAATTTGCTGGAAATTCATCCCAGCCTGGTTATGTTAGACGCTCTAAATACGTACATATAATGAATACATACGTTGGACTCATGTAAACAATCAGGGCTTAAGGAGCAGGTCTCGCACGCACATTAGGCTTGGTTTGCTCAAATGTTTTCATGAGCCAATGCTTGAGCTTTTTAGGAGGTGCTATGGAGAGGCTTAGAGAAAGACTAGATACAGACGAAATGTACGCTTCGCGCGAGAAGCCGACAAAGTATAAAACTGACACCAATCGCTACGGAGTGCATTGTGCTATGTGTGGCGAATTGTATTATGTCGATGAGCATACAATCAGTAAAGTCCGTTCAGCAGTTGAAGTGGACCCTTCAGATAATCCTTTTTTATGCGCTGATTGTGAAGAAGAATATTGGGATGAAGCATATAGCCGTTAGCTGTGTCTGCTTGCATTATCGCCTGGTCACACTTCGCTCCTTCATCTGTGACGAAACTCGCTCCACTTAGGCCATTACTCGCTGGGAGCAGGCCCGACGTCGGACGTAGGACGTACAGACGTCGGACGTACAGATTATCGACTCGATTCTTGTGATAAACGATGCCCAGTTCTCTGAATGAAGACATCTTCAAGCGTAGGCTTTCTGAGAACCACAGATGAAATCCTGCCAGGAAATGCTTCCACCAACTGAGCAATGAACTCGTGCCCTCGCCGGCACTCAATGTGGACAGCATCATCCAGCACAGTAGCCTCTAAGCCGAAACGATCTCGAATGCTCTCTCTCAACTTCTCAGGCTCCCTGCTCTGCGCGCTGACGACATCGCCGCCAATCTGAGCTTTCAATTCTGATGGTGAACCAATCGCCACAATAAGCCCTCGATCAAGAATCCCCACCCGATCACAGTTTTCTCCCTCTTCCATAAAGTGGGTGGTCAGGACAACCGTCACTCCTTCACTCTCTCTCAGAGATTCGATGTAATTCCACAGATCGCGGCGCGCTCCCGGATCAAGGCCCGCGCTCGGCTCATCAAGCAATAGAACACCGGGCCGGTGAATTAATGCTTTAGCCAGCTCCACTCGCCTGCGCAGGCCCCCTGAAAGAGTTTCTGCCAAACTGTTTGCGCGGTCGGCCAAGCCAAATCTGGTGAGCATCTCTTCTACCGTTCTTTGCAGCACTTTCCCCTTTAGCCCGTAGAGATGGCCAGCCGTGTGGAGATTCTCTGAAACAGTCAGCTTCAGATCAATACTCGGCGATTGAAAAACGACTCCGATATGTTTGCGAACTGTGCCCGGCTTCTGAGTGACATCTATGCCGGAGATGAATGCTCTTCCCATCGTCGGTTTGAGCAAAGTAGAGAGAATGCGGAAGACGGTAGTCTTGCCTCCGCCATTTGGGCCCAGCAGGCCAAATATCTCTCCTGAGCGAACTGAGAAGCTGAGTCGATTTAGCGCCAGATGTGAACCGTACCTGTGGGTAAGATTGTCAACGATAATACGATCAACGTCTTCCGGCATTCAAACCGTCCGTAACGTCTGTACGTCCGACGTAAGGACGTACAGAGGATTTGAAGGCTACTCGCAGAATCACGGTCATTATCGCCACCGGCGGAATGAGCAGGACTAAGATCGCAGAATTGATGATCCTGGCTGCTTGCGCTCCCTGCTCCGAACCGGCTAAAGATGTTTTGCACATCGCGCATTGAGCAAAGGCAGGTTCGCAAACAATCAGCAAGACAGTTGCCGCCACTACCAGCAATAGAGATAATCTCGCGCACACAGAAAGCATAATCGCTCTCATCATTTACGTCCGACGTCCGCTATACGTTCTACGTTTAAGATTAAACGTCAAACGTAGAACATAGAACGTTATGGACGTCGGACGTACAGATTAGTCTACTTGGGCCGCATCTCGAATAGCCTCATGCTATCAGGGAAGAAGATAGCAAGCAAAGATATCACGATCACCATAGCCGGTATAAGCGTGAGCACAAGGTTCAACCTCTCGAATTTCAAGTGCATGAAATAGGCCATGATGAGCGCCGCCTTCACTATTGACAGGGCCATCAGGACGATCAGCATTAACTTGATTGGGAAAAGATGTTCATAAGCCAGCACTACTTCTATCACCGTCAGAACCAGCAACCAGACCCAAACCATGACGTAAAGCCTGGCGCCGCCTTTAGCGGAATGTTCTGTATTTGCTGCCACGTCTTTTTTCCTCCAAATTTGATAACACATCATACATCCGACGTCTATACGTCCTACGTCCGCTATACGTTCTACGTTGAAGATTAAACGTCGAACGTCGGACGTTATGGACGTCGGACGTTTTGCTATGCTTTGACAGACAATAAGTAGACCATGGGGAAGATGAACATCCAGACCAGGTCTACGAAGTGCCAGTAGAGCCCGCTGATTTCAACGTCCTCCGCATTGAATTTCCCTCTTGCTATTCCTGTTGCGATCACGCCCAGGTAGACCACACCAGAAATTACGTGAAACATGTGGAGCCCGGTCAGGGTGAAGAACGTTCCTCCAAATAGCGGGGAGCCCCAGGGATTCTTGTCTGTTCCCATGCCTCCATGGATCAAGTGCATCCATTCATTCGCGTGCAGAATGACGAATGCCAGCCCTCCAAGCATCGTCAGCAGAATCCACCGCACTATCTTGGCCCGCTCCATCTTTTTGGTCGCACTTACCGCCATCACCATTGTCAAGCTGCTCGACAGCAAGCAGAATGTCATAACAGTGGCCCCGGTAATGCTGGGATGAAATTCAAAAGGCGTGGGCCAGTTGTCGCTTGCCAGCCGCACATAGCTATAAGCCACCAGCAAGGCAGAGAACGTGAGGGAGTCAGATACGATGAAGAGCCACATCCCCAGCTTTTTGGAACCGACGGCAAACGGCGATGCACCCCCTCCCCACTCAGATTGCGTCGCTGCCAAATCTTCCACTCTCGCTTCAGCCATTATTACCTCCACACAAAGAGTAACAGGAAAAGATAAATCCAGAGACCGTCCATAAAATGCCAGTAAAGAGCTGTAACATCGACCAGCGCCAGTTGCTTATCGGATATAAACCGACTTTGCCAGGCGTTGAAAACAACGTAAGATAGCGCAACGATGCCCCCCAGTAGATGTAATCCGTGCATTGCCGTCAGCATGTAGAAGAACGAGCTATGCGGACTGGTGCTGAGGTATATTCCCTTAGCTTCCAGTTGCCGCCAGACGAGAACCTGTCCGGCGAGAAAAGCGATCCCCAGTACGGCGGTAACTCCGAGCCAGCGCTTAAAAGCGATGTCCAATGCTTGTTCTAGCGACCGTCGCGCCAGCTCTATGGTGAAGCTACTGACGAGCAACACGGTTGTGTTTAACCAGAGCAAGGAAGGCATTTCAATAGCGCGCCAATCGGCTGAGAAGCCCTGGCGGAAGATGTAGGCGCTAGTAAACGCCATAAACATCATGGTGATAGCGGCCAGGGCAAGCCACATCCCAAGTCGGTATTTTCCCCAATAGGAAGCGCGTTCTGGGCCCCCTCTATCACCGCCGCCGCCAAAACCATCGCCGCCCGGGAAATCATCACCGCCGCCACCAACGCCGGGCACCTTCGGCTCTACTTCTGGTATCGACTCTATCGTTGTTCCTGCACCACCTAATTTCATCGTCGTTCCTGTGTCGCTTAATCTGACGAATCGTCGCGTTTCAGTCTCCTCTTCCGTAGGAGTTTTGGACCGCAAGCCGATTAAGTCATGCCACTCACACCTTCCTAACAGGGAAGCCTCAGCCTAATGGTCTTTGAAAATTAAATACCGTCACTGCTCCGGCAGCAGGTCCAATGCTTGCCTCGCCGGGTGGCGCCCCTTTAATACTCAAAGATCATAAGGCTGAGGAGGATGTCACTTCTACCTTAACTGCGCAATCTGCCCGGTCGGTCGGCAGACACGGCAATCGAGCAATCCGCTACACCCTGCTACTGCTACGAGAGGTCTTGCGGCCTACCTGTACTGCCATTGGGAGTCGTCTGCATAACGTAATCCTCCGGCTCGCCAGGCACGCTGTATTCATAGGGCCCACGATAAACTTCAGGCATCTTCCCGGCAAAATTATCGTGAGGCGGCGGAGATGGAATAGTCCATTCCAGAGTGGTCGCCTCCCAGGGATTGACCTCGGCCTTCTTCCCTTTGAACATGCTCCAGAAGAAATTGACCAGGAAGATAAGCTGGGCAGCAGCGGTGGCGAACGCAGCAATGGTGATGAACATAGTGACCGGCTCTAATGACTTGAGAAAGTCATACTGGATTGCCTCAGCATAGCGCCTCGGATGGCCTACCATTCCCTGAATGTGGAATGGAACAAAGATGGCATAGACTCCAATGAACGTGAGCCAGAAGTGGAGCTTGCCTAATCCTTCATGCATCATCCGGCCAAACATCTTGGGGAACCAGTAGTATGTAGCGGCGAAGATCCCAAAGATAGCAGCAACGCCCATAATCAAGTGGAAATGGCCGGTCACAAACTGAGTGTCGTGGAAGAAGAAATCGAGGCTGGTTTGACCGAGCACCAGGCCGGTAATTCCTCCTGAGACAAACAGCGAGACAAAGCCGATGGCGAATAGCATAGGCGTTCTGAACCGGATCTTGGCCCCCCAGAGCGTCCCTATCCAGTTGAACGTCTTTATCGCCGAAGGAACGCCTATAGATAATGTCAGGATTGAGAAAGCCATGCCCACTCTGGGATCCATCCCGCTCATGAACATGTGGTGCCCCCAGACGAAGAATCCGAGCAAGCCGATGGCGATCATAGCAAAGACCATCGCCCGATAACCAAAGATAGGCTTGCGCGCGAAGGTTGACAGGACCTGCGAGGTGACGCCCATTCCGGGGAGGATTGCGATATAGACTTCCGGGTGGCCGAAGAACCAGAACAGATGTTGCCACAGCAGCGGCGAGCCTCCTGAGTTAGGGAGCTGCTTCTCGCTGATCACCAGGCCCCCTGGAATGAAGAAGCTGGTCCCTGCATTACGATCCAGCAGCAACAGTATTCCCCCTGCCAGCAGCACCGGGAAGGCAAGCAGCGCAAGGATTGCTGTGGTAAACCACGCCCAGCAGGTCAGCGGCATGCGCATCAGCGACATGCCGCGAGTCCTCATTTGCAAGAGCGTGGAGATGAAGTTCAATGCTCCCAGCAGCGAGCCGACGCAGAATATAGCGATACTTATGATCCACAGGTCCTGCCCTAATCCCAGACCGGGGCCTGCTATCTGTCCCACTGCGCTAAGGGGAGTATAACCTGTCCAGCCCGATATTGGGGCCCCGCCGGTTACAAAGAAAGCGGCCAGCAAGACGATCAGGCCGACCAGCGTAACCCAGAACGAGAGCATGTTCAGTACCGGGAAGGCCATATCTTCGGCGCCAATCTGTATCGGCAGAAAGTAGTTGCCAAAGCCGCTCTGAGGCGCAGTGGTGAGAACAAAGAAGACCATAATAGTGCCATGCATAGTCACCAGCGCGAGATAGAACTCCGGCAACATCGGGCCGCCTTCAAACCCGGCGGGAAATATCTTGGCCAGCGTAGGCCACTTGTCTGTAGGCCAGGCCAGACGCAACCGCATGAGCAAAGACAGCCCTATGCCTACGAATACCGAAAACAGAGCCAGCAGATAATACTGAATACCGATGATCTTATGGTCGGTGCTGAAAATATACTTACGGATGAAGCCCCTGGGGGCCTCCGCATGATGGACAACAGCAGCGTGTTCAGACATCGCCCCTCCTACATTCTATGTTCTACGTTCGATATACGTCCGACGTTCGACGTTCGACGTTTTACTTTCAACGTAGAACGTAGAACGTAGAACGTTCCTTATCAACGTTCAGATCGCTCTTTGAGGAAGTTCTCAAATTCTTGCTGAGACATTACCTCAAGAGTGCCCCTCATCTTATAGTGATTCATGCCGCATAGCTCAGCGCATGCGATTTCATGTATACCTGCCTTCGTTGGCTTGAAATGAATGCCGATCACCATTCCCGGAACGGCATCCTGTTTTATTCGCATTGAAGGAACAAAATAACTGTGAGTAACATCCTTAGAGCGCAAAATCACTCGAACAGGACGACCGACCGGGACCGCCATGCGGTTTATTGTAACAATATCATCTTTGCCATCGGGATCATTGCGGTCTATTCCCACAGGATTGCTTACATCGTTAATCTGTTTAGGATCGGTGCGCCCAAACTTGCCATCAGGGCCGGGATAGCGAATGTTCCAGGCAAACTGCTGGCCCATCACTTCCACCTGAAGCGCATCAGGAGGCGCATCATTGAAGTGCAGTTGAGCCCAAACCTTCTGTCCCATGATAGCGACGCCGATGAAGACTACTGCCGTGACTATCGTCCAGATAACCTCCAGCCTGTTATTACCATGCGAGTAGACGGCCGCGGCGCCCCTTCGCTCGCCATAGCGGAAGACGGTGTAGCCAAGCGCCGCCTGCGCTGCGAAGAAGGCTATGCCGACGACCACTATGGTGAGAGCGAACTGTCGGTCAATATCTACGCCATGCTCTGAGGCCACTTCGGGAAACCACCAGTGACCGCTAATGAATAAATATACTGACACAATAGCTATAAGCCAGATCAATACTGCCAAAGCCCGCCCCATTATTATTTCCCTCCTTGATTCAACACCATAAGCGCAAACAGCAGCGGCAAGTACAAGACCGAAGCTTGCAACAGCCGCCGCGCCTGCCACTTCGATCTCAAAATAGCAACGCGAATTCCGTAATAGATAAATGCTATCCCCAGCGCCAGTGCGCCATAGAAGTAGATCGACCCCGATAGCTTAAGCAATGTCGGCAGCAGGCTCACCGGCAAAAGCAACAGCGTGTAGATAACGATCTGCTGCCCGGTCACCCTTCCCTCAGACTCAACAACAGGCAGCATCCGAATACCGGCTCTGGCGTAGTCCTCACGGTATAACCAGGCGATGGAGAAGAAGTGAGGAAATTGCCAGAGGAAAAGGATTGCGAAAAGCACCCAGCCCTCGATGCTTAACTGGCCGCGCGCAGCCGCCCACCCCATCAGCGCAGGCATTGCGCCGGGAAATGCTCCAATGAAGGTGCAAAGCGTTGTCCTGGTCTTCAGCGGCGTATAGAGGAACAGATAACCGGTGAATGCAATTACACCTAGAATCGCCGTCAGGAGATTTATAAATAGCGCCAGATAAATCAGGGCCAGCGCGGTCAGTATGACCCCAAACAATAGAGCCGTTTTTGGAGCCAATTTGCCTGCCGGCAGCGGCCTGCACCTGGTCCTGAGCATCAGTCCATCCGATTCGCGTTCCAAAAACTGATTCAATGTAGCGATGCCCGATGAGAGCAGTGTTATCCCGAAGATTGTGTGGAAGAACTGGATGTAATTTAGGGGCCCCTCGCTGCCGAGACAGAACGAGGCAGCAGCAGTCAGAACGATCAAGAATGTAATTCGCGGCTTGGTTAGCTCGATGTAAGACAACAGGCGCGGCGCCATCTTCGGAGTCCCGGAGACGCCAACGTCCGACGTCCGACGTTCGACGTTCGACGTTTTACTTTCAACGTAGAACGTAGAACGTAGAACGTAGAACGTATAGCGGACGTAGGACCTACAGACGTAGGACATATATCGAACGTCGAACATCGAACGTAGAACGTAGGACGCAACTTTTTGTATCTGCCGGCCTGTCGCCGGCCAAGTGCCTGCTCTCATGACATAACCTTTTGCGCCGCTGGCGGCAGATCGCCGATAGCCGAATCAGCATAAGACAAGCTGTGAAAAGCGCGCAATGTAAGCACAACCATTGCTGCCAGCACAAGGGCCCCAAATGCGACATGGGCAACCGTTAGCGAGATCATAGGTTCAAGTGGCTGCGGATCATGACGCGAAGCCACTCTGGCCAGATAAGCTGCTACTCCGAGAATAAGCTGCACAACAAGTATGGCTGCCGCCGCTATTGCAGGCCGGATGAGATACTTCTCTGTTCTGTAACTGCGAAACACTAATCGGACAGCCCACGCGACCAGGACTGTCACTACAACAGCGCCAACAACATGCGCGGTTATCCCGATCCCTTGATGGCGGAAAGCTGCGCCGAGCGCGAGTTGCACAAAGATAGCTACAATGGCAGCAGCGCAGGCGCGCCGCAAAGATGCTCCCGTCCTCTCTTGATCGAAGCTGTGGTTAAAACGATAAGGCACTATCGGCGCGGGCGCGGTCAGCAGCGCAAGCGCGACCGTCAGGCAAAAGAAGAACTGCGCCAGACAGGCGTGGATAACCGATAGAACAAAACGATGCTCTGGAAAGAGAACCCTGACGCCTCCAAGCACCCCCTGAGCAACAACAGCTACAAGCGCGGCCAGTCCGAGACGGCGCACCCAGGCGCTGCTGCGGCTAAGCCACAACCATAAGTTGAGGATTATAGTCAATATCCCCACTGTCGCGGCGATGTAACGATGGCTGCCCTCGAAGCGAACGTTAGCAACCATCTCAGGGAATACCTGGCCAAACATCAAAGGCCAATCGGGCACCGAATCGCCAGCTTCGTTGCTGGTAACAAGCGCCCCCGCGATGATTAAGATGAACGTCGCCGCGGACGTCAGCAGCGCAAATCGATGTAGTGCGATATTGCTTCTCAGTCTACCTCCTCCTACTACAAAAGCAGAATCATTCGACGTTCTACTGTACGTCCTACGTCTGTACGTCCTACGTCCACTATACGTCCTACGTTGAAGATTAGACGTCGAACGTCGAACGTTATGGGCGTCGGACGTTCCTCCGTCAATGCTTCCCGTGCTCTGAGTGTCCGCCGGCAGACTGAAGAGATGGCAGAATTAACGGCGCTCCAAGAGGAGGAGAAGCCGGAGCCTCGTCGGCCTTGAAGGTGAAATCCACCGTCTTGCTCTCCTTAGCACCGACTGTGATTTTCTGGGTCTTCTCACCATACTTCTCGTGCCACGCGCCAATGGTATACTCGCCGGGGGGCACCCCCTTCAACTCAAATGAGCCATCTTTGCCAGTGACGGCATAGAAGGGATGGCTGAGGACGCCGATATAAGCCTTCATCCACGGGTGCTGATTGCATTTGACGGGAATCATCACCTCTTCCTGGTTAAATTTGCGGATGATCGGATCGGCCTTGGGCGGCTGATTCACATTCCATTCCAGATTCTTCTTCGGCAACGGATGGATATTGTGCGTTGTGTCGTCGCTGGTCGTGACTTTCAGATTCTGATTCCTCTGAATGCCGAGCACATGAGGCACATACATACAGCCATTTTGATCCAGCACAACTTCCTGCTGGGGCACAGCAAAAGATTTATTGCCCAGACCGTCTTTTATGTAGACAAAGACATTCTGAAGTTTCCCGTCGCTTACTAAAACCTCTTCGGCAGTAACTGTGCCGGTATGCTTCCTTGCGCACACAGCATCAGCATCCATGTTGAGTTTAGGGTTGGCGGGCGGCGTCCCCTCAAACGCCACTTTACCTGCGACGGTTCCCTCATCGCCCGTAGGCGTATATACCGGGCCGGTTGTCTGCTGCGGTTCCGCTTCTTTTGAAGCTCCATTCTGGCCACCACCACAACTTACACTCAAAGCTAGAAGGAATATCAGCAATAGAAGCGAGTAAAACCTTTTCTTTGATTCCATAATTTGTCCTTTCTTCAAAAAGAGCCTATAGACCTTATACGTCCGACGTCGGTACGTCCTACGTCCGACGTCGGTTTTGCTTACGGACGTCGGACGTTGCGGACGTCGGACATTGGACGTTGCGGACGTCGGACGTTCCTTCTCAATTTCTCCTCACCACCTGATGGCCGGTCGCCATCGCGCCGGCAAAACGCCCTCTGTGGGGCCCCACACGCGGGGCCCCCATGGAGTGGGTCGTGACAGGCGGTCGAGCCTGAGTCGCTCCCGGTGCCCTCATGCCGGCGAGCCGGCGCTGCTCTTCAGGAGTAATCTGGAACATATAGCGCACCAGCAAATCTACATGATCTCCCGTATAATCCTGGAACGCGGCCGGCACCGGGCCGTTGAATACCCAGCGATTGCCCTGGCGTCGGAAAAGATCCGAAGGCATCGCCGTTCCCGGACTGATCATTTGCGGATCTATCAGCCATCGACTGGTCCATGCCGGTTTCAATCGCTCCGGCGCCAGCAAGAAGTTGGGAGCAGTAGCATTCTTATCGTGCGCCGGATCGCCGGTGATATGGCACTTCAAGCATGGCGCAGCTTGAGAAGTGAATAGCTGCCTTGCCAGCTCGCGCTCTTTATCGTTGAGCGGCTCCAGTTTGGGCGCGATATAAGGCGTCTGCTGAGCTGACAGCGCTTCAAAGAACCTCACCAGAATCTTAATCTCGTTCGGCGAGAAGTTAAACGTAGGCATACGCGCTTTCAAGTACGGGCGCACGCCGTTGCGATTCAGCTCCGTCTCGCTCATAGCCGGATTCTCCAGGAAGCGAATCAACCAGTTGGGATCGACACGCGCGCCCTCGCTGGTCAAGCGCGGCGGCAGTTGCTCTTTCCAATCAGGGTCCTGATAGCGAGGTATTGTCTCCAGTACGGTCTGCTGGCCGATCTGAATATTGTGGCATCCCATGCAGTTGTACTTCTTGATGACCCACCAGCCCTCCTGAATATCCCTGCGTTGATCCGGCGGATTGTAGAGGAACTGAGGCGGAAGAGTAGTCTCGACGCTGCCGAGCAAGAAAGTTGTCAGGGCAGTGATGTCGTCCGGCTCAAGCCGGATATTAGGCATCTTCAGCCGCTCTTCAGGGGTCCGCTCTTTGCCTTTATCAAAGATGGCAGGATCTTTCAGCTTCTGCTCGAAGAAGCCCTTATGGTCGTACCACTTCTCCTTTTTGCCGTTGCGAATATTGGGCTGGCCGTCAGGCAGACGGCCCTCTTTGGCGCTGCGCGTCAGCAGAGCGAAATCGAGCCGCTCGATCGGTTTGCTGCCTTCTTTGGTAAGCTCGGTGCCTATGCGCCCTTCATCTTCCAGGCCGCTGATCTCATGGCAGCTTGCGCAGCCGTAGCGACGAGTAAGCATCCGGCCGCGCTCTCTCAAGCTGGCGTCGTCCATAAACGGCGCCGCACTGTATGAAGTATTGCGTTTGAGCGAAATCAGGTAGGTAGCAATATCGCGCGCCTCCTCGTCCGATAGCCTCAATGACGGCATCACCGTCATCTGCTGCACCTGAAGCTCGTGGCCATCATTGGGGCACTTAGAGTTGTTCAGCCCGAAGGCAAACGGCAGACCCTTTTTGGCGTAATCTTCTGGGCCGATGTCTCTCTTCTCGTGGGGGCAATATGGCCTTATACGCTGGCGAGGATCATGCACCCAGCGAACAATATAATCATAATTAGCCTTCTCGCCCAGGCGAGATAAATTAGCTGCAAACGTACCGCCTATGCGCCTATCGCCTTCCCCGATTGAGTGACAGGCCAGGCAGCCGCGCGTCTCAAAGAGCTCCTTGCCTCTAGTTGCATCTCCCTTCGGTTGCGACGGCAACGGCTGGCCATTGATAGCCGCTTGCCAGATGAACGCGGATATAGCTTCGCGTTCATCTCTATCGAGGCGGAACTTGGGCATCTTGGTGCCGGGCCGGAATGCCTGAGGGTCCTCAAGCCATACTGGGATCCACTCCTTACGCAGCTTGTAGCGTATATCTTTCAAGTTGGGCCCCACCTTCTTCTGGTCGCGCATGAGGTACTTGGCCTGGACGTCTAGCTCTTCGATCTTGGATTCGATCTGGCTGTTGATGACCGGTATGCTTTCGACGCGAGTCTTCAATCGTTGCGCTAAGGCTGCGTCGGTAACCTGTCCCAGATCGTTCATTAACCGATCGCGCTCGCGCAGATTCGCCGCCTTCTCCATCTCCAGTTGCTTGATTGACTGGCGGACAGCGGCAAGGGTATCTGTCTCGCGGTCGAACCCCTCATAACGGTGGCAACCGATGCATCCTTTCTGCTCGAACAGGTCGCGGCCGCGATTGAGGACATTGGCTCCATCAAGCACTCTGTCTTTTGTGTGGCATTGCACGCAGCCTGCTTCTACATTTTCTCTTTTGTAGAGGGGCCACAACCAGTGTTTGTAATTGCCATGCGCTTTGGCAACTGTTGTAGTTGCGCGGCCATTGCCGCCGTGGCAGGTGGAGCATCCGAAGCGGTCCGGATTGTGAGTCTGCAACAATGCCCTATTGGGATGGCTGACAAAGACGGCGGCCATCGGCTCATTAGGGAAGGAGGCTCTGGTGAGCGTCAACGGTTCGCGGATGCCGAGATGGCAGGATTCGCAGCGATCGACCAGATCGGCTCCAGGAATATGTATCTGTTTTATCTCATAAGTGAAGTTCTCCATCTTCCTGATGAGGCCATCGATCTGCTGCTCGGTCAAGCCTACCATGCGCTCTTGAACAAAGGCATCGCGCTTCTGGCGAAGCTCAGTAGCCGTCTTGGCGAGCAGAGCGCGTTCAGCCATGAGCGAGGCTTTGCGATCTTTCAATCCGTTATACCGGCTCTCCATATCCTCGAAGGTGAGATCGAGCTTTTCAATGCCGCCCGAACCGTCCACCTTAGGCATCTCGACGCGGAAGGGGCCCTTCTTATACTCTTCTATCTCCTGCTTGAGCGAGTTCTTCTTGCTTTCGCTGGAGGCAACTTCAATTTCATAGGTGAGCGCAGCGATCTTGGCCCTGGCATTCTGGAACGGTTCAGTAAGAGCTGCGAGCTGCTGTTCAATGCCTCTCACTTCGCGATCGATCTCGTTGGCGCGCGGTCTGGCCGCCTCTTCTGCCGCCAGCCACTCCTGGTGAATCTTCTGGAACTCCGGGGACTGGCGAATCTCTTCTTCGGAGCCTTTCTGTTGCGAGCGAATGCTCTTAAGGTACGCGGTATAGCTGCTGACAAATCTCCTCTGCACATCTTTCCATGGCCGCAGACCGAATATCTCGTCATAAAGCGCCCATATCAAGGTGAGAACTAAGATAAGCGAGGAGATCAGTATCGGCCCGCTCAGCGAGCGATCGGCTATCGGATCGGGCTCTATCTCTTCACTCTGCCTGGTAGTTGGATTGCGCTCAGTAGTGATATCAGCCACTTAAAGTCCCCCTACTACGTCCTACCTCTGTACGTCCTACGTCCGACGTCTGTACGTCCGACGTCCGATTTTGCTCACGGATATAGGACGTAGGACGTTACGGACGTCGGACGTAGGACGTTAAACATTAAACCACGGCGTTACCCACACATACTTGATGCGGAACAGCAGCCTTAGCAACATCTTCACCGGCAAGCTTGCCATCGTGATCAAGAAGAACTGCGCCGTCAGGTATTGCAGCAGGCTCATCCGCTGATAGATACGGCGGGTGAACGGTGTAAGAACAAAGAGCTTATGAAATCCTATTCCGGCCACCACGAAATAGAGGCCGACTACAATGGCGCCAAAGACGCTTTTGGCCCAGGCGCTGGTAATGCGCAGCGAGCTGGGCAAGTAGGCGTTAATTAAATCATGTAGATCGCGATTGACCTCGTATATCAGCCGGTTGTGGTCCCAGGTCTGGCCCGGCCAGAACCACATCCAGCCCGGCCCGCGGATGAATGTGCCGATGATGATCATCAAAGTCCACAGCACAAGAAAGCCGAAGCAGAATGCTCCGATAGCGAACTTGCGCTGGCGAAGAGTGTAATAACCAACGCCTAGCGGATTCTCGTCTATATAGGGAATTACCATCAACCCGATGATGATCAACGTCGGCATCAGCACCCCTGCTATCCAGGGATCGAAGTAGACCAGCATCTCCTGGAGCCCCAAGAAGTACCACGGCGCCTTGGCCGGGTTCATAGTGAGATTAGGATTTGCCGGCTCCTCCAGCGGCGCATCGAGCGTAATCGACCAGACCATCAGAATCGCCGTCACGATGATTGCCGCCAGGAACTCGACGCGCAACAGATAAGGCCAGACGTGAAGCTCTTTAGCCCAGCCCTTCTTAAAGGGAAATGTCTTGCGGTGGTGAGTCTTGGCCAGCTCCCCGTCGGCTTCTAGCTGTTCAATCAGCCGATCATTGGCGCGCGCCTGTCGCAACCCGTACCAGGTGTAGAACGGCACCAGGAAGAGCAGCGCCACAATAGGCACATTATCAGGCGCCGAGGCAATCTCCCAAAGTTGACCCCAATCCATAAGTATGTCCTCCAACGTCCGCTATACGTCCTACGTCCTACGTCCTATGTCCTACGTCGGTTTTGCTTACGGACGTTGGACGTAGGACGTTGCGGACGTCGGACGTTCCTTACGTCGGACGTCATCGTCTCTTCGGTTCTTTAATTTCTGACTCCAGCATCACCGGCGCCGGACCGGAGATTCCTCCGTCCTTACGAACTCGCCAGAAGTGCACCCCCATGAAGACAGCGGCAATGAGCGGGATCGCAATGCAGTGCCATATATATGACCTTAAGAGAGCATTGGCATCAACTATCGATCCTCCTAGCAATGCGAATCTCACATCATTGAACGGCGTCATCCCCAACTGGGGGCCGAATGGCCCCTCATGCCCCACCACCGGCGTAGCGCGAGCCATGTTTGTCCCGACAGTCACTGCCCAGAAGCCGAGCTGATCATCGGGCAATAGATAACCGGTAAATGACAGCAGCATCGTCAGCACAAGAAGAATCACGCCCACGCACCAGTTGAACTCGCGCGGCTTCTTGTATGAGCCGGTCAAAACCACGCGGAACATGTGCAGCCAGACGGTGATGATCATCAAGTGAGCCGCCCAGCGATGCATGTTGCGGAGCAGCTTCCCGAATGGAACATCATGTTCGAGATAGAGAATATCTCTGAATGCCTGGACCTTGGTGGGGTGATAGTAGTACATCAACAACACCCCGGTGAATGTCAGGACGATGAACAAGTAGAAGGTGATTCCGCCCATTCCCCAGGTGTAGCTATAGCGGACGGCATCGCGGTTGATCTTCGCCGGATGCAGATGCAGAAAGACATTGGTGAGGACCCCAAGGCTTCTGGTGCGCGGCTCGGTTCGCTCGTGGGGAACGCGGAAGATCGATTTCCAGAGCTGAGTCTTTTGCGGCTTCTTGAGGTTCTCAATATCTTCTTTGACCTTCTCCTTGAGAACCAGGCTCTGTTGCTTCACCTTTTCCAAGAGACCAACGCCGCTCTGTGTGCTGTCCTTTACTGGCTTCTCAGGTTCCATCTTTGCTGCTACCTTCCTCGTAGAAAATGACCTTCGGCCTGCTTGCCGTGCGTCAAAGAGCCTAGACCTGCAAATAGGCGCCTTCTTGGTTAAACTGGCTTGGTTCGCCTTTAGGCCACTTGTAGAGCCGATTGACATCGACAACTATCTGGCCTTCGGCGTCGAGTGACACATGAGCGCGGTCCATCGGGCGCGGCGCCGGGCCTTCGAAATTGATGCCTTCGCTATCGAACCCGCTCCCATGACACGGGCATTTGAATTTGTTTTCGCTCGGTTTCCAGTCAGGCGTGCACCCCAGATGGGTGCAGCGAGCATAGATGACAAACAACCTCTCGGCAGTGCGAACTACCCAGATGCGATACTGCTGTTGAAACTTAGTGTCAACGCCGAGCCCGTAATCAGAAGGGAACCCGATGCGAAAAACACTGCTGGGCTCGAACAGGGTGCGGGGGAAGAAGAACCTCAGAAACATGAGGAAGTTGGTAGCGAGGAACCCCCAGATACAGGCCCAGACAATGCGCCGCCGCATGCGGACCGGCTCCACCGCCGGCTTGCTCTCCACCGTCTTATCAGCAGCAACAGGTTTAGCCGAGGTGGAAGTTCCCGCCGTCGCCTTTGGGGCCCCCTTCACCGGCTCGCTTGCCGATTGTTTTTCTGCCGTCGCTACCGTCTCATCAGTCACACGAGTTGGTTCTTTCATCAGCGTTTCAGGCGCCACAGACCTTCAGGCCCAGGGAGCGCCTTTGCTCCTTATATCAAGCTTCAATGGGGCCACGTTCAGTCGAACGTGGAAACTCGGTCAGACAGATTCTAAATTTCTTTCCGCTTCAATGGGGCCACGTTCAGTCGAACGTGGAAACTTCAGGCCCAGGGAGCGCCTTAAACCCTTATCCCGAATTCTCAATGCTAAGTAAGAACAAGCTGTGATATATCTTCAGAGCCACCTGCACCAACAGACCGGACCACATGAAGTTTTTGTCTCCCCTGTCCAAAATCAAGGCTCAAAGCTGCATTAACAGGATAGCAAAAGTGCTATGAATTCACGCCCTAATGGCCAGGGTTTCACTTATAATATGCGGGCCAGCTTTTTGTCAAGCTATAGTCTTTAAGAAAAATTGTTTTCACTCTTGCTGCGCACTCGCTCCCGCCGCTCAGCAGTTGTTGAAGAGGCGGTCATCCTTCCCCCGGAAACGGCAGGCAGATGGGGGGCCCCTTTCCCTCTCAATAGAACTGCCCGGCATTTATCGGTTGTCAGGACGGCTGCTGCTGGCGTAGACTGAAGAGTCAACGGCGCAATTTCCCTATCTGAGGCTCGTGGCTTATGATACCAATTTCGGCGCTGCCTACGGTCAATGCGATTCTCAACAGTCTGAGTGCCGTTCTGTTAATCGCCGGTTATATATTCATCCGGCGGAAGAATGTATCGGCGCACCGCACCTGCATGATGGCTGCTATGGGGGCCTCGGCGATCTTCTTGATCAGCTATTTGACTTATCACTACCACCACGGCTCAACCCGATTCGCCGGACAGTCGATGGCGCGAGCAATCTACTTCGCTGTGCTGATCTCACACACTATCCTGGCTGCCGTTGTGCTGCCGATGGCGCTCACCACCTTTTATCGAGCAATGAAAAAGCAGTTCGCCAGACACGCTGCCATCGCTCGCTGGACATTCCCTGTCTGGCTCTATGTTTCAATCACAGGAGTGATTGTCTATCTAATGCTCTATCATATTTACGCATCACGTTGACTCAAAGCGATATGGCCAACTCACAACCGAAGCAGATATTTCAACCAGGCAAATGGAAAGCAGTAGGAGAGATCCCTGATTTCCCTTTCAAGACCTTTGAAGAGCTACAGCAGGCGATCAAGAGCCGAAGCCACAGCCTGGGAATAGATTCTCTGGCAGCGGCTCAGTGGGGGACGCAGTTGAATTCAGGCTTTAAGAAGGCGCTACTGATAATCCTCTCTGTCGGGTTGTATGCAGTTGCGTTGGGTTGCGTTGTCGCGGCCATTCTGCTGCGCAATTACTGGCTGCTGGCCGGCATCCCGATTGTTGTGATTATGTTCCTCATCTCGGAGACATCGTCGCCACTCAGACGCGCGGTCACAGCAGCAGGGTTCCTGTCTGTGCTGGCGTCGGTGGATCTGCTCTTGAGGGGGTTCAATACGCTCTCCTGGCTGCTGGCCATCGGCGCAGTGACTTTCATCGCCGTCCGCGCAGCCAATCTGATCAACCACTCCAGCTTTCGAGATGCAGTCACATCAACAGAGACAGCGTTTCTCTACATGTACGAGAAAGCCGGTTGCACCATCCGTGATAACAAGACAGGTCGAGTTTTCAAGAACGACGACCCAGACGCGCTGATGGCCTTGCTTGACTGTCGGCAGGCGACAAACCTAAAATGCGTAATGCGTAAATAGAACTCAGACTGACCGGCCTCTTGCGCATTGCAGATTACGCCGGTGCGCCGGCGCGTAGAATGTGGAGCATCGAATACCTGATGAACTCAAACGGCTCTATTATCAATCACACCGTCAAATCACCTGAGCGCCGTCGCTCTCCGTTGCCGCTTGTAATACTGGCAGTGCTGTTCGTTGTCGTGCCGTTCCTGACCTGGTACTTGACCTGGTTCGGTCGCCCGCTATCAGATGATCAAATCGATCAATACCTGAGCGACGCCAACAAGCCGCGCAATGTCCAGCATGCTCTGTTGCAGATAGCAGACCGCATAGCCCGAGGCGACCGGACGGCGAAGCGATGGTATCCCAGAATCGTAGCAATGACAGATCACCATATAGCAGAGATACGGGTCACTGCCGCATGGGCGATGGGGCACGATAACACCTCAGAGGAATTTCACAATGCGCTGCTGAAGTTCCTCGAAGATCCCAATCCGATGGTGCGACGAAATGCGGCGCTATCTCTGGTGCGGTTCGCCGATCCAAAAGGCAAGCCGGAACTGACGATGATGCTTCGACCTTATGCCGTTAGATCCGATCGTAATGGAACTGTCTCGATCCTCGCGCGAGAGGGGGGGCCGGTCGCTCAAGGCACATTGCTGGCCAGGATCACAGATAGCAACGGCCAGGTCTTTGAAGTCAGGTCACCGTTCTCAAGCCGGGTGAAGAGCATAGGAGCAAGAGATGGGTCAGTTGTGGCTGTTGGAGATGAACTGGTGAAGCTGGCTCCCGAAGCCGATCAGGTCTGGGAAGCTTTGCGAGCCCTCTACTTGATAGGGCAGATGGAGGATATTCCCGATGTGGAACGCTACGCGCAAGGGATCTCAGGGATGCCTGACCGGATCAGGCAGCAGGCAACCTTGACGGCAGAGGCGATTCGCAGCCGCGCCAGGTGATCCCAGAACGTCCGACGTAAGGAACGTCCGACGTCCGCAACGTCCGATGTCCGACGTCGGTTTTGCTCTATACGTTCTACGCTCTAGACGGAAGATTAAACGTCGAACGTTGAACGTCGAACGTTACGGACGTCGGACGTACAGACGTCGGACGTTTCGACATAGGACGTGAGACGTAAGACACAGGACGCGATCTCAATAAGAGTCTTTCCCGTACATCGCTTCCCATTCTTCGACTGGTATCATCTCGATTGCATCCCAGGGGCAGCCATCCAAAAATGTTCCGTCGGGGCCCTTACTTGTGCACTTCTTGCAGCCGATGCAGAGATATGGATCAACTTGTATGCGACCGAATGGCGGATGGTCCTCATCAGGAACCCAGAACATGCACGCTTCAATCGGGCAATATTCAACGCAAGCTGGCGAACCGGCGCATCCGGTGCAACAATCGGTTATGAAGGCCAGCTCTCGTGGTTTCTTCTTGCGAGGGGTTGTAAGCCCTCTCGACATCGGTTCCTGCTTTACTGTTGTCGCAACTGCCATCCTTATGATCTCCTATACACAATCTACGTTCGACGTTCTACGTTGAAAATTAAACATCGAACGTCGAACGGACGTTTGAGTACCGTTTTGATTAAGTCACAAACTTGTCATCGGCAAATTTAACACAGCACGGTTGCTCTCTTCAACCATGAGTTTTTAGTAAAAGCTGACATTCTTCTCCGCTCTGTCCTTGACATTCGACCTGTGACCTAGTGGTTGAGTCTTTTTCGCTCTCCTGGCAGTCCGTTGGAAAAGCGCGGAGTGCCATCAGGGTACGGATACTCAGTTAGCGGCAGGGTGGACTGCTTCTTTAAGACTCCCACTGTGCAATTGTCCACTTGTCGGTCTCAAGGCAAGCCAGAACTTTGCGTTTTGTTCGATAGGCGATCTCTAGCATCTCCTGGTCGGGGAACTCGCTCATTTGCCGGTAGTGTTCTAAGATGGCAGGTACGGCGTAGTTAAGACTTCTCATTCTGTGCTCGGGCGAGCGGGTTACTGAGTAGCACAGTCCCATAATGATGTGCCACAGGGGAACGTGGGCGATTTGCTGGTAAGCTTTCGAGTCCCGTTGGTCTTTCCATGCACCACCATTGCTGAGTTGAGCGAAGAGCTTCTTGACCTGGGCGAACTTTTCATCGTCGTGTTGCTGCGGCGTTGACGACGATGGATCCATGAGAGGTATACCTATTTTATTATTATTATATATAATAATGTCCGCCGCGCTCTCTTTCTTCGATTTCCGTAGAAACGTTTCTACGGTTTTCGTAGTCAGAGCCGTAGAAACAGCCGTAGTTAGAGGCGTAGAAAGAGCCGTAGAAAGACGCGGATTTTTGATCTTTTTGGTCACAAGGTCAATTTCAATCCCTGCCTGCCTTCTGGCCTCAAATATTTCTTTGGGAGTCAAAACTTGATATTCAATGCCATAGATCCGCTGTCCCTCTCTCGAGACAATGGCAATTGAGCATTTGGCCTTCAATCCATTTAGGGCATTATTGATTGTCTCGAAAGAACCGATCCCTAGATCGCTCATCAAATCCTTCATCTTAAACCGCCGAGATGTGATGCCCTTACTGATAGTCAGCCGGTACATATACGAATAGACCTTCTGCTCCATCGCGGTATGAGTGCTATCTAAGGTGAGATTTTTAAATGGCGCCAGAGATTCTGATACATTAACTCTACTGCTTGAAGGATCTGCTGGCGAGGGTTCTATATCTGCCTGAAAGTCTCCAGATGCGTGACCTAAACTTAACGCTAAGTTGTCTTCTATAGCGAGTGTCTTAAGATCTGGATCACTCTTGGCTACAGATGTTTCTACGGCTCTTTCTACGGTGTTATCTACGGTTCTTTCTACGGCTGTAACTACGCCGCCTTCTACGGTATTGATTACGGCTGATTTCCTATCAGTGGCTGGATCTATTGATAAATCAGTTATTTGCTCTTCTTTAATTCTTTCTACGGTGTTATCTACGGTTCTTTCTACGGCTGTAACTACGCCTGTTTCTACGCCGTTTTCTACGGTTCTTTCTACGGTTTTTTCTTCTTCTCTCTTTGCAATTGGCTCTGAAACGGGAGGTGGTTCAATCATTTTGCGGCTGCTGAAGACGCGGCTTAACACCCGATCAAAGGATCGTTCTTCCGCAGGGGTCATAATCGGATCTTCCAAATTAAATTGCTTGCGTCTTTTGCTTCGTGGTTGTTCGTTCGACACGGCTTATGAGTTCCTCCATCAGTGTTTGGTGATCTAAGTGCCCTTTACTACCCCCAGCATAGTCCACAATGCTCTGCCGATTGGCTGAGGCCTCGGCCAAAGTGGCAGTGTGTCGGATCACTGCGTTAAGAGTAAGATCTCCAAAGAATTCCTGGAGTTTAGCCAGCACATCTCGGTGAATATTGACGTTTGAACGGTGTAGAGTCGCTAAAGCATAGAATCCCAGTTCCGGATTGATAGACTCTCTTACATCGCTGATAATTTTCATTAAGCGTTTGACAGCGCCGAAAGCAAATCGATTAGTTTGAATGGCAATAATCACCCGGTAAGCCGCGCACAGAGCGTTGACCGTCGCTACTCCAACCGAAGGCGCGCAGTCAATGATCGTGTAGTCAAATTGATCAGCCACTAAAGTTAATGCCTTTCTGAGCCGTACTTCTCTGGCAATCACTGACTGGAGCTCCAGATCAATTTCGGCCAGGGCAATGTGGCCAGGTGCAATCATCAGATTAGGGGACACGGGCTGGATTATGGCCTGGACGTTGGGTCGGGATTCTGCCAGGAGCGCCCAGGAGCTCAATGCCTCGTCTTCGGGTGAATCAATACCCAAGTGATCGCTGGCGTTCGTTTGATGGTCTAGGTCAACCAGGAGCGTGCGATACCCGGCACGAGCGAGACAAGCTGAAAGATTGACGGCGGTGGTAGTTTTGCCAACTCCACCTTTCTGGTTAGCGATCGCAATGGTTCTCATCGCACAAATTTCACCTGTAGTACGGTACCCCTCACAGAAGCAATCACAAGATGTCCAGAAACTTTAGGCACACCAAGATTCAGTGAAGGGCAGACCAAGCAAATTTTCAAATCCGGTTCACCCCCACGCACGTGGGGACAGTGTATCTTGTGTGCCTTGGGCCTCTATCATAGTTACTGATTGTATAGACAGATAGTCCACACATCAGTTTGGCAGTAAACGGAGACTATAGACTCCCGCCTTTGAGATCTCAAATTTGAAATTTCAAAGGCTCCGCCTGGGTGTCCGCATCCGTCTCGTGCCCACAACTGCTGCATCTGAATCTTTCTCCCTTGCTTGGTTTGCTATCAACACGGCCACAACTGTGACACCGCTGTGAGGTGTGACACCGCTGTGAGGTCTTGTAGGGCGAGACGAACCTGTGCGGATGCCCAGCTCTTCACAGCCGAATCTGCGGCCAGTTGACAGCCCTGGTCAGGGACCAAAAAGATAGCAAGGCGGTTCACATATTGAGAGAACATCCCTCGCAAGGCCGTGCTTGATGTACCGCAAATCTTCCAGCACGATTGTCTTGACACCTTCAAGCTTTAACTGCTTAAGGTGTCGGAACAATTCTGTTTTGATGTGGTGATATGGTTGCTAAAAGCTGTAACAATCTGAACAGGTCAGGTTGACAAGCTTAAAGCTTGGCAGTGAACGGAGACCATAGACTCCCGCCACACCGAGTAGCTCTAAAGTCTTTGCTGCATTGAGGTCCGATTGTTCAGAGAAGCCGCAATACACGCAACAGAATCTATCGCCTACTCGGCTTCGTCTGTCCCATTTACCACAAGCGCGGCAGTACTGCGAAGTTTTCCACGGATCTTTCTTCTCCAATCGGACTCCGTGCTCTTCGCAATGTCTGCTCAACAACTCGATAGTATAGGCATACAGCCAATGAGACAGCCACCTGTTAAGCATTCGGGGAAACTTTCCCTTTTTGTTGTGCTTAACACGCTTCAAGTCTTCGATGCAAAGCGTTTTGATATGAGAAAAATCTATTTGCTTCAGCGCCCGCCCGATAAGGGACTTGATCTGAGCATAAGTATTCTTTTGGCGCTTAGTAAATGTTTGTATGACTGCATAGATAAACGCGCCAACAACTTGGCCATCGGAGAAGACAAATCCATTACGGTAATTGCTGTCCATTCCCACAATAGCGCCTTCAGTCTTCTTCTGAGGTCTCTCCTTTTCCAGAATGAAGTCTACAAACAGTCTACCCTGCTTGTCTCTACCCAATCGAATGGTTTTGGACATGTGGAAACCATCGGCAAGCAGCCGATTGAGATGGGCAGTAGACTTGCAGGGGATGGTCATACGAGGAGCACCGCTTCCGGTCAGGCAGATTGCCCAATCGAAGCCGGACCCAATAAACTTCTCGATACGAACGAAATGAGAGTAGAGGGTGACGTTCAACGAACGCAATTTGGGTTTGCGTCTCTTCTTTTGGTGAGAAGACCGGACAGTCTCTTTAGC